>ENA-OQLB01000002-OQLB01000002.1-human-gut-metagenome-genome-assembly--contig:-NODE-2-length-152924-cov-21.056330_pt1 | contig 152924 bp, 178 predicted proteins | sample MGYA00242656_ERZ504813 | MGnify/ENA primary metagenome ERZ504813 (study PRJEB26092, sample SAMD00036388) | human gut metagenome | host: Homo sapiens | study: EMG produced TPA metagenomics assembly of... | reverse complement strand
GGCGGCCTCGCTCGCGACCCACGCCGGCGCGGCCGGGGATCGGCGTTATTGACTGGCTGGCGTTATCGAGTGATTGGCGGTATCAATTAGCCGGCGTTATTGATGAGCCGGTGTTGTCGATTAGCCAGCGTTATCGACCGGCACTGAAGCATGCAGTACCCACTGCCCGCGTTTCTCCCGCACATCCCAATCCCCGTGCGCATGCAGCACACGCTCCCGATAGTACGCAAGCCCGGAATGCCGCCCCCTCAAACGTCGCGTCACCTTGACGCGGACGGTCCGTCACATCAATGGTGACGCGGTCCTGAGCGGCGGAAACCAGCACCACGTAACGCTGCGTCGAATCGGCATACCTGGCGATATTGCCAAACAATTCCCGCAGAAAATCGGCGACAAACACTGTGTCTGAGTTATTCAGCGCATCGATGCCCCAGCGACAATAACGTCGCCGACGCACCCCATGCGCTGCAATCGCGCGCCGCCGATGGCAAGTCTGATGGCAAGGCTGATGGCGCGCCCCAGTCACCCCTTGCAGTTTTCTGTATAAGTGGATTTTGGCTCCAAACGCACCACTCCGTCATCGCCGTCAGTCACTCCCACAAAAAACTTGAGCCAAACATACTCAACTTTTTGTGTTGAAATTGGGAATAGAACTTGCCAAATGGAAGTTGAGTGATGTAGGCTCAAGTTTGGAAGGTCCAAGAGACGACCAATCGGAACTTGGGCAAAGAACGTAAGAACAAACGAGTAATTAAGGAGCACACATTATGGCACGTGCAGTTGGTATCGATCTGGGAACCACGAATTCCTGCATCGCAACTCTTGAAGGTGGCGAGCCCACCGTTATCGTCAACGCTGAAGGCGCGCGCACCACGCCGTCTGTGGTGGCCTTCTCCAAGTCCGGCGAGATCCTCGTCGGCGAAGTGGCCAAGCGTCAGGCCGTGACCAACGTTGACCGCACTATTTCTTCCGTCAAGCGCCACATGGCTCCGACTGGACCGTCGACATCGACGGCAAGAAGTGGACCCCGCAGGAGATTTCCGCGCAGATCCTGATGAAGCTGAAGAGGGATGCTGAGGCCTACCTCGGCGAGCCCGTCACCGACGCGTCATCACCTGCCCGGCATACTTCAACGATGCCCAGCGTCAGGCCACCAAGGACGCCGGCAAGATCGCCGGCCTGAACGTCCTGCGTATCATCAACGAGCCGACCGCAGCCGCTCTGGCCTACGGCCTTGAGAAGGGCAAGGAAGACGAGCGCATCCTGGTCTTCGACCTCGGCGGCGGCACCTTCGATGTCTCCCTGCTGGAGATTGGCAAGGATGACGACGGCTTCTCCACCATTCAGGTTCAGGCCACCAACGGCGACAACCACCTCGGTGGTGACGACTGGGATCAGAAGATCATCGATTGGCTGGTTTCCGAAGTCAAGAACAAGTACGGCGTCGACCTGTCCAAGGACAAGATCGCGCTGCAGCGTCTGAAGGAAGCCGCTGAGCAGGCGAAGAAGGAGCTCTCCTCCTCCACCTCCACCAGCATCTCCATGCAGTACCTGGCCATGACCCCTGACGGCACCCCGGTGCACCTGGATGAGACTCTGACCCGTGCGCACTTCGAGGAAATGACCTCCGACCTGCTGGGTCGCTGCCGCACGCCGTTCAACAACGTGCTGCACGACGCCGGCATCTCCGTGAGCGACATCGACCACGTGGTGCTCGTCGGTGGTTCCACTCGTATGCCCGCCGTCAAGGAACTCGTCAAGGAGCTCACCGGTGGTAAGGAAGCGAACCAGTCCGTGAACCCGGATGAGGTTGTGGCTGTCGGTGCCGCCGTGCAGTCCGGCGTCATCAAGGGCGACCGTAAGGACGTCCTGCTTATCGACGTGACCCCGCTGTCCCTCGGTATCGAGACCAAGGGTGGCATCATGACCAAGCTCATCGATCGCAACACCGCCATCCCGACCAAGCGCTCCGAGGTCTTCTCCACCGCTGAAGACAACCAGCCGTCCGTGCTGATTCAGGTCTACCAGGGTGAGCGTGAGTTCGCTCGCGACAACAAGCCGCTGGGCACCTTCGAGCTGACCGGCATCGCTCCGGCTCCGCGTGGCGTCCCGCAGATCGAGGTCACCTTCGACATCGACGCCAACGGCATCGTGCACGTGTCCGCTAAGGACAAGGGCACCGGCAAGGAGCAGTCCATGACCATCACCGGTGGTTCCGGCCTGCCGAAGGACGAGATCGACCGCATGGTCAAGGAAGCCGAAGCTCATGAGGCTGAGGACAAGAAGCGCAAGGAAGACGCCGAGACCCGCAACCAGGCCGAGGCCTTCGCCTACTCCACCGAGAAGCTCGTCAACGACAACAAGGACAAGCTCTCCGACGACATCGTCAAGGAAGTCACCGACAAGGTCAACGCTCTGAAGGAAGCCCTGAAGGGTGACGACACCGAGAAGGTCAAGACCGCTCAGACCGAGCTGATGACCGCCGCCAGAAGATCGGCCAGGTCCTCTACGCCCAGCAGGGTGCCGAGGGTGCTGCCGCTGGTGCTGACGGTGCCGGCGCTTCCGCTGGCTCCGCCTCCGGTTCCGACGACGACACCGTCGAGGCCGAGGTCGTGGACGACGATGACGACAAGGACAACAAGTGATGTCCGAGTTCAACAAGGACGACTACCTGAACGACCTGCCGGATCCCTCAGATGCTGAGGCTGCGCTCAGGCCTCTTCAGGGGCTGACGCCTCCGCCGAGTCCGGCTCTGCGCAGGATTCGGCTGCCCAGGCTCCTTCCAATGAAGGAGCGACGCGGCTCCTGCCGCAGCTGAGGGAGAGAAGACTGGCGAAGGCCAGTCCGATTCCGCAGACACCCTCACCCCGCTCGGCAAGGCCAAGAAGGAAGCCGCAGACTACCTCGAAGCCCTGCAACGCGAACGTGCGGAGTTCATCAACTACCGCAATCGCACGCAGAAGGAGCAGGAGCGCTTCCGCCAGCACGGCATCATCGACGTGCTGACCGCGCTGCTGCCCGCCCTCGACGATATCGACCGCATTCGCGAACACAGCGAGATGGACGACTCGTTCAAGGCCGTCGCCACCAAGATTGACAAGCCTTCGAGAAGTTCGGCGTCGAGAAGTTCGGCGAAAAGGGCGAGGACTTCGACCCCACCAAGCATGACGCGATCCTGCACAAGCCGGACGCGGATGCCGAAAAGGAAACGGTTGACACCGTGGTCGAGGCCGGCTACCGCATCGGCGATCGCGTAATCCGCGCCGCCCGAGTAGTAGTAGCCTCCCCGCAAAACTGACATCCAGCTCGCTGCAATGAGTTGATATTTACCTTGCTCCCCTCTCTGAGGGGAGCCAATCATAAAGACTTTTCTAGAAAGGAGACATGAATGGCTGAAAACGAATGGCTCAGCAAAGACTTCTACAAAGTCCTTGGTGTCTCCAAGGACGCTTCGGACGACGACATCAAGAAGGCGTACCGCAAGCTCGCCCGCAAATACCATCCTGACGTCAACAAGACCAAGGAAGCTGAGGAGAAGTTCAAGGACATCTCCGAAGCCTATGACGTGCTGAGCAAGAAGGAAGATCGCCAGAAGTACGACGCGATTCGTCAGTTCGGCATGGGCGGTGCCCGCTTCGCCGGCGGTTCCGGCACCGGCGGCTTCGATGCTTCCGGTTTCTCCGACATCTTTGGTTCCATGTTCGGCCAGGGTGCCGGCGGCAATGGCTCGCGCATCCGCTTCTCCACTTCGGGCGGCGGCCCCAACAACATCAACGACATCTTCTCGATGTTCGGCGGTGCTGCAGGTCAGGGCGGCCAGCCGTATGGCGGCTACGGCCAATCGCCGTACGGCAATGCCGGCGGCTATGGCTATGAGGAGGCCCCGCGCCCCGAAAACGGCGAGGACCGCAACTCCAAGATCAGCCTGACCCTGCGTCAGGCGGTCAAGGGCGCTACCGTGTCCCTGTCCGTGGACGGCAAGAAGTTCAAGGCCCACGTGCCTGCGGGCGTCAAGGACGGACAGAAAATCAAGCTGGCCGGCAAGGGCAAGCCAGGCATCAACGGCGGCAAGGCCGGTGACCTGTACCTGCACGTCACTGTCAAGCCCGATGCCACATTCTCGATGCGCGGCCATGATATCGTCATGGACCTGCCCGTCACCGTGGGCCAGGCCGTGGCCGGTGGCAAGGTCGAGGCCAAGGATATCGACGGCAATCCCGTTACCTTCAAGGTGCCGGCAGGCTCCAGCTCCGGCGCGGAAGTCAAGCTCACGGGACTTGGCGTCCAGCGCAGCAACCAGCCGGGCGATCTGATCGGCCGTGTGCAGATCATGGTCCCCGCCAAGCCGGGTCTGGCCGTCAAGCACGCCGCCAAAGAATTCGACGAAAAAGCCGGCGACTATCTCAGCCTGTAATCAGGAGGTGAACAATGGCGCGGTTAGCCAACCAGATGAAGCAGTTATACGCGATGTGCGCAACCGCGCTCGTGATGGGCAGGGCCGATCTCGACGGAGCCGATGACGTCGGCTTCGACATCGAACTGCCCATCTTCACCGTCGGCCAGACCGCCGAGTTGGCCAACATTCACCCCCAGACTCTCCGTCAGTACGACCGCCTCGGTTTGGTTCGTCCGCAGCGCACCGATGGCGGCGCACGCCGCTACTGCCTGCGCGACATTGCCCGCCTGACCCGAGCTCAGCGCCTGAGCCAGGATGAGGCATCAACCTTTCCGGTATCGCGCGCATTTTGGTCCTCGAAGAAGAGAATCGCCAACTGCGCCGCGAAGTCAAACGCATGCAAACCGGCGACCAGGAGAGCGTTTTCGCCGCAGGCCGTGACGGCAATATCGTGGAGATACAACGCTCCAACCGCGCCCGCCTCTGGCGCAACGCCATCCGCCGCGAAACCCGCGAACTGCCCGGCCGCGATACTGCCGCCGATATCGCTGCCGGCGCCACCGGCGACTCCAACTACACTCCCGCCGACTCCAAGTCCATGGTCCTGTGGGTTGGTGAGTCTGGCCGCATTGCTTCGATTCCTTCTCCATTCGTAAAACTGTTTGTTATCTCACATCGGGCAGCTGCCGAAAAGCACGAATCTTCTTGACGGAGATGTCAAGGTTTGTTACGGTGACGTGCGAAAACCGATTCGTAAGGGGTGCTTTAGGCTGAGACGGTATGTGCCGAACCCTTCGAACCTGTGAGCTAACACTCGCGTAGGGAATGCGACGGTTGAACTCCTCTGTTCGGCTCGGCATCCCATATGCGCGTTGAGAGAGAGGAAGCGTATGTCAATACGCAAGGAGCTGACCGCCCAGAACGTACTGCTGGGTTTCCAGCATGTGCTTGTTTCCAACGTCTGGCTTGATCCGGTGTTTGTGGCCGGAGCAATCGGCTTACCTATTGCCCTGTCGTCGAACATGATTAACGCCATCTTCATCGTCTCTGGTCTGGTTACTTTGGTTCAGGCCACTCGGCTGGTTCGCCTGCCGGTGGTGCAGGGGCCGTCAGCCGCGTTTGACGCGTTGATGATCGCGGCAGGTACGGCCGGCATGCTGGGGGCGGCGAGTTCGTCCATTCTCATCGCTTCGCTTGTGTTCCTGTTGCTGTGCCTGACCGGTGTGATAGAGCGGATGCGGTTCCTGTTCTCTCCGATGATTTCGGGCGTGGTCATCTTTATGGTCGGTGTCTCGCTGTCTGGATTCACGCTGAGCGAGTTTCTAGGCGGGGCTCCCGGCGACAAGACGTTCGCCGATCCGCACATCCTGACCGTGTCGATTCTGACCACGGCGATTGTGCTTGTCCTGTCGTTGCTCGGCAAGGGCCTGCTCAAGTCGTTCTCATTCCTCATCGCGCTCGTCGTCGGCACCGTGGTCGCCGCAGCGTTTGGCATGGTGGACTTCTCTCCTGTGGCATCCAAGGGATGGTTGGGCCTGCCGACCTTCCTGCCCTACGGTCCGTTCACATTTGACTGGAAGATCTTCATCCCGTTCTTCATTGCCTACATGGTTGCCGTCATGGAAGCTCTCGGCGTCTATCAGGCGGCTTCTGAGATTCAGGGCACGTCCCTCGAACGCAAGCAGGTGCGCTACGGTCTTGCCGGCGAGGCGGCCGGTTCAGCCATTTCCTCGCTGATTGGTGGATTCACCACCACCGCCTACCCGCAAAATGTCGGCCTGCTCAACCTGACCGGCGAAGGCAAGTTGCGCACGCGCACGCCTGTGATCATCGCCGCTGTGCTGTTGCTGATTCTGGGCTTCGTGCCAAAGGCGGGCGCGTTGCTGTCCGTCATTCCCTCGGCAGTCGTCGGAGGCATTTTCCTGCCGGCTGCGGCCAGCCTAATCGTGACCGGCCTGCGCGCCCTGCGCAAGGTCGCTGATGACGAGCGCCGTCAAACGGTCATCGGCATGTCTCTGTTGCTCGGCATCGCCCTGCCCAAGGCGCTCTCCGGCCTGACCGGCGGCGCAAGCGTGTTCTTTGGCAACAACATCATGGTCGGTGTATTCAGCGCCATCATTCTCAATGCGCTTTTCGTCGCTCTTCCGGATTTGGTGGCGAAGCATCGTGCGCCGGCGTCCGTGGATGTTCCAGCAGCCGATCCGGCGGATGGGACTGGCGCTGCGGCGTACGATGAACGATAATGCTGGTTGATATTGGATATTGACAGGAGCGATGCAATGACTGATGTGATGGATGACGCGCGTCGTATCAAGCGCGGGATTCTGGATTTTATCCATACCTATGGCTGTGAGCAGGCCCCGGAAGAGGCGTTTGGTGCGTTGGCGCGCGACGTGTTCATCTATCAGTACACGTATGATCTGCCGTACCGTCGTTACTGCGCGGCTAAACGCGTCACCCCCGCAACGCTCAAGGATTGGCGGGAGATTCCGCCGATGCCGGTGGACGGGTTCAAGCACCTTGACCTTTCGACCATACCGACCGAGCAGTGCGAAGCCGTATTCATGACGAGCGGAACCACGCATGGCGGCAAGATGCGTGGGCGCAACTTCCATCCCGATCTTGAGGTGTGGGATGAATCAATGATTGTGCCGTTCCGTCATTTCATCATGCCGGATCGAGAGCGTATCCGCATCGCCGTGATTTCGCCGGCATGGGACATGAACCAGAACTCCTCCCTGTCGCGCTACCTTACCAAGGCCGTGGAGTGCTGCGGCAGCGAAGGCAGCGGTGTGTTCTTCGACGAGCATGGACTCAAGTTCGATGAAATCATCGCCTTCCTTAACCGTGCGGTGTCTGACGGTGAACCGGTGATGCTGATGGGTGTCTCGTCGTCCTATCTGTATCTGTTCGATTACCTGCATGAGCATGATCTGACGTTCGCGCTGGCCCCCGATAGCCGGTTGTTCGACACTGGCGGCTTCAAGAGCACTAAGCGCGACATCACCGAAGACCAGATGCTTGATGAGCTGGAACAGACACTGGGGGTGCCACGCCACCACTGTGTCAACATGTATGGCATGACCGAGTTGAGCTCGCAGATCTATGACCAAAATATTCTGTCGTGGTATACGGATGGCACCAGCAACTATCTCAAGGCGAACCCCGCCTGGGTGCGCACGGTCTTCCTCGATCCGGAAACGCTGACTCCCGTCAAGGATGGTGAGACCGGTGTGATAGCCCATTACGACCTTGCCAATTGGAATTCATGCATCGGTATTCTGACCGAGGACCTCGGCCATCGGACCCCGGACGGATTCCTGCTGCAGGGCAGGGCGAAGGGAGCCGAGGCTCGTGGTGCTCAATCGCGGTAGACGAGGTCATCAGTGCCAACCGTTGATGAATCCGTGAGTCAGGCCATTGATGTCTTCCACCTGCCTCGGGAGTGGATGTTTCGGATTACGAAATCTATGAGGTCGCCACATCGGATGGGGTGAAGCGTTTGCGCTATCCGCGACTGGATGGCTCAAAGGTGACTTCCCTTGCCAAGCAGCTTGTCGATGTTCGCAACCGCACGCTTGCCGCGATGAGTGTCAACGATATTCTCGACATCGTGGCCGACGCGGCCCAACTATGGGCCGATCCGGATTTTGAGCTGCGGCGTCAGGCTGAACTGCTGATTCCCGCAATCACCGGATATGAGCCTGACATGGTGCGGATTGAGCTCAAACGGTATATGCGCCAGTTCAGGCGTCGTGAACTGCTCCGGTTCCTTGACTCCGAAATCGGTCAGCCGTCTATGCTCGACGAATTCCGGCCGAACAAGGCGGGGGGATACTCTAAATATGTGGGCCCAGCGCTCACCTATCAGGTGTTCTCCAGCAATGTGCCGGGGATTCCCGTGTGGAGCATGGCGATGACCCTGCTGGTCAAAGGCGCGATTCTTGGCAAATCTTCATTTTCCGAGCCGGTGATGCCTGCGTTCTTTGCTCGCAGCATTGCGATGGTCAATTCCGACCTCGCTGATGCCATTGCGGTGGTTCCATGGAAGGGCGGCTCGCAGCAGCTCGAGGATTCAGCCATCGATGCGGCCGATGCCGTGATTGTTTACGGTTCTTCGCAGACTACCAAATTGATTGCGGGCAAAGTCGCCGGGTCCAAGCCCTGTCTAGGTTACGGAGCAAAAGTCGGGTTGGCGTTCATTGGCCGAGAGGCTTTGCGTCCTGATACCTATGCCGATACCGTGCATCGTGTGGCTGTTGACATCGCCACATATGACCAGCAAAGCTGCCTGGCTCCGCAGACCGTGTTCGTGGAGACTGATGGAGCCCTCACCCCTCGTGAAGTGGCTCAGCTGCTCGGTGGCGAGCTTGAGAATCAGCAGCGCAAATATCCGCGCTCCGTATTGAGTGACGCCGAGAACGTGGCCATTCAGCGGGCGCGCACCGACGCTGAGATGAGAGCCTTGATGGGCGGGAAGGCCGCGGTGTTCGCCAGTGGCCATAGCACGGCATGGTCGGTGCTGTATCGAGAACTTGACGGTAGCGGTGCCGACGAGGATGTTGCTTCGCTGATGTCGCCGTTGAACCGCACCGTCAACGTGGTGGCGGTGCCAGATTTGTTGGACGCTGCCAGAAGACTGACTTCCTGCCGTGGCTGGCTGCAGAGCTGCGGTGTCGCTGTGGATTCAACCAGACTGTTTGGTCTTGCAGATACATTGGCCGAGGTCGGTGTGAATCGCATCTGTCCGCTCGGTGAGATGGATCGGGCGAAATCCGGCTGGCATCATGATGGGGGCTTCAACCTCATCGATCTGTTGCGCGCGGTGGATGTCGAACGCGGCAGCGACGCGTACAGCGATTCGTTCGATATGGATATGGAATAGGCCTGTGCTGTTGCGGGCAGCAGAGGCTGGTAGCAGGGCGAAAGGCAAGGGTAATGACAGAGCAAAGCGATATGGCACGGCGTCCAATGGTGAATCTGGATGGCAGAACAGCGATCATCACCGGTTCCGGCAAGGGCATAGGAGCGGCTGTGGCGAAATGCCTGGCATCGCACGGAGCCGCTGTCGTCATCAATTACGTACATGACGCCGCCAGCGCGCAGCGCACTGCTGAAGACATCCACTCGCTGGGAGGCTCGGCTATAGCTGTACAGGCGGATGTTTGCGATGAATCGCAATCTTCCAAGCTAGTGGGTACCGCTGTCGACTCATTCGGCGGCGTGGACATCTTAGTGAATAATGCTTTCGGACGCTTCTCCTTTGACCCGCGTCGCCGTTCCACTTTTGCTGGAGGCGATTGGATGAGTTTAGCGCACAGATCGAGGGATGCCTGCATGGTGCATATCTGATGTGCTCACATGTGGTGCCGCTGATGCGAGCCCAGACCTCCGGGCGTATCATCAACATCTCCAGCAATCTGGTCGATTCGCCCATCGTGCCCTACCATTCGTATATCACTGCCAAAGGCGGCTTGGTCGGCATGACCCGCTCTCTGGCCCAGGAGCTGGGCGCTTCGGCATTACCGTTAATGCCATTGCCGCAGGTTTGACGGCCGGAACCGCATCCAGCGCAGCCACCACCGAGGATGTTCGTGAACGAATCATTGCCATGACGCCTCTTGGCCGCCTTGCCCGTCCCGATGACATCGCCGGAGGGGTCGCGTTGTTGGCGTCCGACATGGCCGGCTTCATTACCGGACAATGTCTGCACGTCGATGGTGGGCTGACCATGCGCTGAGGCGCAGGGGCGGTGTGCTGACGCGCTATGGTTGTCGCATCCGATTGGTGCAATGGAATGCAGCAAGAGTAAAGGCGCCAATTGGCGTGCGGGCATGTGGACGGAGGTAACTATGCTGCTCAAAGCCGTGTTCTGGGATTTGGACGGTACTCTCATCGATTCTGAGCCGCTCTGGCATGACGGTGAAATCGAGATCGCGCACAACAATGGCGGCGAGTGGAACGAGGACCTCGGTTGGGAGTGCTCCGGCACTCCGGTGCCACACGTGGCAGAGGTCATGATTGCGCATGGCTGCACATTGAGCGTTCCCGAAATCGACAAACAGCTCAAGGATTATGTGTTCAAGGCGGAGGTCGAACGTCTGCCGTGGATTCCCGGCGTATTGGACGTGCTGCACTCGCTCAAGGAGGCCGGCATTCCGTCCATGCTGGTCACCACGTCGCCGCGCCGTATGGCGGAGAACATCATGAAGCAGTCCGAGGGACTGTTCGCCGGCTACGTCTGTGGCGACGATCCGTACGAACACAAGCCGAACCCTGCGCCCTATCTGGCCGCAGCCGACAAGCTTGGCATCGCCCGTGAAGACATGGCCAAGTGCGTGGTGCTCGAGGATTCCTCGGTTGGACTTCAGGCCGGTGCGGCATCGGGCGCGACTCTGATCGCGCAGACTGGCTGGATTCGCACGGATACTTCCGGCCTGGGCCAGTTCGCGTCCATCGAATCGTATGACGGTATCGATGCGGCCGCGCTGGACGGTTTCGTGCGCCAGCGTTTGGGGGAGTAGAAATAGGCCGATTGTATCGGCATTGCATTCCGGTGTGTCGCAAGTATTTGCAATGTTTATATCAACCATTTGATGTCTGTTTTGACAAACTTTTGAAACGTTATAGAATTGTTGCCAACGAAGAAATCTGAAACGTTCTAGAAAAACCGGCGCACAGCAGCGTCGGTTGACTGGTTTTCCGCTCCGGCAAAGCATGCCCGAGTATTTTCTATGGCCAGTTTCTGAAATGTTACAGAAAAAGAAGATGAGGTCCAAGGGAGGTCATCATGACGGCAATTCAGGAAGCCGTTCCCGCCGCAGCGGGGGCAACGCAAAGCCGTGGGGGAGAGGTGAGCAACGCGGCTGCGGCAGCCGGCAAACGTGTTCGTGCCCGCAAGCACAGCGGCGCATCGCAGAACTCATGGCAAAGCAAGCTGCGCCCCTACCTGTTCATCGCCCCGCTGGTCATTCTCTCCGGCGTCTTCATCTACTACTGCATCGGCTTCACCGTGGCCACATCCTTCACCGACTGGGACGGCATCTCCAGTGAGATGGACTTCATCGGCCTGAAGAACTACACCAAGCTGCTCGCTCCCGGCTCCGTGTTCTGGACGGCTTGATGAATAACATCATCTTCATGGTCGTCACCGTGGTCATCCAGGCCGGGCTCGGACTGCTGCTCGCGGTGATCCTCAAGGAGCGCCTGCGCGGTTCCAGCTTCTTCAAGGCGATCTTCTTCATGCCCATCGCCATGGCCCCGGTCATCATCGCCGCCATCTTCCGCATCATCATGGATCCGAACGTCGGTGCCATCAACGAGGCCCTGCGCTTCCTGCACTTGGACTTCCTGGCCCAAAGCTGGCTTGGCGATCCGCACATCGCCTCTACTCGATCTGTGCCATCAACATCTTTGAATGGATGGGCTTCTCGATGATCATCTACTACGCCGGTCTGATGTCTATCTCCGATGACATCTACGAAGCCGCCAAGATCGACGGCTGCGGATTCTGGAACACCCTCTTCCGCATCACCATTCCGAACCTGTCCGGCACCACCAACACGCTTATCCTGCTTGGCATCGTCGGCTCGCTGAAGACCTTCGATATCGTCATCCAGACCACAGGCGGCGGCCCTGGCCGTTCCACCGAATTCCTGAACACCTACCTGTACAAGGCCGGCGTGCAGCAGTTCAACGGCGGTCTGTCCGCGGCCATCGGCGTGATGGTCCTCATCATCGCCGTGATGCTCTCCCTGATTCAACTTGCCTTCAACAAGCGTGCCAACAACTAACGAGAGGACGTCATCATGAAGCGTAAAACCAGTGCGACGGTCATCATGTACACCGTCCTCGTATTCTTCTTCGTCATCTGGATTTTCCCGATTTACACGGCAATCACCAAGTCCCTGCAGGCAGGCGGCTGGAACAGCTACCTGTCCGTGATCAACAATAAGGACGTGCACTACTTCCGCGTGGTGTTCAACAGCTTTTTCATCTCCGTGGTCACCGCCGTGATCGTGGTGGTCATCACCTCGCTCGCCGCTACGCCTTTGCCAAGATGAAGTTCACCGGTTCCCAGGTGATCTACGTGCTGCTGCTCGCCTGCATGGCCGTGCCGATTGCCTCCGTGACCATGCCGCTGTTCTTCACCATCAAGACATTCGGCCTGACCAACACCTACCTCGGCATGATCATCCCGTTGGTGGCGTTCAACGCCCTGCAGATGCTGTTGCTCTGGCGCAACTACTTCAACGGCGTGCCAGACGAAATCATCGAAGCCGCCCGCGTGGACGGCTGCGGTTCCCTGCGCATCTGGCTCGTATCTTGATGCCTATCTCCACCCCGATGATCGCCACCACCGGCGTGCTGACCTTCGTCTACTCCTGGAACGAATACCTGATTCCGTTGCTGCTCATCCGCGACGAATCCAAGTATCCGGTCACGCTGGCCTCCACCTACTTCATGGAGACCCGCAGCCAGACGCCGGAGATGGTGGCCCAGGAATACGCCGCCCTGATTCTGATGACGATTCCGTCCATCATCGTCTACCTGATCAGCCAGAAGTGGCTGCAGTCCGGCATCACCGCCGGCGCCGTCAAGAGCTGAGGTGACCCAAAATGACCGCAACCATCAGCAACGGTGTATCCGCCAGCTACAGCCCTGCGGAAGACGAGCTCGGCGCAGCTGACCCCACCGCCTTGCTTGCCGAATCTGGCGATTTGAAGCCGCTGGCCGAACGCACTTATACGAATCCGGTTCCATATGCGGACGGTAAGTCCCCTACCGCGCCCGACCCGTTCGTGCTCAAATACCGCGACCTCTACTACTGCTATGCCACCGACGAGCACGGCATTCTGGTCTCCACCTCACCGGACATGGTGCACTGGACCTCACATGGATTCTGCTACACCGAAGCCGGACGCAGAAACTTCTGGCCCCATCGGTGATTCTCATCAACGGCGTCTTTCACATGTACTTCTCGAATATGCCGGCCGAGGAGACCGACACCCACACGGAAATCATGCGTGTGGCCGTGAGCGAGGATCCGCTCGGCCCGTTCGAAAAGAAAGCGGAGCTGTTCAACACCTTCGCCATCGACTCCCAAGTGGTCTATGGCGATGACGGCCAGTTGTACTTGCTTTACGCCGACAATCAGGCCACCGGCCTGAGCGATGACCGGCCCGGAACCTCCGTGATGATCGATCGCCTTGTGACCCCGTATTCGCGTGAGAACAAACCGCGCCCGCTCATCGTGTCCACCATGGACGAGGAGATCTTTGCCCGCAACCGTTTCGGCGATGGCCGCGACTGGCACACCGTAGAAGGCGCCACATACTTCGCCTACCGTGACCGCGCGTTCATCACCTACTCGGCCAACGCCTACGAGCATGAGGACTACTTCGTCGGATACTCGTACGCACAGCTGCCGAATAAGCAGGCCGACGCCACATCGATCAGCTCGATTGGACGAAACAGCTCAACGAGAACCGCTTCGATCCGCTGCTTATCCGCAGCCCAAAGGTTGAAGGCACGGGCCACAACTCCATAGTCAAAGCGCCCAATGCCGTTGATGACTGGATTGTCTACCACGGCCGTAACGCCGATGACGAGCTGTATGTGGGCACCGAACAGCGCGTAATGCGCATCGACCCGCTGTACTACGCCGAAGGAGGGCTCGACACCCCAGGACCTACCGCCGCCGCTCAAAGCGCACCGCTGTATGGCACTGTGCATGATGATTTTGCGGATGGCCTGAACGCCGGATGGTCGGTTATTTCCGGCGCGGCCCACACCGAATCCGATGTGGACGGTCACGCGCTTGTTGCCGACGAATCCAGTGTATTCATCGCTGTGTCGGGCAAATCGTCCGCAACCCAAGTGATTGACGTCTGGGCCAAAGCTCCCGTCACCCCACTGGGCGCACGATTCGGTATCGTGGTGCGGTACCAGGATGCCAACAACCTCACCAAACTCGAGGTGGATGCTGGCCGTCAGGTAATTAGCGTGGTCGATGTGATCGGCGGCGTTGCCTCCGAACGCGTGACCAATGCCGACCTCCATGACTTCGATTCCCATGCCTGGCATGAGTACCGGCTTGAGCGCCGCTACTGCAGGCTGGAGATCCGCATTGATGGTCGTTTCGCCGCGTCCTGCACCATCAGTGATAAGCCGGTCGGGCGGGATTGTTCTCGTTGCGAACGGGGGCCGCGTTCAGCGCATATGCGGCCACTGAACATGTGAATCTGTGGGGTGCCGGATTGCGGGATCTCGGTCGAGAATTGCATGCTGACCGCCGACTCGTCATCGACGGCGGCGTGAGGTCCAGCGGCGTGTGTCCGGTAACACTCGAACTGGCATACCCGCTGGTCAGCAACCGTTTCGTCCTTGATTTCGCTGGGCAGACGAGCCGTGGGCAGGTGCTGTTGTCTCTTGGCGAATACCGTTTGTCCGGCACGGCATCATCCGTGGAGTTCATGCGCAACGGCAAGTCTCTGCCTTCCACCCCGGAGCCGGCCAGGCTGCGTGTCTTTGAAGACAACGTCCGCCGTGACCGTTCGGGCCGAGCCGTGCTCACCATCCGTATCGAAGCTCTGAACGGCACGATGCGACTGCACCTACGTGGCAAAACCTGGCAGGTGCCGTTTGCGGACAATGCGGCCCGTGCCCGTATCACTCTTGATCGCGCATCCCTGACCGGATACGAGAGGACATCGCTGGAATCCAGCATCGAGGAAAGGAGTGCGTCCGGCAATTGAGCCAACATCAGCCGCACATATCGGGTGTGGCTGCTTCGCCATCCAATTCCGATGATCTTCCACAACGAAGTGAACCAATAAGAGAAACAAGGAAAATAAGGAGAACAATCATGTTGAACATGAAGAAGGCGATCGCCGCAGTGGGCGCTCTCGCTATGTCTGCAGGTCTGCTTGCCGGATGCGGTTCGGGCAGCGGCGGCTCCGATGAGGGAGTCGGTACCAAGGACAGCCCAGTTGAGCTGACCTTCTGGACCTGGCAGCCTACCGATGCCCAGTGGAAGTCGATTTACGCCGCCTTCCAGAAGAAGTACCCGAATATCAAGATCAACTGGTGGCGTACTTCTGAAATGGCCGACTACCAGAAGAAGCTGCAGACCTCGATGGCCGGCGGCGAAGGCCCGGATGTGTTCGGTGTGCAGGCCGGTTCCACTGTGGAACAGTACGGCCGTTTCGCCGACGATATGAAGGAGCTGGCCGACAAGTACATGCCCGGCTGGGATTCCAAGGTGGCCGAGGGCGCCGTGGCGCAGACCACCAACAAGGATGGCAAGATGGTGGCCATGCCGACCATCACCTCCGGCTCCGAATACATCCTGTACAACAAGACGCTGCTTGACGAGCAGGGCATCAAGGTGCCCACCACCTACGACGAGCTCGTGGCTGCCAACAAGGAACTCAAGGCCAAGGGTCTGATGCCGCTGGCCCTCGGCGCCAAGGATGGCTGGCACCTCGACGATATCTTCGTGTGGCTGTCCAACCAGTACGGCGAAGGTGACGTGTACAAGGCCGCTGAAGCAAGGCCAAGTTCACTGATGAGACCTTCGTCAAGACCATGAAGGCTTGGAAGCAGATGATCGGTGATGGTCTGTTCCAGGATGGTGCAGTTGGTACTGCGACCTACCCGGATGCTCGCGACAACTACTTTTACGCCCGCAAGTCCGCTTTCTTCCCGACCGGCTCCTGGCACGTTTCCGCCGTGCTGCCGAACGATGAGACCAAGGGCACGGCCGTTGAGAAGGACGAGCTAGGCATGATGGAATTCCCGCAGGTGGGAGACAAGGCTACCGGCCCGACCACTGGTGTGGACTTCGGCCTGAGCGTGAACAAGGACTCCAAGAAGAAGGAGGCCGCCATGAAGTTCATCGAGTTCATGACCACCGGCGAAGGCCAGCAGGAGTGGATCAACACGCTGCAGGGTGCTCCGGTCGACAAGGACATGAAGGTCGAAGTGCCGTCTGACGCCACGGAATCCGCCAAGGCCAGCATCGATTTGGTGACCAAGGGCCAGGCCTCTTCCAAGCTTGAGCGCAAGCTCACCTCCCAGGAACTCAACGACGAGATCGGTGTGCAGATGCAGAACATCTACACCGGCGACGCCACCGTTGACTCCGCGCTGAAGGCCATTCAGCAGGTCAACGAATCCATCGAAAGGTGAGCCTATAGATAGGAATATCGCATAGTTTCTACTCCTCGAGTGGGCCCGTCCGGTACGAATTCTCGTTGTCTGGCGGGCCTTCTTTGTTGGTTTGCCGAAGTGGTCCTGATTTATTACCGCCGGCGGAGTCTGTTGACGGTTGCAGCGGGAGTCGTGGGCGGCGTGTCGGACCCGTCCCTGCTAGCGGGGCTGTCGGCAAGGCCGACTGGGGGTGATTCTGCGGACGCCTAAGCGAAACGGCCTGCGGGGGCGATATCCCACATGGTTTATGCTGGAAACACACATCTGAAACGTTCGACAACCAATATGGCGACGTGGATGGTGCCATGCCGAGTGGTTGATGGACTGAACATAAGGGGGCGCTATGGTTGCGAGTTCGCGCAAGGCGACGCTGCACGATGTGGCGAAACGTGCGCACGTGTCCGTGGCATCAGTGTCCAATTACCTCAACGATTACCCCTATATGAAGCCGGCCACGCGCGAACGTATCCAGCAGGCCATTGACGAGCTGGGCTATGTGACCAACCAGCAGGCTCGCAATTTGCGTTCCGGCCGCACAGGACTCATCTCATTGTCTCTGCCGGATTTGAACCAGATTTACTTTTCCGAACTGGCCGAAGAGATGATCACGCGGGCACGGGAATATGGATACCGCATCATCATCGAATCGACCGGAAACGACCGCCAGCGCGAGATCGAGAGCGCACATGCCATGGCCAGCAATATGACCGACGGACTTATTTTGAGCCCCACGGCCATGCGGGCGGAGGATGTGGCCGAGCTCGAGGGCGACTACCCGCTGGTAGTGCTGGGCGAGCGTATCTTCAACGCACCTGCGCCGCACGTGGTGATGCCCAATGAATTGGGTGCCCAAGCCGCTACCACGCATCTGCTGGAGCCGGATGCCGCACCGTCGCCGTGGTGGGCGGAACGTTGGACGAATCCGTGCCGTCCTCTCGTTCGATGCGAACCAAGGGGTATCTCAGCGCCTTTGCGGAACGTGGAGTGACGCCTGATCTGAACCTGATCCGCGAGTGCGGCGAATGGACCAGTGCCGAGGGCGCTCAGGCGGTACGTGAGATGTATGCGCAGGGCATTCGACCGGATGGCATTTTTGCGCTGAATGATTTGCTGGCGATGGGTGTTATCAGTCAGCTGCGGGAAATGCGCGTGCGAGTGCCGGAAAGCGTGCGTGTGGTGGGCTTCGATGATATCGATGAGGCTAAGTACACGATTCCCTCGCTGACCACTGTGGATCCGCAGCGCGCGCGTATTGCTGAGATTGCCATCACGTCGATTCTTGATCAGGTCAAGACGGGGGCTCGGGCGCCGAGGCGGCGTATTGATGTGGAGTATTCGTTGCGTTACCGCGCTTCCTCGCCGCAGGTGTAGCAGTTGTGTTAGCCGGCTGGTAGGGTATTTGACGGTTTGCATATAACTGTCTGGTTCATTGGGCTGGCAGCTCAATACAAGATTTAGGACTCATAGGAATCACATGGGCTTCGTTAATTTCATCCTCGAACTGCTGAAGGATCCGCGTGCCGCGATCGCCGGTTGGATTGCCATGGGCGTGGCGCCGACCCTCGGATTCATCTTCCTCATCGTATTCATCGAAACGGGTGTGGTGTTCTTCCCATTCCTGCCGGGCGACTCCCTGCTGTTCGCCGCCGGTGTGTTCGCCGCTCCCGATGCCGCGACCGGCAAGGCCGCGCTGCCGCTGTTCTGGCTGCTGCCGGTGGTCTGGTGCGCCCCGATTATCGGCGACCAGTGCAATTACTTCATTGGTCATTTCTTCGGCCGCCGTATTATCCAATCCGGCAAGGTGAAGGCGCTGACTCCTGAGCGACTGGCCAAAACCGAGGGCATGATTGAAAAGTGGGGCCCGCTGGCTGTGTTCCTGGGCCGCTTCTTCCCGTTCATTCGTACGTTCATGCCGTTCATTTCCGGTATTTCCGGTATGCGTTGGAGCCGTTTCACGCCGTTCTCAGTGCTCGGCGGCCTGTGCTGGTCCACGTTGTTCACGCTGCTGGGCTACTTCTTCGGCAACATTCCGGCCGTGCAGGATCACTTCGAACTGGTGATCGTGCTGATTCTGCTGGTTTCGCTCGCCCCGACCATCATCGGTCTGTTCAAGGCCAAGTTCGGCAAGAAGAAGCCGGCCAAGGTGACCGATGCTCAGTTGGATGCTATGGAAGACGGCATCAAGAACCTCGATAAGTAAGCAAGAAATGTAGATTACCGCATAAGGAATCGTCGTGAAAATGAAGGCCCTGACTGTGCGTATGAGGTCAGGGCCTTTTCTGCATGAGATGGGCGTGAAACAGCAGCGTGGTTATCCACATTTGTCGTGGACGACATGCCGGGGTGTGGATAACTCGGCAAGCTAGAACCACAATGGTCGATTCGTGTTGAGCATTGAACTCGGACACGTTTCAATCGGCTTATGAATAGCAACACCACACCCCGCGTGGCGCGTAGGATTACCTCGCCAGCGGTAGCACCTCCGGGCATTCCGCTGCCCACGGACGATGCGCCGATTCCAGCGCATCGCTACTACACTCCGCCGCCCAGGCCGTTGGCCTCATGCGAACGGCAGAGATCGGGCGAGGCTCCGGCACTCGCCCTAACTACAGACACCAGCTTCCATAACATTGTGACGATGACGTCAGGTCATGGAGGCGTGGGGTTGAGTGTCCTGGCTTCCATGCTTGCATGGACATTGGCGAGACGTGAACACAGCTGCGCTCTCATAGACGCTGACTTCGTGGCCGGATGCCTTGACCTGCTGCTCGGTGTGGAACGAGAGCCGGGCTTGCGATTCAGCCAAGTCGACGCGCCCCTCGGCCGTATCGAGGGTGAGGCGATGAACCATGAGCTGATGACGTGGGAGGGTGTGCGAGTACTTCCCTATGACCCTTGGAGCGCGCGCCAGCCTGACTGGTGGGAAGTCCAAGCGGCCATTCGAGCTTGGCGGAAACGAACGACGTTGTCATCGTAGATGCCGGGCAGGGTGGACTCATTGAGACCGTGCCCGATCTGCGTGGCGGCGTGCAGGTGATTGCCGCGGAATTGTCGGTGATGGGGTTGGCCAGAGCCAAATCGCACCGGTCCAGATTGGATTCATGGGCTGTGAAGCGCCACATATCGTCGGTGTGGAACCACGTGGCGCTCCACGTGGGAGAGGCCACGTGGGTATTGGTGAGGCGCAGGACTATTTGACTGCCACAGTATTGGGTCCTGTCAAGCCGAGTGTCAATCTGTGCGGAGACGTACTGGAAGCCTCGGCATCAGATCGGTGACCAAAGGCAGCCGCAAAGCCGTGAGCTTGCTTGCCGATCTTGTTGAGCAGGCCATTCGCCCGGTTTCGGGAGCTTCTTGCAAGGACCGGTGATGCGGTATGGCTGCCGTAATCACTCGGGCTGATGAGCCCGGCGCAGTGCCCAGAACTGTGTTCTTCGGTCTATTGAATGATGTGGCATCCGACCCGCAGGTTACCGATCTGGCGGTGACCTGTAATGGCCGCGTTTGGGCGGACCGCGGCAACGGCATGCGAGAAACAGTATTGCGTGTGCCGTTTCGCTCGCCGCAAGTAGTTCGAGAATACGCCGTCCAACTGTGCGCGCAGCTTGGGCGCAGACTGGATGATGCCTGCCCGATAGCGGACGCCGCCAGTCCAGACGGCATCCGCGTGCATGCGGTGATTGCCCCATTGGTGCCACAAGGTGCCGCAATCTCCATACGGTTCCCTGACAGGACCATGGCATCGTTGCGACATCTGAGCCAATTAGGTGTATTCCCGGCTGCTTGGCTGCCGATGTTCGTGGGACTGGTGCGCAGACATGCCACAGTGCTGATTACCGGCGGAACAGGCGTGGGCAAGACCACCTTGCTCAAGGCGCTGCTGGCGCAATGCGATGTGAACGAGCGCATCGTCACCGTAGAGGAAGTTCGTGAACTGGGAGAACTGGGGCGTGGCGATCATGTGTCGTTGGTAACGCGCGAGGCGAATGTGGAGGGCGTCGGAGCCATAAGTCTGACGGACTTGGTCAAAGCGACGTTGCGAATGCGCCCCGACCGCGTGGTGCTGGGCGAATGCGTGGCGCGGAAATCGTCGACCTATTGCGCGCGTTCAATTCTGGTCATCACGGTGGCATGACCACTGTGCATGCGGACGGCGTGAACCGAGTACCGTCCAGGCTGATTTCGCTTGGATTGCTCGCCGGAGTCAGTCCACAGGCGTTGGCCATGCTGGCGGCAGGCGCTTTCGACGCGGTGGTGCATTTGGAGCGAGTGAACGGACAGCGGCGTATCACGCAGATCGGCGAACTGCGTGTAGCACATGGTGAACTGGCAGGAACACCGCTGGCGGTATGGAATGGCTGCCATCCTCCTCGGTATGCCGCCGAATGGGGCACTTCATTGAACGATGGGGCATCGTTCCCGGGCCGAGTGGTGGTGGGTGATGATGTGGTGTGCTGTTCTGGTGGCGCTCGCCGTGCTGATATGGCCGGGGAACAAGTCCGGGAGGCTGTATCGGCTGGCTTACCGCGGGCGTGCGGTCGATTCCGCAGCCATAAACGAACCTCGATATGCCGGCTCACCTCGCGTGGGCGTTGCGCAGGTGATTACGTCCGCCATCGCGCGATTGCGAGGTGGCGGCACATTGGTTGAAGCATTCGAGGAACAATCCAGCAGACGCTTCGCCACTCAGCGCATTACTGTGGAACGGCTCATAACGGTGTTCGAACAGCGGCGTCTGCCCGACGAATCACCAGCGCAGGTACTTGAAGCTGCACGCGGGGTCACCGCCGCAGCGGTTTTGAGCGATGAGCTCGGTTGCCAAGCAGTGCCATGTCTGGAAGCGGTATTGACTGCTTACCGGCAGATGAGGCTGATGCAGAACCTGCGATCGCAAGCATGTGCCGTTCCTAAAGCCACTGTGGGGCTGCTGAGCGCGCTTCCGGCCGTCACTGTGGCATCGGGCGAGCTTCTGGGAGCTAGACCATTGGCGTTCTTGCTTGGATCGCCACGCGGTGTGGTCTGCTTGGTATTAGGGGGATGTTGTTATGCTGCCGGCTTGGCATGGATGCGGGCATTGTTGAAAGGCAGCGGATTATGAGTACGGTGTGGGTACACGCCGCGGCAGGCTGTGCGGCGATCGCTAGTTGGCTGTATAAGGCTCCGTCTCGTCATGACAGCCGCTTGCCGGGCGAGGAACCGGCCGTAGCGCATGATTGCGGGTCGTCATGGACCATACTCATATTGCGTATGTTGCAGGTGTCCTTGCGTCAGGGCTCCTCGATTCCCCGGGCGCTTGACATGGTGGGCAAAGCCGTCGGCGGCGACTGCGGCGCTCGCATGAGCGAGGTCGGGAGCTCCCTGGCCAGAGGGGTTCCCTGGGCTGATGCGTGGCATGCCGCTATGGCTGTTCAGCATGAGGGTGCGCCAGCTGATAGTTCATCCGGAAAACGTACCAGCAGAACGCAACGAGATCTTGGCCTGCTGCAATCGGCTTTGGAATCGTCATGGACGCATGGCGATATGCCTGGCGTGCGCCTCGAATCCGCCATTGAACAGCTGGACCGTGACGAGCGTGCCGCCATCGAACGGAATGCCGCGAAGCTGTCGGTAAAGCTACTGATGCCTACAGGGCTATGTTTTCTGCCGGCATTCGTGCTGGTAGGAGTCATTCCGGCGATTGCGTCCTTCATGATGTGAATATAGGCGTGAACTGAGTGCGCTTAGGCTGGATCTTGTTGTATTGCTCGGTATTGTACTTGGCTGCGTTTGGTTATCCACATTTGTGGTGGACGACACGTCGAGGTGTGGATAACTCGGCAAGCTAGAACCACATACCCCGTTTTTCCTGGTGCATGAAGCGTTGATAGTCCACAGTGGTATGCACCCCGCGTCAACCCGGCGCGGGGGCCAACCACTCACATACGCATGGGGAAGGTGCGAAGCCACTGCGCAGCTTCCCCTCCTTACCGAAAGGAACGCCAATGAATACCCCTATCCCCGTCATCGTCGACGGGCAGGCCGGCATCTTTGCGCACAGCAAGGCTCGTGTGGCCACGCTGAACGCCAAGGCGAAAGAACGGCTATGCCTCATGGACGCACGCATCCGCGCCCTCATGGCTGAGCCCGAAGAAGGCGCAGCCACTGCGGAATACGCAGTCGTACTCGTTGCGGCTACAGGCTTTGCGGCGGTGCTGGTCGCCATCCTGAAGTCGGATGCCATCAAGACGTTGCTGACCAACATCATCAAACAGGCTCTGAAAGTCGGGTGACAGCCATGAAGACCATGAGATGCCGGTGGAGGCTCGCCAGACTGCCGCCAGACCTATGCACGGGATCGGCCACCGCCGAATTCGCGATCGTATTGCCCAGCGTTATCGCCATCGCCGGGCTGATACTGGCAATGGGACGTGTGGTCATCGTTTCCATGGACTGCCAAGGTGCCGCGACGGCGGCTGCACGCGAGTTTGTGGTTACCGGTGACGAATCATCCGCGCGCAGCATAGCTGCGGACGTTGCAGGGGGAGATCCCCGCGTCAGCATTGCCCACAACGGCCAATCGACGAGTGTGACGGTCGAATGTTCGGTATTGCCCGGTCCGCTGGATGTAACTCCAACGCGGGTTACCGGCAACGCTACGGCGATAAGCCAATAACGGTCGGCTGGCTGGGCGGCCGCAACAGAAAGGAACTGCGGTGCAGGGAATGCGTTATGAGGAGGGATCGGGCACGATGGCCGGAGCCATGCTGGTTATGGTGGTGGGCATTGCGCTCGCGGTGGCGGCAAGTGTGGGCAACCTCATGATCTGCCAGAACCGAGCGCGTTCCCTCGCCGACCTTATCGCCTTTGACGCCGCGTATGCGCTGTGGCATGCGGATATCGGTGATCCATGTGCGCTCGCCGCCAACATGGCTGAAGCGAATGGTGTAGTTTTGGGCTCCTGCTCCGTGCGGGATGAAGACGTGTTGGTAACCATCAAGGTGGAAACCATGGTCCTGGTGGCATCATCGTGGAGCGGATGGCTCGGGCCGGACCGGTGAGTTGTACGGAAGGAGACAATTATCACAATAATGGACCGTAAAGCACCGATACTCTGGCGGGCTTCTGGGCCTTTGGCTAAGGTGAGAGCATGAGCGAGAGTGAACGCAACGAGCGCCGTCGCGTGGTGGCCATGGTGGGCAACCCCACTTCCGATAAAGGCCGTGGCGCTAAGGTGGACGCGCAGGTATTGGGTCTGCTGGAGGAAGCCGGCCGTGCCCATAACTTCGACGTCATCGACATCACCGGCACGAGTTTCGACGATTCCCTGAATCAGGCGCGTGAACGCGCGCACGAGTACGACTATCTCGTAGTGGTCGGTGGCGACGGCATGATCGCACTTGGAGCGAACGCCGTGGGCTGCAGTGGCAAGCCGTTGGGCATCGTGGCCACGGGGTCGGGCAACGATTTCGCACGAGGACTGAAGCTGCCGGTCAACCGTATCGAAACCGCAGTGGAAGGTATCGTCGGTGCTATCGTGCGTGGATCACACATCGATGTGGACATGGGACGCGTGACCTCTTTGGACGGCGGCTATGCCGTGGATCCCTCCACTGGCGAGGAGTACGAGTACCAGGAGAGCAAGTCCGCCGAGCATCCGATTGACCGGTACTATGCGGGCATGCTGTCCTGTGGTCTTGACGCGAGCATCAACGACCGTGCGAATCATTCGCATCTGCGACCGGCACCATGCGCTACTTTGCGGCGGTGCTGGTGGAGCTGACGCATATGAAGCGTTATGGTTACCACATCAAAGCCACATTGGCGGACGGGACCACGGATGAACGAGACATCATCACACCATTGCTGACGATTGCGAATTCGAGGCATATCGGTGGCGGCATTGAGGTCTCGCCGTACTCCTGCTTCTCCGATGGATTGTTGGACCTGGTGTGGATGGACCACGTGCCGAACTTCGGCGAATGCGCGGTGGCCATTTCGAATGCCTATAACGGCAAGCTACTTGCTTCAAAGGTGTTCGGCTGGAAACGTATCCGTGAAATCGAAGTCACGCGGGCAACGGAAGGAGACGAGCCGCCGGTGCTGATGGCGGACGGCGAATATATCGGGCATTTGCCATTTAGGGTAGTGGCCGAGGACTGCGCGTTGCGCGTGCTAGTGCCGCCGGCCGTAGCCGCCCGTGAGGTGGATTCCCGACAGGAAGTGCTCAACGCCATTGCCCGAGATGGTCGCGATCCCGTGACCGGCCAGTTCGCGTGACCCGATTATATTGGCTCCCCTCATTAGGCTGAGCCGTAAAGCAAACAGCCCAGTGGGCTGTTTGTAGGCGAGGGTTCGACGATAGTCGAACCAGAAGAAAGTCAGCCGTAGGCTGTCCGCAATTGCGGACGAGCTGGCCGCGAAGCGGACTGAGGGGAGTGCGGGAGAGCGGTACCAGAGCCAATGGCCGTCAGACCTCAGACGACATAGCTTTCGATATGCAGCGTCTGCGCCATGACCTCTTTGATGGTTCGGTCGCTGATGTTCGGATGCGAGCGAATCAGCGAGATAAGCCCCACAATCAGTGTGAAGAACGTCTCATGGACGTTGGTGATTGGCAGGCCATGCATCTGCTCGAAATCACGTACGGTGGTCTGGGCAATGTAGTCGGCAATACGGTCCGCCGCGCGGTCAATGAACTTGATATACAGTTCGGCGTTGCCGTCTTGGATCATACGGTTTGAGAAGGGGCTCTCGTCGGCGATCAGGGAGCGGAGCACATGCACGATGTCGTCTAATGCCTTGTTCACGTTGCCTGTTTCGCGCGCTTGGTTCCACTGCTTCAACGTGGTGAGGATTTCGTCGATGACGTTATCGAGTACTGCGTCAGCTACGGCTTCCTTGTCTTCGAAGTAGTGGTAGAACAGCGAACGCGTCATACCGACTTCGCTTGCGATGTCGGAAACGGTGATTTTGGAGAAGCCTTTTTCCAGACACACCTTGCGCGCGGCTTGCACGATGGCGTCGCGCCGGGCATCGCCGCGGGTGGGGCGTTTCTCGTCGAGGGTATCGCTCATGGGTGCCTCCTGACCACAACCGTTATTGACACTATGTTAATACAAAGAAAGCGGTTAATAACAATAAAAATGCGGTAACCGTTGTCAGGTGAATGTCGTTGGAATATAAAGAGTTTTCCGATTCGGCAACTATGAGCCCGGTTTATCTTGACTTTTTATCGGTTAATTCTGAGGGCAAAGGTAGGTTAGTAGCTATGGCACTTGCACTGTATCGTCGCTATCGTCCGGACACCTTCGAAGGGGTCATCGGCCAGGACCAAGTCACGGTCCCGCTGATGCGCGCCTTGGACGAGGGCAAGCTCACACATGCCTATCTGTTCTCAGGGCCGCGAGGCTGCGGCAAAACCAGCTCCGCGCGTATCCTGGCCCGTTGCGTCAACTGTGCCAAAGGGCCGACTTCCCACCCCTGCGGCGAATGCGAAAGCTGCAAGGACCTGGCCACCGGCGGTCCGGGTTCCATCGACGTGGTCGAAATCGATGCGGCCTCGCACAACGGTGTGGATGATGCTCGAGAATTGCGAGAACGCGCTGGTTTCGCCCCTGCGCGCGACCGCTATAAGATTTTCATTCTCGATGAGCCCACATGGTCACGCAGCAGGGCTTCAATGCGCTGCTTAAAATCGTTGAAGAGCCGCCTGAACATGTGATGTTCATCTTCGCCACCACCGAACCAGACAAGGTGATCGGCACCATCCGTTCGCGCACCCACCACTATCCGTTCCGTCTGGTGCCGCAGGAAGTCATGGTCCCTACCTGGAGACGATCTGCGACAAGGAAGGCATCAAGCCCGAGCCCGGTGTGCTGAAACTGGCGATGCGCGCCGGTGGCGGCTCCATGCGAGATACCCTGTCCGTGCTTGACCAGCTGATGGTTGGTTCGGTCGAAGGCGTTATCACCCATGATGCCGCTGTAGCCCTGCTCGGCTTCACGCCGGAGGCACTGATCGGTGAGGCCGTGGATGCGGTAATCGATCACAACGGCGAAGCCTGTACGGCGTTATCCAGAAAGTCGTGGTCGGCGGATTCGATCCGAGACGATTCGTCGAAGACCTACTGGCTCGTGTGCGTGATCTGCTGGTGCTTACGTTGGCCGGGGACCGTGCGGAATCCGTGCTGTCCGACACGGCTGAGGCCGAGGATATGGACGATCTGCACCGCCAAGCCAAGGCGCTGGGACTGGGCGCACTGACCGCAATGGCAGACATCATCAACACTACGTTGGGTGCCATGACCGGAGCCATTTCTCCGCGTATGCGCTTGGAACTGCTGGCCGCGCGATTGTTGGCCGGCAGTGAATCAGGCTTTGCAACAGCCGCTCCCGCGCCAGCTTCTTCTGGTATGCCGCCTGCGGCTGCTTCTTCGACTTCGACTACGCCAGCCGCTTCCGGTATGGGTGCCAGTGGTTTTGCCGGCGCATCGCGAGGCGGGTTTGCCGGAGCCTCACATGCGGATTCTCCGGTGCTGCACGCAACCAGCAAGCAGCCGCGCCTCAGAGCACCGCTTCCATGAATCTGTTGGAGGCAATGGCCCTGTCAACGGCCCGGTCAGCGACCGACCCGCGGCTCTCTGTCTGTGCAACCTGCTGTAGCAACTGCTGCTGCCGGTGCCGCTCCTGCCGCCAATGCCGGGTGGGGCGCTCCCGCCGCGTCGCCGGCCGTCCCGGCTCAACCGGTGACCTCGCCTGCGGCATCGGATAATCGGTCCATCGACGAGAAGTGGGATGCAGCCGTCGCCGCTTTGCCGGAAACCATTCGTGAATATGTGTCACGAGACAAGGTGCCGACCGTAAAATTCGGCCCCAACCGTAAGGGTCTGCCTTGCTTGTCGATGACGTTCGACAAGTCGCTGAGCCAGCACGCTTTCGCCTTGGCCGTGGATAACAGCGGTAAGAAGGCGGCGGTCGTGGTGATGGATGCCGTGCGCAACGAGTTCGGTGCCAATGCGGTTATTGCACCTTCTGCGGTCGCGGCGAATGGCGAGCGAGTCGAATCCGTCAAACGTATGAGCCGGAGCAATTGGCCAAGGTCAAGCAGCAGATTGCCATGGCCAAGGCTGGATTGGCCGCGTCGAGTTTGGGCGCGGGCCTGGGCATTCATATGGGGAGCGAGCCGAAAGCTCCGAAGCCGACTGCAACAGGCCGAGCCGAGGATACGGACGACAGCCATCGAGCCGGCCAATCCAGTGCATCCACGGCGGCGAAGAACTGGAGTGACGATGACTCTTGGGCCAAGCCGGCCGTAAGCAACGCTTCGCCGCAATCTGCAGACGGGTTCGCACCTAACGAGCCCGTTGCTACGCCTGCGCCTGAAGAGCATCACAAGAAGCATGTTGCGGTTCCGGACATCAGTGACGGTGTTGATCCGTGGGCCGCTCCGGCTGCTCCTGTTGCACCCACTGCGTCCGTTGCGTCCGCTGGACCCACTGGACAGTCCACTGGGCAGCCAGCCGCCGCATCTTCTGCTACGGCAGTTGCCGGCGAGAGCGACGATCCATGGAATCAGACGCAGTCTCAGGCCGCGGTCTCACCGGCGTCGCAACCGGCCGAAGCCGACCCGTGGAACCAGCCATATCAGCAGTCTCCTCACGATGATCCGTGGAATCAACCGCAGGGGAACCATGCTCAGGCGGCTCCGCAGCAGGAGACGACCCGTGGAATCAGCCTCAGTCCCAGACTCCGGCTTCTTCGGTTCCTCAGACAGTGTCGGGCAATATGTCGGGCGATGACCCGTGGAACCAGCCCCAATCGGTTCCGCAGCCGGCTGCCGGCGATGACCCGTGGAATCAACCGCAGGCAGTTCCACAATCGGCTCCGCAGGCCACCCCGCACGGTGATCCGTGGAATCAACCGCAACCCGCACAGCCGACCCCGAATGCCGATCCGTGGAATAGCCGGCCCCAGCCCCAGCCGAAACCACAACCGCAAGTCGCGGCCGAGGATGACGAATACTCGATGAGCGACCAGTCGCTCGGCGAGGCGACGGCCATGAATCTCGACGATCTGAAAAAGCTATTCGAGGTCAAAAAAGTCGAGCAATTCGCGGCAGATGATCCGAAGAACCCCAAGAACATCCAGCCTGCCAAGAAGCACTCGGATGAATAATGAGGACGAATAACGAGGAATACCCATGGCACTTGCTTATGACGGCGCAATACAGCGACTGATCGACGCTTTCGGGCGGCTGCCCGGCATCGGGCCGAAGGGCGCGCAGCGTATCGCCTTCTACATGCTGTCCGCGCCCGAAGATGAAGCGCGCGATTTGGCCGAGGCCATCGAAGAGGTCAAGGCCAAGATCCGCTTCTGTGATATTTGCGGCAACGTGTGCGAATCCAGCCCCTGCCCGGTATGCGCCGACCCGAGACGCGACCGTTCGGTGATCTGCGTGGTCGAAGAGCCCAAGGATGTGATGAGCATCGAGCGCACGCGCGAATACCACGGCCTATACCATGTGCTCGGCGGCGCAATCAACCCAATGGCCAACGTTGGCCCTGCCGACCTGCGTATTCCCGGTCTGCTCAAACGCTTAGAAGGCGATGAGGTCAAGGAAGTGATTATGGCGCTCGACCCGAATATTGAAGCGAGGCCACCACCAGCTACTTGACCCAGCTATTGCGACCCGTAGGTGTCAAGGTCACCCGACTTGCCAGTGGCCTGCCGGTGGGCTCCGACTTGGAGTATGCCGACGAAATCACGCTGGGCAGGGCACTGGCCGGTCGCGCGAGGCCTAAGCCAGCGTATCATTGGCGCTCTCGCCCTTGCGGCTCATCCACGGCCAGAATGCGCCGTGGCGGATGATGCGCGCGGCCTTGTGCCGTCGCGCCAACCAGATGATGAACAGTCCTGCGCCAGTATGCCTAGACCAACACCAAGGGCGATATTGCGCGCGTCAAGCACGTCATTCGGCTCGGGGGCCGGCATCGGAATCGCCACGCGGTGCCCGGAGATAAGCAGTCGGTGCGTGTTCACGCCGTATGGCGTACAGGTCATCAAAGTGACGCGATCCTCACCCGGCACGATCTTGAGCTTCGACGTGTCATCCGGCAAAATCACCGAAATGCGGTCCACTTTGTAGCCCAAAGTTTCGCCCATGACTTCGATGTAGAAGAAGTCGCCCTCTTTCACCTCGTCCAAACGGGTGAACATCAGCGCTTCAACCAACCCGCGGTGCCCGGTAATGACCGAATGGGTGGATTTACCTCCCACTGGCAGCGACGTGCCGTACAAATGGCCGGCACCAGAAGCCAGTGCTTCCTCGGAAGTGCCGTGATAAAACGGCAGATTGATGGACTGCTTGGGCACCTTGATTGCGCCCATCACGCCGTTGCCGGTATTAAGCAGTGACTGGTATTCCTTGTCTTTCTTTGAGGCGGAATCCTCGCCGCTGGCTTGGGATCCCCCTTGAGCGGCGGCGAACGGATCGACGGCTTCACCCAAGATAGGCTGGCCGGATTCAGCGAGCTTCTTGTTGTATGCGCGGGCCGCCGTGAGCTTGTCTTCCGCCTGCGGGTAAGGCCAGCCAGCTACTTCTTTGGCCGTGGTGGCTGTGGTGGCGGCCAAGTTGCGGTCGGACTCGAATTGCAACGCTAGCGGGAAGCAGGCCACGGCGATTGCGGCGATCAGCAACACAATGGTGATGATGCGCATCGCCCACAGATTGCGCTGCAGGCGTCGGCGCTCGGCCACGAGATCGCTGATATCGATGACTTCGTCAAATGGAGTTGGAACGAATGCTGTGGGCTCGGGGCGCGCTGAGGAAACGTTGTCATTTGCAGATGTGTCATCCGGCATGACCGCGTTGTTTTCCCGCATTTTCTGTGAGGCACGCTTACTCGTCGAACGTCGATGCAGCAATGCCATAGTCGCCTGTTCCTCCGTTTGATCTGCTCATGATTTGCTTATACAAGACGGCCGGGTCTGTCTTAGTCGTGCGTGGCATAGGTGCTGTCGCAAATGGCAACACCGCACGCGCCACACTGCGAAACGTTACTCCGTGCCAAGCCTTTCATGCAACATGCCGACGGGGGCCATATGGGGGCAATATAGGGGGGCATAAGAAGTCTGAAAAATGCGATACGAACAACGTTGCTACGGCCGTCAGCGATGTGGCTTACTTCGGACAAGCCGTTGAGATGCAAGGGGCTGCAAAGGATTGCAAAGTATGGCAACATGATAAGTCGCGGCGTCGGCAATATTTGGCAGAGCTTTCAAATAGGGGGGTATGAATGCATAAAGAGGGAATATGTTACCCCGATAAAAAGAGGCGCTATTGCTGTTTTCGTGGATGTCGGTTCGTCGTCGAGCCGTTGGTTTCGTAGGCGTGAGGGGCGTTCCCGCGTATTCTGTTTTCCGACCAAAGAAATGAATCGCGAAGAACGCCTGAGCAAAAGCTCATTCACCAGATTGCCGAACGTCAAAGGCACGGTTGCAGAGGATGCGCGGATCACGGGTTCGCCGCTGCGTTCCGAATTGGCTAGTGTGCTCAGAGAAAAGATGGCACTGTCTGGGCATCTCATCTTTTTAGGTCAAGGAAAAGGGTCTGGCGATAGGCGGTGATGACGCCCATCGTGTTGGTGGCACTGTTGCTGCAAAAAGGAAAAGTCTAGTTCGTAATCTAGTGTCCAACTTCCCTAATAGGAATGGTCCAACTTCCGCAACGAAAATGGTCCAACTTCCACAATTAGAATGGTCCAACTTCCGCAATAGAGTGATTTATAGGTTGATGTTTCGACGGTTTGCGGGAGGGCACATATGGCAGGGGAGAGCTCGGAGATTCAACGTGGCGAGTACCTTCCTCGAGTGGCTGATGGGTTGCTGACTCGGGCATTGCAGTCTTCTGGTGCCGTTCAGATTAAAGGTCCAAAATGGTGTGGCAAGACTGCAACGGCAGAAAGGCAGTCGGCGAGTCAGGTCTTCATGCAGGACCCGGATCGCAGTGCTACGCTGTTGGCCTTGGCTGATACAAAGCCTTCTCTCATCCTGCGAGGTGAGGAGCCGAGACTCATTGATGAATGGCAGATGGCCCCGCAATTGTGGGACGCGGTGCGTTTCGCCATTGATCGAGGGCGCGGTCGTGGCCGATTCATCCTAACTGGATCGGCGACTCCTCAACAGGAACCAGCTCATTCCGGAGTGGGAAGAATTGCCCGATTAACCATGCGTACCATGTCCTTATTTGAATCGCAGGAATCGACGGGCGTTGTTTCGTTGGGAGAGTTGTTCGATGGCAACCATGATGTTTCGGGTTTCTCCGATTTCGATATTGAAAACACCGCGTTTGCGCTATGCCGCGGTGGCTGGCCTGAAGCAGTAGTCGAATCTCGAGTAAATGTTGCCTTGCGCATGGCCGCGGATTATGTCGAAGAACTACTTGATTCTGACATCAATCGTATGGATGGCATAAAGCGCAATAAAACTTGGATGCGTCTGATTATGCGCTCGTATGCGCGCAATATTTCTTCTCAGGCGTCGCAATCCACTATCGCGGCGGATATGCAGGGTGAACCGCCTTCGGAAGGTACACTCTCTGATTATTTAGATGCATTGTCGCGAGCTTGCGTGACTGAAGATCTTCCAGCTTGGGACCCTCGTTTACGTTCTAAGACTGCAGTGAGAACGAGCCCAACCAGACACTTCAGCGACCCGTCGATAGCTTGTGCGGTACTGCACGCGACCCCGGAGAAACTCCTTAATGATTTCGAGACCTTTGGCTTGCTGTTTGAGTCCATGTGTATTCGCGATCTGCGTGTGTATGCTGATGCGCTTGGCGGAGATGTGTTCCATTATCGGGATAAGACGGGATTGGAATCTGATGCGGTCATTGGCCTGCATGATGGACGATGGGCTCTCATTGAGGTCAAGCTCGGAGAAAAGCAGGTTGATATTGCGGCGGCCCATTTGAAAAAGTTGGCTGACAGAATTGATCAAGATCACGAAGGCCGTCCGTCATTCTTGATGGTGCTGACCGCTACGGCTGCCGCTTATCGCCGGGATGATGGGGTATTGGTAGTGCCGTTGGCCACGCTTGCTCCGTGAACTCGTATCGTGCGTTTGACGCATCGTTCCCAACACAAAAGGAAAAGGCCCGGGCTGCGGGACCGGGCCTTGAAAAGGAGAGAGGAAGAAGAAGGTATTCAGTTATGGGGTTCTGCGGAAACCTCGCCGGTTTGCTTTCGTTTGCCGGTAATTGATAGTTAACCGCTCGAATCTCAAAGGATGGATGCGGCCGCCTCAAAGAATCGCCGGTGAAAACTTGAATATTTGCTGAACAACGTAGGCCATGCCCGTGTCCACATGTCGGCGCGGGGTCGCGGGGTGAACGCGGCAACCTTTATAATCGTTGCGTTTGCGTAGAATATCGAGCAAACTCCCCTAAGAGAAGAACAAAGGACAGCAGTGGCTCTCATCGTGCAGAAGTACGGCGGTTCGTCGGTCGCCGATACCGAATCGATCAAACGTGTGGCCAAGCGCGTTGTTGAGACGGAAAAGAAGGGCAACAAGGTGGCCGTGGTGGTCTCCGCCATGGGCGACACCACCGATGACCTTATCGATCAGGCGCTGAGCATCGACTCCAACCCGCCCGAGCGCGAGATGGACATGCTGATGACCGCAGGCGAGCGAATTTCCATGAGCTGCTGGCCATGGCCATTCACGCCGAAGGCAGCCGTGCCCACTCCTTCACCGGTCAGCAGGCCGGCTTCTTCACCGACGCCCGTTACGGCGCGGCCCACATCAAGGCCGTGAGACCGGACCGCGTGAAGAACGCGCTCTCATTGGGAGACATCGCCATCGTTGCCGGCTTCCAGGCATCAACGCCAAGGGTGACGCCACCACGCTCGGCCGCGGTGGTTCGGATACCTCCGCAGTGGCGCTTGCCGTGGCGCTCGGTGCCGATATCTGCGAGATCTACACTGACGTGGACGGCATCTTCACCGCCGACCCGCGTATCGTGCCTTCCGCCCGCCGCATTCCGTCCATCGATTATGAGTCCATTCTGGAGATGGCCTCCTGCGGCTCCAAGGTGCTGGCACTGCGCTGTGTGGAGTACGCTCAGCGTTTCAACATGCCGCTGCACGTGCGTTCCTCGTTCTCCCGTCGCCCCGGCACATTGGTGGTGCCCGACGGCATTGACCCGCGTACGCTGCCGAACCTCGACTGAGCGCGGCTACGGCGAACGATAATCGTAAGTAATTTCAAGCAAGACAAGGCAAGACATGACTGAAGAAGAAGCGAAATCCATGGGCGACCTGTTCCCTGACCTGGGCCCCGAGGCACCGGTGATTTCCGGCATTGCCACGATCGTTCCGAGGCGTTGGCCACCGTGCGTGGCGTGCCGAACGAGCCGGGTATGGCCGCCAAGGTGTTCACCGAACTGGCCACCGCCGGCGTGAACGTGGACATGATCGTGCAGGCCGGCGCATCCGTCGGCACTGCGGACATCTCCTTCACCGTGCCCGAATCGGCCGTCAAGCAGGTTCAGAACACACTGCTCGACAAGCAGGAAGTGCTGGGCTACCACTCCTTCGATGTGGACACCAACGTGGGCAAGGTGGCCGTGGTGGGCGTTGGCATGAAGACCCATGCCGGTCTGGCCGCCAAGTTCTTCCAGGCCCTGAGCGATGAGGGCATCAACGTGCTGATGATTTCTACCTCCGAGATTCGTATCGCCGCGCTCGTGCCGCTCGATCAGCTCAACGACGCCGTCAAGGCGCTGCACACCGCATACGGTCTCGATGCCGATCAAATCGAAGCCGTGGTGTACGGCGGTACTGGCCGCTGAGCCACTGAGCCGCGTTTTTGCGGTATATACGACGAAAGCCCTCCTCACGGAGGCTTTCTCAGTTTCGGACTCAGTTTCAACTACTTCTTGGTGATGTAGCCGAGAGCCTTGAGCATTTCGGCGCATTCAAGGGCACCGCCGGCTGCACCACGCAGGGTGTTGTGGGCCAGACCCACGAACTTCCAATCGAAGATGGAATCCTCACGCAGACGGCCGATGGAAACGCCCATGCCACCCTCGTAGTCCACGTCGAGCTTGACCTGCGGGCGGTCATCCTCGGTGAGGTACTGGATGAAGTGCTTCGGTGCGTGCGGCAGCTCCAGCTCGGAAGCCTTGGACGTGTAGTTCACCAGACGGTCGATGAGCTCTTCCTTGGTGGCCTTCTTGCCGAAGTTCAGGAACACGGTGGCGGTGTGGCCGTTGAGCACGGGCACGCGGATGCACTGGGAAGTGATCTTGAGGTCGCCGTCGAACGGCACGATCTCGCCCTTCTCGGCGTCCACATGACCGAACACCTTGAGCGGTTCCTTCTCGGACTTCGCTTCCTCACCGGAGATGAACGGGATGATGTTGCCCACCATCTCGGGCCAATCCTTGAAGGTCTTGCCCGCGCCGGAAATCGCCTGGTAAGTGCTCACAACCACCTCGCGCGGCTCGAATTCCTTCCACGCGGCCAGCGCCGGCGTGTAGGCCTGAATCGAGCAGTTCGGCTTGACGGCGATAAAACACGAGTGGTGCCCAGGCGCTTGCGCTGGTGCTCGATCACCTCGAAGTGCTCCGGGTTGATCTCCGGCACCACCATCGGCACGTCCGGAGTCCAGCGGTGGGCGCTGTTGTTGGAGACCACCGGGGTCTCGGTCTTGGCATAACGCTCTTCAATGGCGCGAATCTGGTCCTTCGGCATGTTTACCGCAGAGAACATGAAATCAACGCCAGAAGCCACGGACTCGGCATCGTCGCCATCGACGACCACCATGTTCTTGACATATTCGGGCATCGGGGTTTCCATCTTCCAACGGTCGCCGACAGCTCGGCATACGTCTTGCCGGCGCTGTGCGCGGAAGCGGCAAGCGTGACCACCTCGAACCACGGGTGATTCTCAAGCAGCGTGATAAAACGCTGACCGACCATACCGGTGGCACCAAGGATGCCGACCTTCAATTTTTCGGACATGATGACCTCTATGACCTCTGGGTTTCGATGGATTACTTACGTCGGACGGCCGTCATGCGGGTGGCCGTAAAACAATGCAATTGTACGAAACACGCGGAACAACGGCAGTGGTCTTCCCAGATGGTGGCTGCCCAATGAAGCGAAGGCGATGTTCTACACTGGTAGCCATGTCTATCGCATCAGTAGAGGCCCAAAAACAGCTCGACCGTATCGTGGCTCTCGGCTACCCGGATGTGGCGGATATTTCCGCCGCCGCATTCCGCTCGCTGGCCCGACCTCTGATCGGGGCGCTCGAGCATTCCGATTTGGGATCGAACATCCTGCTGGTGCCCACGCGTGAACTGGTTTCGCCTGAGTCGCTGATTGCACGAACCTCCATCAATCGCATGGCAGGCTTCACCACCATGCCGCCGCGTGACATCGCCAGCTTCCTGCCTCAAGACGGCTTCATGCCGCCGGAAGGCCCGTTCTATCTGGTCGTCAATCCGCACACCGGCACGTGCTATGTCAATCGCGAGCCGGATGTGGCCCGCAAACTTATTGACTCCGATGAGCGCCTGCCGCTCACCCTCGAGGAAGGCTTGGCCATCGCCACCCAGCACCCGGAGTGGCTGCTGGAAAAGAACGGCTTCAATCTGCTCGGCTCACGCTCCGCAGACGGACGCGTGCCGAGCATCTGGATGAGCCAGAACGCACCGCGACTGGGAGCCGTCTGGCCCAATTCCCGCCATACTTGGCTGGGCAACGCGTATTGCACGGCCCGTCGCGGGGTGAGTCTGTTCCGTTAAAGCGATTCTCCTCAAAAGACAAGGTCGGCAAGGTGGATGGCGACCGCCCGTTGTCGGCGCATGGGGAACCGTAATGAAAGTCAATAAGGATGGCACCTTCTCCGGCTCCTACCATGACTCGGATATGGGGGCCACGGGAGACGGCTATCTCATAGGAAACGACGTCGATACGCTGAACGGCAAAGCATTGCTCAACGTGACGAGCGGAGCGGATAAGGGATACACGTTCTACGATTTCTTGTAGTGATTCAGCTGCCGTGCGGAGCGGCGGGGAACGTGAAGGACCGGCGCGTATGCTGTGCGAAACAGCATTACGTCCCTAGACTGGTGAGGCATGACGAACCTGCGATTCCGCGAAGACGGCAGCTTCCGCGTGCTGCAGATGGCCGACATCCAAGACGGCCCCAACGTGCTCCCCGATACCATCCGTCTTATCCGTGAGGCCATTCGCAAAGCCGACCCGGATCTGGTGGTGTTCACCGGCGACCAGATTCGCGGTTACGATCCTGCCTACATCGACACTTTCCTGCGCCGCCGTGGCGAGGAACCGGGCGCTCGCGTGCGTGCGGTCACCGAAGTCGAGGCCAAGCTGCGCGGAATCAAGCGGCGGGCCAGAGACCGCGTGAACAATCGTCTGCTGGCCATGAAGTCTGACGGCAGCAATCCCGACGCCCAACAAACCGCGTCCACCGCGTCCACCGCGTCCACGCTGGTCTACTCCACAACATCCGATTCACAGGATGTGCCGACGACTTTGGACGAGCTCATGGACGAGACCCGTGACAAAGTCCGCCGCACGTTTGCCGGCTTCCTTGGCCCGGTCATTGAAGCGGAAGTGCCGTTCGCCGCCACCTACGGCAATCACGATTTCCAGTGCGGCATCCTGGCCGACGAGCAGGACGGCATCTACCGCGAATTCCCCGGCTGCCTGAACCCGGTCGACAGCCCCGAGCCAGGCACTTTTGCCCTGCCCATTGAGGCTTCCGACGGATCCGGGCGCGTAGCTATGTCCGTCATGATGGTGAATTCCGGCGATTACGCCGGCAAGCCTGAAGAGAACGACGCCCAATACCCGGCCTATGTGGTCAATCCGCGCGGTCTTGATTTGGCTGATTCCGATGGGTATGGCACGCCAAGCCCCGAGGCGATCGATTGGCTGGGAGCCGTACAGTCCGAACTTGGCGAACGCAACGGCGACGGTAAGCCGGTGCCTGCCATCGCCTTCCAGCACATTCCGCCGCAAGAATTCTACGATTGCCTCAAAGAGGTTCCCGCATGGACGCCGAACGCGGTGGAAGCGCGCGTACCCACGCCGGCCATTGCTACGTGCTCAACCATGAGATTTGCCGGCCGGGATCGCGGTTGGGTGAGGCGATTGGCTGTGCGGACGAGAACGTCGGTGAAGTGGACGCCTTGCGTGAGGCAGGCGGCTACTTCGCGCTGTTCTGCGGTCACGATCACAAGAACGCCTTCGTGGGCCACGCGCATGGCATTGATTTGGCTACGCGCCCACCTGCGGATTCGAATGCTATGGTCCAAGTCGCGCTATCGCGGCATCCGCCTGTTCGAATTCCATGAAAGCAACCCGGCCGGCTACGTGACCCGCATGCTCACCTGGGGTGATCTGGTGGGCCGATACTCCAGCAACGAGGTGCGCGTCTGGTTCGAGGACCACTGCGTGACCGGTGCCATCAGCATGCGTAACGAATTGCGCCGCCCGCAGGTATTCGCAGTGCTGTCCGGTGCCATGAGCCTCGTTATGGCCGTCATCCGCTCGTTGGTGAAGAAGCGGTGACGACCATAAAACCGGTCAATACATCAATTCTGCTGATACGGCCTGAATGCGGAATAGGTGGCATCCTCGTCGTATAGCAGGTTATCGGGCTCTTCCGATTTTGGCGTGTAAGGGCATGTGTCAGAGGTGGGTTTGGATGGCGTGTCTGAAGCCGCCGGCGTGCAGCAGGCTTCTGGTGATGTAGTTGTCGAGGTTGCGGAATCCCAGGGCTATGCCCCTGAGGGTCTCGACCCTTCCGTTGAAGGCCTCGGTGGGCCCGTTCGCGCTGTGCTCCCAGTCGAAGAACGCGAGGACGTCGCCATGCGCCCCCACGCATAGCTGTAAGTAGTAGTGCTGCGTCGGAACGCTAGGTGTGCTGGCGTATTGTGAGATGAACGGGATGTTGGAATGGGCCGTCGCTAGGATAGAGGAAGTTATGCATGTTACCAATGCGTAAACGAATATCCAATAAGCGATTGTATGAATGGTTCACACAGTAAAGGAGGAACAATGGGTCAGGATCAATCATCCGTTTTTGATCTCGCAGCGGTAGCCGCAGCGTCCAATGGGGGGAACAACGACCCGCTGCTGCCTCCGGCGCGATTTATCGGCGATCCGCAGAAGCCGAGTCGTATGCCGTACAACAAGTACGCCGCCTACGACAAGCAGATCCCGTTTGATTACCCGGAGCGTACGTGGCCGGGCAAGCGACTGCAGCGCGCGCCGCGCTGGTGCTCCGTCGATCTTCGCGACGGCAATCAGGCCCTCGTCAACCCGATGGATTCCGAGCGCAAGCTGCGTTTCTGGAACCTGCTCGTCTCCATGGGATTCAAGGAGATCGAGGTGGGCTTCCCGTCCGCTTCCGAGACCGATTTCGACTTCATCCGTATGCTCATCGAGCGTGAGCTGATTCCGGACGACGTGACCATCGTGGTACTCACCCAGTGCCGCGAGCACCTCATCCGCCGCACTTACGAGGCGCTCAAGGGTGCCAAGCGCGCCATCGTGCACTTCTACAACTCCGTGTCTGTGTTGCAGCGCGAGGTCGTGTTCCGCAAGAACAAGGAGGAGATCAAGAAGCTCGCCACCGACGCCGCCGAACTGTGCAAGGACCTCGAGAACGAGGCCAAGGGCATCGACCTGTACTACGAGTACTCGCCGGAATCCTTCACCGGCACCGAGCCGGAGTACGCCGTCGAGGTGTGCAACGCCGTGATCGGTGTTATCAAGCCGACTCCCGAGCACCCGATGATCATCAACCTGCCCGCCACCGTGGAAATGACCACGCCGAACGTGTTCGCCGACGAAGTGGAGTACGTCTCCACCCACCTCGACGACCGTGACTCCGTGGTGCTCTCCCTCCACCCGCACAACGACGAAGGCATGGGCGTGGCCGCCACCGAGCTGGCCGTGCTGGCCGGCGCCGACCGCGTGGAAGGCTGCCTGCTGGGCAACGGCGAGCGTACCGGCAACGTCGACTTGGTCACGCTGGGCCTCAACTGGCTCACCCAAGGCATCGACCGCAGCTTGACCTGTCCAACGTGCCCGAGATTCGCAAGACGTTGAGTACTGCAACCAGATCAAGATTTCCGAGCGTCACCCGTACGCCGGCAACTTCGTGTTCACTGCGTTCTCCGGCTCGCATCAGACGCCATCAAGAAGGGTCTCGAGGCTCGTCAGGTGGCCGCCGAGCGTGCTGGCGCCGATCTCGACAGCTTCGTGTGGCTTGTGCCGTACCTGCCGATTGACCCGAAGGACATCGGCCGCACGTACGAAGCCATCATTCGCGTCAACTCGCAGTCCGGCAAGGGCGGCATGGCTACCTGCTCAAGACCAACCACAATCTTGACCTGCCCAAGCGTCTGCAGATCGAATTCGACAAGATCGTGCAGAACTACGCTGACACGACCAAGAAGGAAGTCAAGGACGAGGATATCTGGCGTCTGTTCAAGGACGAGTACCTGCCGATCGAACAGTCCGGCATGACCGCCGCCGGTGTGATTGTGGGCGATACTCATGACGCCTCGCTCGTGCCGTGGGGCCGCTTGAAGCTGCTCAAGGTGGCCGTCAGCTCCGGTGAGGATGGCTCCGACACCGTGCTCAAGGCTCGTCTGCTCGACCGCGGCGTGAACGTCGGGGTCGATGCGCCCGTGGAGCGCGAGGTCTCCGGCATCGGCAACGGTCCGATCGCCGCTTTCCTCAACGCCATTTCCAACTTTGGCGTTGACGCCTCGATTATGGATTACGCGGAGCACACCATGTCCGTCGGCACCGACGCCATGGCCGCCTCGTACGTGGAATGCCAGGTCGGCGAGGCCGATGACGCGCAGATCGTGTGGGGCGTCGGCATCGATTCGTCGATTACCACCAGCGCCCTGAAGTCGATTATCTCCGCCATCAACCGTTCCCAGCGCAAGCGCTGAGCGCTAACAGAACAAAAACAAGGCTCCCTCTGATTGCATCAGGGGGAGCCTTGTTGTCTGTGTTTTACTTACTACTGAGTGACGCCGTTGGTGCCGGTGTTCCCGCCGGTGCCTCCGGAATTACCATTATCGTTGCCGGTATTGTTCCCGTTGTCACCGCCGGTATTGTTGCCGGCGTTGCCATCTCCGCCGGTAGTGGTGCCGGGATAATTCGGGCACTCGGTGGAATAGCTCGGATTGGCGAGGCACTGCTGGGCGAACTCCTGAGCTGCTGTTGCTTCTTGGCTTCCTCTTCGGCCGCCTTCTGCTGTGCGTCCTGCTCAGCCTGCTTCTGCGCGTCTTCGGTGGACTGCTTGTTGGTGTTGTTGGACAGGCCGCTGCTCTGTCCCTTGCCCAAGCCCCAAGTGCCGTCGGAGCCGCCGATCTTGCCGTTGTCTTTAGCGGTCGGGAACTGCTCCGCCTCGGTGCCTTGCAAGGCCTGAGCCATGAACTCCTGGAACAGGTGGGCGGGGTATCCAGTGGAAGAGACGCCGTATCCGGAGAAGGCTGGCACCACTTGCGGATTGCCCTTATCGTCCGGATTCCAGATAGCCCACACATTCATCATGCTGGGGGTGTACCCCACGAACGACGAAGCCATTTCGTCGTTGGCGGTACCGGACTTGCCGGCGACGGGCCGGCCCAACATGCTGGATGTGCCGGCCGCCGTACCGTACGTGGTGGTGCCCTGCATGGCCTTCTGTACCAAAGCGCAGTCGTTGGCATCGAACACCTTGGTGCCGTTGCTGGGCGCGTTGTACATGTCCTTATTGTTGGAATCAAGCACTTTGGACACCATGTGCAAGGTGTTCTTCACGCCATTGTTGGCGATGGTCGAATGGCCTTGCGCCAAATCCCACACGGTCAGGGCGTTGATGCCCAGCACGTTGTACATGGAGTTTTCATCGATATCGCCCTGAATGCCCGCTTCATGGGCGATTGCGGCCGTGCGCTTCGGCGTCAGATGCTCATTGACGTTCATGAACACCGTGTTCACCGAGTTGGCGGTGGCTGATACAGATTGATGTTGCCCCAGTTGTTCTCCAGAGCGTTGTTCACCTCTTGATCCAAGCCGGTGAAGTGCTGGTGGGAATTGCCGTTGAACAACGTATCGAAGCTGACGCCGGATTGCGCGGCCCCCAGCAAAGCGAACGGTTCATAGTCGAACCCGGTTCGAATACGGCCTGATCGGCATTGTTGAGCTGCTTGGACAGATAATCTGAACCGGCGTATACGGACAATACTTCACCGGTCTTCGGGTCCAGCGCTATGCCGCCGATTTGCAGGGATTCAGGCATGTCGTCCAGACGGGTGTCGCCGATGGACTGCATAAGATCCTGCTTGCTCTTGTCGATGGTGGTGATGATCTTGTATCCGCCAGTATCCAAATCCTCTTTGGTAAAGGCCTTGGACTGCACCAGCTCGCGGCGCACCATATCCAGCAGATAACCGTTCGGCCCCGCGTATTCGTTCTGCTGCGCCACCGCGGCGGTCTGCGGGAACTTGGCATCAGTGTGCTGCTTGGCAGTGATGTAACCATCCTCCTGCATGATGTTCAGCACACGCTTGAAGCGCGATTTGGCCATATCGGCGTTATCGGCCGGATCCCACGTGGACGGTGACGGAATAATGCCGGCGATCATCGCCGCCTCAGACAGCGTCAGATCCTTGGCGTCCTTATTGAAGTATGCCTTGGCCGCTGCCTGGATACCGTAGGAGTTGCGGCCAGATAGATGGTGTTCATGTAATTGCACAGCACCTCGTCCTTGGATTCGGTCTGCGCGATTTTGATGGCCATGATGGCCTCGCGCGCCTTGCCCACATAGGATGTGGTTTCGCCCATGTAATACCGCTCGGCATACTGCTGGGTGATGGTGGAACCACCTTGGCGCGTGCCCTTGGTCACATTATTAATGAATGCGCGGGCGATGCCCTTCAGATCAAGGCCTTTATCCGTGTAGAACGTACGGTTTTCGGACGCCACAATCGCGTTGCCGATGTAGTCCGGCAGCCCCTCGCAAGAGATGATTTCACGATTCTGCTCCGCGTAGGAGCCGATCGCGGTGGTGCCGTCCGCGTAATACACGGTGGTTTTCTCGGCCAACGCGAACTTCTCGGGTTGCGGGACCTCGGTGGTGGTGTACAGGTATGCGAATACTGCGATACCGGCCAGCAAGCCCAGTCCAATCAGGGAGAAGAAGATGCCCAGCACCCATTTCAGTACACGGTGCTTGCCTTTTCCTGTGTTCTTTTTCTTCCTGTTCGGGGCTCGATGGCTATTGGAAGCCTTGTGGCTTGCGTGGCGGGAACGGCTCTCCTGGGGCGTATGGGGGCCCTCCTGTGCGGAGTGGCCGGCTCTGCTTTGCGCGGTGCGCGGTTGCCTCAGAGCGGGGCCATTGCCTCCCGAATGTGCACGACGAGTATAAGAAGCCATGGTGTCCACCGTAACTGTTGGCCTTGAACAATCGTTTGACGTGAGCGTAGCCACACGCGTTTATGCCGGTATTTTTCCGGAATTCTTACAATTAGGCACGCTTCTTGATGTTGCATGAATATTGCCTGAATGCGCTGGTTGGTCTGCCGTGCGACCCGGCGCGCACGTTTCGTGTCGCTGCGCTGGTCCATACGTCTCCATAGACTTATCCCCAGCCTCCACGCGGCGCTATGTCACCCAACTCCCCCAGGGCAGGAATGCAGCAAGGGTAAGTGGCCTCTGACGGGTGTGTGGAGGTTTTCTTTATGTGCGGATTTGGCTGTGAGCTGGCACTAGCGTGGTCCCCTGTCCGGGGCGCGGCCGTACAGTCGAACGTATGAATGACGCACAGACCCCTAGAATTCGCGACCCGCATGCGGCGGTCAATCTGGTCGGCTCAGGCGCAGCGCAGCCTGACTCGTCGTCGAACGTTGTTGACCCATTGGCTGCGCTCGGCCCGGTCTCCGGTTCAGATGCATCGGCATCCACATCAGGCTCCTTACGGGATTTCAGGCCGCTGGACATGGACGATGCGGATGGGGCATCTGATATCGACCGTGGCTTGGCCCGGCTTGACCCGCTTACCGTGCGCCCGCGAATCTCCAGCCGCGTACTGTGCGTGGTATTCGGTCTGCTCCTGATCGCTATCGGCTTCGGCGTGTGGTGGGGGTGCGTGTTTACCGAAAACGGACAATCGTACGACGAACTGGTCTGGAAAAACCTGCACAACGATGTACCGTCCTGGGCCACCGGCGTGATGAACGCCGTCGCACAATCCTGGCTGGTTATCGCTGTCAGCTGCACAATTGCCGCAATCGGCATTATTACGGCGCTGATTCGACGCCGCTGGTGGTTGGCCGGGCAAATCGCCGTGTTCGCCGTGGTCTGCTTGGCCGTCACCCGTATCAAGGGTCTGTTGCCGCGTCCGTTCATCATCAACACTGAATCTCCTGCCGCTAATTCCGCGCCTTCCGGTCACACGATGCTGGCCGCAGCCTGTGCGGTGATTCTGCTGCTTACCGTGCCTCGTGCGGTTCGAGCTTTGGCGGGCGTCATCGGCGTGGTTTGGGCGGTGACCGTCGGTGTCTCCGTGATATACGGACAATGGCATCGCCCTTCGGATGTGGCGATGTCCATCCTGCTGGTGGCGGGATTGGCCCTGCTCGCTCTGGCAGTTACGCGCAAGTCCGGCATGGACGAGCCGGGTCGCCGCGTCTCCTCAGTGAGCGTGCAAATCGTCGGCAGCGTGCTGATTACCGGGGGCCTGCTGTTGCTCGCCTACAGCGGTTATGTGATCTGGCAGGTGGTGCCGGGGCTCAATGTCAGCGCCAGCTGGGCGGTTCAGGGGGCGAATGTCAGCGCTGTTGTGGGCATTGCGGGTGTGGCCATGCTCGCATTCGGACTGTTGCTGGCCCTGCGTCAGATCACTGCAGCGCCCTTAAGCCGGCTGGGTCTGATCGGCGCTCCGCCGGCACCGCCCAAACGGTAAAACATGGGGTGCGAACGGCCGAATTTGCCCGGCACAACGGCGGAATTTGGCAGTTGGACATGATTCATGAGTATTATGACGCCAGAAACGTCGTGTGTTTCGCGCAATACATAAGGAGTGGGTATGGCTACCAAACTGGTGATTGTGGAGTCTCCGACCAAGGCCCACAAGATCGGTGACTACCTGGCAAGGGGTACACCGTCATGGCGTCGGTCGGCCATATCCGAGACCTCGCGCAGCCCAGCCAGGTGCCCGCGGCAGACAAGGCCAAGTTCGGCAAGTTCGGCGTGGACGTCAACGACGGGTTCAAGCCGTATTACATTGTCGACGGCGACAAGAAGCGTACGGTCAGCGAACTCAAATCGGCCCTGAAGAACGCCGATGAACTCTATCTGGCGACTGATGAGGATCGCGAGGGCGAGGCCATCGCGTGGCACTTGGTGCAGACCTTGAAACCCGAGGTGCCGGTCAAGCGCATGGTGTTCCACGAGATCACCAAGAACGCCATCAACGCCTCCCTGAACAACACGCGCGATGTGGATGGCAATATGGTCGACGCACAGGAGACCCGCCGCATCCTCGACCGTCTGTACGGCTATGAGCTGTCGCCGGTGCTGTGGCGCAAGGTGGGCCCGGGCCTGTCCGCCGGCCGCGTGCAGTCCGTGGCCACCCGCCTGATCGTGGAACGCGAGCGCGAACGCATGGCGTTCAAGCGCGCGCCGTACTGGGATATCGTCGCCACGCTGTCCGCGCCTGACGCGCTGGGGGAGCGTGCCGAATTCTCCGCCCGCATGATCGCGCTCGGCGGCAAGCGACTCGCCGGCTCCAAGGATTTCGGTGCCGACGGCCAGCTGACCCCGGACGGGTTCGCGGCGAACGTTCGCCAGCTTGATGAGGCTGGTGCCACCGCCGTGGCTTCGGCGCTGAAGACCGCCGATTTCACTGTGATGTCGATGGAAACCAAGCCGTACCGCCGCCGCCCGCAGCCGCCGTTCACCACCTCGACCCTGCAGCAGACCGCCGGCAATCGCCTCGGCATGGGTGCTCGCGCCGTGATGCGCGCGGCCCAAAGCCTGTACGAGAACGGCTACATCACCTATATGCGAACCGATTCGGTGACGCTGTCGCAGGAGGCATCACCGCCGCCCGCAACGCCGTCTCCTACCATTTCGGCGACAAGTTCCTCTCCGCCGAGCCCAAGCAGTACGCCACCAAAACCGCTGGCGCGCAGGAAGCCCACGAGTGTATTCGCCCGGCGGGCTCGCGCTTCCACGACCCGGACGAGCTGGCTTCCAAACTTCCCGGCGACCAGCTGCGCCTATACACGCTGATCTGGCAGCGCACGCTTGCCTGCCAGATGGCTGACGCCACCGGTTCCACCGCCACCGTGCGCCTGTCTGCGCCGGCCGGCCCCACCGAGGGCGAGGCCGTGTTCCAGGCGTCCGGCACCGTCATCGAATTCCCCGGCTTTATGAAGGCCACGGGGGAGGGGCGCAAGCCCAAGGCCGCCGCTCCCGGCGCTGGGGCTGGCTCGGACCAGGCTGCTGCCGCCGGCAAGACGGACGCCAAGGCCGTCAGGGGTGACGCCTCCGAATCCAACACCTCCCTGCCGCCGATGAGCGTCGGCCAGCAGGTCGAGGCAAGCGACATCGAACCGGACGGCCATGAAACCCAGCCGCCGGCCCGCTACACCGAGGCCACGCTGGTCAAGACGCTGGAAGCCAAGGAGATCGGTCGCCCGTCCACTTACGCGAGCATTATCTCCACAATCATGGATCGCGGTTACGTATACGAGCGTGGCCGTGCGCTGATCCCCAGCTGGCTCGCCTTCTCCGTGACCAAGTTGCTCGAGACGAACTTCCCCAAGCTGGTCGACTACCAGTTCACCGCCGAGATGGAAAACGGCCTTGACCGCATCGCCCACGGCGAGGAATCCGGCCGCGACTGGCTCACCCACTTCTACTTCGGTTCCGGCGAGGGCGCCGCCCGCAACGCCGACGAGGCGCACGAAGGCCTGCAACAGCAGGTCGCGCAGCTCGGCGAGATCGACGCGCGCGCCATCAACACCATCGACATCGGCGACGGCCTGCACGTGCGCGTCGGCCGTTACGGCCCGTATCTGGAAGACATGGAGCATCTGGACGCCGAAGGCAACCCGAAGCGCGCGTCTCTGCCGGACACCATCGCGCCGGATGAGCTGACGGTGGCCGTGGCCCGCGATTTGATCGACAACCACTCCGGTGGACCGCGCGAGCTGGGCGTTGATCCGGTATCCGGCGGTACCGTCGAGGTGCGCAATGGGCGTTTCGGCCCGTATGTGGCGTTGGTGCCGCCGGCTGAGGCTTCGGCTGGCGCTGCTGGCGATACTGCTGGTGCTTCTGCGGCCAAGAAGGGTTCGAAGAAGGCCGCGGCCGCCGCCGCGTCGCGCCCGAAGATGGCCTCGTTGTTCAAGACGATGAGCCTGAATCGCTGTCGCTGGAAGACGCGCTAAAGCTGCTGAGCCTGCGCGCGAAGTGCACATACGAGGAAACCAACGCCGAAACCGGCGAGGTATCCGAATGCACGGTGGCCGCCAACAACGGTCGCTACGGCCCCTACCTGACCAAGACGGGTGCCGACGGCAAGTCGGAGACCCGCTCGCTGGCCTCGGAAGACGAGATCTTCACGGTCGATATCGACAAGGCCAAAGAACTGTTCTCGCAGCCCAAGTACGGCCGCGGGCGTGGCCGTGGTGCCGCCAAGCCGCCGCTGCGTGATTTGGGCAAGGACCCGAACACCGGCAAGAACGTGACCATCAAGGACGGCCGTTTCGGCGCGTACATCACCGATGGCGAGACCAACGCACGGTGCCGCGTCAGTACACGCCTGAATCCATCACCCTGATGACGCCTTCCGACTGCTCGCCGAAAAGCGTGCGGCTGGTCCCTCCACCGTGGCCGTCGCGGTGCTGGGCGTGCTGGTGGCGCCAAGGCCGTTGCCGGCAAGGGCAAGAAGGGCGGTACCTCGCTGCGGTTTCGGCGCAGGAGCCAAGCGCGCCGAACGCCGTGCCGAAGTCAAGAAGTTGGCGAACAAGGGCTGGTCCAACCAGCGCATCGCCGAAAAACTCGGTTCCACCCCCGCCACTGTGAAAAAGGACGTCGACTGCTGACCGCCAACGAGGGCTACGAGCGCCCCGCCGTAATTCCCAAGCGTGGCTGAGCGGAATTATTGCTCTACTTGCGTTTCAAGGGGCTGATTTCTCGTTTTGAGAATATCTACTTCCGCTTCAAGGGGCTGGTCATCTGCTGAACCACGAGTATGAACGGCTCCGCGCCAACGTCATTCCGCCGTTTTGGAACGTTGTCTACTTGGGCAACAGCCCCTCGAAACGGAAGTAGACCTTCAGAAAAGACCAAATCAGCCCTTGAAACGGAGGTAGAGCTGGTTTAACTGCCTGTTGGGCGCAACTCTGCGCCTAACGCTAAGGTCAATAGCATGAACGGTCTGTTTGTTTCGTTTGAAGGTGTCGATGGCGTGGGCAAGACCACGCAAGTCGAGCGGCTGCGTGCGTATCTTGAGGCTCAGGGGCGTACCGTGGTCGTTACCCGTGAGCCGGGAGGCACTGCGTTAGGCAAGGCCATTCGCCAACTGCTGTTGCACGGTGTGGATGGGGGCGCCGTCGACATCGCACCGCGCGCCGAGGCGCTGCTATTCGCTGCAGACCGAGCCCAGCACGTTGCCGAAACCATCCGCCCGGCATTGGAGCGCGGTGAAGTGGTGATCACCGACCGCTATTTAGACTCTTCCTTGGCCTATCAGGCCGGTGGCCGCGAACTCACGCCAGAAGAGATTCGATCCTTAAGCATGTGGGCCACCAACAACCTGCTGCCCGACCGCACGTATTTGCTGGATATGGACCCAGCCCTGTCCCACCATCGCCTCGAACACGCGGAAGACCGTATGGAATCGGCCGGTGATGACTTCCAGTCCCGCACCCGCCAGGCCTTCTTGGACTTGGCCGCCGCCGAGCCGAATCGTTTCCGCGTTATCGATGCGAGCCAGAGCATTGAAGCGGTATGGGCTGCCATCGAATCCGACATCAAGGAGCTCGCATGAGCGTATGGGATTCACTAGTCGGCCAAAAGCCGGTAATCGACATGCTCAGTCGTATCGCGCAGGCGACCCGAGCCAGATCACCCAGTCGTGCTGATCTGTGGACCTCCCGGATCGGGCCGTTCCAACATGGCTCGTGCGTTTGCGGCGGCGCTGGAAAGCCGGATCACGGCATGAGCGCTGAGCCCACGCGCGTCACCCAGCAGGTGCTTGCCGGCACGCATCCGGATGTCACGGTGCTGACCACGAACAAGGTGACTATTGGTATCGATCAGGTGCGTGAGATCATCACTACCTCCGAACAGATGCCCGCCACCGCACCGTGGCGCATCATCATCATCGAAGACGTGGATCGCATGCTTGAGCGCACCACCAACGTGCTCTTGAAAGAGATTGAGGAGCCGGCCGAGCATTGCATCTGGCTACTGTGCGCGCCCAGCGCTCAGGACGTGCTGCCCACCATCCGCTCGCGCACACGCATCGTGAACCTCGCCGTGCCCTCCACCCAGGCGGTGGCCGGATTCCTGACCTCCACCACCAATGTCGAGCCAAAAGTGGCGCAGCGTGCGGCCCGACTCGCCGAAGGCCATATCGGCATCGCCAAGTTGTACGCCACCGACGAACGGGTTATGTCCGACCGCGATGAACTTGTGGTCGGTGTGCTGAATCTGGCCCGTGCCTCGGATGCAGTGTTGTTGGCCGGCAATCTTATCGACAATGCCAAGGCCCAGGCCGAGGCAGACGCGAACCGCATCACCGCCGGTCAGGAAGCGGAATTCCGCCGCATCAACGGACTGGCACCGAGCGACCGCATCCCGCCGAAACTGCGTGGCGCATTCAACCAGATTGCCAAGAAAGACGATGTGAAGCGTTTGGTCACCCGCCGTACGCGCGACGTATTGGATCGTGCGCTGAACTCCATCGCCTCCATCTACCGAGATGTGGCGGTGCTGCAGAACAATGCGGAGGATTCGGTGGGCCTCATCAACCTGGAGAACCGCTCGTCGATCACCGAATTGTCGGTGCGGTTGAACCGGGCCGGTGCCGTGACCCGTCTGGACGAAGTGGCCCACGCCCGCAAGCGCCTAGCCGGCAACGGCAACCCGCTACTGGTATTCGAGTCCCTCTTCTGCGCCCTGATCCCATAACCCGACGCAACTAGCCCCCCTCTGATGAGTGGGGGCTGTCGAGCGTAGCGAGACTGGGGGAGAGACCCCGTAACGCACAGCCCCCAGTACGTCACACATATGAGCGATACTGGGACGTATGAAGATTTCCGCCGATTTCACCGTCATCCCGGACGATTTCGCCAAGGCCGCGGCCCCTGAATATTTCAATGGTGGCGTGCCTGTGGTCTCCTTCCCGTTCTACATCGATGATGTGGATCCCGAGGCCCGCTACCTGCACTGGGAGTTCGTGGACCCGGATTCGATTCCGGTCTGCGGCTTCGAGTGGATTCACTGGTCCGTGGCCAATCTGCCGATTGATGCGCTGATGTACGACTTCAATGATTCGCATGCGTTGGCCATCCCGCCGGACTTCTCCCGTCAGCTGCCGGCCATGATTCCCGAGACCGTGCAGGGGCGCAACTCCTCGGCCTCCAAGTTCTTGGGCCGCAGCACTGACCCGGCGGTGATCATGCGGTACAACGGTCCGCAGCCGCCGGACAAGGATCATGAGTACTACCTGCAGGTGTGGGCCACCAAGAAGCCGTTGCCCGGCTTGAATCAGGCTTCTGGCTCAACGAGCTGTTGCACGCGCTGCGCAACAGCGGTGAAGTGCCCGACACCGACGGCATCTTCCTGACCGGCAAGGCGTGAGCCACATGAGCCCCCGCAGGCGGGGGCTGTCAGCATCACTGACTGGGGGTGGGTCAGTACAAAACCACCTTCAGTCCGACTTCGTCGTCCAGCTCCCGCCAGTGGGAGCGTGACTACAACAAAGAAAGGACACCATCACACTATGGCCTGCACCACGATTCTGGTAGGCAAAGACGCGAGCTATGACGGCTCGACCATCATCGCCCGCAACGAGGATTCCGCGAACGGCGAGTTCAACCCGAAGCGCTTCATCGTCGTGAAGCCGGAGGAACAGCCGCGCGAATACAAGTCGGTGATCTCCCACCTAACCATCACCCTGCCGGACGACCCGCTGCAGTACACCGCCGTGCCGAACGCGGACCTCAAGGAAGGTATTTGGGGCGAGGCCGGCGTCAACGAGGCGAACGTGGCGATGAGCGCCACCGAAACCCTGACCACCAACGAGCGCGTGCTCGGCGCCGACCCGTTCGTGGAATACACGCCGGCCAAGGGCGATGAGCCCGAGGTGCCGGCGGCATCGGCGAAGAGGACTTCCTGACCATCGTGCTGCCGTATGTCAAGACCGCACGCGAGGGCGTCCAGCGCCTCGGCGCGCTGCTTGAGGAATTCGGCACCTACGAGATGAATGGCGTCGCCTTCTCCGACTCCAACGAAATCTGGTGGCTGGAAACTGTGGGCGGCCATCACTGGATTGCCAAGCGCGTGCCGGACGAGGCCTACGTGACCATGCCGAACCAGCTCGGTATCGACGAATTCGACCTTGAGGACGCTCTGGGTGACCAGGAAGCGCACATGTGTTCCGAAGACCTTGCCGAATTCATCGAAACCAACCATTTGGACCTCGCGGTGGAGAACACTACCCCGTTCAACCCGCGCGATGCCTTCGGCTCCCACTCCGACTCCGACCACGTGTACAACACCCCGCGCGCCTGGTACATGCAGCGCTTCCTCAACCCGTACGACGAGGTGTGGGACGGCCCGGACGCCGACCACAAGCCCACCTCCGACGACATCCCGTGGGCCCGTCAGCCTGAGCGCAAGGTGACCATCGAGGATATCAAGTACGTGCTGAGCTCCCACTACCAGGGCACCCCGTTCGATCCGTACGGCCAGCTGGGCGATGAGCGCACCCGCCACATGTACCGCACGATCGGCATCAACCGCCAGAGCCAGCTCGCGGTGATGCAGATCCGCCCGTACCGCCCGCAGGCTCCCGCGCCATCCAGTGGATGGCATACGGCTCCAACCCGTTCAACACGCTGGTACCGTTCTTCCCGAACGTGGACACCACGCCCGCCTACCTTGAGGACACCACCACCCGCGTGACGTCCGAGAACTTCTACTGGGCCAACCGCATCATCGCCGCCCTGTGCGATGGCGCCTTCCGCTCCACGTCCAACGCCGTTGAGCGCTACCAGGAGAAGACCGGTGCGATGGGCCACCGCTTGGTCGCCGCCACCGACGAGCAGATCGCCCGTCTGGGCTTGACGGCCGCCGAGGAAGCCGCGCAGTCCGCCGCTGAAGAGGAATTTGAGGCCGACAACGTGGATGGCGATGTGCAGCCGATGACCCCGGACGAGACCATCGCCGCGCTGCGTAACCCCGAGGTGCGCGAGATTCTCGCCGCCGCCAACCAGACCATGGCCGACCAGCTCAAGGAGGAAACCGAAAAGCTGCTTGACTCCGTGCTGTACACTCGCAGCATGGAAATGAAGAACGGCTTCCACATGTCCGACTTTTAGTCCGTATTGAGCTCCCCTCCCTGAGGGGCTGAGCCGTTAAGAAAACAGCCCAGTGGGCTGTTTTTAGGCGAAGAGGCGGCGACTGCGCCCCACCACCCCGCCCCATCACACAAACACAGAAAGGCTTTATATGACCACCATCGAAGACTTCACCAGCCAGTACGGTCTGGTCCAGAAGATCGACGCATTCGGCTACATGAAGTACCTGGCCGAGAACCCTGACGCCCCGCGCAAGCACGGCAAGGTGGTGCTCGTCACCGCCGATACGCCGCTCAAGGCATCGCGCGGAGAAGGCAAGACCACCACGACCATCGCCCTGATCGACGCTCTGAACAAGCGCGGCATTGATGCGACCGCCGTGCTGCGTCAGCCGAGCATGGGCATCACCGCAGCCGGTTCCAAGGGCGGTGCCTCCGGCGGCGGCAAGGCTTCCCTGACCCACCCCGAGCTCATCGACTGGGGTCTGTGCGGCGAAATGGGCGCCATCGAGGCGGCCCAGAACCTGCTCGTCTCCTTCGCCGAGAAGGCCATCGATGACGGCAAGCTCGACACGATTCTCGTGCCGCGTGTCTCCGAGGTTCCGAGTCGCTCCCTGCGCTCCACCGCTGTGGACTACGGCAAGGGCAACGTGCCGGAGAAGGTCGTGCTCACGCCGACCTGCGAGCTCATGCAGATTGTGGTGCTCTCCCGCTCGATGGACGAGATTTCCGAGCGCGTGTCCAAGATGATCGCCGGCACCAAGGACGGCAAGGCCGTGACCTTCGGCGATTCGTGGACCTGTGGCGTATCACTGGCATTCTGGCCGACGCGGTCAAGCCGGCCAAGACCGAGACCGTAAACGGCTCCCCGGTCTACGTGCACGGTGGCCCGTTCGCCAACGTGTCCATCGGCATTCCGACGCTGGTCTCCGTGGAAATGGCCTGCGCCCTGCATGACGTGGTCATCGTCGAGGCCGGTTACGGCACCGACGCCGGCGCCAGAAGTGGCTGGACATCGCCTGCCGCGAATACGGCGCGCAGTGGCCGTCCGCCGCCATCGTGGTGACCCGTGCCTCCACCTGGCGCGACGATCCCGAGCTGGCCTGGCGCTACCCGTTCCACGTGCAGCGCCTGGAGAACCTGGACATTCCGACCTTCCCGCTCATCAACCTGTGGGAAGGCGAGGACGATCAGGTTCCGTCCCTGAAGGCCACCGCCGACGAGCTGGGCTTCCGCACGCCGATCATCGGCAACCTGTTCCGCGACGGCGGCGAGGCGCTGGCCCCGCAGCTTGACGGTTTCGTCGACGCGTTGCAGAACGGCTCCATGCCGGCCGAACCGCACTCGCACAAGGGCATGGCCCTGACCGAGAACGCCAAGTGGGTGGCCGAGAACGCCTACGGCGTACCGGCCGAGCGCGTGATTTACAAGCCGGGCTTCACCGAGTCCGTGTCCGAGGCCATGGAACTGTGCCAGAGCGCAGGCATCTCGCTGGACGATCTGCGTTCGTGGCGGTCAAGTCCCCGGCGACCATGACCGACAACGACCGTGCCCCCGAAGAAGAGCGCACCGTGACCCTGAAGAAGGTTGAGGTGCATGCCGGTGCCGGTCTGGTCCACGTCAACCTGACCACCAGCCTCACCACCCCCATGCCCAAGATCGTGTGATGACAGGCATGAGGTGAGGTAACTCGCTTTTGAGGGGCGGATTTTCGGTTTTCCGGAGGTCTATCTGCGTTTCGAGGGGCTCTTCGATTGCGAAATCCGGAGTATGACCATTGAAATTGCAATGTTTATACTCTGGGTTTCTTGTTTTAAAAGCCCCTTGAAACGCTAGTAGAGCTTCTGAATGTTGGAAATCAGCCCCTTGAAACGTAGAAAGCCCGCCACCGGCGGGCTTTCTACATCTGAGCTTCCCTCTTTGAGGGGAGCTGTCAGCGAAGCTGACTGAGGGGAGCCAGCATACGCAAACTAGAAGTTGCTACCCTGAGCCGTTAAACGAAAGCCCACCGGGCTTTCCGTAGGCGATGCGAGCAGCTATGCTGCGAGGGGAATGGTGGCAACTAGAAGTTGCCACCATTCCAGCCCCAGTCGGTGGTGGCGGTGTAACGGATGTAGGTGCGGTCCTCGGGAATGCCGAGCGTGGAGTTCAGCGCGGCCATAATGCTCTCGGTCAGCTTTTCCCAAGCAGAGCCCGGCACAGAGCGGCCGAACACGTTGACTTCCACATAGGCGGCGGGTGGTCATCGCTACCACCGAAGTAAATCGGCATATTGTCCTCGAACGGGCACATTAGCCAGCCCTCGGACTTGCCCGGCACGGCGGTAATCGCCTTGCCATAGGCAGCCTTCAACGCCTCGCGCTGCTCAGGGGTGGTGGGCACGGACACATGAGTGTGAATAACGGGCATAATTCCTCCTTGATTCGGTTCGCTTCCAGTCTAGCCTCAGCGGTTGCTGTTGAACATGGCATGCGGATGTAGGAAGCTGCTTGCAGAACGGACCGGGGCAAGGCCAATTTGGGGAGATTATTGGCCTTTCCAGCCAATATATGTTCCGCAGTCAGCCCAATAGTGTTGAATACCCTTGTGAGAAAACTGATTGAACAACTGATGAAGTTCGGCATTGTGGGCGTCATCGCCTTTGTTATCGACTGGGGTATTCTCAACCTATTGGTTGGCATATTCCACATGCACAACGTGCTGGCTGCCACCGTCTCTTTCATCATCTCGCTGATTTTCAACTATCTGGCGAGCATGAAATTCGTATTCAAGCATCGTGATGACATGGCGCGCTGGATGGAGATTCTTATCTTCGTGGCGGGCGCTGTAGTCGGTCTGTTCATGAATGACGCGATTATCTGGATTTCCACTTATGGCATGAACATGATGCCTATGTATCGCAGCATGCCGAATATCTGTTGCGCACCAATATCGGCAAGTTGGTGGCCACTGCCGTGGTAATGATCTGGAACTTCTTGATTCGCAAGTGGCTGCTCGACGATACGCACACCAATGCGATGAACCGTCTGAAGTCCGCTGAAAATCGACTGAATGCCGAGGAGCTTGAAGCCAAGTGGCAGAACAGCTTCTCCCACAAGCTCGGCATCTGGTCCCTGGAACACACGCCCAAAGGCTGGCCGAAGTAGCGTTTTGACGTATAAGCCCCCTCGTCAGAGGGGGCTTAGCTTTTGTCTCACACACTCACTTCAGTCAAGGTCGGCTGCTCGGTGGAGCCCTTGATCTGCTTGAAGCCAATCAGCGCAATCACCAGCGAGACCAGTGCCAAAGTGGTCACCACCATGAAGCCGCCATGCGAGCCCATGCGGTCGATGAACTGGCCGGCAATCGCCGAACCGGCGGAGGAGCCGATAGAATTCATCGCACCCATCCACGCCATGCCTTCGGTCAGGCGGGAAGGCGGCACCAAGTGCAGCATGAGCTGGTTGCCGTTAATCCACGTCGGAGCCTGGCACACGCCGATGATCAGGTAGATGATCATAATCACCCACAGATGCTTGGCGAACAGGAACGTGCTGATGCGATGTTCACCACGGCCAGGCAGAAGTAGAAGCGCTTCCACAGGGCAATCGACCAGTTCTTCGCGCCGTACACCAAGGCGCCCATCAACGAGCTGATGGAGAAGCAGGCGAATACAAAGCCCGTGTACTGCTTCATATTCGACTCGGTGGCGAATGCGATGATCGAGATGCCTGTAGCCGACTGGAACGCGCCCAAGCCGAACCAGGTGACGCATACCGCAATCAGACCCGGTCCCCAGATGGACGCCTTCTTGCCGGAACGCGCATCGGCGACCGCCTGCTCAATGGCGGCGTTAATCGTGGCCTCATCGGTCACGCCTTCGCGCTCAAGACGGCGGCGAGTCTCCTCGGCTGCGGTCTCCACCTTCAACGCTTCGGCTCGAGCCGCCTCGCGCTCACGGTATTCCTTGCGGGAAATGCCCTCAGCGCGGGCCAGCTGAGTCTGTGACGGTGGCTCAGTGGTCAGCTCGGTCAAGAACATCAGCGCGCCACCACCACGCACATGCCGGTGAACGAGAATGCCAGCAGACCGGAGATCACGGCCAGTGTGGAAGCCAGTGGATTGCCGATTACCCACATGCATTCGTCCAGCACGCCGCACAGGGAGAGCGCACGGTTGGTACGCTCCTGATCGCCCTTCAGGATTTTGGTCCAGCGCGCGCGGCTCATCGCGCCCCACGGCGGAATAGCTGCCAGGAACGGCGTCAAACAGTACAGCACCCATTCCGGCGCACGATTGGTGATGGATGTGGTCAGCGCGACGGCGGCGACAATCCACACCAGAATCGTTGGAATCGAAACCTGCCGCTGGCCGAACTTGTCGGTCAGCTTGCCGAGCAGCGGCGTGGCCACGGCCAGTGCAATCGCCTGAATGGCGGTGAGCATACCTGCCAGCGAGTAGTTGCCGTAGTAATGCTGCACGGAAATGGTGATGGTCATGCCCACCATCGGGAACGGCATGCAGGCAATCACCGAACCGATGGAATAACGAGCGGTATGAGGTATGCGCAGCAACTCCGCATACCCACCAAAAACTTTGTGACCCACTTCCTTGATGCCAGCCATAATGGTGTTCGAGTTGGACAGGTTGTTGGACATAACAGCACTACGCTCCTTTCCGCTCCCGATTGGATGTTCCCCGCTGACGTGGCGTTGCCGGCGAAGCCCTCATCGAATGATGTGTTGTCCATGGTCGCGCAAAGTTTGCGTTGGATTTCCCTATTCGCATATTTGCGTCACGGATACTCTAATCGTTGGTTAGGGCGCGACACGCGGTAGATTGGAGATATTAAGACAACGTTCTCATGTTCTTCGGCGAACATCGCAAGATGCCCGTAGGAATAAAAAGAAAGGCGGCTCATGAGCGCAACCACCATCCACTTCGTTCGCCACGGCAAGGTCTACAACCCTGACCATCTGCTCTATGAGCGGCTGCCCGACTTCCATCTCTCCGATCTTGGCCGGCGTATGGCACAGGCCACCGCCGCTATCTGGCCAATAGCCTCAGACCAATACGATTTCCGCGGTGTATTCGTCTCCCCTGGACCGCACGCGCGAGACCGCCGACGCGATTCTTGACGCGTTGAATCCCGTGCGCGAGGCCCGAGGCGAAGCCCCGCTCATGCTCACCGCCGATGAGCGAGTGATTGAGGCCGGCAACGAGTTCCGCGGCAAGCGTATCGGCCATGGCGAAGGCGCGCTGTGGAAGAACGGCAATTGGAAACTGGTCACCAACCTGTACAAGCCGAGTTGGGGCGAATCCTATCAGCACATTGCGCAGCGCATGGATGATTTCGCACGCGAGAAGGTCGCCCAGCACCCCGGCGAGCAGATTGTGGTGGTCAGCCACGAATCGCCGATTTTCAGTTATCGCCATTATCTGGAGACCGGCCACCCCGAGCACTGGATGTTCCTGCGGCACACGGCGCTCGCTCCGTGACCTCGGTGACGTACGACAACGAAACCGGCCGTGTGATGTCAATCACGTATGTCGACCCAGCGGCCAACGTCAAGTAACGGCACACTGGTGTTAGGACATTGGTTCCCCTCTCTGAGGCTGAGCCGTGAAGCAAACAGTCCAGTGGACTGTTTGTAGGCGAAGACGAGCCGATAGGCGAGCTATTGAGGCGCGGGCGTGGCCCGTCCGCAATTGCTGCTGAGCTGTCACCGTAGGTGACTGAGGGGAGCCAAGAGACGCACTACAATCGAGTGGTGGACGCAAAGGAGCATAGATGACCATTGAACTCAATCGTGAGGCAATCGCACAGGTCACGGCATTGCCGGCGGTAACTGAGGCCGCCGAAGCCGGCTCGGCGCTGATCAGCCTGTGGCCGTTGACCGAAGCCATGCAGATGGACAATGACGCCAAGTACGCGGAGAATCTGCAGGTTCGCGTCACGCGCGCATTCGCCCGCGTGCTGACCGGTGAAGACGTCACGGTGCCCGATGCCGAATTCGTCTATGAAGGCGCCGATGAGATTCCCGGCCGCCCACAGAACATCGTCGATACGCTGCTGGCCGCCAACGATGCCTACGACACGATGGCCGACTACTCCGAATCCGGCGATGTACAGCTGATCTTTGACGCCGCCGAAGCGTTGGACGTTCGTTGGGACACCGATGTTGCGGCTCAGGTCCGTGAGACGATTGCCGCCGTGGAAGCCCAGATTGAAGACGACGCCGCGCAGGGCCGTCTGTCTACGTCCAGCGAGCCCGCTGATGTGGCCACCCGTTTTGCCACTGCGCTCGCCGTGTGCGATGCGCTGCTGAGCGTGGTGACCGGTGACGGCGAACACGATGGCGACGCCGCAGCTCAGGCGGTCAAGGTGCTGCCGATTCTGCTGTACGTCAACGAGCTGCGCGAGCAGTGCTCGATTCCGCGCATATGCCTGACCGATCAGCAGATTCTTGAGCTGATTGATACGCGCGCTAAGGCCGCTGGCGCGGACACGCTGACCGCCACCGCCGAATACATTGCCCCGCTGGCCGGTGCCGAATGGACCAAGCACCGCGACGATGTGCTCTGGAACCCGGACGAAGCCAAGAAGAAGGCCAAGGAAGAAGACGAAAAGCGCAACAAGGAGGCCTTGGCCGCCAAGTTTGCGCACATTAAAGATGACCCTGGCAAAGAAACCGTGGAGTTGTGAGAATCAAGGCAGCTTAGCCGCCTGATCGGTTCTCTTACCCCTGCTCGCGATTCCTCCGTGCCAAGGAAATCGTCTATGTGGTGAAGAACATCGCTTACGCAACGGAAGAAGAAACACTTATGGGCAATGGCGTCAATCTGCGCACGCTCACCAATGACGGCGGTAGCGCGGTAATCAGCGATTACGGGGCGCATCTGCTGCGCTGGGCCCCGGCGGGGCAGCCGGATGTAATCTGGACGCCCCGCACATGGCATTTCGAAGCTGGTCAGCCGGTTGGCGGGGGAGTGCCGGTGTGCTTCCCCTGGTTCGGGCCGGGGTTTGTGCATGGCGGGCAGACTGCGAAGCGACCGATTCATGGGTTCGCACGATTGCGCAGTGGGCGCTGGACGAAGGGGCGTTTACCGGTGCCCGTGTGCGGTATGTGCTGGATTCCGAACGACTGACGACTGGCGAAGTGCCATGGATCGAGGATGAACAACGTGCGTTTCCATGCCGCATACGAGGTGTGTGCCAGCGATACGCTGACGATGACGCTGACCGTTACCAACACGGGAGGTGAGCCGATGTCGTATGAGGCGGCGCTGCACTCGTATCTGCATGTCGGCGATGTGCTCGGCGCGCGGCTGGTCGGTTTGCGGGGTGCAACATATCTGGATGCCACGGAAGCCGGATTCCCGCCAAAACTACAAGAACAGCCATCGGTGATGTTCGGCGATCAGCCGGTGGACCGTGTGTATTATTCCGATGCTGCACTGGAATTGCAGGACCATGTGCTGGGTCGTGTGATTCGCATCGGCAAGACCGGCTCGCCGCAGACGGTGGTGTGGAATCCCGGAGAGCAGGGCGGCAACGCCATTGCCCATGCCAAGACGGGTGAATGGCGTGGCTTTGTGGCCGTGGAGGCAGCGGCGTGCCGAGACCGTATCGTTGCCTTAGTCCGGGTGAATCGTATATGCTTTCGCAGTCCATTGCCGTGATGCCGTTGGGGTAGTTGGCTGAATACAGTGCCGATAATACAGTGCCGAGAATGATGAAGCCCTACTCGCGTTGAGTAGGGCTTCATCATTGGTTGCGGGGAACTTCTTCAACGGAAGTTCACCGATATCGGTTACTGGCCTTGCCAGGGTTTCTGGGCATTGTCGCCGGCGGGAGCCGTGTGCTCAGAAGGTGTTGCGGATTCGTCGCCGGCGTTTTGAGGCATCGGCGGAACCTGGCCGTACTGTGGGGCCGGGGCCTCCGGTTGGCCGTACTGCGGGGCCGGCACCTGACCGTAATCAGGTGCGGGTGCAGCCGGCTGGCCATAGTCGGGGGTTGGCATGGGCGGCTGGCCGTAAGCCGGGGCCGGCTGGTTGAAGCCGGGTGCGGGCGCGTTCGGAGCGGCGAAATTCGGGGGTACAGGCGTGCTGTATGGTGCGCCGTAAGCACCTGAGGCATGGGGGTTGCCGCCGCGCCATCGTCAAAACGTGCGCCCTCCGGCTTGCTGGGAAGAGCCATGAACACGATATAGACAACGCAGCCGGCCAGCGTAATCAACGCACCAATGACCGCCGCGCCAAGACCGCCGGCGGCCATGCTGCCATAACCATAGTCATAACTGCCAAGCTCCTGAACCCGCCGTACAGTGCCGCACCACCGCCGATAATCATGATGATAAGGCCGATAACCATCGCGATATAGAAAATGGCAACCCACCAGCAGGCTTGTTCGTGTCATGCAGACGGCGGACGGAAAGTGCCAGGGTGGGGATTAGGGTCGCCAGACCCCAAATGGTGGCGAGGAAGCCAAGCTTTTCATCTGTGGCGGTGTTGAGGATGTCCAGCACGATATTGATGCCGAAAGCGGCCAGCACCCACCACCAGAATTCACTGCGGGACGCGCGGCCCCTGAACACCACGTACTTCTTCCAGAAGCGCAGGAAGGCTTCTTGGAAGGAGCATCCGTAGTAAGGCTTATCCAGCGGCACAGTGGCAGTGGGCGCGGCGTATTGGCCGTAAGACGGCGGAACCGGGCCGTAAGGATTGCCATCGGGGGCCGGTGTGCCGTACGCCGGTGCGGATTGACCGTAGGTGTTGGCGTCGGGCGCGGGCTGACCGTAGGTTGGTGCGGCCTGGCCATAAGAGTTCGCGGTCGGAGCAGGCTGGCCGTATGCCGGCTGGCCGTAAGCGGGCTGCGCCGGCTGTGAGGGCTGCGCCGGGGCCGGTGCGCCATACTGCGGTACGGGATTAGGTGCGGGCGTACCGTTGGCCTCAGGCTGCTGAGGCAAAGGCACATTGTTGGATCAGACATTGATTCCCCTTTCATAAGACCTATGTGTCACATCATATTCTTCCATTGCATGAGTGGAAAACTCAACAATTGCGCCAAATAATGTCCAAAGTTGTGGTGAATGCACTGGAAAGAATCGATGGTTATCAAATCGATATCAGTTGAGGGTGAACGTTGTCGATCGGTTGTGTAACCTGTTACATGAATATTGCGCACAGTTGCGGGGGTGGAACTGGAAAGCAGACGAAGCTTTTGGCGCTACGCATAAAGCAACATACAGAGATGTAGGGAATGCCATGAACCACGAATACACGGATGCCGCCGTTGAGCAGCGCGAATCGCATGAAGACGAATCTCAAGACTAGGATCTGCTGTTCGTGGGCCTGGCCTGCTGATTCTCGTTTGCTGTTTTCTTTTCTTTTGATTTTAAAAGCAAAAGAAAAGAAAATGGCAGGCAAAAGAGATTTCGTTGGAAAATGGCCGTTTTGGGATGGTGTTGGCCCGAAACGTCAATAACGAAGCAAAAGAGCGAGGAGCGCTGCTCTCCGCGTCCGGCGCGCGCGGCACAATAGGGACTATGACTGATGCTGAAAACACCAAACCCGAACTGCCCAAGAACGTTCGTGTTCGCTTCTGCCCGTCGCCGACCGGAACCCCGCATGTCGGCATGATTCGTACCGCCCTGTTCAACTGGGCGGAAGCTCGCGCCACCGGCGGCACGCTGATCTTCCGTATCGAAGACACCGACGCCGTGCGCGACTCCGAAGAAAGCTACAACCAGATCCTCGAATCCCTGCGTTGGCTGGGTATCGACTGGGACGAGGGCATCGATGTGGGTGGCCCTCACGGCCCGTACCGCCAGTCCGAGCGTACCGCCATCTACAAGGATGTTGCCGCCAAGCTGCTCGAAGCCGGCTACGCCTACGAGTCCTTCTCCACTCCTGAGGAAATCAAGGAGCGCAACCTTGCCGCCGGCCGTCCGGCCGAGTTCGGCTACGATGGCTACGACCGCAACCTGACCGATGAACAGAAGGCCGCCTTCCGCGCCGAGGGCCGCAAGCCTGCGCTACGTATCAAGATGCCTGATGAAGACATCGCCTTTGACGATCTGATTCGTGGCACCATCGAGTTCAAGGCCGGCTCCGTGCCGGACTACGTGATCGTGCGCCCGAACGGCGACCCACTGTACACGCTGACCAACCCGGTCGACGACGCGATGATGGAAGTCAACGTCGTGCTGCGCGGCGAGGACCTCCTGAGCTCCACCCCGCGCCAGATCGTGCTTTACCGTTACCTTATGGAACTCGGCATCGCCAAGGAGATGCCGCTGTTCGGCCACATGCCGTACGTGATGGGCCAGGGCAACAAGAAGCTCTCCAAGCGCGACCCAGAGTCCAACCTGTTCAACCACCGCGACAATGGCTTCATCCGCGAGGGCCTGCTCAACTACCTGGCCCTGCTCGGCTGGTCCATTGCACCGGACCGCGACGTGTTCTCCATGGACGAGATGACCGAGAAGTTCGACGTGCGCGACGTCAAGGCCAACCCGGCCCGCTTCGACATCGACAAGGCCATCTCCATCAACGCCGAGCACATCCGTATGCTTGAGCCCGAGGACTTCCTGCGCCGCTCGGTGCCGTACCTGCACCGCGACGGTGTGGTTTCCGCCGACAACTGGGATGCCCTGACCGACCGTGAGCGTGAGGTGCTGACCGCCGCCGCTCCGCTGGTTCAGCCGCGCGTGCGCCTGCTGGGTGAGGTTGCCGGCATGGTCGGCTCCCTGCTCTCCACCGAGGGCTACTTGGAGCCGGCTGACGACGCCAAGAAGCAGCTGAAGGATTCTGCCGGCGAGGTGCTGGACAAGGCCATCGCCGCACTCGAGGCTGTGGATGAGGCTGACTGGAAGACCGACAACCTGCATGAGACCCTGAACAAGGCTCTGGTTGAGGAGGGCGGCTACAAGCCGCGCCTCGCTTTCGGTCCGGTGCGTGTGGCCATGTCTGGTCGTCGCGTGAGCCCGCCGCTGTTCGAGTCCATGGAGATCGTCGGCAAGCCGGTTTCCCTCGCTCGCCTGAAGGGCCTGCGCGAGCACCTGTGAGCTAAGGTTCCTTCCGTGCTCGGCTGAGCTGTAAGGACACTCAAGGTGGGCGTCTGCATGTGCAGATGCCCACCTTTTCTTGTATTCAGTGATGAGCTGGAACAGCTGGAAAGTCTTACCGCTGCGCCGCATGCCAGTGAGAATATGTACGAGGTTGAACATGGCTGGTTTGTGCAGTGAGGTCACGAAACGTGCCTTGTAGGTGGTTTCGCCTTCATGCGTCCATGAAACGGTTGATAGGTAACCGGGCGGCGGTCTTTGACGTGACATTGCATTACAAGCATCGCGACGCGCTCGCTGTCGCAAGGGAACATAAGCGCCTCATTTGGTTCTTGAAGCTGATTTGCCGGCTATGAATGTGCAAGGCAAAGATCATTGCCTCATCTGCAATTTCATCAGTGCATTAGATGGTAATTCATCAGTAGTGCTTACTGATAATCCGTCAGTAGAGTTCATGCAAATTCATCAGTAGTGGCAGCGTAGCACTTGAAATCGTTGAAATTCCGCGCGACACGCCGTAAGTTGCGTAAGGGTGAATACTTGCGTATATTTATCACTCGTTGCGCGGTTCACCGAGCAGCCGGTTGAAAAACTGAATATGCCCCATCGTCTAGCGGTCTAGGACTACGCCCTCTCACGGCGCCAACACCGGTTCAAATCCGGTTGGGGGTACGACGAACAACTCCTTGGAGTTGCTACGCCAAGCCAAATTGGGATGTGGTGTAATTGGCAACACAGCTGATTCTGGTTCAGCCATTCTTGGTTCGAGTCCAGGCATCCCAGCCAATGACCCTCGCGGAATGCGAGGGTTTTTTGTTTTCAGGGAAGTAGCCGCTTGAAAAGCGACTTCCCTGCATATGAGTGCGCATAAGAGCGCTAAGAGCGCATACGTGTGTATGAAAGTACGAGAACGAAGGAGATCGAAGTATGTCCGCTGGGCAGCAGGCTGTACCGGCAAACAACGCCAACAATGCAAGCAATGAAGGCGCTCAGAAGAAGCACATGTCTAAGGCGGCCGTCGCCATTATCGCCGTGGTGGTCGTGGCCATTATCGTCGTGGCCGGTGTGTTCGGCTTCCGCGCCTACTCCGATGCTCAGTACAACAATGCAGTCGCCACTTGCGCCGCCGCTTCCGAAAATGTGCGCAACGCCACTAATGACTACAACAACTTGGTCAATGGCGATGCTTCCGAAGCTGCTGCGCTCACCAAGAAGGATGTAAAGGATGCCTCCACGCTGGACGCCCTCAACAAGGAACTGAGCGTGGAACTGCCGGTATACGAAGGCTGCGTAGCTGACGACACTGCCGGCTTCAAGTCCGCTACTGCGAAGCTCAACGAGCAGGCTGATTGGTACAAGGCTTATACTCAATCGCTGCAGAAGGCTGTGGATGCCGTGAACGCTTCCAAGAAGTAAGCGAGCACAGCCTCACCATTGTCGTCAAAGCCGTCTTGCGGTTGCGCAAGGCGGCTTTTGCTATTTTGCTCAATCGGCTTGCTGCTGTAATGCTGCTGCATTGATTGCGTCGAATGCAGGTAAATTCGTCTTACTTTTTTTGCGCAGTTTTTCCCTGCGCGTGTCGCGATGATGCGAATATAGATGTGAAGGTTAACAACGTAGTCGTTTATTGGGTTTTGTGATTTCACTCACGTTGTAATTCAATGTCAAATATGTGGCGATTCTCCGTATTTGCTGAGATTGCTATTAAGAATAGCTTCTTGTAAAGTGTCTTATCGTAATTGCGAATGCGTATTCTTCAATGAAGAAGGCATCTGCTTCACCTCGAAGAAGAGATTAAGGAAAATATAGTTAATGAAAAAGAAGAAGACTATATCGGCTGCGCTGGCAACAGCGTTAGCCTTAACCTGCATGGGCAGCGGGGAGGTACTGCGTTCGCAGTGCCCCTGTCTGATGCTGACTTGCAGACTTTGGCAAGTCAGATTCAGCAAATCAACGATACTTCTGATTCTGCAACTGCTTCCGAGACTCCTTCCGCACAAGCCGATGCGGTTGAAGGCTGGACTATTGATTCCAACATCGCTCAGGGCGACGAAATCCTGGAGATGGCAAACGGTTGGCTGCACCTCAAGTCCACTGCCTCTAACGGTAATGCGGCAGCGAACCCCAGCTCCAGCAACAACTGGCCGGCAGTAGCCGTATGGGGCACAGATTACGACTTCTCCAAGGCCGGCTCCTTCCACGCCACCATCAAATCCCCGCAGGAAGGCTCCGCCAACCGCTTCGGCTTCTACCTAGGCTACAACGACCCGGGCAGCGGCCTGTTCATCGGCTACGATTCGGACGGCTGGTTCTGGCAGACCTACACCGGTGGCGGTAGCGGCAGCTGGTACAGCGGTGCTCGTATCGCTGCTCCGAGCGCCAACGAAGAGCACGACATTCAGGTCTCCTGGACCGACGCCGAGGTCGCCACACTGACCGTGGATGGCCAGAAGGCATTCGATGTCGATTACTCCGCAATGACGAACCTCTCCAACAAGCTTGCCATCAAGGCCGGCTCCTGGAAGGGGCTGAACCAGGTCACCGACGTGTACATCAAGGACTTCCCGGAGGTTGTCGAAGCCGCCAAGCACGCGGTTTCCGGCAAGGTTGTGGACGCTGGAGGCGCTGCCATTGAAGGCGCAACAGTGCGTTTGGATAAGACCAAGGTGAAGACCGGTGCAGATGGCACCTTCTCCTTCGCCGACATTGAAGAAGGCGAACACACGCTTTCGATTGCCAAGGAAGGCTATGAGGACGTCTCCCAGCAGGTGACGGTCTCCGGCGCGGATCTTGCCATCGATCCCATCACCCTGAACAAAACCGTTCAGGTCGCCTCCGAAACGCTGAAGACCAAGAAGATGGAAGTTCAGATTAAGAAGAACTTCCCCTCTGTGCTGCAGTACACGATGACCGACGGCAAGGTGATGTACGGCCAGTCCAAGGATGTGCGCACCGTTGAAATCAACGGCACCAACATCGAACTGGGCGATGACGACGTGACCTTCAAGAAGGTTTCCGACACCGAGGCCACCTACACGCTGAAGGTCAAGGATGAGGCCAAGAAGATTGACGCGGTGATCACCGTTCAGATCACGGTCAAGGCCAACCAGCTGCACCTCAACGTCACCAAGATCAAGAACAACCTGTCCGAAGGCATTCCTGAGGCAACGGTGTGGAGGAGAACGCCATCCAGACGCTGTCCTTCCCGAACCAGAGTCTCGTTTCCGTGCGTTCCAGCCAGGAAAATGCCCAATTCACTGGTGCTCGTATGTCTTCCAACACGCAGAAGCCTGGCGATACCAACTTCGCAGTGACCGAAGATACTAACGTCACCGATAGCGACTACACCTACGGCTTCATCTCCGGTGCTGGCCTGAGTGCCGGCCTGTGGAGCAACTCCGAGCACGATGGCACCTATGTGGCGGCTCCTGTGCGCGGCGGCAGCCAGAACACGCGTGTCTACGCCACCACCCAGCAGACTGGTGACGCCACCTCCCTGGGCCTGGCCAGCGCTCCGTGGTACTACCACCGCACGGTCACCGATTCCAAGGGCAAGAAGTACACCGTGGCCGAAACCGCTCTGCCGCAGATGGCCGTGGCCATCGCCGGCGACGAGAACGAAGACGGTGCCGTCAACTGGCAGGATGGCGCAATCGCCTACCGCGACATCATGAACAACCCGTACAAGTCCGAGGAAGTTCCCGAACTGGTGGCATGGCGTATCGCATGAACTTCGGCTCCCAGGCGCAGAACCCGTTCCTCACCACGCTTGACAACGTCAAGAAGGTGGCCTTGAACACCGACGGCCTCGGCCAGTCCGTGCTGCTCAAGGGCTACGGCAATGAAGGCCACGACTCCGGCCACCCGGACTACGGCGATATCGGCCAGCGTCTCGGCGGCGCCGACGACATGAACACCATGATGGAAGAGGGCTCCAAGTATGGCGCTCGCTTCGGTGTGCACGTCAACGCCTCCGAAATGTATCCGGAAGCCAAGGCCTTCAGCGAGGACATGGTGCGCCGCAACTCTGCAGGCGGCCTGAGCTACGGCTGGAACTGGCTTGATCAGGGTGTCGGCATCGACGGCATCTACGATCTGGCATCCGGTTCTCGTGTAAGCCGTTTCGCTGACCTCAGCAAGGAAGTCGGCGACAACATGGACTTCATCTACCTCGATGTGTGGGGCAACCTGACTTCTTCCGGTTCGGAAGATTCTTGGGAAACCCGCAAGATGAGCAAGATGATCAACGACAACGGCTGGCGTATGACCACCGAATGGGGTTCCGGCAACGAGTACGACTCCACCTTCCAGCACTGGGCAGCTGATCTGACCTACGGCGGCTACACCTCCAAGGGCGAGAACTCCGAAGTGATGCGCTTCCTGCGCAACCACCAGAAGGACAGCTGGGTTGGCGACTACCCGCAATACGGCGGCGCTGCCAACGCCCCGCTGCTCGGCGGCTACAACATGAAGGACTTCGAAGGCTGGCAGGGCCGCAACGACTATGCCGCCTACATCAAGAACCTGTACACCCATGATGTGTCCACTAAGTTCATCCAGCACTTCAAGGTGACCCGCTGGGTCAACAACCCGCTGCTGACCGCCGACAATGGCAATGCCGCTGCCGTGTCCGACCCGAACACGAACAACGGCAACGAGCAGATTACCCTGAAGGATTCCAACGGCAACGTTGTAGTAGTCTCCCGTGGTTCCAACGACACCTCTAGCGCAGCCTACCGCCAGCGCACCATCACCTTCAACGGCGTGATGGTGGCTTCCGGTGCTGTCTCCGCAGGCGATGGTTCCTCCACTGGTGACGAGTCCTACCTGCTGCCGTGGCTGTGGGATTCCTCCACCGGCAAGCTGGTCAAGGATTCCGAGCAGAAGCTCTACCACTGGAACACCAAGGGCGGCACCACCGACTGGACGCTGCCGGACAGCTGGAAGAACCTCTCCAGCGTAAAGGTGTACCAGCTCACCGATCAGGCAAGACCAACGAGCAGACCGTTGCCGTCTCCGGCGGCAAGGTGACGCTTACCGCTGATGCCGAAACCCCGTACGTGGTGTACAAGGGCGAAGCCAAGCAGATCCAGGTCAACTGGAGCGAAGGCATGCATGTGGTAGACGCCGGCTTCAACGGCGGCTCCAACACCCTCACCGACAACTGGACCGTCAGCGGCTCCGGCAAGGCCGAAGTTGAAGGCGACAACAACGCCATGCTGCGCCTGACCGGCAAGGTCGATGTCTCCCAGCGTCTGACCGATCTCAAGGCTGGCCAGAAGTACGCGCTGTATGTTGGCGTCGACAACCGCTCCACCGGCGATGCATCCGTCACCGTAACCAGCGGCGGCAAGGTGCTGGCCACCAACTCCACCGGCAAGTCCATCGCCAAGAACTACATCAAGCATACGGCCACAACACGAACAGCAATACGGAAAATGGCTCCAGCTACTTCCAGAACATGTACGTGTTCTTCACCGCGCCTGAGAACGGCGATGCCACGGTAACCCTGTCTCACAAGAGCACCGACGGAGCACACACCTACTTCGACGATGTGCGCATCGTGGAGAACCAGTACTCCGGCATCACCTATGAGAAGGACGGCACGCTGAAGTCCCTCACCAACGGATTCGAAAACAACGCCCAGGGCATCTGGCCGTTCGTGGTCTCCGGTTCCGAAGGCGTTGAGGACAACCGCATCCACCTCTCCGAGCTGCATGCTCCGTTCACGCAGGCCGGTTGGGATGTCAAGAAGATGGACGATGTGCTCGATGGCACTTGGTCTGTGAAGGTTAACGGCCTGACCCAGAAGGGCACGCTGGTCTACCAGACGATCCCGCAGAACGTGAAGTTCGAGCGGGTGCCAAGTACAAGGTGAGCTTCGACTACCAGTCCGGTTCCGATGACATCTACGCCATCGCTGTGGGCCAGGGTGAATACTCTGCCGGCAGCGTGAAGCTGACCAACCTGAAGAAGGCTCTGGGTGAGACCGGCAAGGCCGAGTTCGAGCTGACCGGTGGCGTCAACGGCGATTCCTGGTTCGGTATTTACTCGACCGCAACCGCACCTGATCTGCAGGGTTCCACCGGCAATGCACAGGACTTCGGCGGATACAAGGACTTCGTGCTCGACAATCTGAAGATCGAGCGCATCGAGTCCCAGACCCGCACCAAGGCCGAAGCGCAGGACAAGGTCAAGGAAATCCGCGGCAAGTACGATTCCAAGCGTGCTGAGCTCTCCGATGCCGCATGGCAGCAGTATCAGGACACCTTGGTCAAGGCTCGCGTGCTCATCAACAAGAATGGCGCAACCGCTGAGGACTTCACCAAGGCATACGACATTCTCGTGGCCCTCGACGAGTACATGAAGACCGCTCCCGGCAACGAGAGCAGCGACAAGTACGACGTGGCAGCTGACGGCTCCGATGAGCTGGGTGGCTACACCGTGGCCACGGGCAGCGAAGAGCCTACCGCAGGCCTGCCGAGCGAAGGCCCGGCCAATCTGGCACAGGATGGCAACGACAGCACCCACTGGCACACCAGCTGGAGCGAGAACGCAGTCGGCAACGGCACCGCATGGTATCAGTTCAACCTCAACGAACCGACCACCATCAACGGCCTGCGCTACCTGCCGCGCTCCGGAGGTATGAACGCCAACGGCAAGATCAAGGCTACAAGATCACGCTCACTCTGGCGGATGGCACCACCAAGGATGTCGTCACCGATGCTGAGTTCTCCACCACCACCATGTGGCAGAAGGCCAGCTTCGACGCCGTCGAGAATGTGACCGCCGTACGCTTGACCGTCCGGTCTTCCGCAGGCCAGAGCGACTCCCAGGCCAACAAGTTCGCATCCGCTGCCGAACTGCGTTTGACCACGGACCGCGAGGTTGAGGAAGAGACTGTCGCTCCGGACAAGACCGACCTCAACGACACCATCGCCAAGGCTAACGGTCTTAAGGAATCCGACTACACGGCTGAAAGCTGGACTGCTCTGGTCAAGGCCCGCGAAGCTGCACAGGCCGTGGCGGATAACGATAAGGCCACCGCTTACGATGTGGCTCTGGCGCTGACGAACCTCGAATCCGCTATCGCTGGTCTCGAGAAGACCGGTGAGGAGCCTGGCCCAGGCCCGGTTGAGGTGAACAAGACCGACCTGCAGACTGCAGTGAACAAGGCAAGCAAGCTCGAGAAGGCCGATTACACGACCAACTCGTGGGAAGCTTTCGCCGAGGCACTGAAGGCTGCACAGCAGGTGCTCGACAACAAGAACGCCACCCAGCAGGATGTGGATACCGCACTGAGCGCTCTTCAGGACGCCATCTCCAAGCTGGAAGCTGCCACCGAGCCGAAGCCGAATCCGGAACCGGGCGTGGTGGACAAGGCTGCTCTGAACGCGACCATCAACAAGGCCGCCGCCATCAACCTGGGTCTCTACACCGACGACTCCGCCAACGCTCTGCGCGCCGCGCTGAAGAAGGCCCGTGAGGTCTCCGACAACAGCAACGCCACGCAGAAGCAGGTCGACGCAGCTCGTGAGGCTCTCGAGAAGGCAATTGCCGGCTTGGTGAAGCGTCCCGCTGCCAAGGGTGATGGCAATGTCGTCTCCAACACGGGTGCCAATGTCGTCACGATTGCTGTGGCCGGATTGCTGCTGGCCGGTGCCGGCGCCGCAATCGCCTACCGCCGCAATCGCGAGCAGATGTGATCATGAAACCGTAAGGTTCGCGACCACATAAGGAGCACTCCTTATTATCTCGGCCGGTGCCGGTCAGCAATGCCCAGCGCCGGCCGTTTTTGTATGAATCAGTGTTTTCCGGTCACCCAGCGGGCATCGGAATGCACATGGGGGATCATCATCACAATGACCGCAATCAGACAGACGATCATCACCATCAAAATAACGTCCTCATGACCGCGCGTCTGCAGCGTGGCTCCAGTCAAAGCACCGAGCGCCAAAGCCAGCATTACAATCGCGCGCCGGCCAAGTTTGGACTGCCCATGACCATGCGCCGAAGTGTCAGCGATAATCCCAGTTAACGTCATCGTCAACACAGTCGTGGGCAAATCTGGCACCGAAAGCTTACGAGCAGTGGAATTCTGAATGCCCATAGCCGGTGCGAGCAGCACAATCAGCAGAATAATATGCAAATCAATATGCCGAGCAGTTGGGAAGTTCAGACTGGGCTGTGCCGTGCGGGCGATGGCTGAAGCATCAGTGCCACCCATCGACGGTTCAGGCGCAAGCTGATTGAGCAGATAAATGCCGACGAGCGCAGCTGCCACAAAAGCCAGCTGGATTGACGTGGACACCAGCAGATGGCGCGCGCGGTTGGCGCCAAAGTAATGAATAATGCGTCCGCCGATGAACGCACCAATCATGAACGTGGCCAGCGTGAGCGCCGAAGTCCACCAGACGAAGCCCTGCGCGTGGGCGAATGCAAAACCAAGGAACACAATGTTGCCGGTCACATTGGCCACAAATACATGACCGAGTGCCAAGTAACTTAACGCATCCACCAGTCCGGCGACAAACGTGAGAATAACCAGAGCTGGGGAAAGCAGACCGTACCGATCATCCTTGCGGGGAATCAGTGTGCGTCCTGCTTCGGCAAGGTGTGAGGTCATGGTGGGAGAGGCTTTCCTTTGCTGTTTGGCGGTATTCAATAGCTGGCGCGCGGCCTTGCACATTATGAAGTGTGTGCCGGACGGTATATGTCAATGAGTCTGCGCTCGCATGCGGAGTGCGTGCAACAGTTCGCTATGAGTTCACCTGCGATTCGCTGAACGCGCATAGTTCGGTAACGCGATTTCGCTATATCTGGTCGTAATACCGATGAGGCTAGGAAAAGGAATGATTATGCAGTCAGATAACAGCCATCATGAAGCACATCAGAACGACCTGAACTACAGCAGTGAGTACCAGTACGATATGTATATGTATGCCGAGTACGGCATCGAGTGGTGATTGAGAGCCCCGAGTGAGAATTGGACTCACGACCTCTTCCTTACCAAGGAAGTGCTCTACCACTGAGCTATCGGGGCGATAATGTGCGCACGGCTTAGGGCCGTTGAACGGCTTGCACAACAATACACGCAATCGCGTATTACGCAAATCGACGGGTGTGCGAGGAAGTATTCGGGTGCTCTAAGTTGTACACATGAGCGCAATATTGGCTATTTTGCGCTCATGTGGCATTCGGATGTGCCACGTAATCGCATTTTCGTGTTTTTATGCGCTGTTGTGGCACGAAAATTGTGGGAATTCGGTCGTCTCGGAATATGTGCCATGCCACGCCACTGCAAAAACAGTGAATGTGCACGATTGTGCACATATTTGGACCGCTGCGTATATGCATGTGGGTGCGGATAACAAAAGGGTTTTGACAAAAGCCAAAACCCTGATGGCGGAGGATACGAGATTCTGTGCAGAATGCGAGAAAAGCCTTATTTTCCGCCAGTTTTCGAGACTGCAAGGTGACGACGCCACGGTAATTCCCCCTGTTTATACGGGCCAACATGTCCCTTCTAGTAGTGCTACAGTTAATTCCACGATCATTCCGATTGTCGTCTGCATGACGTTAAAGCAATTACCCATGGCAAGGTCTGCCTTGCAGGAAGGAAGATTATCATGTCAGCAACGGTCGCTCCTTGGAATTTGGAACCTATCTCCGTGACTATTACCGAGGCCACCCGTCTTCTAGGCTTCAAAGACTCCAAAACTGTCTACAACCTCATTTATCAGGGAAAGATCAAAGCCCGCAAGGTCGGGCGAGTATATCTTGTCTCCTACGCGTCCCTCAAAAAACTCATTGAAGGCTAAGTATCCGTACTTGGAAAACGTGAGGTCACGTCAACGGGAATTGACACGACCTCAAAGAATCCATGTTCATGCGCGCTGCTGTTTGCAAACCGGCGCGAGATAAAAAGGACCCTTACAATGCTTCATTATAGCGATGCGCGCCCGGAGAGGGGCGAATTCATCGGGGACGGCATAGCAAGAACCGCGGGAAACATCCCGTACAATCCGGAATCCGATGACAACGCGTCATTTCCTGACGACGAATTCTGGAATTCGAGGGAGAGCCTGCAACAGATCAAAGATTATGCGGTCAGCAGGTTCGTTTCCCCCTACGCGGTGCTCGCCGTGACGCTCTGCCGCATCATCGTGGCGACGCCGCCCCATGTGGTGCTGCCACCCACCATTGGCGCGGATTACGGATCGTTGAATTTCGGCGTGGTGATTCTTGGTAATCCGGGCTCGGGCAAGGATGCGGCCTTTGGCGCAGCGAAGGCACTGGTGCCGGACATTCGTGACGCCCCAGTGACCAGCGTGGCCAGCGGGCAGGCCATCAGCGCGTTATTCGGCCAGCGTGTGCAGGACGACGGCAGATTCAGACTGGAATGCAAGACTCCTCGCGCGATGATCAGGTATTCCGAGGCGTCCAATTTCAAGGCGCTGTCAAGCGCGAAGGAAAGCAACCTCCAGGCGGAGGTGCTGTCGCTGTTCTCCGGCCAGCAGATCGGCGACTACACCAAGAACAAGGAGCTGTCCGTGACCATTCCGGAACACGGGTATAGAACGGCTGTGGTGATTTCCGCCCAGCCGTCGATGATGGGCATGTTCGAGGTTGGCGTCGGTGTGGGATTCCAGCAGCGGTTCCTGTACGTCTCCGCGTACAGCGACAGGCTCAATGTCCGCGCCCTTGACGAGGATCCGGTCGCGCTGTCATCGTTGACGAGATTTCCCTACGACACCGGTCTGCTGCCCGTTGACTATCCCATCGAGCAGATGAACCGGCTCTACGAGTGCGGCAGCTATGCAAAGGCCAATGACTCCACGCCGGATTCCAGCCATCTGGAGAAGCGCCCCATGCGTCTGCCGCCGATAGCGATAGCCGAAATGAGAGCCGACAAAATACGGGTCAACAGGGAGCATGGCGGCGATCCGCGCCGGGCCCACGGCATGTTCCTGCGTGCCAAACTGTCGGCGGCCTTCCGCTTGCTTGAAGACCCGCTGTCATCCGAAATCATGCAGGAGGACTGGGAACTCGCGGGCATGATGATGCGTTACTCGCGTCGATGCTACGAGGAAAACCTGCAAGAGTATAGGAATGAGAACCTCAAACGACGCGCGGACTATAAAGAGGAGGACGAGCTGGTCCGCGAACAGGTCGATATGCGTTCCCAGCTCGCCACCGAGGAGCGCATCATGGAGGTGCTGTCCAACTCGCCGAAGCCATCCGTGTCCAAAGGGGAATTGACCCGTTCCCTGTCCAAAAGACAGAAAGCCAGTCTGGATGCCGCTCTGGAGAACCTGATGGCTTCAGGAAAGATCAAACACAGGAAGGGCATGAAGGGCGGCCACTGGTATTCGCTTGCGTGAGCGACCTACCGACTACCCGCCTACTCACTACTGCCGTAAGGTTTTCCGCGACCTACCGACCGACCTACCGACTACCTACGGGAATCCAAGGTAGGTCGGTAGGCGAGCTCAGTAGGCGACCAAATCCCAGTGATTCCACCAGGTAGGTCGGTAGGTTGGTAGGTTTTTGGGAATAGACCAATTCTGACCGACGATTAAACCCCGGCTATCGAAACTGGAACATGGGAAAGCCATGACCCTCAGCATGACGCACAGTGTGGGTGTCGTCTGCTTCTACTGGTGTGTGAATCTGCGTACTTGGTATTGTTGAAGGCTATATCTACGGTTTTGAAGAAGGCATGGCATGACGAATAGCGGAACGCAGCGCGCGGAGTTGCACAAAACGATTTGGAGTATCGCCAATGTGTTGCGCGGCTCAGTGGACGGCTGGGATTTCAAACAGTATGTGTTGGGGTTCCTGTTCTACCGGTTCATCTCCGAGGACATCACCTCATACCTGAATGAGTACGAGCACCAGGCCGGCGATGTGGATTTCGACTACGCCAAGCTGGACGATGCCACGGCCGAGCAGGTGCGTAAGTCGATGGTGGAGGAGAAGGGCTATTTCATCCTCCGTCCGACTTGTTCGCCAACGTGCGCAGATGTGCCGATGCGGACGAGAACCTGAACGAGACGCTGCAGCGGGTGTTCAAGAACATCGAGGGTTCAGCCATCGGCTCGCGTTCGGAATCCAGTCTGCGCGGCCTGTTCGACGATTTGGACCTGAACAGCCGCAAGCTCGGCGATACCGTGGTGGATCGCAATGCCAAGCTGGTGAAGGTGCTCAATGCCATTGGCGATCTGGACTTGGGTACGGAGAGCTTCGCGGACAACAAAATTGATGCGTTCGGTGATGCGTATGAGTATCTGATGACCATGTACGCGGCGAACGCCGGCAAGTCCGGTGGCGAGTTCTTCACGCCGCAGGAGGTCAGCGAGCTGCTGACCAGAATCGCCACCCATGGCAAGAGCGAAGTGAACAAGGTCTACGACCCGGCGTGCGGTTCCGGTTCCCTGCTGCTGCAATCCATCAAGGTGCTGGGCAAGGATAAGGTCCGGCAAGGGTTTTTCGGCCAGGAGAAGAACCTGACCACGTACAACCTGTGCCGCATCAACATGTTCCTGCACGATGTGAACTACGACCATTTCAACATTGCCTACGGCGACACGCTGATCAATCCCCAGCACTGGGACGACGAACCGTTCGAGGTGATCGTGTCCAACCCGCCCTACTCCACCAAGTGGGAGGGCGACGACAACCCCACACTGATCAACGATCCGCGATTTGCCCCGGCTGGCGTGCTTGCGCCGAAGTCGAAGGCCGATCTGGCGTTCACCATGCACATGCTCTCCTGGCTGGCGGCCGACGGTACCGCGGCCATCGTCGAGTTTCCCGGCGTGCTCTACCGCGGCGGCAAGGAGCAGAAAATCCGCAAATACCTGCTGGAGGGCAACTTCATCGACGCGGTGATCCAGCTGCCGCCGAACCTGTTCTTCGGCACCTCCATCGCCACCTGCATCATCGTGCTCAAGAAATCGAAGAACGACGACAGCGTGCTGTTCATCGACGCGTCGGAACGGTTTGTACACGTCGGCAACCAAAACCAGCTTTCACCCGACGACATCGCCGCAATCATGGATGCTTATGTGAAACGCGAACCTGTTGAACATTTCTCCGCCGTCGCCTCGCTTGAAGACGTCCGCAAGAACGATTACGTGCTGTCGGTCAACGGATACGTGCAGCCCGAAGACACGCGAGAGAAGATCGACATCGCCGAACTCAACCGGCAGATCTCCGGCATCGTGGCGCGAGAGAACGAACTTCGTGCTCAGATCGACGCCATCGTCGCGAATCTGGAAAACTGATGTGAGCGACCGACAGATGATACCCACAATCGGAAAGATCGGAACCAAGAGGGAGCACTATCTGCCTCGGTTTTTTCTGCGCCATTTTGTGGATGATAAAGAAATGATTTCATACGTCGCGCGAGCAGAAAAGAATCGAGTGGTAAGACACGCCCGTGTGGAAAACGTAGGCGTGCAGAAACGCTTGTATGAGACGGCCTGCCCATCAGGAGAAAGCGGAGACTATTACTTCCCTAATTACATCGAAAAATCGCTGTCCTTAACGGAAGACAAGCTTAACGGGGAACTTGACCGGTTCCTGCACACTGTATTAGACATGAGACCGAGTGATCGTCTCGAGGATGACGATTTGGATCGATTGGTGAGCTTCGTTTCAATTTTCATTCCCCATATTGTTTCCCGCAGCCCGGAATCGGTGAGATATGCGAAGAACCGCGCAGAAGACGTGCTTGAGACAATGCGTGAGCTGGACTTAGGCTCAAGCGAAAAATTGAAAGAACTCTACCGCGAAACACAAACGCGGGAAGAATTTGACGAAACGCTGACATTTGACCCTGAAGCGATAGCTGAGCAGATTTCCCTGTGGGTGCAAATACTGCCAGGAATCAATAAGGATGAGAAATTTGTTCGTTCTTCCTCACTATATAAAGCCGTGGAATATCTGCGAGATTGCAGCATGCTTGTATTGACGACCTCATCTGGGCACCCGTTTATTGGCATAGATAAGCCAGTTCGTACGGTCATAACTGATAACTTGACAACCTTGTACTATCCGTTGAGTTCGCAGGTCGCAGTCATCTTAACGATGATGGTCAACACACCTTTGAAAAAAGATCGGTCAGCTATAGACAGCTCAAAGATTTCAATGAGGTTGCTTTTAATGATGGCGACTGGAATCTAGTGTTTTGTGAGCGGCCGGATTATCTAAATGCATATTCAGGAATTGAAGGAACTAGCAATGAGCAGGATTGACGATTTGATCGCGGAATATTGTCCGAATGGGGTTGAACGCAAGCCTCTGGGTGCTATTGCGAAGTTATACCGGGGGAATGGCCTGCAGAAGAAGGATTTTACGGACAAAGGCATTGGATGCATCCATTATGGTCAGATTTATACGCGATACGATACTTTTACGTCTCAGACCATTTCGTTCGTAGACAAGAAGCTCGCAGACAAACTCCTCAAGGTCCATCCAAATGATTTGATTGTGACAGCCACTAGCGAAAATCTTGAGGATGTATGTAAAGCAGTTGCCTGGCTGGGTGGATCGGACATTGTGACTGGCGGCCATTCAATTGTTGTTAGACATCATCAGAATGCGAAGTATCTTTCTTACTATTTCCAAACGCTGGATTTCTTTCAGCGTAAGCGCGCATATGTGCATGGAACCAAGGTAATGGAAATCAAGAAGGATGACTTGGCAAAAATTGTCGTTCCCGTTCCTCCATTGCCGGTGCAGGAGGAGATCGTTCGGATTCTGGATTCGTTCAGCTCGCTGGAGGCGGAGCTGGAGGCGGAGCTGGAGGCGGAGCTGGAGGCGCGGAGGAAGCAGTATGCCTATTATCGCAACGAACTCCTCACATTCGATAGAGAGAGAGAGTCCAATGGCTAAAACTCGGAGAAGCGGCTTTTATCAACAAAGGCACGTATATTACGAAAAAACAGGTTATTCCAGGGAATATACCAGTCATACTGGGGGGTGTGGAGCCTGCCTATTGGCACTCGGAGTCTAATCATGATGGCGAAGGCATAGTGATCTCGCGCAGTGGGGCAAATGCTGGGTTTGCAAGTTATTGGAATGAACCGATATTTGTCTCTGACGGTTTTGTACTAGATGCAACGCCTGGGATTGACATGAGATTTCTTTTCCATGTGTTGAAGAAACAACAGGCAAAACTGCATTCAATGAAACGCGGTAGCGGTGTGCCCCATATTAACTCCAAGATGCTTGCCAATAACGTGGCTATCCCAGTGCCGCCACTCGAAGAACAGCAGCACGTCGTCTCCATTCTTGACCGCTTCGACAAGCTCACCAATGACCTCAGCTCCGGTTTGCCCGCAGAAATCGAGGCCCGGCGCAAGCAGTACGAATATTACCGGGACCGTCTGCTGTCATTCGACGAACTTGCCGTGTGACGTTTCATCGTGGGAACGGTCGAGTTGATGTATGGTCAGGTGCCGGACCATAGGGATGCATAGCATGGTTGGGACGCGCCGCAGACTTTTCAAAATGTGAGGACACGACTAACATGGCAGATAACAGCAGCTCCCTAAGCCTACTCACAGTGCTCAAACCAGGGGGCTCTTCTCATATCGGGGCGGAATCCAAGCCCGCGAAGACCATCGACCAGATGATCGCCCTGATGTCGGAGCGAGGCCTGGTGATCACGGATGAAGCAGAGCTGCGGCAGGTGCTCTTCGACTGCAACTATTACCGTCTCTCGGGATACTTCCGTTCCTTTCAAGTCAACCCAGCGGCCGGCGACAACAGGTACAGGCCGGGCACTCGGGACGTTGATTTCCTTGTTCCCTATGCGATGGACGAGAAGCTGCGCAACATCATCCTCAAAGGCACCGCGAAAGTGGAACTCACCCTGCGTTCGAGAATCGCATACCTGCTGGCGTCAGACGGCAACGCCTACACGTATATGGATCCCGAATCCTATCAGGATGTGCGCAGCAAACGCGGCGAACTGTTGCGTGACAATCTGCTGCGCAACATGGACAAATGGATGAAGATGTCCAACGAGGTATGCATGCGGCATTACCGGCGCAAAGGCGGACCGGTGCCTGTGTGGGCGGCCGTCGAGACGTTCCCGTTCGATACGCTTTCCCGGATGCTTTCCCTGCACGTGGATGCCAAGCGCTCAGGGAATTGTACAGATCGGTCGGATTGCGCACCAATCTGCGGACTTCCTCGGAGGTCGTGCACGCCATGGTTTATCTGCGTAATCTGTGCTCGCATCATGCCAGGCTGTGGCATCGGGAGATGGTCATCCCGTCGCCTATGACGCGTGACATGAAAACGGCGTTCGATGATTTCGAATACGGCGAGAAGTCCGTGGCGTCCTCGCTGCTTGCGCTCATGTACCTCGTGCGGAATATAGAAGACGGCGATGACTACGCCACGGAGATACGAGGCTTCCTCGACGCGAACGATGCATACGTCTCTGGAATCAAGACGGCCCTGCATTGGGAATGAGCTGCAGGATTCAGGAATCCCATATGCGCTGCGGAATCCGAATTCCTTTGAGTAGGATGGCGGATAAATACGGATGAAGAAGGAGCCCATGATGACGGAGCGGTCGGATATGGATCTGCCGGATGGCGGCAAGTCGTACAAGCTCGTGGCTGAGGGCGCGGAAAGCACCGTGGTGGCCGAATACGAGCCTGACCACGGCCGTGAGACCGCGTACCAGAGCGAAGCGGATCTGGAGGAGGAGCTGCTGCGAATCCTCGAATCCCAGGGCTATGAACGACTTTCCGCGCATACGGAGTCCGAGCTTATCGCAAACCTGCGCACCCAGCTTGAGAAGCTGAACGATGTCCGGTTCACCGACAATGAGTGGTCGCATTTCTTCCATGGGGTCATCGCCTCTTCGACGGCGGGCATCGAGGACAAGACCAGGCTGATCCAGGAAGACAACATCCAGATTCTGAACCGTGACGATGGCACGACGAAGAACATTCGTCTCATCGACAAGGTGCATGTTCACAGCAACCGCCTCCAGGTGCTTCACCAGTTCGAGGAGGAGGGTGGCAGCCACCGACCCGGTATGATGTGACGATTCTGGTCAATGGCCTGCCGTTGGTGCAGATCGAGCTGAAGCGACGGGGCGTGGCGATCAAGGAGGCGTTCAACCAAATCAACCGTTACCAGCGCGACAGCTTCTGGGCCGGATCGGGACTCTATGAGTACGCCCAGATCTTCATCATCTCGAACGGCACGCACACCAAGTACTACAGCAACACCACGCGCTTCAAGCACATCCATGAAATGGAGGCCGTCCCGCAACAGGCCGTTCGCAGAAGAGCTCCGACAGTTTCGAATTCACCAGCTGGTGGGCCGACGGGCGCAACCACGTCATCGCCGACCTGACGGGTTTCGCCAGAACCTTCCTCGCCCGGCATGCATTGCTCAATATCCTGACGCGATATTGCGTGTTCACCGCCGAGCATGACCTGCTGGTGATGCGCCCGTACCAGATCGCGGCCACCGAACGCATTCTCAACCGCATTCTCATCAGTGAATACGATCCGAAGAAGCTCGGCACGCCCGAGGCGGGTGGATACGTGTGGCATACCACAGGCAGCGGCAAGACGCTGACAAGTTTCAAGACGGCGCAGCTCGCCAGCAACATGGATGGCGTCGACAAGGTGCTGTTCGTCGTGGACCGCAAGGACCTCGACTACCAGACCATCAAGGAATACGAACGTTTCAAAAAGGGCGCGGTCAACTCCAACAAGAGCACCAAGGTGCTTGCCGATCAGCTCGCCAGCCCCGACGCGAAGATCATCGTCACCACGATTCAGAAGCTTTCCTCATTTATCCGCGGCAATCCCAAGCACTATGTCTACGCGCAGCATGTGGTGCTGATTTTCGACGAATGTCATCGCAGCCAGTTCGGAGAGATGCATACCGCCATCACCAAGCATTTCAAGAACTATCATCTGTTCGGGTTCACCGGTACTCCCATCTTCGCCGTGAACGCGAAAACCGGTGGCTCCCCCGACCTGCGCACCACCGGACAGGCGTTCGGCGACTGTCTGCACTCATACACGGTGGTAGATGCGATCAAGGACGGCAACGTGCTGCCGTTCCGCATCGCTACGTGGATACGGTGCGCCGTAAGGAAGACGTCAGGGATGAGCAGGTGTATGGCATCGACGCAGCCAAGGCGCTGAGCGATCCGCGGCGCGTGAGCGCGGTCGCGTCGTATGTGCTCGACCATTTCGACCAGAAAACCAAGCGGCAATCCAGCTACATGCTCAAGGAACGACGCGTCCGCGGCTTCAATTCGCTGTTTGCGGCTGATTCCATCGGCATGGCCAAGCAGTATTACACCGAGTTCCAGCGCCAGCAGGCCGAGCGCGGTGGGGAACCGTTGAAAATCGCCTTGATCTACAGTTTCGCGCCGAACGAGGCCGATCCCGGCGAGCAGGGCTTCATTGATGACGAGGACTTCGAGACCGCTGGCCTTGACCAGTCATCGCGGGATTTCCTCGACGCCGCGATCTGCGATTACAACCGAATGTTCGGCAGCAGCTTCAGCACGGCCTCCGACCAGTTCGAGAACTACTACAAGGATCTGTGCCTCAGGCTCAAGAACCGCGACCTGGACATGGCCATCGTGGTGAACATGCTGCTCACCGGCTTCGACGCCACGACGCTCAACACCCTGTGGGTGGACAAGAACCTGAAGCAGCATGGCCTGATGCAGGCGTTCAGCCGCACCAACGTATCCTGAACTCGGTGAAGACCTTTGGCAACATCGTCTGCTTCCGCGATCTGCGGCAGGAGGTGGATGACGCCTTGGCTCTGTTCGGGGACAAGGACGCCAAGGGCACGGTGGTGCTTAAACCATATGCGGAATATCTCGCTGCATACACCGAGAAGGTCTCGCAGCTGCTTAAGCGGTTCCCCTTGGGCGAGGAAATCGTCGGAGAACAGGCGCAGAAGGATTTCCTCACCCTGTTCGGCTCGATCCTGCGGCTGCGCAACATCCTGCAGGCCTTCGACGATTTCTCCAACGAAGATGTGCTGAGCCTGCGCGACCTGCAGGACTACCAGAGCCTGTACATCGATCTCTACCAACAGCGGCGTTCGCATGAGGAAGCGACAAGGAGATCATCAACGACGACGTCGTCTTCGAAGCCGAACTGGTCAAACAGATCGAAGTGAACATCGACTACATCCTCGAACTCGTAGCCAAATACCATGACGGCATATGGAGGACAAGTCGATCCTCGCGGACATCAGCCGCACCATCATGTCTTCGCCCGACCTGCGCAGCAAAAAGGACCTCATCGACTCGTTCGTCGAGTCCCTGTCCTCAGGCGCGGACGTGCAGCGCGACTGGAAGGAATACATCGTCCGCAAGAAGCAGGAGGAATTCGAGCGCATTGTCAGCGAGGAGCACCTGAAGACGGGACTGGCCGAGCAGTTCATCATCGACTGCTTCAAGGAAGGCTATGTCGACACGGACGGCACCAGAATAGTGTCGATGCTGCCCCCTGTGTCACGCTTCGCGCCGAGCAACGCGTACGAGCTGATGAAGAGCCGAGTCGTCGAACGGTTCCGCCAATACTTCGATCGCTTCGTCGGAATGTGAGGGAACGGCCGTCCCAGGGGCCGAAACGGAATGAGGACACCGGGGACCATACTTTTGGCAATCGGGGCTCCGCAGAAAAATCTGCGGAGCCCCGATTGCCGTCTAAACCAGCAGCTTGTCCAACGTCCAAACTGGTCTCCGCTGTCTTGATGGATGATGAATATGCAACAGGTTGTTGCCGCTAAAGCTGATGACGTAAGGAGCGGAGCAATGAGCGCGATCATCCCTCAAGGAATCCCACGGCCGCATCATGCGGAACCATCCCAGATCCCTGGAACGGATACGGGGATAGCAAGCGACGCATGTGTGGCCACACATGCTCGCTCCACAGACGTGGGGCGGCTTGCCGGGAGACCCGGACCCCATGGTCGGCAAGGCCTCCGGACCGCTGACGCGGCTTATGGAATGAACCGTTCCGGCTCCCGTGGGGAGGTGTTTCCTTATGGGCTGGCGTGACAATCGCAGGCGCAGCATATGCAGGAAAATCATGTTCACGCCGGAGGAATGGGAACAGGCGAGGAGGATCCACGAGCGTTGGGCAAGGAACATTCCGGTGTATAGGCGGTGGGGTGATTTCGCCCGTCAGACCCTCATGCATGGAGCGTTGATGAATGTCTCGGTGACGCTGGCGAGCGATCCGGAGGTGTTCAAGGCCGAGCTCCACCACATCGGCGTGAACGTGAACCAGATCGCCAGGATCGCGAATCTGACGGGCTCCGTGAGTCCGCGACAGATGCGTGAGCTGCATGATCTGCTCGCCTTGATCGATGAGAGGATGACGGGGATGGAGCGCGAGAAAGCGGAGATAGATGCGGTACAGGGGCTGTACTGATGGCCGTGGTCAAACTTGGGAACAAGGTCAAGACGAATCTTCCGGACACGATTCGTTACGTCATCAATCCCGAGAAGAACGATGGCGGCAGGCTCGTATACGCGAGCTACAGCAGTGAGCGGCATGACGCGAACACGCTCGCCGAACCGATGATCCGGGATCTGGAACGATGCGCGAATGGGCTGCGCAAGGATGGCGTGCTCGCCCTGCATCTGAAGCATTCGTTCAGTCCCGACGAGCATGTGAGCGCGGAACAGGTGCATGAGCTGGGCGTCATGCTGACCGAGGCGATCACGGGCGGCGACTACAAGTATGTGGTCTCCACGCACATGGATCGGCATCACCTGCACAACCACATCGTCATCTGCGCGGCGAACCGGAGGACGGGAAGGAAGATACGTCTGACCCGCAGAAGCATCGACCGGTGGCGCGCGGTCAGCGACGAGCTATGCCGTCGTGAGGGCCTTGCCGTATTGGAGAACCCGAAGGTCGAAACCGCCGTGGAACACGATGAGATGCTCAAAGCGATGCGGCATGCGCCCGACCAGAGCAGCGGGCGGCAGTTCGGAGTCGAGTCCCCTGTCATCGCGTCCACGGGCGTGGGCGCGGACATGGGCGAACTGTATGCGGCGGCGAGGGGCGTGGGCGTCAAAGAGCGGCTGCGCATCCTGATCGATCTCGATGCGGCCAGGGCGAACAGCATCGGAGAGCTCGCCGAACTGCTCGACTCGCACGGCGTCGGATTGACGTTGCACGGTGGCGGCGTGACCTTCATGGACAGGGCCACGGGCCGTAGATTCCGTGGCGCGCGTCTCGGCCCGGCGTATTCGCTCGACGCACTCGGCATGCGGCTCTCGGACGGTGGAAGCATGCTGCATCTGACGTTCAACAACCGTCTCGTGGCCGCCGTGAACGATCGTTTCGTAAGCGTGTGGCTGCCCGGAACCAAACGGCGGAGGAAGGTCAATCTGCCCGTGAGCATGCTGCGCCGCGATGGCAGCACATGGCATCTACTCATGCCCGCAACGTTCACCGGCATGCTCATGGACCAGTCGAACAGGTACGCGGCCCGTTTCGACACCGGCACGCTGTCGGAGGCGTTCGGCCACCCGAGGCAGCGCGTCGAATCGTTGGCAGGAGACGATTCCACGATGCCCAGACGTTATGCGGCGAGTCCCGCGCAGTACCGCTACTACCAAGTGCAGGCAAGGAAACTCGACGAGCTGAGGACGATGGCCGAGGGGTTGAACGCGGCGTGCAGACTCCAGCGAGAGAACGGTGGCGGCCTGGCCAAGGGACTGCGTGACTTAAACGCCAAGGCCGACTGGGCATACGGCGAACTACGTGCCGCGGTCGTCGCGCTGAACGACGTGATCGACAGCCATGACCCCGATCTTGTGGTGGAAGCGCGTGAGGAGATCGAACGTCGCGAGCGAACGCTGCTTGAATGCCGGAGACAACTCGACGCCATCAGATCAGTCGCCCGTAATTCCGGAGTCGGACTGCCCAAATGGATATGCAAGGAACGGAACGATGAACCAGCCAACGAACATGAACAGCGGAATGGAATCCGATCCGATGGGCGGCATGTTCTCCCAGATGTTCGATCGGATGCAGCCGATGGAGCCGGAGAACACCATGCCGGCGTCGGAGGCCGATACGATTCGGGCGGAGGAAGAGAGCCGGAGGCTCAACCGGCAGGTTGCGGAACTTCGGAGCGAGAATTCGACGCTCTCATCACGGAATCAAGAGCTTCAATCAACGAATCGGCGGCTCTTGTCGGCGAATCAGACGCTCAGGAAGCAACTCTCCGAAGTCAACGAGACGGCCAGATTGCTCAAAGAGACCAGGAAGAGAGAACGCGCGTGCATAGAAAGGGAAAAACGTTGTGACCGCATTCTCCGTCGCGAGGCGGTTCTTGAAGCCGACGAATCCAGAGTTCGGGATGAACGCGAACGTCTTAAAAACGAGCGGAAGCGGATACGTGAGGACATCGCCGAACAAGTCGAACGGGAATCGGAGCGGATGCGTCGATGTCTTAAGGAGAGCAGCGACAGGCAGCGTGAGCGTGACAGGCGCATCCTCTTTGCCTTGTGCCTGGGCGTGTGCTCGTCCATGGTGCCGATGCTCGCTGTCGTCATGCAAGGCCGCTGGCAAACCTTCGCCGACTCATTGTTCGACTGGCTTCATATGCGCGGGAAGCAGCTCACGGCGGTCGGCCAATGGCTTGCGGGCATCAATGCGCGGCTGAATGAGATCATCCCCAGCGGATGGTGGGATCGGCCACTCGTGTTTCTGCTCATGCTGCTGTTGGCAGCCGTGGTCTGCGGCATGCCTCTGCTCGCGGCAGGCGGATACGTGATGGTGGTTTTTACGACGATGAGAGGCTGGCTTACGGAAGGAACCCTGGGAGTCCATATCGTTCTTTGGACGTTGGCCGCCATGGTGGGCTTCGTCCTGGCTGGCCATCTCGCCATGATCCCGCACAATCCGATGGGCTGGCCCACTTGGTGGATCCTTCTCACTGTTGCCGCGCACCTGATCTATCTGGCAAAGCTGGCGGGCCCAATCAGCCGATTCATTAGGAACAGCTAATGCGATGGACCATGCGGTACATGAGAGAACGCCTCGAAACGAGTCGTTCCCAAATTGTTGTCACCATGTTGTCATACAGGACTGTAAACCACTGACCACACCCAAACGGCTGCCCCTGCGCTACGGGGTGAGCCCTATGACTGTCGATGCGGAAACGATTAAATGGGGAGATTGCCTGGACGCAGTGTCGCGAACCACGCCGCAACCTGTGGTAAAACGTTTCACACAATCCTCCGGCACGGAAAATAATATCGAAGAAAGGAACGACGATGGACGAGATGACATGGACCGACCCGCAGCTCAAGGCGCGCTACGAGAGGAACCTCAAGGCGATGGAGCAGCGCCGGGCGGCGCATCCGGAACTGCTCAACAAGTGGGCGGTGCCGTACAAGGTGTTCACCCGCAGCAGCCTGCACGGATCCAGAACATGCGCATCAACTGCTGATGGACAACCATCCGCAGCAGTTCAGGGAGATGATGATGGCCAACGTGCTCGAGGAGCATCTGCGGGACATCGAGAGGCGCACGAGGGAACGCCAGGCACAGATTGTGGACCGGCTGATGGAGTCCAGACACCTGCTCAACCGGACAGACTGCCTGAAGGCAGCACCCCAGATGACCGACCTGGACCGGCTCAATGGGATGAACGAGGCGCAAGCGGAGTCGATGAGCATGGCAATCCACGAGATTGTGGAAAGCTTCTAAATGCAAACGCAGATGTTCATCTGGGTAGTGTTCCGAAACGGCTCTGTTTGATCGTACCGGTCTTTCAGAGTCTGCGGCTCTTTCCTAGGTGAGGCATGGAGTGAGCTTTATTAACAGACTTCCAATACAGCTCGATATCGCCGCTATAAGCCGCCTTGACATAGCCCGGCATGGTCTTCCTGTCTGCTATGCCGGACTTCAACCAGCGGTTGTACTCGTGGATACACGAGTGCCAATACTTAGTGATTCTGTCCTCATCAACGGATGAGCCGACTTCGCCAAAGTTCGTTTCAAGGAGCTGTATTGGCTGGTCGCATAGAGATGCGCGGCAATATATGCACCAAGCTTCAGAAAGAACGATGGTGCTTTTTCAACTCCGATGGATTGCCCCCACTCGCGCTCAAAGAGGTCAATGTAGGCTCGCGAGAACATCACATTCCAATCATCAGAGGGACGAATAGACTCAAATAGGGATAGGAAACGAGTGATCTCATCCAATAGCTCATGGCTTTCGTGCCAGAACTGCTTGTCATCATCGTCGTGTTTTTGCCACTCCATATCCTCTTTTTCAACAAGCAGATCGCGAAGCGCGTAGTCATCTATAGCCCCGTCCTTTTCCAACGATTGACGTGCGAATTCACGTACAGAGGGCGGCTCCATCCAACCCCAGCTCCAGAGACGTTGAGGATCGGAGACCGGAATAAAATACCAAGTGACGGTCCGCATCAATAAGTTCGTTTCAATGGGAGCGCTAGTATTCGGACCATCATTCACGATGGTACGAATGGTGCGCTCGGCGCGGCGACGAGTGGTATCAGTGAGTTGCCAGTGCATAAATCTAGGCTTTCTCGGATATATGGGCAAGGATTTTCTTAGCGACGCCGAACGGAAGCACATTCAGAATCGCCGTGCGTACGTCATCCGTCATGGCCTCAAGAAACGCTACCTGGGTATTCAGCGGCATACTCTTCACATACTCGGACATCAGCTCAGGCGTGCTCTCCGCGTCGTCTATTGGCGTCGCCGGCAACTGAGATGTCATCCCTAGCTGTTGCCTCGGTGCATCTTCGTAGACGACCTTCTCGCTGTTCGGGGATCGATGCAGACCGCGTATGTCATGCTCCATGCCTTCGAGAATCTTGGCGTTCTCGCTATCGATTGCATGCTGATAATGCAGATCCGTACTGAGCTGCGTGTGGCCCATAACCTTCATGATTGTCTTGTCGGAGTTGGTGTAGGTCTTCATTACGCTGGCCGCGCGATGCCTTAGATCGTAAAGACGAAGGCCACGTTGTTCAAGACGAGGCACACTGCGACGCGCGTTGTACCAGGCATTGCGCAAGCGTTGATCGTCCACTACGGTATGCGTACGTTCGCCGGTGAACAGGAAGGAGTCGGGCGCGTCGAGAACATAGGTGCGTATGTGTTTGTCAAGGATTCCAGCGAGTGATGCGGGTATCTCTAAATCGCGTACGCTACCACGGGTTTTCGGGCGTCCAATGAGGATATCTCGATGTCCGCCACCCGTCTCGGAATCAGGCACGCGTATAGGCTTAGCGGTTTTGGTGATGTGGATGATGCCGCCAGAGAGATCGTCAGCAAGCACGATATCTTGACGCTGGAGCGCTGTGACCTCGCCGGGGCGCATGCCCATGATTCCTATCAGATAGATGACCGGTGCGAAACGTGGCGTCATGGCTTGATAGAGCGTCTCAAGTTCTTCCGCCGACACATTGCCATAGGCCACGTCCGAGCACGGCTTGCTGACTTCAATCAGTACGGGAGATTTCGTGAGCAGCGTGGTGCCGTCCATATCCAAAGGTGTTTCCACAGCATGATTGAAGATGGCGCGCAAAAGCTCCCACACTTTGCGCTTGATGGCCCCGCCCTCTCCCGCAGCCCCCAGCGGCATGGTGTCAGCCCAGGCCTGAATGTCTTTCGGAGTAATACCGCCCATCAGTTTGTTGCCCAACACGGGAATCAGATAGTCCCGCAGGTACTGTTCGTACTTCTGCTTGGTGGTGATGGCCAGTGGCTCGCCATTTTTCTTGCGGCGGTTCTCCACGAAATTCGCAGCATATTCGCCGAAGGTGACTTGGAAGGCAGCACTCCGATTCGACGCGATGACTGGCGGGATCCATCTTCCATCGTCGATCTCGCTTTTGGCTTCAGACAGCCACGCCTCGGCCATGTGGCGCTGGGGGAAGTTCTTGGTGATGTACTGGGGCAGATTAGGCCATTTCGCGCGCGCTTCGATCGGCGGGCGGTAACGGGCCTCATAATACTTGTGGCCAGTGCTTTTGCTTGTGCGGGCATTGACTGAACCGAAGTTGCGCCTGTTGCCCATGTCGCCTCCAAGAGTGGTAATCGGACAATCCGTGGTAAAAATCCGGTGCATCAGAAAAGTACCACGCTATTTACCACTGATTGTACATGGATAAAAGGCGCTTCACGTGCTTCTGGGGAGATTATGTGAAGGTGGCAGATTGGCTGAAATCGTTGAAATTCCGCCATTTTCGAGAAAGAAAAAGGGTTTTGGTGCGAAGCCAAAACCCTGATGGCGGAGGATACGAGATTCGAACTCGTGAGGCTGTTACACCAACACGCTTTCCAAGCGTGCGCCATAGACCACTAGGCGAATCCTCCATGCACTGCAGTGCTTGCTAGAAGTAAGCTCCGTAGGCAACTCGAATAAGCTACCACAGCTTTCGGATAAATGCACATTCAGTGCCGGCTGCGGCGTGTCGCTTTGTGGACAAGGACCACCAATGAGTGCCTGCGCTGATGTGCAGGTCGTTCGTACGGCGTGTGCAACAGGTGATCTCACCGGGGGATGAACCAGTGCAAATCAAAGCGACTCAAGGCAAGTCAGCAAACCCGAGGCAAACCAGAATGAACATGCGCATGCCATCGCGTGAATTATTGCCAGCCTCTTGCCGTGATGCAACATAGTGGTTTTAGGCTATGAACCTTGGTGAAACAGTTGGTCATGCAATATGAGGGATGGGGAGTGGCCAGTCGCGGGGAGTTCATAATTCGGGAAGTCTCCCAGCTGTGAGCGGGATAATATCGAATATTGAGACAATCTGCGGTAATAATTGATCGAAAAACAGTGCCTAATACCTCTTAAATCCTAAAAAATCAAGACTGTTCCTCAAAAAAAGTTTTTCTTTATATTGAGTAGTTGGTTTTTGATTACTTAGCCGCGCAGAGAGAGGGATAGGCATGGTTCGTCGCGCCCAGGCTGCTCTTCGGTCCGTTGAACACACCAGCGTGAGGCAGCTGCGAGTCCTGGCTGCGATTGTATTTCTGTTCGCCATGGTCATCGCCACTGTGGCTCCTGCAGTCACGGCTCCGATGGCCTTCGCCGACAGCAGCACCAGCTCGTCCAGCGTTGACTACGCCACCTGGCCGAAGTCTCCAAGGCGATGGACAAGCAGCTGAACAGCGGTCTTAAGACGTACAAGGATGGCAACACCGCTGGCGCCACCTCCGATTTCATGGGCGCGTACAACAAGATTTACGTGGCTCCAACTTCACCGCGGTCGTGCACGACACCATTGGCGCGGACAAGCAGCTCGCCCAACAGCAGGCATTCCAAAGCGTTCAGAATCTTTCCTACACGCCTAGCAACGACGATCAACTGGCTCAGCAGATTGATGCGTTGACCGCCGATCTTGACGCCACGGCCCAGCAGCTCGACGCCAACGCCGATCTCGCCAAGCCGAAGGCGTACGCCGAAGCGCTGCAGGCGCAGCTGGCCAAAGAGCGCAAGGAGCTCGACGCCAAGAAAAAGAAGAACCCGGGCAAGGGCAATCGTTCATGGACCGACGTGGCCAACGAAATGACCCCGATTCTCGACAATGCATACAAAGCTTACGAAAAGGGTGATGGTGCCAAGGGCGCCACGCTCGTGAACAACGCGTACTACCAGTATTACGAGAAGCTCGGCTTCGAAAAGAACGTGATGAACGCCATCAGCGGCAACCGCGTCTCGCAGGTGGAATACCAGTTCAAGATGTGCCGCAAGTCCATGAACGCCGGCGCATCCCTGAAAGACACCAAGAAGCTGATCGACGACCTCAAGGCCATGCTGATCAAGGACGCCGGCATTCTTGACGGTGGTGCCGCCGATAAGGAAGACGGTTTCACCAAGCTGGTCACCAGCTCCTCCGGCCAGGCGTTCCTCGTGCTTATCCGTGAGGGTCTTGAAGCTCTGCTGGTGGTTGCAGCCATCGTCGCCTACTTGGTCAAGTCCGATAACAAGCGCTTCGTCAAGTGGATTTACTTGGGTGTGCTCGTCGGTCTGCTCGGCGCCGGCTTGGTGGCTGTGATCTTCGTGTTCGCCTTCGGCGGCTCCGGCCCGATTCAGGAGATCATGGAAGGCACCTGCGCACTGATCGCCATGGGCATGCTGCTGTGGACGAGTAACTGGATGCTGAACAAGTCCAGCGTGGAAGCGTGGAACCGTTACATTCGCAAGAAGACCGAGCTGCTGTGGCTGATGCCGAAGCCGCCGCAAGTGCCGACAACGTGACGTTGAAAACCGTGGTCTCGCTGGCTATGCTGAGCTTCCTCGCCGTGTTCCGTGAAGGCGCTGAAACCGTGATCTTCTACGAGTCCATCTACACGATGAGCCGCGATACTCGCGGTATGTGGATCGGTGGTCTGACCGCCGCGGTGGTGCTTGTCGGCATCTTCCTGCTCTTCCGCTTCACCTCCGTGAAGATTCCGATTGGTCCGTTCTTCCTGGTCACTTCGATTCTGATGTCTGTGCTGGTGGTGGTGTTCGCCGGCGGCGGCGTCCACTCGCTGATCGAGGGCGACTTGCTGCCCGCCTTCTACCTGAACGGTGTGCCGACGAACGATTGGCTTGGCCTCTACCCGTACGTCGAATGCCTAGTGGCGCAGGCCATCGCAGCCGTTGCGGTTATCGCGCTGTTCGTGGTCGGCTTCATCAAGCAGCGCAAGCTGAAGGCGCAGGCTACTGTCGAGGTCCCGGCCGTGAAGGCGTAGCCCGTCTAGCTCGTCCGTTTCCTCCCATAACTGCAGACAACTGACAGACTTGCGGCACGGCCTCGGATCGATGCCAATTCCTCCAGCCCACGCCGCACTTATCTCATAACTGAATAATTGCAATTATCTAAGCGTGAATCCTAATTCACCAGAGATAGAGAAAAGGAATAACAATGATGAAGAACAAGAAACTGGCCGCTCTGCTCGGCCTGCTGCTCGCCGGTCCATGACCGTGTCCATGGCTGCCTGCGGTTCCACCAACTCCGCATCCGACACTAAGGCTGACTCCTCCTCCCAGTCTTCCGACTCCTCTTCCTCCGATTCTTCCTCCGATTCCGGCGCCGGTTTCGAAGAGGTTCCGGTTGGCCCGTCCGGTACTGCTGAAGAGCAGGATCAGGACGCCGGCCCGCTGACCGTGGGCGCTGTGTACTTCCAGCCGATCGATATGGAGCCGTCTTCCATGGGCCTGAAGGCTGCTGACGCTTCCTTCCACCTCGAGGCCGACATCCATGCCAACCAGAAGGCACCGAGCTCGGCTACGGCAAGGGCGACTTCGTGCCGGATCTGACCGTGAACTACACCATCATCGATAAGTCCACCGGCAAGGAAGTCGAGGGCGGCACCGCCACCTCCGGTACCTTCATGCAGATGAACGCTTCCGATGGCCCGCACTACGGCGCCAACGTCAAGCTCGACAAGGCTGGCACCTACCAGCTGAAGCTCTCCATCGAATCCCCGGCCTCCAAGGGTTGGATGCTGCACGTTGACCCGGAGACCGGCGTCAAGGGCCACTTCTGGACCGAGCCGATCGAGGTCACCTTCGACAACTGGGATTACACTCCTCGCCAGTGGTGATTGACTAAGCAGAAAGCCCCCTCGTCAGAGGGGGCTTTACGCCGCTTTAGGGAGATAATTCTTAGGACGGTCTAAAACTCCCCTCAGTCCGCTTCGCGGACAGCTCCCCTCAGAGAGGGGAGCCTAAGGTGAACAGAGAAAGGACGCGAATGCTTGAACAATTCGTGGCAGTGATGCCGGGCACTTTGGCCCCCGCATTGCTGGTGATGAGCCTGAGCGTGATGCTCACGGTCGGCGAGGGGCGAGATAAGCCGATAAGCTCGCATTGGCGTCTCATCGGCCTGATCGTCGGTCTGATCGCCGCCATCGTATTCGCCGGCCTGCGCGCCTCGGCCGTGATCAATCAGCGCACGTTCGTCAACTACCCGGTGTTGTGGTGCGCGATCATTGCCGACATCCTGACCATCGTCGTGGTGGTGTTCGCACGCCGCATCACCACCAATTGGCAGCAGCACAAGGTGTTCATGCACATCGCTAACGCCGTGGCCGCCATCGACATCGCACTCACCCTGTTCTACGCGCTGCCGGACGTGATTCTGCAGCTCACCATCTGGGTGGAACCAGGGGAGACCGCATTCACTTCGGCCATGCTGCTGCGCGCTCTTGGTTTCCTGCTTGGCGTGGCCATGTCCATTATTGTGGCCGCCATCTTCCGCACGATGCGCACCACTGCCGTGCGCTGGGCGTTCACCGTGGCCGTCGCGGCATGATGGTGATTCTGCTGATTCAACACTTCACTGGTCTTGCCAGATTCTGCAGGCGCGAGGCTTCCCGATGAACCATACGATGTTCGTGGCGCTGGCTTGGTCCATCAACCAGAACTCCACGATGATTATGGCGCAGGCGCTGGTGTTCCTGATTCCCGCCGTGGTCCATCGTGGCCGGTTTCCGTATGAAAACCCATGATGTGCCGGGAGCCAACGAGGCCACGTTGCGCCGGCATAAGGTATTCCGCCGCCACGCCATCGCCGCTGCCGTGTGGAGCCTTATCGCAGCCATCGGCGTCACAGCAACCCTGACCGTGGGCGTTGCCGCGACCCATCAGACCATCACCCTTTCGCCGCCGGAAGCCTACTCGCTCAAGGACGGCGTGGCCACCATCCCCTTCAGCCAGGTCGAGGACGGCCACCTGCACCGCTTCGAATACAAGGCCAAGGACGGCACCGTCATGCGCTTCATCATCATCCGAAAGAACGGTGGCGCGTACGGCATCGGCCTGGACGCCTGCGAGAACTGCGGCGACGCTGGCTACTACGAGAAGGACGGCAAGATCATCTGCAAGAAGTGCGAGGTGGCCATCAACCTGGCGACCATCGGCTTCAAGGGTGGCTGCAACCCGATACCATTCCCGTACAAGACCGGCCACGGCAAGATCACCATTCAAACTACGGATCTGGACGCGCTGAGCGCCCACTTCCGGTGAGTCAGGCAGGAGACAAGAATCATGTTCTTTCTGCGCATGATTACTCGCTCGTTCACCCGACAGCTGCGCCGGCGCCTGCTTATCGCGCTGACCGTATGCCTGTCGGCGACCGTGTCCGTATCGATGCTGGGCGTCGTGTTCGACGTGGGCGACAAGCTCAACGCCGAGCTGTCCACCTACGGTTCGAACATCACCGTGCAGCCCAAGGCGGACGCGGTCGTTTCCGACCTGTACAACACCGAGTCGGGCGGCGCGACGTCCACCAGCGACCCGACCGCCTTTCTGAAGGAGTCGGACGCGGCCAAGATCAAGACGATCTTCTGGTCGTTCAACATCACCAGCTTCGCGCCGCAGCTCAACATCCACGCCACGGTGGACGGTACCAACGTGCCGGTCGTCGGCACGTGGTTCAACAAGAACCTCAAGATCTCCACCGGCGAGACTACCGTCGTGGGCGTGGAAGGCATGCGCTCGTGGTGGCAGCTGGACGGCAAGTGGCCCAAAGACGATTCCGACCAGGGCGTGATCGGCAAGACGCTGGCCTCCGAACTCGGCGCGACCACCGGCGACACCATCACCCTCAACAAAACCACCGCCTCAGGCAAGAAGAACGAGCAGAAAATCAAGCTCACTGGCGTCTACGATTCCGGCGACGAGGACAACGGCTCGCTCTACATCGCCTCCTCCACGGCCCAGGTGCTCGCCGACCTGCCCGATTCGGTCGACAAAATCGAGGTCAAGGCCCTGACCACGCCGGAGAACGACCTGGCCCGTAAGGCCGCCGCGAACCCGGCCGCGCTGAGCCAGGAGGAATGGGAGACCTGGTATTGCACCGCCTACCCGAGCTCGATCGCCTATCAGATCGAAGAGGTGATTCCGGGCGCGGTGGCCAAGCAGGTGCGTCAGGTGGCCGCGTTGCAGGGTAATGTGCTGCAAAAGACGCAGGCCGTGATGATTCTGATGACCGTGCTGAGCCTGATCGCCGCAGCCGTGGCCGTGGCCAACCTGATGGTCGCCTCGATTGGCGAACGGTCGGGCGAGCTGGCGTTGCTCAAGGCGCTCGGTGCCACCGATGCCGCGGTATCCCGCCTGATGCTGGCCGAAACGGCGGCAATCTCGCTGCTGGGCGCGATTGTGGGCGCGCTGCTCGGTTCCGGCGTGGCCCAGCTGATAGGCCGGGTGGTGTTCGGTTCCGGCATTACGATGCGGCCGATGGTGTTCGTGCTGGTGTTCGTGCTGCTGGCTGTCACCGTGCTGCTGGCGTCCGCCTCATCGATTCGTTCGATTCTGAATCTCAAGCCGCGGGGGTGCTCCATGGTCGCTGAGTTTATCTACGTAGGTGTGGAAGGAGGGAACCGATGACCAACACCGGTATGTTCTTCAGAATGCTGTTCAGCGCCGTGTTCCGTCGGCGTTCGCGCGCGGTGATGGCTGTGGTGGCGTCGCTGGTCGCGCGGCCACACTGTTCTGCCTGGCGATGATCTGCCTCGCTGTGCCGCAGCAGATGAACGAGGAGATGCGTGCGTACGGCGCGAACCTGATTGTCACGCCCACCGAATCGACCAATGCTGACGGCAAGGCCGGCATCGACAAGGCGATGGTGCAGCACACCACTGAAATGGTCAAGGCCAAGGGCTCCGCGAAATACGCCACCTACCGCTACGAGAACGTGCGTGTCAACGCCTCGCCGTACGTGATGGCCGGTGTGAATGCGGCGCAGGTCAAGAACCTCAACCATCACTGGGTGGTCGACGGCTCGTGGCCGACCGACGGCAAGGTGCTGGTCGGACGCGACATCGCCGACGCCATCGGCCTGAGAATCGGCTCCGCCATCACCATCGGCTACCGTGCATCCGATAACGCCAGCACCAACGGCACTTCGTCGAACTCCTCGATCGACCAGCAAACCAAAGACGGCCGTGTCTCCAGTGACATCATGGACACCTCCGGTACCGAATTCCGCGTGGCCGGCATTGTGGACACCGGCGGCAGCGAAGACTCGATCATCTACGCCACCAACGTCGACGTCAACAAGCTCACCGGCATCACGCGCGGCGTGGACGTCATCGAGTATTCGGCCGGCGCCAGCGATCTCGCAGGCTGGTGTCCAGCATCAACGACATGACTCCATGCACGTCAAGGCACAGCAGGTCACCAAGATCACCGCCTCCGACACCCGCATCATCACCATGCTGCAGACGCTGTTCTGGATCGTCTCGCTGGTGGTGCTGGTGCTGACGCTCGTCGGCGTCGGCACCACAATCAGCTCGATCGTCTCGCAGCGACGCAACGAGATTGGCCTGCGCAAGGCCCTCGGTGCCAGCTCGCGTGCCATCGGCACCGAGTTCTACATCGAATCGTCGCTCTACGGCTGATTGGCGGCTCATCGGCACCGCAATCGGCTACGGACTCGCCAGTTGGCTGTGCGTGGCGGTGTTCGAACGCTCCATCGTATTCAACTGGTGGCTGGCGCTGATTTCCGTGCTGTTCAGCGCACTGGTCGCCATCGTCGCCTCCATCCCGCCCGTCCACCGCGCCACCCGCATCGACCCCGCCGTCGTGCTTCGCGAAGAATAAAGAAAGAGAAACGTCATGCTACTTGAACTCGACCACATCTCGAAGATCTACGGCGACCTGCGTGCCGTGGACGACCTCAATCTGACCGTGCCGGAAGGCGAATGGCTCGCCATCGTCGGCTCCTCCGGCTCAGGCAAGACCACGCTGATGAACATGATTGGCTGCATGGACACGCCTCCAAGGCTCCGTGAAGCTGGAAGGCCGCAAGCTGGAGGACCTGAACGCCACGCAGCTGGCCGACGTGCGCAAGAACCTCATCGGACTGGTGTTCCAGAAGTTCTATCTGGTGCCGCACCTGACCGCCGTGGAAAACGTGATGGTGGCCCAGTACTACCATTCGGTGGTCGATGAGAAGCAGGCCATGGAGGCGCTGGAAAAGGTCGGTCTGAAGGACCGCGCCCACCACCTGCCCGGCCAGCTCTCCGGCGGCGAGCAGCAGCGCGTGTGCGTGGCCCGCGCGCTGATCAACGACCCGAAGCTGATTCTGGCCGATGAGCCCACCGGCAACCTCGACGAGAAGAACGAGAAAATCGTGCTCGACCTGTTCCGCAAGCTGCACGAGCAGGGCACCACGATTATCGTGGTCACCCACGATGCGCTGGTCGCCAGCTGCGCGCAGCGCGAGATCATGCTCAACCATGGCGTGCTCGTCGGTGAGAAGTGGAATGACGAGGATGCGCGCAAGGCCTACGAGGCGGCCGGCGGCAAGCCCGCCTCCACGGGTGCACAGGTCGAGGGCGCGCAGAACGGCGAGACCGCCATTGGTTTCACTGACCCCACCAAGGCCGCGAAAACCGGCGGCGAGGAGTAGGGCCGTCAGGGGCATCGAGCAGTATGTGAGGAATACATGGCAAGCTGATGGTCTCTCCCCCAGTCAGCTTCGCTGACAGCCCCCCCTCGTCAGAGGGGGGCTTAAGGAGCGTGAATATGACCGAAAAGAGTACGTTGAAGAAATCCGCGACATTGGCGGCGGCCGGACTGGTCGTGGCTGGCGCGCTGCTGGCCGGGTGCGGCGAATCCAAGGCCACGCCGATGGACGATGCGTACGCCGGCAACTCGGGCGAGACCGAGAAGTCGCAGGAAGAGCAGTCGCAATCCCAGTCGAACGGCTCCGATAGCTCCGACGGCTCCGATTCCGGCTCATCGCACAACGACCCGTCCACCACCACGTCCGACAAGAAGGACACCGGCAACTACAAGGACGGCAACTACTCGATCAACGGCCAGTACGGCCCGGTAGGCGAGGATTCCATCGACGTCCATCTGACCATCAAGGACGGCAACGTCGAGACCGTCAATATCATTGGGCACCCGTTCACCACGATTTCCAAGAACCATCAGGACGACTTCGCCAAAGCCATTAACGGCGTGGTGGACGGCAAACCTCTGAAGGGTCTCAAAGTGGACAAGGTCGCCGGCGCCAGCTGGACCTCCGACGCCTTCAACAAAGCCCTCGAAGTCGCCCGCCAGGAGGCTTCGATTCAGGAGTAAGACCGCTACTTCAGCAATGCTGGCCACAGCAGATCGGCCATGCGCGAGGCCCAGGCGGTGTCGTCGTCCATTGCTTTGCCCTCGATGGCCTCATACGCCACCAAAGATCCGATAATCGTGGACAACAGCAACTTCTCGTCAACGTCCTCGCGAAACACGCCCTGCGCGACTCCCCGCTTGAGGAACGCCCCCACATGCTCCAGCCACGGGGTCACCACCTGGTCGACGATGTGCTGGAAGAACTTGGCCTCGCTGGACAACACAATGCCCACGCGCTTGACGTCGATGTCGTTGTCGCGCACCCAATCGACCAATCGCTGCAATAGTTGCGTGAAATGCTCACGCGTGGGGCTGGGCACTGGGTCGGGATCCGGGATGGCCAGATACATCGCGCTGATCTCGTGCAGCAGCTCGTCGGCATTATGATATCGGCGGTAAATCGTGGTTTTGGCCACACCGGAGCGCCGGGCCACCTCCTCGATGGTCACGCCGCTGATGCCGCGGTCCACCGCAATCTGCAGCGTGGCTCGCATGAGCTTGCGATCCGTCGCCTCGCGCGTGCGCTCACCGCGCGGTGTCGCCGTCGTATCTGTCATCTCCGTCATCTCTTCTCTTCGAAATATGCTCCCGTACGCTCCCGCTGGCGAGAGCTGGCTGGCAAAGCCAGACTGAGGTGGTAAGTCCATGCCGTTTGTAGGCAACTCCCGGATAATACCTGCTAGCTCAGCACTTTAGTGCTCTCGACTTGGGCTACATACCACTGGTTGAACCGCACCAGTGGCTTCCTGAGCAACAGCCCAAGCAACAGTAGCGGCGGCACGAATGCCAGCAGCATTCCGGCGGCCCGCCAGTAATCCATGTCGTAGATGCCGGCGATGGCCGCACGCATCATCGTCACCGCATGGGTGAGCGGCAAGAACGGACTGACTTTGGCGATGAAGTCGGGCAACATCTGCACCGGGTAGGCAGCGTTCGCACCCGAAATCTGCACGATGAGCATAAGCACGCCGATTGCCTTACCCACATTGCCGAAACTCACCACCATCGTATAGGTGAAGAACGAGAACACCAGCGAGGCCAGCCATCCAGACAACATAAACAGCAGCGGATGCACGGCCTGCACGCGCAGGAACAGCAGATCGCCACCGAGCGACACCGTGGATTGCAGCAGCGCAATCAGCGCGAACACCCCGTAATGTCCAAGGAAGAGCCGATGCGGCCGCGGATCGCCCAATGCTTTGCGCGTCCGGCGAGACACGGTGGTTTTCAGCGTCACCACCATCAGCAGCGCGCCCACCCACAGCGGCAGCAGCGTGTAGAACGGTGCCATCGACGAACCGAAATTCGCCACCGGGAATACGGCCTTGCGCCTGAGCTGCACCGGTGCGGCCAACGTACTGGCCAGCGTTTCGGGATCATTGCCCAGCACCTCTTTGACCATGCTCATATCGCCACTGTTTAGTGCGTCGCTCAGTGTGCTGTTGAACGAAGCCAGTTCGGCACCGGCGGAACGCAGTTTGCCGGACACCTTGTCCAAGGTAGTGCGAGCGTCACTGAGCATATCGCTGGCGTCGTCGGAAGTCCCCTTCAGGTCGCCGAGCGTGGAGTCCAACTGGGTGGCGCCGGAACTCAGTATGCCGGAGGCGTCAGCGACGGTGGACGACAGGGAGTCGATTTGCGGTTTCACCGTGGCCGAGAAATCTGATTTGATATTGGCGATACTGTTCTGCGCTTGATCAGCCAGATTCTTGACCTGCGCATGCTGATCCTGCGCGTCCTGATTGCCTTGGCGAATATCGGTCGCCGCCGTATTCAGCGCTTGCCGCAGCCTGTTTTGCCGTGCGATTGAACGGTCAATCGCCGTGATGATGGATGAGTCGTTGCCCAGTATGCCGGCCAACGTGTTGCGAATTTCAGTGTATTTCTCCGTCTGCTTGCCAATGGCCGTGGCTTGACGGTCCAATTCGTCGGCGGCCGTGGTGGCACCATCATTCGCGTCGGAATACAGCTTGTCTATGGAATCGGACACCGCGCCGAAACTGGAGGCGCTCGCGTCCAGTGCGCTGCTCATCGCGTCAGCGGTGGTGCCCAGGGCTCCGGCCACGTCGGTGACTTCCTGTTTGGTGCTGGCAAGATCCTTGCCGCCTTGTTTGGCGGCAGAGGAAACCTGAGTGATTAGTGAGTTCGAGGTGTCGAGCAAGGCGCCGGCCGTATCGGTCAATGCGCTGTATGTGCCAAGCAGATCCGCCGTATCGTCAAGCTGTGTGGCGAAATTGGCGATGTTGGCGTTGAAGGTATTCAGTTGCTCTTTGGCCTCGGGCTTGGACAGCTGATCGGCCAGCGAAGACGCGATTTCCAGCCCGGCCGAAGTGATGGTCTTAGCGAACGTGGTGTTGATTTCCGCCGCAACCTCATCCGTGCCCTCGTTGAGCAGATTCGGTGCCAGCGCGTTCTTCTTCTCGTTGCGGTAATAGGTCAGTTCGGCATGCTGCACGTCGTCGGAGAAGAAGGTCATCATGTCTTTGCTGAACGACTTCGGAATTACGATGGCCGCGTAGTATTTGCCGGATCGTGCGCCCTCGACGGCATCGGCTTTGGACGTGATCGTCCAATCGAGCTGACTGTTGGCGCGCAGCGCGTTCACCACCTGATCGCCGACCGTGACTTTCACCGGGATCAGGTTGGAACGATACCCCTCATCCACATTCGCCACCGCGAATTTCAGGTTCTTCATATTCGAGAACGGGTCCCAGCATGCGGCCACGTTGAACCAGGTGAACAGGCCGGGAATCATCACCAAGCCGATCACGATGATGATGGAGACCACGTTGCTGGTCAGGCGTTTGATGTCGCCGGTAAACAGTTTCCACATGGTGTTCATCGTGCGTGCCTGCCTTCCTTGGTCGGCGGAATAGTGGGGATGATTGCGGTAACGGCGGCGCTCGGGTCCGCTTCTTCGTGGCGTTCGGCGGAGGTGTCGCGACGCTTGGCCTTATGCCCGTACAGCATGGCGCGGATCGACTCGTCGGAGAGGTTGCCGAGCTCGGTTTGGCGGCGGATGGAATCGCGCATGAATTCCACGACCATCAGGAAGCCCATGATGATGAGCACCCATGCCAGCCATGTGCCCATGACTACGATTTTCTCGCTGGTGGTCAGCGCAAACACGATAATGAGCGCGGCCGGCACCACGAATCCGGCGATAAGCGCACCCAGCAGCAGCCGGGGATAACGGTAGGCGAATTTGGCGGCCCGACGTTCGATGGCATGACGGTATTCGTCGCGGTCGGCCAGTGCTGCAATGGCCTGAGTGACACGGTATTCGCTGCCGGGCAGGTGCACCGGCTCGCCGATAATCATGTCGCTTTCCTTGATTTCCCGCGCGAACAGGCGGTTGAGATTGGCCAGTTTCGGCCGGGCGCCGAGCCAAGCGCAAAGGCCAGAACCGCGAAAACCAGCAATTTGCCGATATAGGCGAACCAGAGGCCGTCGTAGAAGCCGCCGATGGTTTCACGCATCGCGTCAATCGAATAGGTGAACGGCAGCAGCGGGTAGATGGCGCGGAAGAACGCGGGCATCATTTCAATCGGGTACAGGCCGGAGGCGCCCGGCACCTGCAGAATGACCAGCGCCACGCATACGCCTTTGCCCACGTGCATGAACGTGGTGGAGAGGGCGAAAATCACCGACATATACACCAGTGAGGTGATGACGCAGGTGAGCAGAAACACTGGGGCGCTCGCGCATTGAATGCCGATGACAAGATCGCCGATGGCCGTGACCAGGCCTTGGACGGCAGCCAGCGTGGCCAGCAGCAGGAAGCGACCGAGATAGCCTTGGGTTGGCGTGAGATCGTCGATGCCCTCATCGTCGGTTTCGAGTTTGGGAATGACCACGAGCACGAACGCGCCCACCCACAAAGACAGGGTGGTGAACAGCGGTGCCATGCCGGAACCATAGGAGGCGACCGGATAGACGGCCTGTTCGCTGATAACAGTGGGGGAGAGCATGAAGTCGGCGATTGTGGCGGCATCCAGTTTGCCGTCGGTGCCGATCAGGGAACTGAGTGAACTGGAGATGCTCAGGCTTTGATGTCGGTGACCAGCGTATCGAGCTTGGTTTGTACGCCGGCCAGCGCCTTATCGGTGTCGCGCAGCGCGGTCACCGTGGTGGAGGCTGCTTTGTCGAGTTGGTCGAGGGTATGCTTCGACTGATCGATGAGTGAGCCTTGCGACGTGATGCCGGTCGACAGAGTGCTGGCGGTCGAGCTGAGGGCGTTGAGACCGGTGTTGAGCTGAGGAATGGCGCCGGAGGTGATGGTGCCGCGAGCGGTATTGGCCTCGCGCACCGTGGTTTGGGTGGCGGTATTGAGATGCTGCGCCAATCCGGCGGTGTCTGTGGAGCATTGCCGATAGTGGTGTTCAGGCTATCGAGGTTGCCAGTGCGCCGGCAAGCTCGCTATTGCGGCTTTCCAGTGTGGCAATGGCGGATTGCAGCGGTTCTCGATTGGCGTTCGGCAGCCTTTGAGTTGGCCGATGATGTCGGCGTTCGCTTGGTTGATGTCTTCCGCCGTATTGATCAGTCCGCCTACCTGCTGATTGGCGGCGCTGATGGTTCCGGTTACCGTGCCCACGCTTTGGTTGGCCTGTGCTGCGGCTTGGCTCAGCAGGTTTGAGCCTTGGTCAAGCGCTTCGGACGTGGAGGTGACGAAGCCGTTCAGACTGGTCTGGGTAGTGCCGATCAGGGTGGAGACGCCGGCCAGGCCTTCTGCAGTGTCGATGCCAAGTGTGCGCGCGTCGTCCAACGCCTGACGTGCGGTGCGTGTCTGCTCTGGGGTGTCGGTGAGTTTGGTGGTGAGCTTGGCGATGGTGCTGCGTGTGTGCTGCACATCGTCGGAGGCCTCGGCAAGGGCCGTGAGGGCCTTGGCTTTGGTGGTGTCTTCGGTACTGATGGCTTTGCCGTCAACCGTATTGATGACTTCGGTAAGTACTTCGGATACGGTGGAGACGAATGTGGAATTGACCGTGCGGTCCACAGTGGACGCGCCGACGTCGGTGACTTTGGGGGCGATGGCGCTGGCTTTTTCGTTGACGTAATACTCCAGAGTGGGCCGACTCTTGCCGCCGGTCATCACGCCGGCGAGATCGTCGGAAAAGTCTTTGGGAATGATGATGGCTGCGTATGCCTTGCCGGATTCCACTTGGTCCATGGCCTCGGCTTCGGTGACGAAGGTCCAGCCGAGCTGGTCGTTGCTTCTCATCTGCTTGACGATTTGATCGCCGAGGTTTTGCTTGCCGATGAGCGCGTTGTCGGTGCCGTCGTCATTGTTGGCGATGGCGACGGTGATGCCTTTGGTATTGCCGTACGGGTCCCAGAAGCCGACGATGTTGTACCACGAATACAGTGGCGGGATGAACACCATGCCGAACAGGATCACCCATGCGGCCGGCACCTTGAACAGGCGCAGGAAGTCGCGTCTGAGGACCTTGAAGATATTGCCCACTGATACCTCCGGAGCTTGGTGTTGCTTGGTTGCTACGTTTTCCGTAGCGATACGTTAATCGTAGCGCTACGTTTGTAGTAGCGTAATACGGCTGCCGGAGATTAATGGGGTGATTGATGATGTTTTTGGCGGAATAACGCCGCTGCCCAGCGGCTTATCGTGTGTCGCTGGGCAGAGCGAAAGGCGTTCTGGAACTTATTGACAAGATTTCTGGATGGTTTTTGGACGTTTCCTGAACGCGATGGATAGGCTCGGTGCTCGGCAATGTAGACAGACATGTACCGACCGCCCATCAAGTTCAGCAAAACCGCAATCGGGTGATAGGGTGAGGGGACGCTATGTGGGGAGGAAACCATGGTTGAATTCAAGGACGATGGCACGGCCACTACCCTCGGCAAGCCGCGGGAGAACCGTGACGCCGAGTCCGCAGTCGTGGCCGATCTGGTGGCCGTCGAACTGGACGAAGCCGGCTTGAACCTGAACACCAAGCGATTACCGATTCTGGCGCGCATCTATGGCGCGGTCGTGCTGCTGGACGGACTCGCCACATTGCCGATTATGGTGATTTCCATCCTCTATGCCGTGCGCGAGATTCTGGATGGTCATGTGCACGTCGATGCGATGAGCCTGACCTTCATCCTGTCCGCGATTCATGCGGTGGTGCTGGTAGTCAGTGCCGCATGCCTGATTGTGTTCGGCGTGATGCTGCTGCGCAATCATCGCCGGTATGCCGCGCGCTGGACCTACGTGCTGATGCCGTTGACGTTGGCCGACGGCATGCTGTCGCTGGCCCTGACCGGCCTTGGCTTCAACCTGCTGCTGCCGCTGATTCAGATGATTATTCTCGTCGTGATTTCGGTGACCGCCGATCCCTCCCTGAGCGAGGAACGCCGTCTGCAGCGCGCGCTCAGGCGTATGGACGATCGCGATGATTATGAATCGGCTGTGGCGGCCGGCATGCTAGGCCGCGACCAGTCCGGCAAGGGCTATATTGCGCTGGACTTCTTCAATATCTTCTGGCTGTTTACCATCGCTTCGGTGGGTGGCCTGATTGTGGAGACGATCTACCATATGGCGCTGTATAACGGTGAACTTCAGGACCGCGCTGGTTTGCTGTGGGGCCCGTTCTCGCCGATTTACGGCTGTGGTGCGGTATTGGTAACCGTGTGCCTGAATCGCCTGTGGAAGGCGAATCCGTTCTTGATTTTCTGCGCTTCGGCGGTGATCGGCGGCGCGTTCGAATATTGCACCAGCTGGTTCATGGAAGCGGCGTTTGGTATTACCGCGTGGGATTACACCGGCCGTTGGCTGTCCATCGACGGACGTACTTCGGGCCAATTCATGTTCTTCTGGGGACTGATTGGTGTGGTGTGGGTCAAGTGGCTGTTACCGCGACTGCTGGCTCTGATTAATCGCATTCCATGGAAAGTGCGGTATTCGCTGACTGCGGTATGCACGGTGCTGATGGTGATCGACATTGCCTTCACGCTGATGGCCTTGGATTGCTGGTATGGGCGCATGGCCGGCCAGCCGCAGGATTCACCGGTCGCGATGTGGTTCAGCGAACGCTACAGCGACGCTTACATGGCCAATCGCTTCCAGACCATGCATATCGACCCTTCCAAGGCCGGGCGTATGTGAATGGCCGGCAAGTAATTACGCTTCGCGGGCAGAAGGTGCGTAGAACCTAAGACAGCCTCGCGTGTGGGTGGTAAGCGGGATACACTTTCAAGCGTTGAAGGAATGATTCCCTCCGCTGATGCGCTGTTTTGTGACGCGCGTGATGACGATGGGGACAATCAAACGAAAGGCAAGGCACATGGCCGAAGCTACAGCAAACATTGGTGTGATTGGACTGGCCACGATGGGCTCCAATCTGGCGCGTAATCTGGCGCACCATGGCAACACGGTGGCGTTGTTCAACCGCCACTACTCGCGTACCGAGAAGCTCATGAACGAGCATGGCACCGAAGGCAACTTCGTGCCGGCCGAAACGCTCGAGGAATTCGCCGCGTCCCTGAAGCGTCCGCGTACCGCCATCATCATGGTCAAGGCCGGTGCTCCGACCGACGCGACCATCGCGCAGCTGGAAGAGGTGTTCGAACCGGGCGACATCATCGTCGACGGTGGCAACTCCTTCTTCAAGGACACCATCAAGCGTGAGAAGGAAGTGCGTGCCAAGGGCTTCCACTTCGTGGGTTGCGGCGTGTCCGGTGGTGAGGAAGGCGCGCTCAACGGCCCGTCTCTGATGCCTGGTGGCACGGCGGAATCCTGGAAGACCTTGGGCCCGATTCTTCAGTCCATCGCCGCCAAGGTGAACGGCGAACCGTGCGTGACCCACATCGGCACCGATGGTGCCGGCCACTTTGTCAAGATGGTGCACAACGGCATCGAGTATGCCGATATGCAGGTGATTGGTGAGGCGTATGACATTCTGCGCCGTGGACTCGGCATGGATGCCGAGGAGATTGGCGACGTGTTCGCTGAATGGAACAAGGGCGACCTTGACTCCTACCTAATCGAGATCACCGCTGAGATTCTGCACCACAAGGATGCCGAAACCGGCAAGCCGTTCGTGGACGTGGTCGTGGATCATGCCGGCATGAAGGGTACTGGTACGTGGACCGTGCAGACTGGTCTGGAATGTGGTTCTCCTGTGGCTGCCATCGGTGAAGCCGTGTTCGCTCGTGCACTGTCTTCGCACGGTGAGCTGCGTGAAGACGCTCAGAAAGAAGGTCTGGCTGGCCCGAATAAGGCCATCGATCTGGGCGGAGAAGACAAGGCCGCGTTCGTCGAGGACGTGCGCAAGGCCCTGTTCGCTTCCAAGGTCGTGGCCTATGCTCAGGGCCTGAACGAGATTCAGGACGGTGCCAAGGAATACGGCTGGGATATCAACCTGTCCGAAGTGGCCCGCATTTGGCGTGGCGGCTGCATTATTCGCGCCCAGTTCCTGCTCGACCGCATCACCGAGGCCTTCAGGGGCGATAACCCGCCGGCTTCCCTGCTGTTCGATCCGTACTTCGAGAAGATCATCGGCGAATCGCAGGATGCATGGCGTCGTGTAATCGTGCGTGCCGTGGAGGCCGGTATCCCGACCCCGGTGTTCTCCAGCTCCCTGGCGTACTACGATGGTCTGCGCTCCAAGCGCCTGCCCACCGCTCTGACCCAGTCCCAGCGTGACTTCTTCGGTGCCCACACCTACGGCCGCGTAGACAAGCCCGGCGTGTTCCACACGCTGTGGGCTGAAGAAGGCAAGCCTGAAATCGAGGCGTAGCCTCGTGATTTCAGGTTTAGGACAGCCCTGTGGGCTGTCCGGCCTTCTTCAGGCTCGGCGATAGCCGAGCTGAGAAAACAGCAAGCCCGAGATCGAGGCGGCTATGCCGCCGAGCCAACACTGAGCCTCGCCGCAGGCGAGTCCCTAATTGCAGGGGCCGGCGGCGAAGAGGGCAAGTCCGAGATCGAGCGTAGCCATAGACGAATTAAGCCCCCTCATCAGAGGGGGCTTAATTCACTCACAACTCAGTGACGGTTTCTTCGGTGGAGAACCAGATGAACTCGTCCACTCCGTTGGCGTAGGAGGACGGGTAATCCGGGTTGTTGGGCTGCTCGAAGACATGGGCCAGCGATTCGGCTTTGCCGGCACCGGCGGCGAAGAACCACGTATGGCGTGAACGCGCGATGAGCGGCGCGGTCAATGAAACACGCAGCGGCGGCATCTTGGGGGAGTGGTTCACACCCACGGTGAGCCTATCAGTAACCTTGACCTCATCATGACCAGGGAACAGCGACGCATAGTGACCGTCCGGTCCCATGCCGAGAATCATCAGATCGATTACCGGTTCCGGCCCCAATTCATTCACCAACTCGCGCTCATAGTCGCTCGCGACATCGTCCAGCAACGCATCATTCGCGGCATCGGCGGCGGCGCGAACGGAAGCATCATCGCTGTCGGCCTGATCCATCACATCGGCGATGTCATCGGCTGAACGGGTATCGGCCGCCATCTCATGAATATTCGACTCAGGCAGCTTGCCATCTGCCACCAGCTGGTCAAGCAGCAGGCGACGGGCCTCCAAAGCATTGCGATCGGTGTCGTAAGCCGGTACAAAACGTTCGTCGCTCCACCAGAAATGCACGCGCGACCAATCAATCGCGTCAGCCAGCGGATCGTTCAGCACCAAGCCCAGCGGCTGCGCGGCCGAACCGCCAGACAGCGCCACATCCACACGCGTGCGATGCGTGCCATCAGGCAATCGTTCGGCGAGCAAATCGAGTAGCGCCAAGACAAAACGTTGCGCGCCAGCCTGAATCATCAGATCTTTATTCGGATACACAATGAGTTTTCGAGTTGCCATGTATGGTCCTTGTATGGGGTATGTGTCGTACTTTGCAATGTGGATTGTGTTGTCAGTTGACAACGCATAATACGGGTGGCATGCCGGGAATCTAGCCATTTGCAGCAATGAAATGTGTTGTCAGTTGACAACACAATGTACATTGTGCGACATCACATATGTCACTTTATTACTCCGCGGGCATGAGCTTCGGCATCGCATGAGGTAGGAAACGATGAGCAACGGCGTTGGCATGGCTCGGCCACAATTGCCGAACTCATGCAACGCCGCTGTGGCAACGGGTTCTACCGACTTCAGTGACGAATCAGATCCCAGCCTTCGTTGATGACCTCGGCGTAGATCTCATCGGGATCGATGCGACGCAGTTCCTCGGTCAGGCAGTCCTCGATGGTGCGCATCGGCACGGACACTTCCTGCGGAGTCTGGCCGGGCAGCGAGATCAGCGCTTGGTCCTCATACGGGCGTTCCAGCGAGATCACACCGTCCTCACGGGTCAGGTACACGCCGGTCACGGCCTGCGCGTCGGGCACGAACTCAGTTTCGACTGGTACGCCAAGTTTCAGACGCAGCCATGCGCACAGCATTTCCAGAGGCAGGAAGTCGGCCTTGCCGGTCACCTTCACGGCGGTGATGGGCAGGTGCGGCGGCTGATCGAGCATCGAGCGAGCATTGCGCGCCAGACGGTCAGTCGTGTCCAGGACAAGTCGATATCTTCCGGTGTCCAATTGCGGCGCAAACGCTCAATCGTGGCCTCCGGATTATTGGAGTGCAACGCGTCGGTGATGCGACTGCGGGCCATCGCACCCATCAGATCCTTGGCCGGGTTCGACGGCGGTGTGGTCGGCCACCACGCCACTACAGGCGCATCCGGCACAAGCAGCGGGATAACCAGCGTATCCGGGTGGTTGATAAGGCCACCGCGCGGACGCAAGATGATGATCTCACCGGCACCGGCGTCCGCGCCGAATCGCACTTGGGCGTTCAGGTTGGAATCGTTCGGATCGTTCGGGCCGTCGGTCAAATCGACGGCCGGATTATCGCGACTCGCGCTCACCTCGGCGGCCACTTCGGCCGCGTTCGGTTCGCCTTCGCCGGACTGATCGGCAGGATTGGTATCCGGTACTACGGCAATCACGCGGCACGGGTGCTCACGGCTGGCCGAGTTCGCGATTTCCAGCGCATGCTCTAGGTCCGCGTCCTCGGTGGCGATGAGCAGCGTCAGCACGCGGCCGGTCGCCGATTCGCCGCGCTCCTCGTGCAGTTGTTCGATTTTGTGCGCAATCTCGCGGGTGCGGGTGTTCGGCATATCGATGATCATGGCATCCTCCAGTGGCGGCCGTCGCGCGCCAGCATTTCGTCGGCCTGTGCCGGACCCCACGTACCGGCGCGGTAGGCCTGCGGCTGGCCAAGCGTGGACCAGAATTGTTCAATCGGATCGAGGATCTCCCAGCTGAGGTTCACCTCTTCGGTGGTCGGGAACAACGGCGGATCACCGAGCAGCACGTCCAGAATCAGTCGCTCATAGGCTTCCGGCGAGTTCTCGGTGAAGGAGCGGCCGTAGCTGAAGTCCATGTTCACGTCACGGACCTCCATGGTGGAGCCGCCCGGCACCTTGGCTCCGAAGCGCATGGTGACGCCCTCGTCGGGCTGCACGCGAATCACGATGGCGTTCTTGCCGAGTTCGCGCACGGCGGTCTGCTCGAACGGCAGATGCGGGGCGCGCTTGAACACCACGGCGATTTCGGTTACACGCTTGCCGAGGCGCTTGCCGCAACGCAGGTAGAACGGCACGCCAGCCCAGCGGCGGGTGTCGATATCGAGGCGGATGGCGGCGTACGTTTCAGTGGTGCTCTTGGGTCGATGCCTTTTTCCTCCAAGTAGCCGACCACTTCGTGCGAGCCCTGCCAGCCCTTGGCGTACTGGCCGCGCGCGGTGTTGGCGGCGAGGTCCTTGGGCAGGCGCACGGCGGAAAGCACCTTGGTCTTTTCGGCGGTCAGGTCCTTGGCGGTGAAGCTCACCGGCTCCTCCATGGCGGTCAGAGCCATGAGCTGAAGCAGGTGGTTCTGGATGACGTCGCGTGCGGCGCCGATGCCGTCGTAATAGCCGGCGCGGCCGCCGATGCCGATGTCCTCGGCCATCGTGATCTGCACGTGGTCCACATAGTTGGCGTTCCAGATCGGCTCGTACATGGCGTTGGCGAAACGCAGGGCCAGCAGGTTCTGCACGGTTTCCTTGCGAGGTAGTGTCGATGCGGAACACGGAGCTCGGGTCGAACACTTCGGATACCACGCTGTCGAGTTCCTTGGCGCTGGCCAGATCATGGCCGAACGGCTTCTCGATGATCACGCGGCGCCATGCGCCTCGGACGAGCGCGACAGGCCGGAGGCGGCCAGCTGCTTGGCGACCTGTGGGAATGCGCGCGGCGGCACCGACATGTAGAAGGCATGGTTACCCTGCGTGCCGCGGTCGCGGTCAAGCTCCTGCACGGTGGCGCTTAGACGCTCGAAGGCCTCCGGGTCGTCGAACGTACCCTGCACGAAGCGGATGCCGGCGGCCAGATTGCGCCAAGTCGACTCCTTGAACGGCGTACGGCAATGCGCCTGGACGGCGGCCTTGACGAATTCGATGAACCGTTCCTGTGTCCAGTCGCGGCGGGCGAAACCGGTCAGACCGAAGCTCGGCGGCAGTAGGCCACGGTTCGCCAGGTCGTAGACGGCTGGCAGTAGTTTCTTTTGTGCCAGATCGCCCGTGACACCGAAAATGACGAGGCTGCATGGGCCGGCGATACGGGGCAGTCTGAGGTCGCGCGAGTCGCGCAGGGGATTGCTCCAATTGGGGGATTCACTCATAATGTACAAGGGTAGTCGCCGGCGGCTATCTATCGCTAGAGGCGATATGCGATTTGGGCTGCGATTTGGGCCACATTGCGTGTGCTGTGCCGTGCGTTGGGCCAATCGCGTACGCAAACGTGTACGCAACGCCGTAGTTGAAATATCCCAAAACGGTGTGTATTTTAGAAGAGTTGCCCCTTTAGCTCAACGGTTAGAGCAGCGTCCTTTTAAGTCGTGGGTTGTGGGTTCGAATCCCACAGGGGGCACAACAAATCCTCGGAATCGCAATGGTTCCAAGGATTTTTTGTTTCGACCAGCCTGGCTCCTAGAGTGGTGTCCCATGTCATGCACCACGATTCTTGTCGGCAAAAATGCCAGTTACGACGGTTCCACCATCATCGCCCGCGATGACGATTCGGGCTCGGGCCGTTACGATCCCAAGCGCTTCGTCGCTGTCGCCCCCGACGACCAGCCGCGCCACTACCGCAGCGTGCTGAGCCATGTCGAAATCGAACTACCGGACAATCCTTGCCGGTACACCATCGCACCGAACGTGCTGAATAATCGTGGCATTCTGGCCGAAGCCGGTGCCAACGAACACAACGTGGCGATGAGCGCCACCGAAACCATCGCTGTCAACGAGCGCGTGCTCGGTGCGGACCCGATGGTCGAGTTGCGGCCGGCTGTCGGCGAACCGGACAGCACCGATTATCAGGCCGAGCAGCCCGGCGGTATCGGTGAGGAAGACATCATCACCCTTGTGCTGCCGTATGTCACCACCGCGCGCGAGGGCGTCGCGCGGTTGGGCGAACTGCTCGAAACCTACGGCACCTACGAATCGAACGGCGTGATTATTTCGGATGTGGACGAGATCTGGTACGTCGAGACCATCGGCGGCCACCATTGGATCGCCCGCCGAGTGCCCGATGACTGCTATGCCACGATCCCCAACCAGCTCGGCATCGACGACTTCGACCTCGCCGATGCGTTCGGCGAGCAGCGCGAATACCTATGCAGCGCCGACCTGCGCGAGTTCATGGCCACGCATCACCTCGACCGCACAATGGGAACGCCGGTCTCTTCCAACGGCCGTCACGCGCATAGCGCCGGATTCGGAACAACCGTTGCCCTTCCCACCCGTTTCAACCCGCGCAAGGCCTTCGGCACCGCGACGCCGAAGGACCATATCTACAACACGCCGCGTGCCTGGTACATGCAACGCCGCCTCAACCCCAGCGAGGACTGGGATTCGCCGGCCGCCCGCTACACGCCCGAATCCGACGACATCCCGTGGTGCCGCGTGCCGGAAGACAAGGTGAGCCTCGAAGACGTTGATTTCCTGCTGTCCTCGCACTTCGAAGGCACGCCGTACGACCCGTACGGCACGACCGGCACGGCGGAATCGCGCCACCGTTACCGTCCGATCGGCGTGAACCGCACCGGCCATATGGTGGCGATTCAGGTCCGTCCGTATGTGCCGGCGGCCAATCGCACGGTGATGTGGGTATCGTTCGGCTCTGGTCCGTTCACCGCCGCCGCGCCGTTCTACGCGAACGTCAACGACACGCTGCCTACCTGCGCGACACCACGCCCGAAGTCTCCACCGGCAACCTGTATTGGACGAACCGCCTGATCGCCGTCGTGGCCGACGCACACTGGTATGAGACGAACCGGTTCATCGAAGGGTATGCCGAGGGCGTGCGCGCGTTCGGACACCGGCTCATCGAGCGCACGGATGAGCAGTTGCTTGCTCGAAGCGATGCCGAATCGACGGATACGAATGCATGGCCGCTCGATGGCGGCCACGGCGATGAGAAGGATGTGCAGGGCGTGGCGGATGTGCTCGAAGCGGCCAACGACGAGATGGCCGACTACCTGCGCGAGCACACAACCAAGCTGCTGAACGACGTGCTATACACCTCCAGCAACCTGATGCACAACAGCTTCGCGATGTCCGACCGTTGGGCCGAGTAGCAAAACCTCGACTGGGGAGGTAATAGGGATGCCCTGCTGATAACGCGTCAGCAGGGCAAAACCACAATCCGAATCAGTTAAAGCCGACGATGCGTTCGGCGATGAGATAGCCGTTGCGCACGATCCAGCGGCCGGTTTTGCCGGGCAGATTGAGCGCGCGGGACATCAGCTGCGAGCGCACATCCTTGCCGATGGCCGGCGAATAGGCGTCAATCGCATCCCACAGCTCGGTTTTCTTAACGTAGTTGGCCGGATCGCGCGAGAGAATCAGGAACGTCGAGGTAACGCACGATTCGATCGCCAGGAAGTGAATCATGTACCGGTACAGCCCCTCCGGCACCGTACCGCGTTCGGGCGTGGCCTCGGTCATCAGCCGATTGACGAGCCGCAACTGGTCCACACGCTTAATCATCACGTCGGTCTGCACGCTCTGACCCTCGCGCCCGATGAAGTAGTGGTAGAACGGCACATCGAGGTACTGGATGCGCTTCACCCACGGGAACGGCTGGTACGAGTAATAGAAATCGACGTAGAACGTGTGCTCCGGCAGCTTCAGCCCGGAATCGCGCACCACCTGCGTGCGGAAGGTGAGCGCATGCATGATGATGTACTGCGCCAGACCGAACCTGCCCAGGTCATCCCAGCCGAGCACGCGGCCGGCCTCCATTACACGGCGGAAGTTCACTACGGTCTTGTGACGCTTGGCCACCTTGTCATACACGTAATTGGTCACCAGCATGTCAATCGGTTCGTCGGTGTCATGCTGTGCACGCAACGTGGCCAGAACCGTGTCGATGGCCTGCGGGTCGACCCAATCATCCGCATCCACCACTTTGACGTACATGCCGGTCGCCGCCGCGATACCGGTGTTCACCGCGCCGCCGTGGCCCTTGTTCTCCTGATGAATCGCGCGCACGGCGCCCGGATTGGTGCGTTCCAGCTTGCGCGCGTACTCCAGCGTGCCGTCTTTCGAACCGTCGTCCACAATCAGCACCTCGAGGTCGCTGATGTCGCTTGCCGAAAGCAGCGAGTTCACGCAACGGTCAAGGTAGGACTCCATATTGTATGCGGGGATCACAAAGGTGAGCGTCTTTGCCGTGCTGGCCATGAAAGTCTTACGTCCTCACATATTTAGTCGTTATGTTCAGTTTCCTGTTCAAACCGTAGCACTTCGCCTCCCGACTCGGCAGAGTGTTGCGTAACCTGTGCCCCTGAACGCATGTTCTGCAACCCTGAATCTTCCCCGGTGGCGTGCTCGGGATCCGATTGGGCAGAACTCGTCTGGTCTGAATCCGGGCTGCCGGAATCGGACTCGCGCTTGGCTCGGCGCTCGGCCTCCTTCCGCGCTTGGCGCCCTCAAAGAACAACTGGGGCTTGGAGTCAAGCCGGCTCAGGCCATGCCAGGCCAAATCCACAATGTATGCAGCCAGCTGCTCCTTGCTCACCTTTGGCCGGTCGGCCCAGTACTGCCCGGTGAATACGGTCATGCCCACCAGCATCTGCGCGTAGTACGGCACGCCCTTGGCAGACAGCTTCTGCCGTTTGAATGTTTCGGAAAGAATGTCTTCAACGCGTACGGCGATGTCTCCCATCAGCGAGCTGAATGAGCCGGACGGGTCGGTGCTCGGCGAGTCGCGTACCAGTACCTGGAACCCCTCGGCATTCTCTTCGATATAGGTGAGGAGCGCAAGCGCCGTGCGTTCCACAATCTGGCGCGGGTGCACGGTCGGATCGTCGAGCGCGGCGGTCAGCGTACCGGTCAGCGCGCGCATCTCACGATCCACAATGACGGCATACAGGCCCTCTTTGCCGCCGAAATGCTCATACACAATCGGCTTGGAGACTTTGGCGTGCGCGGCGATTTCCTCCACGCTTACCGCTTCGAAGCCTTTGGCGGCGAATAGCGAGCGTCCGACTTCAATCAGCTGCTCGCGGCGCTGCAGCGACGTCATACGTGAAGAATGTGCCATGCGGTTCAGCTTAAGTCGCCGGGTGGAATTGTCGGCCTGAGACTGCCGAATTCGTAGGGGATTCCATCTGCGGGGCTAGACTTGACAGGTATGGATATGAATACTGTGCTCGCCGTTCTTGGCGTGATTGTGGCGGCGGTTATCGTAATCGCCTGAGCATCTGGTTGGGCAAGTCCCGCAAGCGCGATTTGGATCGTGCGATGGGCAAGGTTGCCCCCGACAACAAGAGACCCGCGACGCCAAGGCCGCCGCCGACGCTCGGCTGGCCGCCGAAGCCGAGGAGCTAAGGCTGCGACTGCCGCCGAGCCGGCCAAGTCAGCCGAATCGGCCAAAGCCGAGCCTGCGCCAGCCGCGCAGGCCGAACCCGAACCGGCAGCTGCGCCCAAGCCCGAGTCCCAACCTGCCTCCAAGCCCACTCCCGCCAAACCTGAAACCCCCGAATCGGTCGGCTCTCGACTGACCCGACTCAAGGCAAAACTTGCCAAGTCCGGCAACCCGTTCGGCAAGGCCCTGTTCGACATCCTCGCCAAAGACAATCTCTCCGAGGCCGATTGGGAAGACGTCGAAGACACACTGCTGCTTGCCGACGTCGGTGCGGATGCTTCCGCCCAACTGGTCGATGACCTGAGAACCGACGCCCGCATCACTGGTAAAGCCGACCCAGCCGAAGTACGCGCCACGCTCAAGGAGAAGCTGCTCGATCTGGTCGGTCGAGATACGGACCGCCGCCTCAATGCCGAAAAGCCGGGTGCCGCCAAGCCCAGCGTCATCATCATGGTCGGCGTCAACGGCACCGGCAAGACCACCACTGCCGGCAAACTGGCTCGACTGTTCGTGGCCGAAAACAAGCAGGTCATGATGGGCGCGGCCGACACCTTCCGCGCGGCCGCCGCGACCAGCTCGAAACCTGGGGCGCACGCGTCAATGTGCCCGTCGTCCGCTCCGACAAGGACGGTGCCGACCCGGCATCCGTCGCCTTTGAGGCATCCGCCAAGGCCAAGGAAGCGAACGCGGACGTGCTCATCATCGATACTGCCGGCCGACTGCAGAACAAGTCGAACCTGATGGACGAGCTCGGCAAGATTCGCCGTGTTACCGAAAAGAACCTGCCGGTGGATGAAGTGCTGCTTGTGCTCGACGCCACCACCGGCCAAAACGGCATGGCCCAGGCCAAGGTGTTCGCCGAAGCCATCGGCATTACCGGTGTGGTGCTCTCCAAGCTTGACGGTTCCGCCAAGGGCGGCATCGTGGTCAGCGTGCAGAAGGAGCTCGGCGTGCCGGTCAAGCTCGTCGGTCTTGGTGAAGGTCCGGACGATTTGGCACCTTTCGATCCCGAAGGTTTCGTGGACGGCATTCTCGCGTAGACGGTCGAGTTCTTCTCAGTCTCGCTTTGCTCGACAGCTCCCCTCAGCGAGGGGAGCCCTGCGTCCGTCCACGTTGTGGGCGCGGGAAACGCCCGCAACGCACCAAACCTAGCCCCGAAGCATATTCGAAACATGATTCGGGGCTTTCCCATATCCGTTGGAATCATGCCGGAATCAACCCATCCGATGCCAACCTAACTGTCAGGTGCGCTTAACAATCGCGTAACTTGCCGTAACGAAACCAAAACGAGACCGGCTTTTACTGACGAACTGTTAGCCCCCACAAGGGGGACGGCATTGTAGAGACAAAGTCGACGCCGGCCGCGCAAAGCCCCCGGTGCCCTGAACGAAAGAGAGGGAGGTAGACATGGGAGCGATTGATTCCGGTAACACCGCATGGATCCTGACATCCGCGTCCTTGGTTTTCCTCATGACGCCTGGTGTGGCGTTCTTCTACGGCGGTATGGTTCGTGCCAAGGCCGTCCTGAACATGCTGATGCTTGAGGCGGCCGCCCTGTCGGTCACCATGATTATCTGGACCCTGTGGGGTTGGTCGATTGCTTACGCCGGTTCCGACATCGGAGGCATCTTCGGCGACCCGGCCAGCGGCTTCCTGCTGAAGGACTCCATGGTCGCCCAGGACGGCGTGTTCACCGCCACCGGTCTGAACGGCAACAACTACCCGGTTTCCGTGGACGTCGCCTTCCAGGTCGCTTTCGCGATGATTACCGTCGGCCTGATCTGCGGCGCCATTGCCGAGCGTGTGAAGTACAGCACCTGGATGATTTTCGTGGCGCTGTGGGTCACCTTCGACTACGCTCCTATGGCCCACATGGTCTGGAACGGTGGTCTGCTGTCTGCTGACGGCGCCATCTCCAAGGCCATCGGCGCGGCCGCCCACGATTTCGCAGGTGGTACTGTCGTCCACATCAACGCCGCAGTCGCCGCCCTGATCATCGTGCTCATCATCGGCAAGCGTAAGGCTTCGGCACGCAGCCGTTCCGCCCGCACAACGTGCCGTTCGTGATGCTCGGCGCCTTCCTGCTGTGGTTCGGCTGGTTCGGCTTCAACGCTGGTTCCGCCTTCGCCGCCAACGGTACTGCTGGTTACGCTTGGGTTTCCACCTCCGCCGCCACCGCAGCCGCAATGCTCTCTTGGGGCTTCACCGAGAAGATTCGCTCCGGTCACTACACCGCCATGGGTGCCGCCTCGGGTATGGTCGCCGGCCTGGTCGCCATCACCCCGGCCGCCGATGTGGTTTCCCCGCTGTGGGCCATCGTGATGGGTGCCATCGCTGGTGTCCTGACCTGCCTGGCCTGCGGTCTCAAGTTCAAGTTCGGCTACGATGACTCCCTCGACGTCGTCGGCGTGCATGGCGTTGGTGGTTTCACCGGCACCATCCTCATCGGCTTCTTCGGTGAAGGCACCGGTCTGCTGGCTGGTGGCGACTGGAAGCAGCTCGTCGTTCAGCTGGTCATCGCTCTCGTCGCCATCCTCTACTCCGCAGTGATCACCGCGATCATCGCCTTCGCTCTGGAGAAGACCATTGGTTGGCGCGTCACCGAGGCCCAGGAAGTCGGCGGCATCGATCTTGCCGACCAGGGCGAACGTGCTTACGATTTTGCTGGTACTGCCAGCTCCGTTCTCAAGGAGGTGAAGTGAAATGAAGCTGATCACCGCTATCATTCAGCCCCATAAGCTCGACGATGTCAAGGAGGCCCTCGCGGCCGCCGGCGTGCACGGTCTGACCGTGTCCGAGGCCAACGGCTACGGCCGCCAGCGCGGCCACACCGAGGTCTACCGTGGCGCTGAATACACTGTGGACCTGATTCCGAAGATTCGCGTTGAAGTGCTGTCCGATGACGCGGATGCCGAAACGCTGGTCGGTGTGATCATCAAGTCCGCCGGCACCGGCACCATCGGTGACGGCAAGGTGTGGGTCGCTCCGCTGGACTCCGTGGCCCGCGTGCGTACCGGTGAGACCGGTTCCGCCGCGATCTGATAACACAGACGTCCATGCTTAGAAGGGGATGGACTGCATAGGAAAGGTCCCCGCACGCCGCGAATTGACGCCGTGCGGGGACTTTTTTTTGGCAATGAAAGATGAAGCAATGACTTCAGCAGTAGATGGCTTGAAACAACGATTCATGGATATGAGCCAGCCGGATGACGACGGCGTCTACCGGAATGGTGCGACCAAGCGCAAAGCCCGCACAGAACTGGCCATGCAATGCCTCACTGAGCTGTGGAATGCGGCCTGCAAGGATGTCTCTTTCCCCGTGCCCGACTCCGGCATCGGCTTCGCCGCGGTAGGCTCGCTGGCACGTGGCCAACTGGCCCCAGCTCCGACCTCGACCTGGTCATCATCTACGAGCCTCGCACGTTGAACGACCAGCAGCTCAACGAGTTGGCCAACAAACTCTGGTACCCGCTATGGGACAGCGGTCTGGACCTCGACCACTCCATCCGCACGCGCGCCCAATGCGAGGAAGTCACCGACCATGACCTTCCCGCCGCCATGGGCTGGCTGGACGTGAAGCCCATCGCCGGCGACACCGCTCTGATCACCACCACCGCCACGTCCATCCTCGAACGCTGGCGCAAGGCCGCCCGCAAGCGCCTGCCCGAACTGCTCGACTCCGCCAAAGCCCGACTCGACGAATTCGGCCGGCTCCAATACGTCAATCAGCCCGACATCAAAGAGGCCCGTGGGGGGTTGCGCGATTCGGTGCTCGTCTCCGCGCTCGCCGCCTCATGGCTGGCCGACCGCCCGCACGGCATCTACGACGAAGCTGTGGAACGTCTGCTCGACGTACGCGACTGCATCCATCTGGTGGCCGGCAAGGATACCAACCTGATGCTGACGCCCTATCAGGCCAAAGTGGCTGCCATGCTTGGCCTTGCCGATCCGACTTGGCCCGAAAACGAGCGTGCCGCCTACTCGATCGACGATCTGCAGACACTGCTTGCCCGTATCGGTCGGCGCATCTCCTTCTCGCTTGATTCCACCGCTTCCCGCGCCGAACATTCGCTGACCCACGAAAAGCCGCGATTCGCGTTCTTCCAGATGTTCTCTCAGCGCTCTGGTGGCAAGCGCGAAGCCCCGCAATTCGACGTGGTGGCTCCCGGCGTGGCCAAGCACGAAGGCGAATTGGTGTTGGCGCCCGGTGCCGAGCCTGCCAAGGATGCCAAGCTGGCGTTGCGTATGGCCGTGGCGGCCGGCGAATTCGGTCTTCCCATCAACCCGTCTACCTTGGTTAATCTGAAGCGCTGCCCGATTCACGACAACCAGTGGGATGACGAATCGCGCGAGCTGTTTATCCGTCTGCTTGCGTGCGGATCGAATCTTATGGAAGTGTGGGAGAGCATCGATTTCGTGGACATTCCGGGTCGATGGATGCCGGAATGGCTCGGCGTCCGCAACCGTCCGTCCGCCTCGGCCGCCCACCGGTACACCATCGATCGGCATATGGTGGAGGTCACGTCGCGTCTGGGTCGTGAGACACCGTCCGGTGGACGGTACGATGACGATCATTTCAAGGCATTGCTGTTGGCCGGTATCACCCACGACATCGGCAAGCGCGCGTTCGTGGCCGATCACGCCGCCGAGGGTGCCCGCCATGTGCCGGTGATTCTCAAGCGTATGGGCTACGCGCCGGACATCGTCGACTGGGCTACCGTGCTGGTGCGTGAGCATTTGACGCTATCCGAATTTGCCACGGGTAAGGACCCCTATGATCCGGCCGTGGCGGAGGAGTTGGCCGACCGCTTGCACCACGACAAGATGCTGCTGGATATGCTGTTCGACCTGACCCGGGCCGACGGCTCCTCGCTCGGTGCCACCGCCGGTGAGACCATCACCAAGCAATACGGCTGGTCCAAGTGGCGCGAACAAATCGTCCGCGGCATGTATTCCGCCGCCCGCGCCGCTATGTAAACGGAATCGCCCAGCGCTTCGCGCGGCCGATACCTACTTCATCCATGCGTCCGAGCGCACGCGCAGCCCGTTGGACAGACCGCGCCCGCCCATGAGCACCACGTTGAACGCGGCCCAGAGTACGGCGGTACGCATCAGTCGCTCGTCAGCGCCGGCGTCACCCATATTGGCCAGTATGAGTATGAGCGTCACATACACCACGGCGGTCAGCGTGCATGTGACGGCCAGATAGCGGTAGTCGCGCGCGCCGATAAGAATGCCGTCGATTGCCATCATCCAGCCTTGCAGTGGGAAGAAGATGCCCATCGTCACCATGCCTACGGCGATCAGCGTCTGAATATGTGGCGTAGGGAGAAGAAGTGCCCGGCGAACAGGCCGACTACCGCAAAAGCCGTGCCGATTACCGCGCCGGTGACCAGTCCCGCACGCCCGGTCGCCCGCGTCAGCCGCCGCGCCTGCTGCACGCTGCCAGCGCCCAGCGCTGTGGCCACCAGCGTCTGGCCGGCGATGCCCACGGAATCCAGCATGTTCATCGCAAAATTCCAAGAGGAGTTCACGGCCTGAAACCCGGCCAACACGGCAGTACCCATGCGCGCGGCACAGGCGACCGTAGTCACCATGGCCGCACGAATCGCCAATGTGCGAATGAACAATGGCAGTCCGTCGCCCCCGGCTGCCGCAATACCGGCCAAACGAGGCCGCAGACTCGCACCATCCGCCCGGGACCACAGAATGGCGGGGATTACCAGGAACAGCCCCATGAACCACTGAGCTACCAGCGTCGCCACTCCGGAGCCGGCAATGCCCCAATTCAGCACAATAACGAACAACACATCAAGCACCGTGTTCACCACCGCGCCGCCCACCGCAGCGATCAGCGTGATACGAACCTTCTGCAATCCTCGGAAAATGCCGTTCGCCGCATATACCATCAGCATGCCTGGCGCACCCAGCACGATTGCGCGCGTATAGGTCACGGCTTGTTCCAATACTTCGCCCTGACCGCCCAGTGCCCGGCATAATGGCTCGGCAGCCGCGAACAATCCCAATCCCAGTACGGTGCCGATGCTCAAGGCCAGCCACAGGCCATCAATGCCTGCCTGCAGTCCCTCGCGACGACGACCCGCTCCCAGCAGATGTGCCACCTGCGCAGTGGTCGAGTAGGCCAGGAATATGCATAGTCCGACTGCCGTGAGGATGATGGTGGAGCCGATTGACAGGCCGGCCAACGCCGCATCCCCGATATGGCCGACGATGGCTGTGTCGATAAGGATGAAGGTCGGTTCGGCGATGAGCTGGCCGAAGGTCGGCAGGGCCAGCGCCATGATCCGGCGGTTGGTGGAGCGGGCGTCGGTCGGGCCGTTGCTGACGTTTGTGTTTGCGCCGGCATGCGGGGTGCCGAAGCCATCGCGGCGTGTAGTATCGCCGGAACTGGTGGCTTTGGCGTCGGAAGAGTCTATGGGCACGCTCACACGCATATCACGCCTGACTGCGTTGCGCAAGCACCTGTTGTGGGCGCGGAATGTTATCCCCAGACTATCCACCAAGTTATCCCCAGTATGTGGATAACTTAGTGGATTATCCCCAGAATTATCCCCAAAATGTGGATAACTTATTTTTCTATCCACATTTTGCTTTCTGCGTGTCGTGGCGCTGACTCATAGGTGAATAAGGAATGAACCGATGCGGGCAACCGTTTCGTTTCCATACGATATCGTTCACCTGCCACGCCACATCCTATACTTGGAGGCTATGCCAGAAGGAAGTGAACACTCGTATCAGAATGGGTTCGGCGGTGGCCTGGATCGTGGCGATCGTGGCGACCGCGCGGGCCGGGGCGGCACGCAGACGTCGGCGGCGGCCGGCGACCCGATTTTCGACCGCGTGCCCCCGCATGATGACGACGCGGAAATGGCCGTGCTCGGCGGCATGCTGATGAGTAAGGATGCCATCGGCGAGGTCTCGCAGACCATTGACGTCACCGATTTCTACCAGCCCAAGCATCAGACGATCTATAACGCGATCATCGATCTGTTTTCCGCCAGTCAGCCGGTGGACGTGGTGCTCGTGGCCAACCAGCTGTTGCGGATGGCAACCTCGACAAGGTCGGCGGCGCGGACTATCTGCACAGCCTTGTCGCATCCGTACCGACCGCCGCTAATGCCATGTACTACGCGGAGATCGTCCATCAGCGGGCCATTTTGCGCAATGTGATCGCCGCCGGCACCAAAATCGCCCAGCTCGGTTATTCCGCCGAGGGATCGCAGGCTGAGGATGTGGTTAACCTCGCCCAGTCCGAGATCTACGAGATGTCGATGGGCAAGGTGCGTCAGGACTATGCCGCCATCGGCCGGTGGTCCACGACGCGCTCGACCAGCTGGACAAACTGCAGCAAGGCCTCGTCAACAAGGGCGTGCCGACCGGCTTCCGCGACATCGACGACGTGACCCAGGGCCTGCAGCCCGGACAGATGGTCGTCGTCGCAGGACGTCCGGCCATGGGTAAGTCCACGCTCGGCATCGACTTCGCCCGCGCCGCCGCGTTGCACCACAACATGACTTCCGTGGTCTTCAGCTTGGAGATGAGCAAGGTGGAGCTCGCTCAGCGTATTATCTCCGCCGAAACCAATATTCCGATGGCCGCCCTGCGCCGCGCCGACGACATCACCCCCGAACGCTGGAACACCCTGAACCAGTTCTGGACCAAGATGCAGAACGCGCCACTGTTCATTGACGACAGCCCGAACATGAGCCTCATGGAGATCCGTGCGAAATGCCGTCGTCTGAAGCAGACCAACGATCTGAAACTCGTAGTCATCGACTACCTGCAGCTGATGACCTCGGGCAAGGCCGTGGAATCCCGCCAGCAAGAGGTGTCCGAATTCTCCCGTGCCCTGAAGCTCTTGGCCAAGGAACTCGAAGTGCCGGTCGTGGCCCTTTCCCAGCTGAACCGTGGCCCGGAAATGCGTAACGACAAGAAGCCGCAGCTCTCCGACCTGCGTGAATCCGGCTCAATCGAACAGGACGCCGACGTGGTGTTCCTGGTCCACCGCCCTGACTTCTACGACAAGGAAGACCGCCCCGGCGAGGCCGATATCATCATGGCCAAGCACCGTAACGGCCCGACCGAAACCTTCCACCTCGCCTTCCTCGGTGCCACGTCCAAATTCAAAGACATGCCGCAGGACTACAACGCCAATCAGGGGGTGTGATGATGGCAAGCAACGTTTCACGCGATGTTTCGCAAGACCAATCGTCCGTGGTGCAGACCTGCAAACCGTGGTATGCGTTCGCCACCGTGGCCGCAGGCCGCTTCGTGCGGTTTGCATCCCGCGTCACCAAACATGGCGGTTCGGCTTTGCCCGGCAAAGTCGTAGAAAAGATTGACCCCGCTTCCTGACCCGTACGCTCGGGCAGTTGCCGCTTGGCGTGGTATTGGTGTCCGGCACGAACGGCAAGACCACCACCACCCGCATGGTCGCCTCGATGCTCTCCGATCTGGGGCTGAAGGTGTTCACCAATCCGACCGGCTCGAACTTCGTGCGCGGCGTGGTCTCCGCACTGCTTACCGAAGTCACGCTCGGCGGCAAATTGGACGCGGACATCGCCGTGCTCGAGCTCGATGAGGCGTACGCCGTCCACTTCGTCAAGCAGGTCAAGCCCCGTTATGCATTGCTGCTGAACGTGATGCGCGATCAGCTTGACCGATTCGGTGAAATCGACACCACGGCCAAACTGCTCAGCCATGTGGCTGCGGCGACTACCGGCACTGTGGTACTGAACCGCGAGGACCCGCGTATCGCCGCGCTCGCCGCGAAGGCCCCGGCTGGCACCACCGTGCGATACTTCGGCCTCGCCGACGATTTGCGCCACTATTTCCCGTCCGATGACGACATGGCCACGACCGTGTCGGTGGAAGGTGTGGCCGGGCCGCTCCCCTCAGCCAGAACTCCTCTCAGTCCGCGAAGCGAACTGAGAGGAGCTTCCACAGGCACGGCAGAACTTCCCGCCGACGTGACACTTACCGCCGTGGGCGACCACAAGGCCACCTTCCAGATGGACGGTCAGGCTACGCCACCGACGTCAAGCTTGAAGCGTCTACAACCTGTACAACGCGGCCGCCGCGCTCGCTGTGGTACGTGCGGTGATGCAAGACAATGCCGCCGCATCCAAGGCCACCGCCGCAGCCAACGCCTGCGCCGTGTCCGCCGACGAGCTTATCGCCGCCGTTTCCCGCGTCACGCCGGCTTTCGGCCGTGGCGAGGTCATCGACGTCAACGGTTCCCCGGTCGAACTGCTGCTGGTCAAGAACCCGATGGCTTCCGCCTCTCGCTCGCCAGCTTCGACCCGGCCAACGCGGACACCATGATCGCCATCAACGACGAATATGCCGACGGCCGCGACATGAGCTGGCTGTGGGACGTGGACTTCACTTCCCTGCGCGCGTCCGGTGTCGCCATGGTCTCCGGCGTGCGTGCCTGGGACATGGCATTGCGCCTGGGGTATGACCAAGTGCCAGTCGCCGATACGAACACCGACCTCGAACAGGCCGTCACCGCATTCGTCAACGCCAATCCCGGCACACGCAAGCACATCTACTGCACCTACACCGCCATGCTCAAAACCCGCGCCGTACTGGGCCGCATCACCGAAGTACGGGACGCGGGCGTGGGCAAGTAACCACCCTTCGGCGCTCGCGCGCCACCTCCCGCCAGCGGAAGGGGCATGGTGAGGGAATAAGACGCTTCCCGGCAGCGGGAGAACATCGACAAGGAGAACGTGACATGGCCAGAACAATTGATGTGGTGTCCCTGTATCCCAAAGACATGAACATCTACGGCGATTCCGGCAACGTGCTGACTATCCGCCGCCGGCTGGAACTGTACGGTTACGAACCGGTCGTTCACCAGTACAATCAAGGCGACGATTGGCCCGACCAGGTGGACCTTATTCTGGGAGGCGGCGGCCAAGACACCGGCCAGAAGAAAATCATCGACGACTTCTACCATCGCGCCGACCTGTTGCGTTCGCTTGCCGCAGACGGTACGCCGATGCTGATGATCTGCGGCCTGTACCAGCTGTTCGGCGAGTACTTTGAAACCGTGGACGGCACCCGTCTGGACGGCATCGGCGTTATCGGTGCTTATACCGTGGGCCAGAACGTGCGTATGATCGGCAATCTTGTTGAGCATTCCGACCAGTTCGGCGATGTGATTGGCTACGAGAACCACTCCGGCCAGACCTTCCTGCGCGAAGCGTTCAGCCACTCGGCACCGTCGATCAGGATGGCCGAGGCAACAATGGCGAAGACCATACCGAGGGCGCGCGCGTGCACAACGTGATCGGCACCTACATGCACGGCTCGTTGCTGCCTAAAAACCCCGCCATCAGCGATTTCCTTATCGAAACTGCCGTGACTCGTCGTTACGGTACGTTCGATACGTCCGATCAGACCCCCGAACAAGCCAAGGAGCTTGCCCGGCTCGATCAAGTAGCCACCAACGCGCGCAAGGCTGCCGCCGAACGTCCTCGGTGAATTCTCGGTGAGTCCTCGGTAAGTACCAATCAGCGAAAAATCAGTCGAAATCAGTCTGAGGGTCTAGTACATTGCCCTGTTGTTTGCGCTAGGCTTGGTGGTACGAGACATGGCACCAGGCCATGTCGGACCTCGAAGGAGGGGTATCATGGCTGATTTTGATCTTCTGGGTGATGGCCTGCGCAAGGTCCTGCTGGCGGGCATCGGAGCCCTTGCCACCGGATACGAGAAGAGCAGCGAGCTCGTCGACGAACTCGTCAAGAAGGGTGAGATTACGGTCGAGCAGGGCAAGGCGCTGAACACCGAGCTCAAGCGCAAGGTGAGCGAGACGGTGGATGACGCCAAGAAGGCCGCCGCCGAAGCCGGCGACAAAGCTGCTGCCGCAGCCGACACCAGTGCCGCCGACAAGCCCGCTGACGAGGGCAAGGCCGAGTGACCAAGCCCACACGCGCTACGCCGGAATCAGGGTCGACCCCGCTTTCCAGCAGGGTCGACCCTATTCTGACGCCTGCGAAAGCCGAACGTGAGGCGGCGGCGAACCGGTCCGTCGACACGTCGGACACGCTCAAGCAGACTGTTACCAAGGCGACTCCGAGCGTATCCGACGAAACGCTGGCACTGTTCGGACGCAGGAACGATTTCGCCACGCGCTACCATCTGACGCGTCGTGGCAAGATCAAACGACTGGGCAGATCACCAGAATCGTCGAGCAATTCGACGTGCTGCACGGCCTGACTCCGGTCAAAATGCGCTCATGTTCGAGGCGCTCGGCCCCACGTTCGTCAAAGTGGGCCAGATTCTGTCGATGCGCTCCGAGATTCTGCCGCAAAGCTTCTGCGACGAACTCGCCAAACTGCGCGCCGACGCGACCCGATGCCGTATTCCACGGTGTTGGATGTGCTTGCCGCCGAATACGGGCGTCCCGCCGACGAGGTGTTCGCGCATATCGACCCCAAGCCGTTGGCTCTGCTTCACTGGCGCAAGTGCATCGCGCCACGCTGAAAACCGGCGAAGATGTGGCTATTAAAGTGCAGCGCCCGGGTGTGCGCGAAACCATGGCCCAGGACGTCTCCATCATGCGCTCCATAGCCAAGGCCGCCACTAAGGTGATTCGCACCTCACAGATCGTGGACCTGAAGGGCGTGGTCGAGGAGCTGTGGGACACCTTCGAATCGGAGACTGACTTTCTGATCGAGGCCCGCAATCTCGCCGAATTCAAGCGTTTCGCCGCCCGATTCAAATACATGGACTGCCCGACGGCGTACACCGAACTGTGCACCGAGCATGTGGTGGTCATGGAGTACATCGACGGCATCTCCGTCTCCCATCCGGGCCGGCTCGTCGATGCTGGTTATGACTTGAAGGAGATCGGCACCAAGCTCGTCGACAATTACGCCACGCAGATTCTCGACGACGGCTTCTTCCACGCTGACCCACATCCCGGCAATATCATCATCCGGGGCGGCCAGATCGTACTTATCGACCTCGGTATGACCGGTCGGCTCGACCAGCGCACCCGTGCAGTCCTCAAAGAAATGATTTTCGCCGTCGCCAAACAGGATTCGCCCGCTCTGGCCGAGGGGCTGCTGCGATTTGCCGGCACCGAGGCCGATCCGGAGGACTACCCAGCACTGCTGGCTGATCTGGACGTGATCGTCAAGGAATTCGGCACCGTGGATCTGGCCGAACTGGACATTGCCGCCTTCCTGACCGCACTGACGCAGATGGCCGGCCGCCACAACATCGAGGTGCCCAGTACGGTGACCACCGTCGGCCGCGCGTTGGTTACGCTCGAAGGCTTGCTGGACGAGTTCATTCCTGATGTGAATATGATCGAAATCATTTCCGACCATATCGCCACGTCGAAATCGCTGAAGAACGCCACCAAAGACGAGATCAAGTCGCTGGGCGTTGAGGGACATCAGGCTTTGCATGCCACGCTCGGCACCATGACCGAACTCAAGACCGTGGCCCGTATGCTGACCCGTGGTCAGTTGCGCGTCAACATGGAACTGGTCGGCTCTGAAGAGCCGTTCCAGCTGCTTTCGGATATGGTGAATCGTCTGACGATGGCCCTGATTGTGGTCGGTTTGTTCGTTGGCTCGTCGATTGTCTACTACGCCGGCATGAAGCCGATTATCTTCGGCATTCCGGTCATCGGCTTCATGGGCTACGTCGTGGCCTTCGCCCTCGGCGTATGGATCGTCATCGACATCTACTTAAAGGGGCGCAAAACCAAGAAGCGGTAGGGCATCGATTGATATCAGTCCAGCGGGAGGGTGGATTCGCGCTGGATAAGGTGGCAGGGTACGTAGTCGACACCGTGATGCGGGTTGCCGTCGATGGCATCGACCAAGTATCGTGCCGCACGCCGTCCGATGGTTTCGGTTTCGTTGTCGATCGACGTCAGTGCGGGCCTCGAGCTGGAGGTCAGTACCGACCAGTTATCGTGGCCGATGACGGCGACGTCATCCGGGATGCGCAGTCCCTGCTGCTTGAGCACGTCAATGCAGCCGCGGGCCAACTGATCGTTCTGGCAGACCACTGCATCGAACTTGACCCTTGGTCGAGCAGCAGACGGGTGGCCGCACGGCCCCAGCTTCGTCCATTTGCCGTAACGAATTGGGCCGGCGGGTTCAATACCTAATTCGGAGAGCGCCTCGAGAGCTCCCTTGGTGCGGTCGGTGGCAGCGGTATAGGTTTCGTCGCCGCCGATAATGGCGATGTGCCGGCGGCCACACGAGATGAGATGGTTGATGGCCATGCGGCCGGCGTCCACGTTGTCGCAAGTGACCGAGCAGTCTTTGGGGTCGGTGGAGGGGCCGTAGACGTAGACCAGTGGCACGCCCCAGTCATGGCCAAGCGTGGGCCTGGGGTTGGTCTCGCACTGCACGATGAGCAGTCCGTCGACCTTGAGGGACAGCAGTTTCTCGACATGCTGACGTTCCAAGGCGGCGTCGCCACGAGCGTTGGCCAACAATACTGAGGTCGATTGGGCTCGCAACTCGTTCTCCGCGCGATAAGAATCGGTGTGGAGAAACGACCCTGCAGATCGGAGGTGACCAGGCCGATAGTGCCGGTGGTGCCGCGGGCTAGGGATTGGGCGAGTTTGTTGGGAGAGTAGTTGAGTTGCTTGGCGGCATCCAGTACACGCTGCTTGGTTTCTTCGCTGATACGGGGTTTGTTGTGCAGTGCCTTGGATGCAGTGGCCGTCGAGACTCCGGCCAATGCCGCCACATCCTCAAGTCGCGCTGCCCGTCCGGTTGCTGGCTGGGTCATCATGCTCGATTCCTTGGTCCTTCAGCAGTATATAGCGCATTGTTTTGCGATGAAATACCTCATACGGTGTGGTGCGCCATTGCATCTGGGAATAATTGTAGCTTCAATGCGAAAACTTTCGCAAACATCTTTTTTTCGGCGTGGCGTAGTCAGGGAAATTGTTCAAGTGCAAGGTAAGTGAAAGAAAGCGTTACTTCCATGTTCGCTTTTGTTTGATTTGCTTGACACGCCGGAATAATCATTGATATTAAGCCAATTCAAGCACGTTATTCATAGTCGAATCACAGTCTCGAACCCGTTTGATGTGAGAAAAAAACGCGAAAATGCGAAAGCGCTTTTGCAAAAACTTCCATGTTCGTTTATATTGAGAAAAGGCTTTCGCAGTGTTACCTGCTCCGGGCAAAGGAGCGAGCAGGGCGAAACCAAGGAGGCGGACCGTCCGCCACCGCCTCTCATAGTTGAGCGGATATATAGAGAAAGAAGCGAACATGGTGTCTTTCAATAAACTGACCCGTACTCTTGCTGGCATCGCTGCCGCCGCGTTGATCGTTCCGCTGGCCGCCTGTGGTGGCTCCGGCAATGGTGGCACTGCCACCGCCGAAGGTATCCCGGCCAAGGGCACCGACGATGGTACCGAGATCACCCTGTGGACCCGTTCCCCTCTGGAGCGTCAGGCCAAGAACGTGGTCGAGGCTTACAACAAGAGCCACAAGAACCAGGTCAAGCTCGAGATCATCCCGAACGACGATATGGAAGGCAAGGTCGGCGGCGCTTCGCAGACCGACTCCCTGCCTGACATCCTCGCCGGCGACGTGGTCCGTATTCCGTACTGGGCTTCCGAGGGCATCTTCACCGACATCACCAAGCAAATCGATGGCCTGGATAACAAGGCCGACCTGCAGCAGGGCCACATCGAAGCCGGTACTGTTGACGGCGCCGAGTACACCCTGCCGTTCATCACCGATGTTTCCGTGATGGTCTGGAACAAGACCCTGTACAAGGAAGCTGGCCTGGATCCGGAGCAGGGCCCGAAGTCCATCGCTGAGTTCACCGAGCAGGCCAAGAAGGTCGCCGCCCTCAACAAGGATGGCGTTGCCGGTTCCTACCTTGCCGGTCAGTCCGGTGGTGCTCTGGTCTTCGACCTCTTCCCGTCCGTGTGGGCTGACGGCGAATCCGTCATGAACAAGGATGCTCCGAGGCCACCCTGGACAACGACTCCATGAAGGGCGTCTTGGACGCTTACAAGGAGCTGGCCAACACCACCAACGGCCTGGGTGCAGGCTCCAAGGAAGAGACCGGCGCCACCTGGACCGCTCCGTTCGCGAACGGCAAGATTGGCGTTATGCCTTACCCGAACACCTCCACCACTGCTCTGTTCGATGCTGAGAAGGACGGCGGCTTCGAGGTCGGCGTTGCTCCGATCCCGGGCACCAAGGAAGGCAAGACCTCCACGTTCCTCGGCGGCGATGCCATGGGTATCTCCAAGGACTCCAAGCACGTTGCTCAGGCCTGGAACTTCCTCTACTGGCTGATGCATCTGACGCTCAGAAGGAAGTCTTCGCTGACCAAGCGACACCGCCTCCAACATCCAGACCCTGAAGACCGCTTACAAAGACGCTGACCCACGCATCCAGACCATCAACTCCGTGATTATCGACGGCAACGGCCAGACCCCGAAGTCCCCGGCCTTCAACGAAGCCTTCAACGCCGCTGGCTCCCCGTGGCAGCTGCTCGTGCAGAACGCCGTGTGGGGTTCCGGTGACCTCAAGGCCGACAACAAGGCCGTCACCGACGTCCTGTCTGCCCAGTGATTCGGTGGTGATGCTCCTCACCATCACTCATCAAATCACAGCAATAACTGAATAATAACTGAACAGATTGAGCCGGTCCCTCCCTTGTGAGGGCAGGAGCCGGCTCAACCACATAATCGAACTTCTATCTTCTTCTTCATTCCTTCTCTTCCTTCATCACTACATACCTTATGAATGCGGTGTGTTGGCGGGGCTTCGGAGTCCTCCTTCCTCGAAGCCCTGACATCGGATTGCATTCGGATTCCGTGATTACCATTTCACAGTAATTTCCCAAAGGAGAGAGAAACATGTCGAGTGTTTCCAAGAGCGCCGGGGCTGTGCCCGTGCATAAGTCCAAGGCGAAGGCGGCGCAGACCAGGCGAGGTCTGCTGTACGCACTTCCGGACTGGCTGATGATTATCGTCCTGTTCTTCGTGCCGATTGTTCTACTGGTCGTCATGGCCTGCTCTCGTTGGAGCCTGCTGGGTGGCAACCGCGGCGTGAACTTCCCGGACAACTTCGTCAAGGTGTTCGAGAACAAATTGTTCTGGCCCTCGATTTGGTTCACGCTCGAGTACACCGTGATCGTCACGATCTTCCTGTTGGTCCTTGGCCTGGGCATGGCCATGATTGTGCAGGAGAGCTCGAAGTGGAACAACGTGCTGCGTACCTGCTTCCTGCTGCCGTCCGCGACGGGCCTGGCGTCCGCGTCCCTGCTGTTCTACGCCCTGTATTCCCCGCAGGTGGGCCCTGTCACCAAGATTCTGAGCTCGTTGGGCCTGATGCAGGAGGGTGGTTCGGTGCTGGCCACCGGCCAGTCGGCCCTGTGGGCCACGATTATCGTGATTGTTTGGCGTTTCTCGGGCTACTACATGCTGCTGATGATGATCGGTCTGCAGGCCATCCCCGGTGATCTGTACGAGGCGGCCCGCATGGACGGCGCCGGTTCCTGGCGTATCTTCCGCTCCATCACCCTGCCGCTGATGAAGCCGACCATCGTGATGTGCCTGGTCTACTGCGTGACCGGCTCGATCCTCGCGTTCGATCAGTTCTTCATTCTGACCAAGGGTGGTCCGAACAACTCCACCATGACCGTGGTGCAGCTCATCTACAACTTCGCCTTCGATTCCAAGAAGGATCTGGGTATGGCCGCGGCGCTCTCGCTGATCGTGCTGGTGGCCTTGGTCATCATCAACTCCATCCAGATGCGCGGCATGCGCGACAACACCAAGTGAGAAAGGGGAGGTAACACATTATGACTACCCCATTGTGGAAGCGTATCATCGCCCGGATCCTTGAGGCCCTGCTGGCCATCATCTTCATCAGCCCGCTGGTCTGGGTCATCATCTGCTCGTTCAGCCCGCAGGCCGGTTCGGCCCAGTCCAAGCTGGGGCGTGGCCAACTACCTGACCCTGTTCGGTTATCAGGAAGGTCTGCCCAAGTACCTGTTCAACTCGGTAATCGTGACTCTGGTCGCGGTCGTGTTCTCCGTGGTCGTCTGTACGCTGGCCGGCTACTCGTTCTCCCGCTTCGACTACCCGGGCCGCAACCTCGGCTTCATGGTCACCCTGTCGATCCTGATGGTACCGTACGCCTCGCTGCTGATCCCGCTGATGGTCTGGTACAAGCAGATCGGCCTGAACGACAGCCTGCTGGGCGTGGGCCTGGTCATCACCCTGTTCCAGCTGCCTATGAGCACGTTCATCATGCGCAACGCGTTCGACGCGATCCCCAAGGACATGGAGGAGGCCGCCATGGTCGACGGCTGCAACAGCCTCCAGGCCTTGTTCAAGATCCTGGTGCCGGTGGTCAAGCCTTCGATGGTTACGGTTGGCCTGCTCGCCTTCCTCGAGGCATGGAACAACTTCATGATTCCGCTGTACTTGAGCTCTTCGTCCAAGTCCACGCTGCCGCTGGCGATGGTGAACATGCGTCAGCAGACCATGGGCGTCATCGATTACGGTGCCACCGAGGCCGGCGTCGTGATCCTGCTGATTCCCTGCGCCATCCTGTTCCTCGCACTCCAGAAGTACTACGTCAAGGGCTTTATGGCCGGAGCTGTCAAGGGCTGACGGCTCGTGCCGCCGGCCCTTGGCTGGGAGCCGGTGGGCTCCCAGCAAGCTCCGTGCTGAGACGCGACAGCGTCGAAGCCAATACTGAGCCCGGCTGAAACCGGTCCTTAATTGCAGGGCCGGAGGCGGTGTGGTCAAGGGCCTTAAAAAAAGGACAATCATGAACGTTACAATCACTTCCCCGTTCTGGAAGCGGCGTCGCGACCAGATCGTCGAATCCGTCATCCCCTACCAGTGGGGCGTGATGAACGACGAGATCGACACCACGGTGCCCGACGACCCAGCCGGCAACCAGCTGGCTGACAACAAGAGCCATGCGGTTGCCAACCTGAAGGTTGCCGCCGGCGAATTGGACGACGAGTTCCATGGCATGGTCTTCCAAGACTCCGACGTCTACAAGTGGCTTGAGGAAGCCGCCTACGCATTGGCATACCACCCGGATCCCGAGCTCAAGGCGCTGTGCGACCGCACGGTCGATCTCATCGCCCGCGCCCAGCAGTCGGACGGCTATTTGGACACCCCGTACCAGATCAAGTCCGGCGTATGGGCCGACCGCCCGCGCTTCAGCCTGATTCAGCAGAGCCACGAGATGTACGTGATGGGTCACTACATCGAGCCGCCGTCGCCTACCATCAGGTGACCGGCAACGAGCAGGCCCTTGAAGTCGCCAAAAAGATGGCCGACTGCCTGGATGCCAACTTCGGCCCCGAAGAAGGCAAGATCCACGGCGCCGATGGTCATCCTGAGATCGAGCTCGCCCTCGCCAAGCTGTATGAAGAGACCGGTGAGAAGCGTTATCTGACGCTTTCCCAGTATCTCATCGACGTGCGCGGTCAGGATCCGCAGTTCTACGCCAAGCAGCTCAAGGCGATGAACGGCGACAACATCTTCCATGATCTCGCTTCTACAAGCCCACCTACTTCCAGGCTGCCGAGCCCGTACGCGACCAGCAGACCGCGGACGGCCACGCCGTGCGCGTCGGTTACCTGTGCACCGGCGTGGCTCACGTGGGCCGACTACTCGGCGATCAGGGCTGATCGACACTGCCAAGCGTTTCTGGAAGAACATCGTCACCCGTCGCATGTATGTCACCGGTGCGATCGGCTCCACCCATGTGGGCGAATCGTTCACCTACGATTACGACCTGCCGAACGACACGATGTACGGCGAGACCTGCGCTTCCGTGGCCATGAGCATGTTCGCCCAGCAGATGCTCGACCTCGAGCCCAAGGGCGAATACGCCGATGTGCTGGAGAAGGAACTGTTCAATGGTTCCATCGCCGGCATCTCGCTTGACGGCAAGCAGTACTACTACGTCAACGCACTGGAGACTACTCCCGACGGACTGGACAACCCGGATCGTCACCACGTGCTCTCCCACCGTGTCGACTGGTTCGGCTGCGCATGCTGCCCGGCCAACATCGCCCGACTCATCGCTTCAGTGGACCGTTACATCTACACCGAGCGCGACGGCGGCAAGACCGTGCTGAGCCACCAGTTCATCGCCAACAAGGCCGATTTTGCTTCCGGCCTTACGGTCGAACAGCGTTCGGACTTCCCGTGGGACAGTCACGTGGAATACACGGTGAGCCTGCCCGCCAGCGCTGCGGACAGCTCGGTCCGATTTGGACTGCGCATCCCCGGCTGGTCCTTGGGCTCCTACACGCTGACCGTGAACGGCAAGCCCGCAGTGGGTTCGCTGGAAGACGGCTTCATATACCTTGTGGTCAACGCCGGCGATACGTTGGAGATTGCGCTCGAGCTCGACATGTCCGTCAAGTTCGTGCGCGCCAACTCCCGCGTGCGCTCCGACGCCGGCCAGGTGGCCGTTATGCGCGGTCCGCTGGTCTACTGCGCCGAACAGGTCGATAACCCCGGTGATCTGTGGAACTATCGTCTGGCCGATGGCGTCACCGGTGCGGATGCCGCTGTGGCTTTCCAGGCCGACTTGCTGGGTGGCGTCGATACCGTTGATTTGCCGGCAGTGCGCGAGCACGCCGACGAGGATGACGCGCCGCTGTACGTGGATGCCGACGAACCGCGTGCGGGCGAACCCGCGACGCTGCGCTTGGTGCCGTACTACTCGTGGGCCAACCGCGAGATAGGCGAGATGCGTGTCTTCCAGCGTCGATAAATATCGGCGATATGCCGGCCTGCGCGCAACTGGCCGGCAAAAAATACTTATGCCGCCATCGTCTGTAATAAGTCGATGACGGCATAGGCCGGATGTCAGTATCGATTGGAGCCGAAAACACATCCGGGGAATGAGGTCTCCTGTGCGGGGTAATACCCGTGCAGGAGATTATTTTTTAATTATATGCTCCTGCTGTGAGAGCTGTCGGCGGAGTCGACTGAGGGCGGTCATAAGCGGTACCGTGTAAGCCACCCTCAGTCTCGCTTTGCGAGCCAGCTCCCGCCAGCGGGAGCCTGTTGGTTCCTGATTCAGCGAGGCTGAATCGTTGCGCCGTAGGTACTGCGACACGGCGAAACGCAGCAATGCTCTAATGCGAAAATAAATGCGAAAGCTGAGAAATTACCGGGTTTTTGTTGTATAAGATGGTTGATATCACTGAGGGAAAGTTGTGAAACCGTATTCGCTCGGTTATGATGTGGAATCAGCTTCGGTGAATTGCTCCAACCGGGATATCCATGGCGGATATCACACCAGATTTACTGAAGACACTCATTCCGGTGAACCCAATAACCAATAAAGGAAACTGATGGAGAACGGGCTCTGCGGCCCAGTATCCACAGAAGAAGTCCTGGTCGCATAGACGCGACGTAGCCTGAGCGAAGACGCGAAAGACCGGGGCGGAGAGGTCCAAGCAGGAATGCATCAATCAACACGAAAGCGGTGGCTTGCGTCAATCGGCGCGGTTGCAGCGGTCGCCACACTGGCCACCGGCGGTGCAGTCACCGCGCAGGCAGCCGATACGCCCGTCATCAAGAATGCGGATGTGGCATATCCGTCGTTCAAGGGATCTGATGATCCGATGAAGACGGCGGCGAACAACACCACATATAACCCTGCCGCCAGCTATCTGCAGGAGACATTCGATAACGACGTGAAGAACCTGGCCGGCACCGACACCGACCATGACTTCTGGATCGATAAGATTCTCACCCGTACTGGTGCACAGCCAACTGGTAAAGGCACGAACGACAAGGGTTCTTACTCGTATGAAGCTCCGACGGCAACAACTACCTGTTCACCCGTGGTCGCGCCGCCTACATGTACACGCACACGCCTAATCGGCTCGGTTTTGTGGGTAACACCGCCTACTGGGATGAGACCAACAGGGATGGCTTTACCGTTACCGTAAACGCTGACGGTGCAAACCAGACCCTTAACGAAGACGCCTCCCAGCGCAAGCAGACACCGAGCTACTTCACCTCCCTGTTCCAGACCGGTGGCAAGAGCCTCAAGATCAAGGAAGTTAAGTACATCACCTACAACAACGTGATGGTTGCGAACCTCACCGTGGAAAGCACGCAGGACCGCGATGTCACACTGACCACGGCCTCGCCGTTCGCCGCCGAGGGTGCTGATGGTGCCACCGAACTTACTGGCCGCGTGAACGTCAAGAACAACCTGACGACCATCTATCCGCGCTTCTCCGCCAACAACCAGGACGGTTCCAACTGGATCGTCAGCGGTGGCAAACTCACCAGCACGTTGAGCCTCAAGGCCAACGAACCGCAGACCGTCAAGATTCAGCTCGGCCTGATCGCCAACGAACTGCCTGACTCCACCAAGGAATATGAGGCCCGTTACACCGGCGACTTTAAGGATGCTGCCGCCTCCTACAAGGATTCCGTGACCACCTACAACAAGTGGTGGGTCGATAACGCTCCCTATGTGGACACTCCGGAAGACAACATCGATAAGACCGTGGTCTACCGCTGGTGGCTGAGTCGTTTCAACATGCTCGACGCCAACATACCTGGCAACACCTTCCAGTACCGACCTCCATCGAGGGTGTGCTCGGCTACAACAACCAGATCGTGCTCACCTCCGGCATGTTCATGATGGACACCAAGTGGTTCCGCAACCCCGAGTACTCCTACGGCACCTGGCTTTCCGCCGGCGATACCGCCAAGAAGAGCAAGGCGGGCTATTACTACTACCACGACAATCCGGGCGACCCGGCCAACTGGAACCATAGCTACACGCAGTACATCACGCGCGCCGGCTGGGACTCCTACAAGGTGCACGGCGTCCGTCCACCGTGGCCGAGAAGCTGGCCGACCAGGGTGCCGAGGACGTGCAAGGTCTACTCGCTTCCAAGAGCGAGCCGGACAACAACGACAACCAGAACAACAATGACAACAGCTTGATTGACTGGTCCTGGTGGTCGATGACCGGTAACGATGCCGACGCCGTTTCCTTCTCTGAGCCGGGTCGCTCCGGCCAGCGCATGGATCGCGCCGATGGTTCCGCCAATATGTGGGCCAACGCTAACGCGGCTGCTCAGGCATACAAGGCTGCTGGCGATACCGCCAACGCCGAGAAGATGCAGGCCATCGCCGACAAGATCCAGAAAGAAGTCACCACTGAACTGTGGGACAAGTCCGACAACCTGCTCAAGCACAGGTGCTGAACGACGGTGCTTTCGCCAAGTACAAGGAGATCAATAACTACTACCCGTACTCCGAAGGCCTGATGCCTACCGGCAACGAAGATTACAACAAGGCTCTGCGCCTGTTCGAGGATTCCAACGAGTTCCCGATCTTCCCGTTCTTCACCGCCAACCAGGCGGACAAGGCCGCGTTGAACTTCCCCGGTTCCAACAACTTCTCCATCATTAATGCGCAGCCGCTGCTGCAGGTCTACTCGGCCGGTATTCGCAACTACGATGCAGCCAAGAATGGCTACATCACCAATGAGCAGTTCAAGAAGCTGCTGTACTGGGTGGCGTTCGCGCACTACCAGGGCGGCGATAACAACCACCCTGATCAGAACGAGTTCTGGAACGAGGACAACAACAACGTCGGCGATGTGAACGGTGACGGCGTGATCAACAACCTCGACAAGAACCTTGACGCCGCACAGAACGGCGGCAAGATCACCTACCGCTCCTGGATCCACCACACCCAGCTCGGCACCACGAACTGGACGATGGTCGAGGACGTAGCCGGTATGGTGCCGCGCGAGGACAACAAGATTGAGCTGAACCCGATCGAAATCCCCGGTTGGAACTACTTCACGGTAAACAACCTGCGCTACCACGATCAGGATGTCTCCATCGTATGGGACAAGGACGGCAGCCACTACGGTGGTCCTGCTGGCTACAGCCTGTACGTGGGCGGCAAGCTCGCCTTCACCTCCGACAAGCTGGCGCACCTCATCTATGACCCGGCTGCGGGAACGGTCGAGGTCAAGGACGATTCCGGTGCCCAGGTTACCGTCGGCGCCGAAGCCGTCAAGAACGTGAAGGCCGCCAATCAGGTTACCTTCAATGCCGATCAGCGCGTGACCGACCTGTTCGCCAAGTCCGGCACCAACGTCGACTCCGCCTCCAAGTCCACCACGAACGTGGCCAAGGACGCGGACGTGACCGGTACCACCTACGCCGAGAAGGACACCAACTACCCGGCCAAGAACGCGGTGGACGGCAAGACCGTGATGGAATCGTTCTGGGGTACCAAGGGCTCCGGGAACAAGACCGACACGCTCAATATCAAGTTCAAGGACGGCAAGCAGAAGATCGACGACATCCGCTTGTACTTCTACCAGAGCTCGTCCAGCCAGACCATCTCCGGCTATGCCGAGCCCGCCAACTACAAGTTGGAGTACCAGAAGGATGACGGCACATGGGCCCCGATTGCGGATCAGGTGCGCACCCCGAACTACGCGGGCGCGAACTACAACCGTATCCAGTTCACTCCGGTGGAGACCACGACCATCCGCGTCACCTTCACGCCGCAGGCCGGCATGGCCGTCGGTGTCAAGGAGATCGAAGCCTACAACACCGGTATCAAGGCTGACGGCACTTCCGAGAACCAGACTCCGCAGGTGGATGCTTACGTGTCTTCCAGCACCTCATCCGGTGCCAAGCTCGTCGGTACGGTGAAGGATGACGGTCTGCCCGCAGAAGGCGGCGTCACCACCACATGGTCCCAGGTCTCCGGTCCGGAAGGCGGTGCTGCGAAGTTCGTGGACGCCTCCGCTGCCAGCACCACCGTCACCTTCAACAAGGAGGGTGACTACGTCCTGAAGCTCACCGCTTCCGATGGCGAGAAGGAAGGCTCCAAGGAAATCACCGTTCACGGCATCCCCTCTGACGGTACCGTGAACGTAGCCCCGCAGTCGAGCGCCTCTGCCAGCTACACCAACGGCTACCAGCCGAAGGACAACGCCAAGAAGGTCATCGACGGTCAGGTGGTATACGCCAACACGCCGAACGAGACCTGGAACAACTGGGGCGACAACACCGGTGTGGAGCCGTGGCTGCAACTGAAGTGGGCCGGCAAGGTGCCGCTGAAGAAGGCCAAGGTCTTCTTCTGGACCGATGGCGGTGGCGTGCCGATGGTCTCATCTTGGAAGCTTCAGTACGCTGACGCTGACGGTAACTGGCAGGATGTGAAACTGGCTGACGGCCAGTCCTACACGGTCAACCGGAACGAAGGCAACGAAGTGAAGTTCGCCGACACCGTCGAAACCAACAAGCTGCGCGTGGTCTTCCCGAAGGGCGCCATCGTGGGTGCTTCCGAGTTCGAGCGTACGCCATCGAGCCGGTGAGCGTGGACGAAGTCAACCGACTGGTGCAGACCGGTTCCAAGGCCGATGATCTGAAGCTGCCCTCACCGTGAGCGCCGTATACACCGACGGTTCTCGCCGTGACCTCGCCGTCACGTGGGGTAAGGTGACCGACGCTCAGCTGGCCGCCGATGCCGTATTCGATGTCAAGGGCACCGTCGCCGGTGCGCTGAACGGTACGGTTGCACACATCGCGGCTCGTTCCGATACCGCATCGCAGACCGTGGGTAATGCGCAGCCGGTTGAGCAGACCGTCTACCAGAACGCCAAGTCCATCGACCTGCCCGCCACGGTTCCGGTGAAGTTCCCGAACGGATACAACGACGACCGCAAGGTCACGTGGAAGGATGCCGACATCAAGGCCATCGACCTGACCAAGGTTGGTGACTACGAGGTGGCTGGTACCGTCGACGACGGTTCGTCTTCCGCAGCTGCCAAGCTCACTGTCCACGTGGTTGCCGACCCGAACGGTTCCTCCACTCCTGAGCCTGAGCCTGAGCCGTTGGTCGGTTGGATTGAAGGCAAGACGACCAAGACCACCATTTCGCCTGATTCCGAGGCAACCTGGTCACCGGCCGAAGGCAAGCTCAACGACGGCGTAGTCGTCGATGATACTTGGCCGACCACGGATGATCAGAACGTCAACGACAAGGTCTGGGGTTCTTGGGGCAAGGCAAAGGACGGCATGTACGCCCAGTACGACTTCGGTCAGTCCGTGACCGTTGACCAGAGCCGCGCCCAGTTCTGGGCCAACTTCGCTGAGACTGACGATTCGAAGGGTGGTCTGGAAGTCCCGGACGCTTGGAAGATTCAGTACCTCGCCGAGGATGGTTCTTGGAAGGACGTCGAGCCCACCGAGGATTACACCGTCGTGCGTAATTCGCCGGCTTCTCGTGCGGATACCGATGCCAAGGGTTGGAGCGCTGTGACCTTCAAGCCGGTCACCACCAAGTCGCTGCGACTCGTGCTCACTCCGCACACCGGCAGCAGCACCTTCGGGGCCGCCGTGGCCGAGTGGGGCGTGCATGGTATTGACGGCACCGAGCCTGAACCTACCCCGGTCGACAAGACCGCGCTCAAGTCGGCTCTTGACACAGCCAACGGCCTCGATGCAAACCGCTACACCGCCGCTTCATGGGCTGAGTTCCAGCAAAGCATTGACGCTGCCCAGGCTGTGTACGACGATGTCAATGCCACCGAAGAACAGGTCGCCGAGCAGGTGACCAAGCTCGAGGACGGCCAGAAGGTGCTCGTTGCGCTCGCCACCGACGTGGAGAAGTCCACGTTGCAGGCGGCCATCGACACGGCCAAGGCCGAGGCCGCTTCCGGCAAGTACACGGATAAGAGTGTCGAGGCCTTGAACAAGGCCATCGAGGCTGCGGAAGGTGTGCTCAAGGGCGATGAGTCCGGTGAGGTCACTCAGCCGCCGTCCAGGAAGCGTCCGCTTCGCTGAACAAGGCCGTCAAGGCCTTGGAAGAGAAGCCCGCCGTCGAAACGGTGAAGAAGGAGTCTCTCAAGCTTCCATCGAGCAGGCCAAGAAGCTGACAAGTCGAAGTACACCGAGGAGGCATGGCAGGCTCTGCAGAGCCAGATTGCCGCCGCTCAGAAGGTGTACGACGACAAGGATGCCAAGCAGGCCGATGTCGATGCCGCACAGGATGCTCTCGACAAGGCGTTCTGGGCCACGAAGCCGGAGCAGAAGCCCGGCTCCCAGCAGCCCGGCGTGACCGACGGCAAGCAGAACGACAACAAGGGCAGCCTGACCAATACGGGTGTGGCTGTGCTCGGTGTCGGAATTCTCGCTGTGCTGTTCGCCGCCGCGGGTGTGACCATCCTGAAGCGTCGCCAGTCCGGCGACCACGGTTCGGCTCGCCACTCGGCCTGACCCGCAACGGAGTCATTCTGCCGAGTGAGCCCCCTCACAGAGGGGGCTCTAGCCTTTTCCTTCTACCCATCATTACTCTTTTCACTCACTCAATGAGGAGCACTATGAGTTTCCATGTATCCGCGCAATCGGTTCGCGCGGTGGCCGGTGGACTCGTCGCCGCAGCGACATTGCTGTCAGGCCTTGCCCTTGCGCCGACCGCAATGGCCGCCGATTCAGCCACCGCTGACAACGCGCCCAGCGTTGCCGGTCACGCGTATAACGAACTGCCGTATAACAATCCTGATGTCACCGTCACCCAAATCGACAATAGCGCACTGCCCAGCTACATGCGCAACCCCATCGGGCAGAACGAGGGTATTGACACCCCGAACGATCTTTCGCAGAACTACTACTCTGCAGATGCATCCGCGCTGAGCTATGACGGCAAACTCTTCGTCTTCACCGGTCACGATGAGCTTCGCCCGACTACGGCTCCTTCAACATGAAGGACTGGGGCGTATACGTCACCGATGAAGACGGCCTGAATCAAGCAAATGGACACATTACAAGACCATCGCCAAGGCCGACCTATTCAGCTGGGCTACCGGTGATGGCGCATACGCTGGCCAAGTTGTGACCGACGATAACGGCACTCCGAACGACACCTCCGATGATTGGTTCTACTACTACGTACCGGTGAAGGACAAGGCTTCTGAGGCGGCCGGACAGGACCCGTTCGCCATCGGCGTGGCTAAGTCGAAGAGTCCGCTCGGCCCGTGGAAGGATGCCATCGGTAAGCCGCTGCTCACCACATCGCAAACCCAGATTGAAACCATCGATCCGGCATTCTTTGTGGACGAGGATGGCACCGGATATTTGCACTTTGGTACGTTCGGCACTCAGCTCGCCATCAAGATGAAGAAGGACGCCACAACCGGCCGCACCTCATACACCGAGGTGGAAACCAAGGCTGATGGCACCACGCCGAACCTCCACACCATGAAGGACGCGGACAGCAACGCGAACGGCCCGAAGGGATTCTTCGAGGCGGCGTGGGTGTTCCGTAAGGGCGATACCTATTACAACGTGTACGACGGCGGTAAGCCCGGTTCGGGCACGGCCACCTGCGTGGAATCGAACTATCAAGCTTGCATCCAGTACTCCACTTCTGACAGTCCGCTCGGACCGTGGAAGTATCAGGGCGTGATCGTGCCTTCCGGTTCCGCTACCACCATGCACCCCTCAGTGCTCCAGTTCGGCGACAAATGGTATGTGACCTACCACACCGGCGATAAGGAAGGCGGCACCGATTTCCGCCGTGCCGTGTGCATCGATGAAGTCGACTGGACCGCTGACGGCCAGATGACTTTCACCGCACATCCGACCAAAGCGGAGAAAACGCAGCCCTCCACCAACGTAGCCTCGTACGCAAAGGTGAGCGCAACGTTCACCGAGACGCCGGCATACAAGGGATCGGTGAACGATGGGCGTGTACTGCAAACCATTGTGGTGCCACCGAACCACTGGACCAACTACCGCTCCATTCCGCAGCCACAATCCGGCGACTCGCTGGTCTACCAATGGGATGGCACTGTGCGCGCCAACTCGTCCAAGGTTTGGTTCGATGTGGATTCCAACGCGCTGCGCGCGCCCGCTTCGTGGAAGATTCAGTACTTGGACGCGGACGGTACATGGAAAGATGTCACCAGTCCGAGCGGTTATACAACAACCACCGGCAAGGCCAACCCCAACACTGTCACGTTCGATGCAGTGACCACTACTGCCTTAAAGCTCGACATGACCGGTCAAGCTGTGGATGGCGGCTATGCTCCGTGGCCGTTGCTGAATGGGAAGTCGGCTCCGACTCCAGCGAATCGCCGGCAATCACTGCGCCGAAGAGCGTGACCACCGCCACCGGTACTGCGCCTACTCTGCCGGCCACAGTGGATGTGAAGTACGGGAACCCAACCGTTGCCTCCCCAGTAATTTGGCGTCCAGTTGATGCTTCCTCGTATGCCAAGGTCGGTTCGTTTACGGCCTACGGCGTGGTCGCCGGCGTGCCCGGTGAGGCAAGCGAGCAGGGCAATGTGTCGGTAAATGTCACCGTGCAGGACGGCTACCAGCCTGCCGCTGATACCACGAAGCCGACTGTAACCGTTGCCGTTACTGCTAACGCAGGCAATAGCGAGTGGCTCACCACCGCTCCGTTCGCCACCGTGCAGGCCACGGACGACACCGCACCTATCGCCAAGCTGGAGATTTCCGCTGATCAAGGCAAGAGCTGGACCACCATCGCCGCGAATGCAAACGCGGCCATTGCCACGCTTTCCCAGCAGGGCGATGTCGAAGTGTGGGCTCGCGCCACCGATCAGGCCGGCAACGTTTCCGACGTGGCCAAGGCCGGCGGCAAGGTGGACTCCGCCGCGCCAACCGTGACCGCCGCCGCCGATAAGGAGGAGCGCACGCTGACCTTGACCGCTGATGACGGCACCGGTTCCGGTGTCGCATCAATTGAATACCGCATTGGCACAGACGGTCAATGGGCCACGTACAGCAAGCCGATTGCTGCACCGAGCGCGTCGCGCGCCACCGTGTACTACCGCGCCACCGATAAGGCCGGCAACGTGTCCGCTTCGGCGAAAACCGACATTCCATCCGACACTTCCGTGCCGCTGACCGGCTACATTGAGGGCGATGCCACCGCCACCGATGTGGACGGCAAGGCATCCGGCTGGGTCAAGGGTGCCGCCGCGTTGAACGACGGCAAGATCATTCCCGATATCACCATTGCCAACGAGGATGTCTGGGGCACTTGGCCCAACACCGGTGAGATGCGCCTCGACTACGAGTGGGACCGTGAAGTGACTATCGACTCTAGCCGCGTGCAATTCACCTCGGATGATGGCGGATTGGGTATTCCGGCATCGTGGGAATTGCAGTACTGGGATGCCTTGGCGAACAACGGTGCCGGCAACTTCGTGGATATTCCCGATGCCACCTACACTGTGACCGCCAATTCACCGTCTGCGGGCTGGGCCGCCGGCGATGCCAAGGGGTGGTCTGATGGCACGTGGAACACTCCGGTCAAGACTACCAAGTTGCGTATGGTTATCACGTCCGGCTCGGCTTCTCCGGCTGTTGCCGAATGGCAGGTTCATGCCATTGACGACAGTACGCCTGAGCCGCCTGAGCCCACACCGATCGACAAGACCGAGCTCAAGCAGGCGCTCGCTGACTCGCCTAAGGCTGACGATGCCTCCAAGTACACCGAGACTTCATGGGCGGAGTACGCGGCGGTATTGGATTCGGCGCAGCAGGTGTATAAGGCTGAGGATGCCACCGAAGCTGCGGTGGTGGATGCCGCAACCCAGCTGAAGCAGGCAGCGAAGAAGCTGGTGCTTGTAGCTACGGTGCAAGATCGTGCCGCGCTGAGCGCTCAGCTCGATGCCGCTGCTGCCGTGGATCGCACAAAGTGGACTGATGAATCGCTGGCCGTGCTTGATTCGGCAGTCGCTACGGCGAATGCGCTGACGAGTGATGGTCAGGCCGCCCAGTCTGACGTACAGGCTGCGACTGAGGCAATCAGCGATGCCATCGCGGGTCTGGTTGAGAAGAGCACCACGAAGCCTGGCCAGGGTGGCGATAAGCCCGGTTCCGGCACGGACAAGCCCAACCAAGGCAACGATTCCAACCAGAACAAGGGTGATGCAGACTCCGGCAAGCACAAGAAGATACCTGACACCGGTGCAGCCGTGCTTGGTGTTGGCATCCTCGCCGTGGTACTTGCTGTTGCGGGTGTAATCATCCTCAAGCGCCGCAAGTCCGGTACCTGCTAGTCCCACTCGCTCGGCCTAGCATCACCAAGCCCCCGCGCATGAACAGCGGGGGCTTCACTTTTGTTCAATAACAAGCATTATGTGCGCGTATGAGACTACGATGGTGGGGAATCTACGAACAGGGGCAGCAATGACGGCATACATGGACCATAAGGATCTCGCCAACGAAGTTATCGATCAGGCGCGCGCACAAGAGATTACTGATGGTGTGCATCGCGTGCTTGACCGGATTGCCTCAGCGGAGTCCGCAGCCGGGCGTGCTGCCGGTTCGGTCCAATTGCTGGCTGCCACCAAGACGCGCGATGTCGGCGAGATTCTGGCGGCTATCGATGCTGGTATTCGCGTGATTGGTGAGAATCGTCCACAGGAGATTACTGTCAAGGCTGACGGTCTGGCAAAACGACTGGGGGAGCGTGGTTATTCGCTAGGCGTGATTGATGCCGCTGAGGCTGACACGGCCAATGCCGCAGCTGCAACGCATATTCCTTTCCATCTCATCGGCCAATTGCAAGCCAATAAAATCGGCAAGGTGCTGCCGGTAGTGGACACCATCGAATCCGTGGATTCCATCGAACTGGCGGAAAAGATCGCCCGCCGTGCCACCATGCGCGGCATCACGGTCGCGTGTTGCTGGAGGTGAACGAATCCGGCGAGGAATCGAAGTCCGGCTGCGCACCAGCACGCCATCGACTTGGCCCAGCGCATCGGTGCGATGGGCGGACTGCGCTTGCAGGGATTGATGACTATTGGCGCTCATGTGGATGATGAGCGCACGATTCGTGCGGGCTTCGCGCATCTGCGCCGCACTCGTGACCAGATTCTTGCCTCCGGTGCCGAAGGCACGGCCGACTGCACCGAACTGTCCATGGGCATGACCCACGACATGACCTACGCCATTGAAGAGGGCTCCACCATCGTGCGCGTCGGCACCGCCATCTTCGGCGAACGCGCCTTCATCTGATTGGAGCTATACGAAAAACGCCACTTGATAGCCAAGCGGCGTTTTTTTTCGTAAGGATTTTCGGCGTATCAATCACGCATAGATATTGCGCGGACGCATGTCCTCGGGCAGGCCGTCGAGCAGAATCGCCACGGAACCTTCCTCGAACACGGAGCGAATACCCGCGGCCAGCAGCGGTGCGCAAGACAGTACGGTCATATTCGGCAGGCGCTTCTCTTCAGGAATCGGCACGGTGTCCATAAACACGATTTCATGCGCGCCACAGTTGGCCAGTCGCTCCACGGCCGGGCCGGAAAGCAAGCCATGAGTGGCGACCAAGGTCACCGACTTGGCGCCGGATTCGTTCAGGGTGCGCACGGCTTCGCAGATAGTACCGGCGGTATCGACCATGTCGTCGATGACCACGCAGTCGCGGCCGTCGACATCGCCGATAATGCCATGTGCTCGGCATGGTTCGGACGAGTAATATCACGCTGCTTGTGGATGAATGCCAGCGGCAGATTGCCTAGCTTGGCGGCCCACTGTTCGGACACTTTGATACGGCCGGCATCCGGGGACACGATGGTGGTGTTGCCCAGATCAAGGGTGGAACGCACGTAATCGAGCAGCACCGGCATGGCGGTTAGATGATCGACCGGACCATCGAAGAAACCCTGCTCCTGAGCGGCGTGCAGATCGACCGTCATAATGCGGTCTGCACCGGCGGCGTGGAACAGATCGAAAATCAGACGGGCGGTGATGGGCTCACGACCGCGGTGCTTCTTATCCTGCGCGAGTAGCCGAGGAAGGGCGCCACCACGGTAATCGACTTGGCGGAGGCGCGCTTCAAAGCATCGATCATGATGAGCTGTTCCATGATCCACTTGTTGATATCGCCCGAATGACACTGCAGCACGAACACGTCCGCACCGCGCACCGGTTCGGTGAAACGCACGTACATCTCGCCATTGGCAAAGTCATAGGACGTGGTTTCGAGGATTTCGGTTCCCAAGCATTCGGCCACCTTCTCAGCTAGCTCGGGGTAGGCGCGGCCCGTGACCAATACGAGTCGTTTATCCGGAGTGCCTTCAAGAATCGCCGACATGCGTTCGCATCCTTTGTTTGAGTCGCTGTGTGATTTACGCCTTAACCAGTGTACAAGCACCCCGCCGCAGCGAACGCCACGGCGGGGTGCTTATTTCGTAAGAGTGTTGAGATTGCCGAAATCACTCGGAGAACTCGACACTGACCTTATTGTCTTTGATGGTGAAGTTGCCGTTGACCTCCTTGCCTTCAAGCGTGTACGTTAGCTGGGCGCTCACGGTGCCATCGGCATTATTGGAGTTCTGCGAGATGCGCGCGTTGGTGATGCGCGTGTTCTCGCCCGAGGATGCCTTGCTGGTCAGCAGTGCGCGCTGGTTCGTATCCACGTGAGGATCGGCGATGGTGTTGGCCTTGTCGTAGTTGCCGGAGGAGATGGCGGCCACATAGCTGTTCGCAACGCTCTTCGCGCTGAACACGGCGGAAGACAGCACGCCATACACGATACCGAACAGCACGAGGAAGCCGGCCACGGCACCAACGATGATGAAGATTTTCTTCTGCTGCTCATTCATGGTGGTGGAGGTCGCGCCAGGTGCGGCTACCGGTGCCGCTCCGGGAGTGATGGGAGCCGCGGGCTGCGTGGGCTTGTCCAAAACGGTGGACATCGCGAAACCGGCAAGAATATGGGCATACCCTGTCCCGCCTCATATATAGACTGTCCAAGTTGCCCGAAGAGGCGGTGCCGGTTTGGTGCTGCGTCATGGGCTAACACGCATACACACTCCTGCCACGGAACGTCCGTGGCCGAATAGTCCGAAGGAGGTGGGTGATGTCTGCGCACAAGTACGAACTGATGTTCATCGCCGATCCTGAGCTGGATGAGCGCGGTCTGAAGAAGCTGACCGAGCAGTATCTGGAACTCGTCACCAAGGAAGGCGGCTCTTTCGATGAGCCCGATTACTGGGGCCGTCGCAAGCTCGCCTATGAGATTGCCGGTAAGACCGAAGGCAACTACGTCGTGGTGAAGTACACCGCCGAGCCCGCTACCAGCGATGAGCTTGACCGTGTTCTGAACCTCAACGAATCCGTGATCCGCACGAAGATTCTTCGTAAGGGCTGAATCAAGCGTTTAGTCAGCTGAACAGCTGGTATTCAAGGTAAGTAAGAAGGACCGTTATGGCAGGCGAAACCGTCATCACCATCGTGGGCAACCTCACTGCGGACCCCGAGCTGCGCACTATTGGCAGCGGTGCGACCGTGGCGAGCTTCACGATTGCTTCCACCCCGCGAACCTGGAATCGTCAGACCAACCAGTTCGAGGATGGTCAGGCGCTGTTCATGAGGTGCTCCGCTTGGCGTGATCTGGCCGACCACTGCGCCCAGTCCCTGAAGAAGGGCATGCGCGTGATTGCCACCGGTCGCCTCCAGCAGCGTTCCTATCAGGCACAGGATGGTTCCCAGCGAACCGTCGTGGAGATGCAGCTCGATGAAATCGGGCCCTCCCTGCGCTACGCCACCGCACAGGTGACTCGCCAGTCGTCCGGTCAGGGCGGCTTCCAGGGTCGTTCCGGTGGTTTCCAGGGTGGTCAGCAGCCCAATCAGGGCTATGGCAACCAGGGTGGCCAAGGTGGTTATGCCGGTGGCCAGGGCGGTTACAACGGTGGCTATCAGGGTGGTGGCGCTGGATACTCCCAGCAGTCTGCCGCTCCCGCCAACCCGTCCGCTCCTGCGGTCGACCCGTGGAGTAATGCCGGTGCATCTGATGCCGGTAGCTTCTCCACGTTCGGCGCTTCCTCCGATTTCGGCGGCGACGATTCCGACCCGGAGTTCTGATCAGTACTTGCCTCCCCGCTGCCAGCAGCAATCAATATCAAGATTTATAAGGAGAACATCATGTCACGTAAGAGGCCGCAACCGCCGGTCAAGCCGTTCAAGAAGAAGCCGAACCCGCTGAAGGCGCCAAGTCACCGAGATCGATTACAAGGACGTTGCGCTGCTGCGTAAGTTCATTTCCGATCGCGGCAAGATCCGTTCCCGTCGTATCACCGGCGTGACCGTGCAGGAACAGCGCGAGCTCTCCAAGGCGATCAAGAACGCCCGCGAGATGGCCCTGCTGCCGTACGCCACCACCGGTCGCTGAGTTAGGGAGGATAGGAAATGGCTGAATCCAAGGTTATTCTCACCCAGACCGTTGCCAACCTGGGCCACTCCGGCGATGTCGTCGCCGTCCGCTCCGGCTACGCCCGCAACTACCTGATCCCGCAGGCCTCGCCTTCGCGTGGACCAAGCGCCGAAGCTCAGATCGTGCAGATGAAGCGCGCTCGCTTGGCCAAGGCCGTCGCCACCCGCGAGGATGCCGTCGCCGCCAAGGCCGCCATCGAGGGCACTACCGTCGAGATCGCTGCCAAGGTTTCCGAGTCCGGCAAGCTGTTCGGTAGCGTCACCGCCGAGCAGATCGCGCTGGCTCTCTCCGACAAGGCCGCGGTCAACCCGAAGGCCATCGAGGTCGAGCCGATCAAGACCACCGGCGACTTCCCGGCTAAGGCCGCCCTGCACCCGGAGATCACCGCCTCCTTCTTCGTGAAGGTCGTCGCCGAGTAACTCCGGCCCATCAGACAGATTATCGTCTGAGCTTAAGCATCAGCCCCTCCGCCGCTCCGCGCGGCGAGGGGCTTTTTGTATTGTTCCAAGTCGCAGCGAATGATTCTCAATAAGGAAAGTGCGAGGATTGCGAACATTTACGCACAAGTGAACAATATGAGAAAACGCTGTTTTCCAAGGATTTGCGGACATTGATGTTCATTTGGAGTTGCGGCGGGCTCGCACCTTTCTTAATGAGAATGATTTGCTGCGAGGATGGGCGTTCTCAAGACGCGGAAGCCAAGCCAGCCCCGTTCAACTCGTTGACAGCGGCGAACGGCATCACCCTCAAAGCCGGTGAGTCCCTGCTGCTCAAGGCCGGCGCCACCTGCACCAGCGCGACCCAGACCATCGACGGCGCCTCGGTCAAGACCGGCCTGCGCGTCATCAACTCCAAAGGCGCCAAGGACGCGCCCATCACCATCGGAGCGTACGGCGAAGGCGCCGCGCCCATCATCGCCGGTGCGGGCGTCAGCGAGACCATCCTGCTGAAGAACTCCGAATACATCACAGTGCAGGGCTTCGAAGTCACCAACACTGATGCGAACGCGGCCGATTACGAGAAATACATGCGCCGCGGCATCGCCGTGGACGCTCGGCAACGCCGACAACACGAAGAACAACGACACCGGCGGTGCCACTCGGCGCCCGAAGTCCGAACTGAACCAGACCGACGCCGTAGTCTCCGGCGAGTACGCGGCGAACAGCTCACCCCGTACAAGGGCGACACCATCAACCAGCGCACGCTGTCCGCGACGCCGGGCAAGACGTACCGTCTCGGCCTGTGGGCGACGCTTGGCAAAAGCAACGACGACACCCCGTCCACGCTCAAGGTGCAGGTCAAGTTCAACCTCGCGTCGCTTGGCGCCGTCAGCTCGTTCAGCCAGTACTGCAAGACCGTGCTGAGCGAGACCGTGGACGCCGAAAGCAAGGAAGGCGGCAAAATTCACTACAGCGGGTCGTTCATCGTGCCGCTCGACGTGGACCCGTATGCCGCGCTGTGGGTCGCCATCTCACAGACCGATCTGGCCTCCGGCTCGTTCGCGTACATCGACAACGTCACGCTCGTCGAGGACTCCGCGGCCGTGTCCGACGTTGCGTCGATCGCCGTGACCACTCAGCCGACCAAGACCGAATACGCCATCGGCGACGCGCTCGACCTGAGCGGCATGGCCGTCACCGCCACGATGTCTGACGGCACACCGCCGAGCTCGGCGAGGGCGAATACACGGTCTCCGAGTTCGACTCGTCGACCGCCGGCGAAAAGACCATCACGGTGACGTACGCCGCCGATACCTCGCTTACCGCCACGCTCAAGGGGACGGTGAAGGAGGCCGAGCCGGTCGACACCGTGCCGCCGGTGATTTCCGGTGCGGATGACGTGGCCGTGGAGTTCGGTGCGTCGTTTGATCCGATGGCGGGTGTGAAGGTGGTTGATGATGTGGACGGTGATGTGACCGGTGCCGTGAAGGTGTCCGGTGACACAGTGGACACGAGCAAGCCCGGCGCGTACACGTTGGTGTACACGGTGAGCGATGCGGCCGGTAACGAGGCGTCCGTGACCCGTGTGGCCACCGTCAAGGAGAAGTCCGGCGAGACGCCCGTCGAGCTGGCGACAAGGAGCCCGACAAGGAGCCGGGCAAGGATACCGACAAGGACGGTGATAAGAACGACCAAGGCGACAAGAAGCCGGGCCTGTCCGCGGCTGACGCCTCGGTGTCCGTCGTTGCCATCGCCGCAATCGGCCTGCTTGCGACGGGCGCCGTGTCTGTGGCGGTTCGCCGCCGTCGCGACATCTAAGGCGCGGATTTCCTGAGTCGCGTTGACCCTGAGCGGCTCGGGGCCAACGCATGGCATTGATGCCGGTCAATGGCTGTCCCATTCGACCGGCATCTTCGTCTATTTTGGCCTTGCCCGGCGTGATTCCACGATGTATGTGTGCTATCTTCGTTTCGAGGGGTTGATTCCACTGCCTGGGAACATCTATCTGCGTTTCAGGGGTGGCCAAAACACTATGCACGGAGTATATAGGCATTTGCTCATTGAAATCATGCGGTTTGCGTGATGTTTATACTTTGCTACCAACCCCCTGAAACGCAGATAGATGTTCGTCGCGGCCTGAATCAACCCTTGAAACGCAGATAGGGGCGGATTGCGAGGATCACCCGGCGGGGGCATGCTTCCAGTGGCGAATTAGGGTGATTTGACTCGGGCGCACCCTCTCGACGAAAACAAAAAAGGTCAGAATCTTTCGATTCCGACCTTGCTTGTGCCCCCGCAGGATTCGAACCCTGGACACGCTGATTAAGAGTCAGCTGCTCTAACCAACTGAGCTACAGGGGCGTTGGTCATTTCTTGAGCCGAGTGATAACTATACTCAGAACTCGCTGCGATGCAAATCGGCGTGTTGCGTACGGCGTGTCGCGAGTAATTCCAATGGGTTTCACATGACTGCACCCAAGTGTGCATGGCAGGGCAGGGTGTGAATCACCGGGGATTCTGCCGTCCAATCCGCCCGTATCGCCGTTCGTCAAGGGGTAAAGTGTACAATCGCGTCGTTTGCTTTCGCACCCAGCGAAATTGAGTCGCCGGGAGTACGAGAGAAATCCAATCATCCAGAGACCGTGAGCAGTCAGCCATGTCTGCGATGCGGTGGAGAGAAAAGAAGAAGCCGTGGAATATTCCCTCTTTACCAAGCTGGCTGCCGAGTTCTTCGGCACCGCCATCCTGATGATCTTCGGCAATGGCTCGGTCGCCAACGTCGAACTCAAGAACACGAAGGGCCACCACGCCGGATGCTGAACATCGCCATGGGCTACGGTTTCGGCGTCATGTTCC
>ENA-OQLB01000001-OQLB01000001.1-human-gut-metagenome-genome-assembly--contig:-NODE-1-length-156637-cov-7.050265_pt1 | contig 156637 bp, 199 predicted proteins | sample MGYA00242656_ERZ504813 | MGnify/ENA primary metagenome ERZ504813 (study PRJEB26092, sample SAMD00036388) | human gut metagenome | host: Homo sapiens | study: EMG produced TPA metagenomics assembly of... | reverse complement strand
AAATAAATACCGGTATCAAAAGAAGGATCGTTTTGATACCGGTATTTTCCTAACACGCTTATATTTTCCTCTTCACATTTCTTTGTTTTCACAAAAGGATACAGCATTTTGCTGAAGATGGGATTAAAAGCAACACCAGCTTAAGCCTGCAGGAGATTATCCAGCAATCCAGTATAGCTTGCCAAAGACTTCACGCCAATCTCAGATGCCTGCAGCGCACCATTTTTAAACACAAGAATTGTGGGAATACTTTGGATACCAAATCGGACCGCTAATTCCTGCTGCTCATCCACGTTGACTTTAGCAACCGCTACTCTTCCCTGGTACAGATTGGCCAGCTGTTCGATAACCGGCGCCGCCATTCTGCACGGAGCGCACCAAGCGGCCCAAAAGTCTACCAGAACCAGGTGATTTCTGCTTAACATGTCATCAAAATTTTCCCAGGTAGGATGCAATATTTCAGCCATAAGAAAATTCCTCCTTTTTAAGACTTGTGTTCGTCCAAATAGGCCGCCGCCATCTGTGCGGCGATCAAGCCTTCGCCTACCGCTTTGGATACCTGCAGCGGCTTTCCGGTACAATCTCCCGCGGCGTATAGTCCTGGAACATTGGTTTCCATTTTATGATTGACTTTTATGTAGCCTTCTTCTAAAACAAGCCCTTCCACCAAAGCGGCGGGAGCGATACTATTTCGGAGAATAAATAGTCCATCCGCCGGCAGCTCCTGCCCATTCACTAAGACGGCCTCCACCTTTTCCTTCCCGCTCACCTGTTTTACTGCTCCGGAAAGATAAGGAATCTGCTCTGCAAGGCCCTCCCGAAAAGCAGAAGCGGAGACAAACGTCACGGAAACGCCGATCTCCTGAAGAAAATTAGCCTCTTTCGCCGCCTCCGGGCTCAAGCCCCATACAACAGCGCTTTTCCCCCGGTACAGCATACCATCGCAGGTGGCGCAGTAACTGACTCCCCTGCCCAAAAGCTCACGCTCCCCGGGAATTTCTTTTGCGCTGGAAACGCCGGTGGCCAAAATCACTGTTTTCGCCTCGACCATCTCACCGTCCACATTCAAAAGAAAATATTCTCCCATAGGAAGAATATTGGCTGCCTTCCCTTTTTCCGGAACCACTCCCATCGCCCGGGCGTGGCTGAGAAACTGTTCCATCATTTGCCTGCCGTCTACATCATACAGGCCAAGATAATTGTTTACTTTTTCTGCCCGTAAAAGATAGTTGCTTTCCGAAGAAAAAATGCGGACCGTTTTCCCCCGGGCTATCGCATTAATCCCGGCGGAAAGCCCTGCGGGGCCAGCACCGATAATTGCAATTTCCAGCATAGAAACACATTCTTTCCAATATCATTGAATAAAGGTATACAGCGTCCCCAGTATCGGAAGCGGCTCTTCCTTATCCTGGGCCGCATTCACGATCCCCAAACCATCAAGGCTAAAACCGCAGCTCCTCCCAAAACAGATAATAAGGCCGTAAAGATAAACAGAAAGGGCAAATACGTAAAAGCTGCGTTTAAAACCGTCATTGCCAGGCTGTACGCCGCTGAGAAAATACTCAGCAGGATTCCCTGATTGACGTGAAATCTCACTTTTGGATTATCCGGATCAGCCAGCAGGCCTACCAGCCAAAGCACGGAAAAATAGGCGAGAACGGAAAACAGCTTGGTATTATTCGCTTTTGTGAGGGGAGTAGTGCCGCCCGGGTTTCCATTGGAGCCACAAAGGCTTGCTCCGTGCGATAGGCGGATTGCCGCCGAGCATTCCCCGTATTTTGAGCCTCATGAGATTTTTCTCCCGAGGCATTGCTTCCCGCATCGTTTTTTTGCTCCTGATTTTCCGGTGCCTTGGGCGTCTGGTTGGACTGATCCATGATATATCTCCTCTCATTGATAGGATTATTTCCTTAAAAGCCTATCAAAATCGCCTACAAAGGGAAGCGGCCGCTGTTGGTTTCTCGCCGCCCCGATCACGCCCATAACGATCATAATCACCCAGGCTACGGTAATTCCAACATATAACAGCAAACTGAAAATTTCTTGCACCGCCGGAAAGGAACTTAACAGCCAGCAAAGCAAAGAGGTTACCACATAAGCGCCGGCCACAAAGCAGAACAGAATCGCTCCCTGGTGGGTATGGAACTTCACATGAGGTTCATCCTTTTCCACAGAGAGCTTTCCCATCAGAAACAAAGGGCCGATATAGGCTAATATAGATAACAGCTTTACATTTACCTTGTTATATTCCTCATTCATCGTTATCCCTCGTAAGCTACAATCTCAATGCTGTTGATGACGACATCCTCTAACGGCTTATTGCTTTGGCTGTCTACCTCGACACCAGCAATGGCATCCACCACGTCCATGCCATCAAATACCTGGCCAAAAACAGTATGCCCCCGGTCGACGGGACTATATGCGCCATCCAGATTGGGATTGCCGCCGTTTTCCTCATACAGCTTTTCAATTTCTTCCGTCAGCTTATCCGTGTCAAACGCAGATCCGTACTGCGCCCCAAACTGTTCCTTATACTCTTCCCCGGCTTGATCCAGAGCCGCCTTGTACTGCGCCCAATACTGCTTATAAAAATCCCAGCCGGAAAACGCACTGGCCGGCGCCTGATTGATAAAAAACTGACTGCCGTTCGTATCCGGTCCGGAATTCGCCATAGACAGCGAACCGCGGATATTGAACAAAGTATCGCTGAATTCATCCTCAAAGGGCTCTCCCCAAATACTGTCGCCGCCGGTTCCATCGCCGTTAGGATCTCCGCCCTGGATCATAAAGTCGTTGATCACACGATGAAAGGTCAAGCCGTCGTAATAACCATCCTTGGCATGGGTTTTAAAATTCTCTACCGCCTTGGGAGCGGCTTCCGGGAAAAACCGAATACTGATATCCCCCATACTGGTGTGCATAATCGCAATTTCTTCCCCTTTCTGGGCATATCCAATTGATAACCTACCGAGCCTTTAGAACCCTGACACCCCGTAAACACTCCGAAGGTAAGCGCCAGAGTCAAGGCGCAAATCACCGCAAGAATCCTATGCTTCAATGAAAACTCCTCCTTACTGATATAAAACTATTTTAGTATATGTGCCATTTTTTTGCAATAGACAGTTTATGAATTAGCGCTTCTAATTTAATAGTCCGCCCGCATATAAATACTATGCACACGAAAACGGGAGGTATTAAGTTGAAAAAAGTATGCAATCAAAAATCGCAGACAATAAATGAACGGATTCATGACTTGTTTGTGTGCGAAGGGGGTGGAGCATTGTGCTCCAAAAATAAATGAATTTACTCCAGAGGGCTGGAAAATGGAGACGCCTGAAAACCGTGCCGCCTTTCAATCCGCCTCTTCCCTGGCTGACGCGTGCCGGGATCGGCAAATCTTAGAGGGGAGGGCGGTTATCTGCGACAGCAGCCACAACCTTGTTGTAGACTGTGGCTGCATGCGCGGATTGATTCCCCGCGAAGAAGGAGCCATCGGCATGAATGACGGCAGCGTCCGGGATATTGCCGTCATTTCCCGGGTGAACCGTCCCGTCTGCTTTCTTGTGACGGGATTTCAAAAAAACGAAGATGGAAAGACCATCGCCCTTCTTTCCCGCCGGGCCGCCCAAGAGCTGTGCATGAAGGAATATGTTTCAACTTTGGTTCCCGGGGATATTGTGAACGCCAGAATCACCCATCTGGAAACCTTTGGCGCTTTCGCGGACATCGGCTGCGGCATCGTTTCTCTATTACCAATCGACATGATCTCCGTTTCCCGGATAGACCATCCCAGAGAGCGCTTTTCAGTAGGAATGGACATTACGGCAGTCATTAAGGCTATCGACAACGGCCGAATCAGCCTGACCCATAAGGAGCTTTTGGGTACCTGGGAAGAAAACGCCGCCTTATTCTCCCCAGGGGAAACCGTCGCGGGCATTATCCGGTCCGTGGAAAGCTACGGCGCCTTTGTAGAGCTAACCCCTAATCTTGCCGGGCTTGCTGAAATCAAAGAAGGAATCTCCCCGGGACAGCAGGCCAGTGTGTACATTAAAAGCATTATCCCTTCAAAAATGAAGGTGAAGCTGATCATCGTGGACACCTTTCAATATGATTATCGTCCTTGTGCTCCTGACTATTTTTACCACGAAAAGCATATGGATCGTTTTGTTTACTCGCCGGAGTCCAGTGAAAAGCTAGTGGAAACCGTATTCACTTCCTCTTAAGCTTAAAACAGAGTGAAGCATACAAAGCACCTGATGAGTTTTTCTCACTCTCAGGTGTTCTTTGTATGCCTATTCAGAATCAACAGAAGAATATTTCTGTAAGATCATGTTTAGATACTCCGAAGACAGATCGCTAATGGATTTCAAGAGTGTAGGCTCCTGCGTATAAGGACCGATTTCTTTTCCAAACCAAGCTGCGTCGTGCCACTGGCCACACTTAAACCCAGTCCTGCGGTAAACTCCCAAGCAGGAAAACCCCAGGCCTAAATGCAGCTTTTCACTTTTCACATTTGGAAGCGTAACGCCTCCATAAACATTTTTGACTCCCTGCTTTTCCAAGAGTTCTATTAAAGCGCAATACAGCCTTTTTCCTATTCCCTGGGAAGTATAAGGCCGGCCCAAATAAACAGACAGCTCCGCATTCCATTGATAAGCTTCCCTTTCCATATGACGATGAGCATAGGCATACCCCACAAGTCTTCCTTGCTTTTCACAGACTAGATAAGGGTAATCCTTAGTTTAACTGAGGATACGTTTTGTAAAATCCTGTCTAGTGGGTAATGTGTATTCGAAAGTAATCGGAGTATCAATGTATTGCTCATAAATTTTTAATAACTGCGGAACATCTCCGGTTCCAGCTAATCTAACTTTTATGTCCATTTCTTCTCCTGTATTGATGCTGCTCTGTCATTGCATAACCCACAAAACATCATAGCAAAGGAAGTATCAACGTACCGTAGAAATATCGTCATATTATCAGCTATCAAATCCATAAAACTAGTCAATATTGTTTAAGATTGATAAGAATACATTCTATTTCTGCAAAAAATATAACTTCAATATAAAATAGCGGTACAGCTAAGCTGTACCGCTATCAGGCTTCCATAAAGGAAACTTATTTTACTTCTACTTCAGCGCCAGCCTCAGTCAGCTTAGCCTTCAAAGCCTCGGCATCGTCCTTAGAAACGCCTTCCTTGACGTTCTTGGGAGCGCCGTCAACCAGAGCCTTGGCTTCCTTCAGACCCAGGCCGGTAGCCTCACGGACAACCTTGATCACGGCGATCTTGTTGGCGCCGGCAGCCTTCAGAACAACATCAAACTCAGTCTTCTCCTCAGCAGCGGCAGGAGCAGCGCCGCCAGCAGCAGGAGCGGCAGCAACAGCAACAGGAGCAGCGGCGGAAACGCCGAATTCTTCCTCCAGAGCCTTTACGAGCTCACTGAGCTCCAGAACAGTTAAGGATTTAACATCTTCAATTAACTTTACAACTTTATCAGACATGTTAGGTACCTCCATAAATTTTTAATTTAAATTTTTTACGCGCTCTGCTTTTCCGCAATCGCGTTCAGCGCAACAACCAGACCCTTCAAAGTACCGTTAAGCACAGTGACGAAGCCGGAAATCGGGCATTCAAGCCGCCCAAAGCCTTGGCAACCAAAACCTCCTTGGAAGGGAGCTTAGCCAGCTCCTCAACCTCAGCGCTGCTCATGACCATACCGTCTACAAAGCCGGATTTGACCTTGAAGAACTTATGGGTTTCAGCGAACTTACAGAGAATTCTAGCGGCCGCCACATGATCCTCCACGCTGACAGCCAACGCAGTGGTACCCTCCAGAACCGGATCCAAGCCGTCTACACCAGCTTCCTTCGCAGCACGGGAGAGTAGAGTGTTTTTCACAACAGAATAGCTGACGCCGGCTTCACGCAGTTCCTTACGGAGCTTTGTATCGTCGGCCACATTGATTCCCTTATACTCGACTAGAACGCCGGCGCAGGAACCCTTGATTTTTTCCGCTAAATCTGCTACAGCCTGTTTCTTTTGCTCTAAAATCTTCTCACTTGGCAATTTCTTTTCACCTCCACAAAATGAGATGTAAAAAGGCCCTTTCCGCATACCGGAAAGGGCCTGAAAGTACCATACACAGAAAAATGCAGGCTTTGCAAGTCACCTTCCTCGGCAGGCAGAACAATAAGCTCTTTACGCAATAAGCACCTGCTGTCTTTGGAAAAGATCAGCAAATATTATACTAGCACAGACCTTTCGATCTGTCAAGCAACAAAATTAAGCGCCGAACTTGTTAGGATTCAGACGGATGCCAGGGCCCATAGTGGTAGCGACCACGCAGGACTTGATATACTGGCCCTTCGCTGCGGCGGGCTTCGCTTTTACAATAGCGCCCATCAGGGTGTCAAAGTTCTCCTGAAGCTTCTGTACGCCAAAGGAAGCCTTGCCAATAGGACAATGGATAATGTTGGTCTTATCCAAGCGGTACTCGATCTTACCAGCTTCGCCTCGGTAACAGCCTTAGCAATATCCGGAGTTACAGTACCGGCCTTGGGGTTTGGCATCAAACCGCGGGGGCCAAGCACCTTACCTAAACGGCCAACCACGCCCATCATATCAGGAGTGGTGATAACCACGTCAAAATCCATCCAGCCTTCCTGCTGAATCTTAGCGGCCATCTCTTCACCGCCTACGAACTCAGCACCGGCAGCCTGGGCCTTTTCCACATTGTCGCCCTTGCAGATCGCCAGTACACGGACGTTTTTACCGGTACCATTAGGCAGCACGATAGCGCCGCGGACCTGCTGGTCAGCATGACGGCTGTCAACACCCAGTTTAATGTGAGCTTCCACCGTCTCGTCAAACTTAGCCTTGGCAGTCTTGATGCAAACGTCAAGAGCCTCTTCAGCGTCGTACAATTTTGCTCTGTCGATCAGCTTGGCGCTGTCAACGTATTTTTTACCGTGTTTCATTGGTTTTCCTCCCTATTGAGTGGTAAAATCGGAAATTTCCTCCCACCCGGGTATTTTGATCAGTCGACAACCTCAATGCCCATGCTGCGCGCGGTGCCTGCGATCATACTCATCGCAGAATCAATGCTGGCAGCATTTAAGTCGGGCATTTTCTGCTCGGCAATCTTCTTGACCTGTTCACGGGTAATCTTCGCGACCTTCTGCTTGTTGGGCGCGCCGGAAGCGTGCTCGATACCACAAGCCTTCTTAATCAGTACTGCGGCGGGGGGCGTCTTTGTCACAAACGTGAAAGAACGGTCCGCGTAAACAGTGATGACGACAGGAATTACAAGTCCTACGTCGTTCTTTGTGCGCTCATTAAATTCTTTTGTGAACGCCATAATGTTGACGCCGTGCTGACCTAACGCAGGTCCAACAGGCGGCGCCGGGGTAGCCTTGCCAGCAGGTATCTGGAGCTTAATGAAGCCAGTAACCTTTTGAGCCATTTCTTTGCACCTCCAAAATTCGTGGTAACTTACGGAAAGGCGTTTCGCCTTCCTCCCACAAGGGACTGACCGTCCCTTTGTTAAACAGCGGAAAGCCGCCGTTTAATTGGTTAAGTTATTCGGCCGGTTCGACCTGATCCAACTCAAGCTCGACCGGTGTTTCGCGCCCGAACATGGAAACCGTGACCCGGACGCTGTTTTTCTCGGTGTTCATTTCTTCCACCGTGCCAACGAACCCATCCAGCGGGCCGTCCACAATGCGGACGGAATCGCCCACCTCGTAAGAAACTTCCACCTGACGTACCTCCACGCCCATTCTCGCCACCTCTTCGTCGGTGAGAGGAATCGGCTTGGAAGACGGACCGACAAACCCAGTACAGCCGCGGATATTCCGCACCACATACCAAGACTCGTCAGTAAGCACCATCTTGACCAGAACATAGCTGGGATAAATCTTCCGCTCAACCTGGCGGGTTTTATTATCCTTTACCTCTGTTACCATTTCCGTAGGAACCCGAACCTCCTGGATCAGATCCTGAAGCTGACGGTTTTCCACGGTTTTCTCAAGATTGGATGCGACCTTGTTTTCATACCCGGAATAGGTATGTACTACATACCATTTTGCTTCCTCTGGCATTTTTTCTCCTCCGTCTGGCTTATCCCGCTACACCCATGAATAAGCGGAACAGGTTAATCAGACCCGTATCCAATGCAAAAATGAACAAACCGATGATGATAATCACCGACAGCACCACGCCCATGTTTTTAAACACGGCCTTAGGAGTCGGCCACACAATCTTTTTGATCTCATTTTTGCAGTCACGGAAGAACTTTCCAGCGCTACGGAAAATGTTGCGCTTTTTGTCAGCAGCGTTTGCCATGTGTTGTCCCTCCGTCCAAACTATTTGGTCTCTTTATGCGTAGTATGCTTCTTACAGAATCTGCAATACTTATGCATTTCGAGCCTGTCCGGATCATTCTTCTTGTTTTTCATCGTGTTGTAGTTGCGCTGTTTGCACTCTGTGCAGGCTAGTGTAATTTTTACTCTCATGACGGCACCTCCCGGTAATTCGGAATTTTCATAAGCCTCCCTCAAAAAGGCGCAAAAAAATAAAGCCTCCATTTGAGGTAAAATAATTATAGCATACCATAAGAAATTCGTCAAGCCCTTTTTTCCAGGGGCTTGACGAGCGTTATCCATATTATCTTCTCATATCATTCAGCGTACTGCCCATGAAGCTCTTTTTCGGCTTTTTTTTCTTCTCGGGCTTAACGTTCTTTCCCTTATATTTCAGGGCGTTTTTTCCAAGCCTTCTGCAAAGCGGGAGTCATCGCCTCTCTGGCGGTCTCCGCCGCATCGCCCTCGATGGAATTCAAAATCACCATGGTGATGATTCCGCGTACATCCAGATCGCCTACGTTATAGACATCATCAAGAATTGTAAACAGTTTTTCCTTTCTCTGCTGCTCTCCGGGGGTTCTCAACAGGTACTGAACCTGAGGCACTATTTTTTCCCGGGCGAAAGTCACACCGCGAAAGGAGGGATAATGCTCTTTTTCAAAGCGAATGTCATCCTTTAACGAGGGGAATACATTTACCAGACGGTTGCAGAAAAACAGAGGATCCACATTTCCCTCGTCGCTCTTCTTTTTCTTTTTATTCTGCTGCTGGACAATGGCCTTGCGCTTCGGCCCCTCTACCGTCTCCACAAAGTCGGCGGCAATGCTTTCAGCCTCCTTAGTGGAATCCGTCTCCGGATCGAACAGCCAAACAGCGATGTTCTTCCACTGATTGTCCGGACCCTCGTCCGTCATCGCGCAGCTTCTCAAAAAGTATTTCTTGACCTCTCCGTCGAACAGCACGCTGTAAGCGGAGCCCTCCCCCGTATACAAGGCGATCTGCTCGCTTTTACTGTCCGTATCCACCTTCTGGCGGACAAATCCCTGGCTGTCAAGAGCCTCTCCCACCTTATCGGCAATCAGGTCAAACGCCTTATTATCCAAAAAAATCACTCCTGGTCTTTTATTCATCTGATACTCAGTTTAGTATTATAACACTTCTGCTTAAATTTGTCACCCTTTTCCGCCGGATTCTCACACTTTTTTCAATTGCACCTTTCACGCTTCTGTGGTATGATATAATACTGAAAAATAAACGGCAGCCTGTTTTTCAGAATCATGAGAACATAGGAGCGTGATCTTTTTTGTCTAAACTACAAATCGCGGTGCTGTTCGGCGGCGCCTCCTCTGAACACGAGGTTTCCAGAATGTCCGCCACCACTGTTCTGAGGCTATCGACAAAAGCCGTTATGAGGTAACTCCAGTAGGCATCAAAAAGGATGGCAGCTGGTGGCTGTATCCCGGCGATATCGGCCTGATTCTCGACGGGCGCTGGGAAAGCTGCCCCGATAACCTTCCCGCCTTTTTAGTGCCGGATGCCTCTGTCGGGGGTCTGCTGATCCGGGATTCTGACCACAGCGATACCGTGAAAAAAATTGACTGCGTGATTCCCGCCCTTCACGGAAAAAACGGCGAGGATGGAACCATACAGGGCCTTTTGCAGCTTGCGGGCATTCCTTTTGTGGGCTGCGATATGACCTCCTCCGCCGCTTGTATGGATAAGGTCATCACCAACGTCATGCTGGAGCAGGCCGGAATCCCCCAGGCAAGGTTCACGTGCTCTACGCCTATGAGTTTCAAAGCGCTCCTGATGAAGCCGTTCTTAAAATTGAAAAAGACCTGGGCAGCTACCCTGTATTCGTAAAACCCGCCAACGCAGGCTCGTCTGTTGGGGTCAGCAAGGCGGAAAACCGTGAGGAACTCAGAGCCGCTATTGCCAAAGCCGCCAAGGAGGATGGAAAAATCCTTATTGAGGAAAATATCGTGGGCCAGGAGGTTGAGTGCGCCGTTCTGGGCAACGAGGATGACCTGCTCGCCTCGACCGTAGGGGAAATTGCCCCCTCCAATGAGTTTTACGATTACGAAGCCAAATACCTTTCCGGCACCTCCGGGCTTTATATTCCAGCCCATTTGGAGTCCGGCGTCATTGAGACAATCCGTTCCACCGCCCAAAAGGCTATCAGGTGCTGGGCTGCAGCGGCTTGGCACGGGTGGACTTCTTTGTAAGAAACGGCAGCGAGGTGCTGCTGAACGAGCTCAATACTCTTCCTGGCTTTACTTCGATCAGTATGTATCCTAAGCTGATGGAGCACGAAGGGCTTTCCAATCAGGAGCTGATTCACCGGCTGATCCAGCTGGCGGTCAAGCGTATGGGAAAAGGAGCGGATGCGTAATGGCCTCCAATCATCCCATTGGGGTCTTTGACTCCGGAGTGGGCGGGCTGACCGCCGTAAAGGAGCTGAGAGCCTTACTTCCTCACGAGGATATCGTCTATTTCGGCGACACCAGCCGAGCTCCTTACGGCAATCGCAGCCGGGACACCATCCTGCGCTACGCAAGGCAGGATGTGAATTTTCTTCTTTCGCAAAAGGTAAAAATGATTATCGCCGCCTGCGGAACCGTCAGTTCGGTGGCGGCGTCCATGGGGCAAAGCTGCCCGTGCCCTTTACCGGCGTGGTTACCCCTACCTGCCGTGCCGCGGTAAAGGCTACCAAAAACAAAAGAATCGGCGTAATTGCCACGGCGGCCACCATTGACAGCGGCTCTTACCGCAAGGAGCTGAATGCCTTGCATCCTGAAATCCAGGTTTTTGAGCAGCCCTGCCCCCTGTTTGTCCCCCTGGTGGAAAACGCCTTTATCGACCCCGGAGACCAGGTGACTAACCTGGTGGCCCAGCGGTACCTGTCCGGACTGCGCGGTGCCGGCGTGGATACCTTGATTTTAGGCTGCACCCATTATCCTATTATCAGCGCCATTATTTCCAAGGCCATGGGAGATCAGGTCACCCTGATTGATTCCGGCAGGGAAACGGCTGTCTATGCCGCCCGATTGCTGAAGGATCAGCAGCTTTTGGCTTCCGGCGGCCAGGAGGGCCGAAACGCTTTCTATGTCAGCGACAGCGTGGACGGCTTCAATCAGATCGCGGATATTTTTCTCGGCAGAGAAATGAACCACAGCGCCTGCCGAATTAATATAGAGGAATATTAAAACAGAGTAGGAGCATTAAAGCGAATGCAGGAAAATTATTTAATCTCCATCGTAGGCACCCAGGAGATCGACGGAGAAAAGGACCAGATCGAGCTGACGACCGTGGGCACCTATGTCCGCAAAGGAAACAGCCGATACATCGTTTATCACGAGTTTAATCAGGATTTACCCGCCGGGAAGGTCACCTCCGTCTTGAAGGTAGAGGATGACAAACGGGTAACCCTGATCCGCTCCGGCGGCCAGCGCTCTCGTCTGGTGCTGGAAAAGGGCAAGCGCCATTTATGTCACTACGACACCGGCTTCGGCTCCCTGATGGTCGGGGTGTTCGCCCAGTCGATTCACAGCGACTTAACTGATTCCGGAGGCACCTTAGACGTCAGCTATTCCCTGGATATCAACTCCGGCCTCAACAGCATGAATAGTATCTTTGTGGACGTCAAAAGAAACGCGAAAAAATCATAAGAGAGGATAGAAGGAAAAATGTCAAAACTTGCAGCCCAGGCAACCAGAGATTTGCGGCAGATCATTCTAGACGCTTTAGGCAGGGCCGTAGCGGAAAAAGCCCTTCCTATGGAGCCGGCGCCGGATTTCACCATTGAGACTCCCGCCGATCCTTCCCATGGAGATTTCGCCACCAACGTGGCTATGGTATCCGCCAAGGCGTTTCACATGGCGCCCCGGAAAATTGCCGAGGCCCTCTCTCCCTATTTTGAGTTTTCCGGCACCTATTTTGAAAAATTTGAAATTGCCGGCCCCGGCTTCATCAACTTCTTTTTGAGCCCCAGGTTCTATGCGGCCGTGCTTCAGGATATTGAAGCTTTACAGGACGGCTATGGGCGCTCCGATTTTGGAAAAGGCAAAAAAATCAACGTGGAATTCGTTTCCGCCAATCCCACCGGCCCGATGCATATGGGCAACGCCAGGGGCGGCGCCCTAGGCGACTGTCTGGCGGCGGTGCTGGATGCCGCGGGCTATCAGTCTCCCGGGAATTTTACATCAACGACGCGGGAAACCAGATCGATAAATTCGCCCTCTCTCTCGATATCCGCTATCAGCAGATTTTCAAGGGAGAAGAAGCTGTTCCCATGCCGGAGGACTGCTATCAGGGCGCCGATATTCTAGAGCGGGCTCAGGAATTTGCCGGTCTGAACGGCGACGGCTACCTGGAAAAAAGCCAGGAGGAACGGCAAAAGGCCCTGGTCGATTTCGCTCTGCCGAAGAATATCGCCAAAATGCAGTCCGATTTAAAGAAATACAGAATTGAGTATGATACCTGGTTCCATGAAAGCGTGCTCCATAATGACGGTGAAATTCAGGATACCCTGAAAATTCTGACGGAAAAGGGCATGACCTATGAGCTGGACGGGGCCCTCTGGTATAAGGCTACCGACTTTGGCGCGGAAAAGGATGAGGTCCTGGTCCGGAAGAACGGCAATCCCACCTATTTCGCCGCGGATATTGCCTATCACCGGAATAAATTCCAGCGGGGCTTTGACCGGTGCATCGATATCTGGGGCGCCGACCATCACGGACACGTTGCCAGAATGAAGGGCGCTATGAACGCCGTAGGGCTTGACGGCAGCAAGCTGGACGTTGTCCTGATGCAGCTGGTCAAGCTGGTCCGCAACGGAGAAATCGTCCGCATGAGCAAACGGACCGGCAAGGCGATTCAATTAGCCGATCTGCTGGATGAGGTTCCCGTAGACGCCGCCCGTTTTCTGTTCAACATGCGGGAACCAATTCCCAAATGGAGTTCGATCTGGATTTGGCGGTTCAGCAGGATGCGCAGAATCCAGTCTATTACGTTCAATACGCTCACGCCCGGATTTGCAGTATTTTAAAGGCCCTGGAAAAAGACGGCGTCGTCAAGCGGGCCTGCTCTGAGGAGGAGCTGCTTCTGCTGGTCCAGCCGGAGGAGCTCAGCCTGATCCGCCATCTGGCCGCCTACACCGGCGAGGTCGTCTCCGCTGCCAAGGACTATGATCCCGCCAGGATCACCCGCTATGTGATTGATTTAGCCAATCTGTTCCATAAATTTTATAACGCCTGCCGTGTCAAGGGCGAGGAAGACAGCCTATGCCAGGCCAGGCTGACCCTATGCGTGGCGGTAAAAACAGTGATCCACAACGTGCTGACGATGTTTAAAATTTCCGCTCCTGAATCCATGTAACCGTGCTCGGACCTCTATTCCCAAATTTGTATTCAATTTCTTGCGTCTGAATGGACACAATTAAATCCATGTATCCTACTGAACTTAATAAAAGGAGTTTGCCTTATGAGTTTTCCATTTCACCTGCCCTTGATTTTAGACGGCGCTACCGGAACCAATCTTATCGCCGCCGGTATGCCCAGCGGTGTGTGCGTGGAGCAATGGATCTTAGAGCATCCTGAGAAGCTCCTGGCCTTGCAGCGGGCTTTTCTGGAAGCGGGCTCCAACGCGGTTATGGCACCCACTTTCGGCGCCAACCGGGAAAAATTGGCGGCATACGGCCTTCAGGATCAGGTAGAGGAAATCAATTTAAAGCTGGTGGCCTTGAGCAAGGAGGCCGCCGAGCCCTTTCATGCTTTAGTAGGCGGAGATGTCTCTCCTGCCGGCGTGATGATCGAGCTTACGGCGATCTGACCTTTGATGAGCTTTACGACATTTACTTAGAACAGATCCGCGCTCTGAAAAAAGCCGGCGTGGATTTTATCGCCCTGGAAACCCAGATGAGTCTGGCGGATCTTCGGGCGGGAGTTTTGGCGGCAAAGGAGGCGGGGCTTCCGGTATTCGCGACTATTACGGTAGAAGACAACGGCAGAACCATTATGGGAACAAAATTCCTTCCGGTCCTGATTACGCTGCAGGCCTTAGGCGCTGCCGCCGTAGGCTTAAATTGCTCCACCGGCCCCGAAGTGATGGAGGAATTGCTGGAGGGCGCGGTGTCCCACGCTCAGGTACCCTGATCGCCAAGCCTAACGCCGGGAAGCCCTCCCAGGAGGATCCCGCCGTATATCCCCTCTCTCCCGCCGAGTTCGCTGAAAAAATGGAATCCCTTCTGGCTGCGGCGCCCAAATCGTAGGAGGCTGCTGCGGCTCTACGCCGGAGCATATCAGGGAGCTTGCCCAAACAGTGGAAAATACTTACCGGGAGCTTGCTCCCCAGGAACCGGACCATTTCGCCGCTGCGATCGAAAGCGAAAGCTTTTTCCTTGGAGACGATATCTCTCTCAGCGAGCCTTTGGAATGCAGCTACGATCTTGGAGACGATTTGATCGACATTGAGGATGAGCAGGTCAATGCCGCTTTAGTCGAGGTCAACAGTATAGACGACGCCAAGCTGTTGATCGAAAACACCTCTATGACCCGGCTTCCCATTGTCGTGCGGATTCATAATCTGGATGTGCTGGAATACACGCTTCGGAACTTCCAGGGCCGGCTGATCGTAGACTCTGCCTGCGATTTGGAGGAAGAAGAAATGAGGCCTATCGTCGATTATTACGGCGCGATTTTGTATTAAGCAAATCTGCTCCCAGGTGTCTGAACCTCTTATCAATAAAAACAATCAAAGGAGCAGCGCTGAAAATTACCGGCTGCTCCTTTTGATCTTGTATCCCGGAAAATGAAGCTTCTCACAGCGTGTCGACGCCTGAACAAGCCCAAGCTCTAAAAGATCCCTCTGCCGGCCAGCCTTCAAGTGGCAAGAAGCCTTCTTCTTACACCTCACGCCTTGCCGACCAGGAATAGGCAGTTCAACCCTTGACAGACTCATGTATCCTTTAAGCCTTCTGTAGGGCTATTCCCTTTGCCCAATATCTTGGCCAATCATCTTTTCTCTCCCTGGCAAAGCTGAAAAGGCTCATTTTGATAAGGCACACAAAGCAAAAGCCATCTTTCTCTAAGGAAAGATGGCTTTTTCATTACTCGTTTTACCGTTAAGCGTTTCCGCAGGAGAATGAACTCACATACCGGCTCAAGAAGCTTCCTCTCCGGGCTGATCTTTTAACGAACGCTGGGAAAGGCTATTTCCACCGTAAACAGGTCGGCGTCAGTAGTCACCCGGAAGTTCCCTCCGCAGGCCTCGGTAAAGCTTTCCGCGATGGAAAGCCCCAAGCCGGAGCCTTCGGTGGAACGGGAAGCATCTCCCCGGACAAAGCGCTGGGTAATATTCTCTCCAAGGCTCCCAGCTCATATTTAGAGGTGTTTTTGATCATCACTGTCGTCCAGGAATCATCCCGGTAAAGGCTGATATAAACCCGGGAACCCTCCAGAGAGTATTGCAGGGAATTTTTAATTACATTTTGGAAAACACGGTACAGCCGCTCTCCATCTCCACGGATCATCACAGGATCGTTGGGTAGGTTTATTTTGAAGATCAGATTGGAGCCGGAGATGTCCTCATCCATATCCGCCAAGGTCTGACGGATCAGCTTTACCAAATCGAGCTCCTCGATATCCAGCTTCATTTCTCCGCTGGAGGCCTTGGACACATCAAAAATATCCTGCACCATGGTTTTCAAACGCTGGGACTTCTTGGACAAAATTTTGATATAGTCCTTTACATGCTCAGGCAGATCTTCCTCCTTCTCCAGAAGCTCCACGTAGCCGATGATGGAAGTCAAAGGCGTTTTAATGTCATGGGACACGTTGGTAATCAGTTCTATTTTCATCCGCTCAGATTCATCCGCTCTTCCAGGGCCACGGAAAAGCCCTCCTGAATTTCGTTTAAATCTTGAGCGTGGCATAAAGATCAGAATCCGCCGGCAGAGTCAGCTTAGCTCCATATCTCCGGCTTTCATCACGGAAACCTGATCCACGACCTCGCCCATTTCCTCTACGGTTTTCCGAAAGCGCTTTACATATACGCAAACGCACACGACAGCCGCCGCAATCCAAATAACCACAAAGACCAGAAAAACAAACTGATAATACGCGGATCTAAAAGAAAAGGAAAGGCTTATCATGAACAGCAGCATCCCGATCACCAGCAAAGCGGCCTCAATTCCAAGCACCAGCCAGAACCGGTCTACCAGCTTTCTCTGAAACGGCTTATACTGCTCCCGCCTGCGGTACCAACGCATAATAGAGCGTATGATGTTATGCCGGAACACGTTCCCTTTGTTATATCGCATATCGTTGATCAGGACATACACATAATAGACAAACTGGAGCAAGGCGATAATTTTGTAAAACCTGCGGCCGTAGGAGCTCCAGCAGAAGCCGGAATAGATCGAGAACGAAATGAAAAGCAGAATCAGCTTAACTTCCAGCCACACCTTACCAGAAACCCAGGCGATTCTTTGATCCGCGGCCTTTTTGGCCTTTCGCAGAAAAATATAAACCATCAATAAAACGGCAGCAATGCCCAGGGCGATAAAGGTGCCTGCCTGCTCCCAAAAACGTTCCTGAATCACGGTATACATGGACCAGGGGCTTTCGGTTGGAACGATCTTTTCAGAAAAAGCCATCCGCAGCTCCAGGTTCTGCCAGCCATAGCTTTCCACAAAGGATTCGTAGCCGTCAGAATATTCATAGGAATCATAGCTGTCCGCCCGGTATCTCTCAAGGTAAAGGTCATAAATGGGCCAAAACTCAAATTGACCGGTAATATCCCGGCCGTCCCGGGTGACCTTCACATTTCCATTCCGGTAATCCACAATGTAATTGTAGCCCTCCGGCACGGATTCCTGAAACAGGTTGACATTGGTATTGCTGAAGGTTTTTCCGCTCTCGCTGTTGGAAATCCGATAAATCACATTGGCCTGATCCTCGTTGATGGAACTAAAGCTTAAATTCTCAAAACTGCCGTCGCGCCCGCATCCACCATCAGCGTTTGAAATCTTGACGCCACCGCGCTCTGATATCGCTGAGTGGACTGCACGTCGCCGTCAAACGCTTCCGACAAAACAAAATTAATGCTGTTGGAGCCATAAACCGGCTGCTCCAGCAGAAGCAAGCCTACGCTGAAAAAAATGCTAAAGGACATGACAAAGCATAAAAAGCCGATTACCTGCTTACCTGCCGTGCTTTTCGATTTTGTATCCAATCCCCCACACCACCTTTAAATACTCGGGTTCCTTCGGATTCAGCTCGATTTTTTCACGGATCCGGCGGATATGCACCATCACCGTATTTTCCGCTGAAAAAGCAGGCTCGTTCCATACACGCTCGTAGATTTCCTCCGCGGGAAAGATTCTTCCGGCGTTTCGGATCAGCAGATCAAAAATTTTGGATTCCGTAGCGGTCAAATGGACCGGCTCTCCGTCCGCAAACAGGGACCGGGTTTCCAAATCATAGCAAAGGCGGCCGATCTCGATGGTTTTTCCTCCAGTTTTCGCGTGGATATCCCCCAGCGTTGTATATCGGCGGACCTGCGATTTCACTCGGGCGATCAGCTCCATGGAGTTGAAGGGCTTTGTCAGGTAATCATCAGCCCCATAGAAAGCCCCAGCACCTTATCGGTATCCTCGCTTTTGGCGGACAGAATCATGATCGGGAAGTTTTTTCGTTCCCGAATCTTCAGCACCGCCGACAAACCGTCCAGCTTCGGCATCATCACGTCGATAATGATCAGCTGAAGATCCTGGCTCATAGCGATTTCCAGGGCTTCCAGGCCGTCGTAGGCTTAAAAACACGAAACCCCTCCTGCTCCAGATTGATCGCGATTGCCTGGACAATTTCCTTATCGTCGTCTACCACCAAAATATTGCCGCTCATCCGTTTTTTACCTGCTTCCTTTTAGGATTTCCCTATGCTTGTAGTGTAAAAGAGATGTCTTACAGAATAGGCGATGTCTTTCTTACAAAATCTTTACGATTTGTCCTCCGGTTCCGGCCGCGGCGTTTCCGTAAACAGCTTCCCTATTTTTTCTTTCCATCCTGGCAAAGAAGCTCCGTCCTCCGGCTCTTCCTCCTCCCAGCTTTCAAAGCCGAAATAGCATCCGATACAGCAAACCGCCGCTGTGACGGCCCCAACAATACAGGAAAGCTCCACCCTTTCCACAGCGCAGAAGATGATCGCGGTCAAAACGCCGCAGATTCCAAGCGTGAACGCCGCGAAGCTGATTTTTCCCTTGATACCCAACTCGCTATCCCCTTTCTATACAATTTACCTTCCGGAAAAGAGCGTCGCTTAACCGCCCAAACCGCTCCATCGTAAGCTCCTCCGCCCGGGCGTTCGGCGGGATTTCACAGGCCGCCAGAGTTTCCAGAGCCTGCTGCTTGGAAACTGCCAGTCCGGCGCTGAGGGAATTGGCCAGCGTTTTTCTCCGCTGAGCAAAAGCGGCCTTCACTGTCTGGAAGAAAAAAGCCTCATCCTCTACGGAAACCGCCGGCGTTTCTCGTATTTTCATCCGAATCACCGCGGAATCCACATTAGGCGGCGGCAGAAAGCTGCCCCGGGAAACCTGGAAAAGCATTTCCGGCTGGGCGTAATATCGAACCGCGATACTGACCGCCCCCACATTCCGGGAGCCTGGCTCCGCGCAGATTCGCTGAGCCGCCTCCTTCTGCACCATCACCGTTAAGGAATCCACCGGCAGCTTTTCCTCCAGCACCTTCATGATCACCGGAGAAGTAATATAATAGGGCAGATTCGCGCACAGGCACACCGGTTTATCCCCGAACTGCTCCTGAATCACCTGCCTGAGATCCAGCTTCATCACGTCCCCGGAAATCACCGTGACGTTGGAAAACTCTCCCAGCGTTTCTTCCAGCACCGGCAGCAGACGGCGGTCCAGCTCGATCGCCGCCACCTTGTCCGCCCGCCGGGCAAGCTCATAAGTAAGCACTCCGATGCCGGGTCCGATCTCCAAAGCGCACACTCCCTCCCGCGCGCCGCATTCCTCCGCCATACGGGGGCACACCCCTGGATTCACTAAAAAATTCTGTCCCAAGGACTTAGAGAATGAAAATCCGTACCGGGACAGAATACTTTTTATATTCCCTATATCTGAAAGCTGGCTCATTTTTTCCTCCGCTTTTAGTAAATTTTAATAAGTTTATTATATCATAAAAATCATTTAGTCAAAAGCATTGATTATTCTATTAAAATGCAATATGATAGTACTATACCAAATGTTGTGATAAAACGCAAATAAAATTAAATTTATCACGATATGTAGTGCTGTGTTTTACAGATAAAATAGAAGCTGAAGCTGGAAAGGGGCACAAGAATGGAACGAAGAGACAAGGAAAATTATTATTTGGATATCGCGGAAACGGTGGCGGAGCGCGGCACCTGCCTGCGCCGGAATTTCGGTGCTATCATTGTCAATAAGGATCAGATTATTTCCACCGGCTATGTGGGGGCTCCCAGAGGCCGCCGCAACTGTATCGACCTGGGCTACTGCGTCCGGGAAAGCCTTCAGATCCCCCGTGGGGAACGGTACGAGCTTTGCCGCTCCGTTCATGCGGAGGCCAACGCTATCATCCATGCTTCCAGAAACGATACTCTGGGAGGCACGTTATATCTGGTAGGCAAAAATGCGGCGGACAATTCTTATGTGGAGAATGCCGCGCCCTGTTCCATGTGCAAGCGTATGATCATCAACGCCGGCATTGTCCGGGTGATCATACGCAACACAAAGGACTCGTTCACTTCCGTCAACGTAGACGACTGGATTTATAACGACGAATCCTTGACGGGTACGAGAGGCTATTAACCGCGATTCTTATGGAGGTTCTACCATGGATTTTATCAAAGGCAACTGGAGCCGCTATGTGGACGTGCATGACTTTATCCAGCACAATTATACCCCCTATGACGGCGACGAATCCTTTCTTTCTCCTCCCACGGAGAAAACCAAAAAGCTGTGGGCTCAGGTCCGGCAGCTGATGGACCGGGAGGTTCAAAACGGCGGCGTACTGGATATCGACGAGCACACCATTTCCGATATCGACGCCTATGCTCCCGGCTATATCTGCAAGGAGCTGGAAGACATCGTCGGGCTTCAAACCGACGCTCCCCTAAAGCGGGCCATTCTCCCCTTTGGCGGCAAGCGCATGGTCATAAAGTCCTTAGAGGCCTACGGCCGCAAAATGGATCCCAAGGTTGCGAGGTGCTCAAATACCGCAAAACCCACAACGACGGCGTATTCGACGTTTACACCGACGAAATGAAGCGGGCCAGACACCACGGCATCATCACCGGCCTGCCGGACGCTTATGGCCGGGGACGCATCATTGGCGACTACCGGAGGGTGCCGCTTTACGGCGTGGATTTTCTCATTGAGGACAAGCAGCGTTCTCTCAAGGACATGAATTATAACGTAATGGATGAGGAGGCCATCCGCCGCCGGGAGGAGACCGCCGAACAAATCAAGGCCCTTCACCGCTTAAAACGTATGGCGGAAAGCTATGGCTATGATATCTCTCAGCCTGCCAAGGACACCAAGGAAGCCATTCAGTGGCTTTATTTCGCTTATCTAGCGGCGGTTAAGGAGCAGAACGGCGCCGCCATGTCCTTGGGCCGCACCTCCACCTTCCTGGACATCTACGCCCAGCGGGACCTGGAAAACGGCGTTTATACCGAGGAACAGATTCAGGAATTTGTAGACCATTTTATTATGAAGCTGAGAATGGTCCGCTTTCTCCGCACGCCCGCCTATGACGAGCTGTTTTCCGGCGACCCCACCTGGGTCACCGAATCCATTGGGGGCCGCTCCGCAGACGGCAGACACATGGTTACCAAAATGTCCTACCGTTACCTGCACACCCTGGTAAATTTAGGGCCGGCGCCCGAGCCTAACATGACTATTTTATGGAGCCGCCGCCTTCCAGAAAACTTTAAGCGGTTCGCCGCCAGGCTGTCGATCGAGACCTCCTCGATTCAATATGAAAGCGACGACTTGATGCGGAAAAAATTCGGAGACGATTACGCCATCGCCTGCTGTGTTTCCGCTATGCGGGTAGGAAAGCAGATGCAGTTCTTCGGCGCCAGAACCAATTTGGCGAAAGCTCTGCTGTACGCTATCAACGGCGGCCGGGATGAAATTACCGGAGAGCAGGTCGCTCCCGAATTTCTGGCCTGCCGGGGTAAAAAGCTGGAATTTGACGACGTAATCAAAAAATTCGACGCCATCTGCGACTGGCTCGCTAAGCTGTATATCAACACACTGAATATCATCCACTATATGCACGATAAATACTGCTATGAGAAAATTCAAATGGCTCTTCATGACGACGAAATCCTCCGCACCTGTGCCTGCGGCATCGCCGGACTGTCGGTAGTGACGGACAGCCTCTCTGCCATCAAGTACGCCAGCGTCAAGCCGATTCGGGATGAACGGGGACTGGCGGTGGATTATCAGGTCACCGGGGATTATCCGAAATTCGGCAACAACGATCCCAGAGCGGATGAAATCGCCGTGCAGGTGGTTAAAATGTTCATGAGCAAGATCTCGAAATGTCCTACCTACCGGCACAGCAAGCCCACCCTCTCCATTCTGACCATCACCTCCAACGTGGTATACGGCAAGAAAACCGGTTCCACGCCGGACGGCCGCAAGCGGGGCGAGCCTTTCGCTCCCGGAGCCAATCCTATGCACGGCCGGGATCAAAACGGCTGCATCGCCTCCATGTCGTCGGTGGCAAAGCTTCCCTATGATTACAGCGAGGACGGCATTTCCTATACCTTCTCTATCGTACCGGGAGCTTTAGGCAAGAACGACGACGAGAAAGCCGCCAACCTCATCGGACTGCTGGATGGCTATTTCAAGGAGGGCGGCCACCACATCAACGTAAATGTTTTGAATCGAGATGTTTTGCTTGACGCTATGGAGCATCCGGAGCTTTATCCCCAGCTTACTATCCGGGTATCCGGCTACGCGGTGAATTTCATCAAGCTGTCCCGGGAGCAGCAGCTGGATGTCATCAGCCGGACTTTCCACGACCGCTTCTAAAGAGAAGGACCGCCAGTTTCCATTCTATCGTCCATACGCGCCTGTTTTTCTTTCATTCCACGAAGACTCAATCCAGAGGCATTTGGGATACGCTCAAGCTGTTATTTTCGTATTTCCTGCCGTCTCGCTGTTTTCAATCACCGGGAGGAAGCCAGATGAATAAAAGCAACCAGGATACAGGATATCTCCATTCAGTGGAAACCTTTGGCGCTCTGGATGGTCCCGGCATACGCTATGTTCTGTTTTTGCAAGGCTGTCCCCTGCGCTGCGGCTTCTGCCACAACCCGGATACCTGGCAGGCCTGTACCGGCAAGGCTGTCACACCGGAGGATGCGTTTGAGGATATTTTAAAATATAAAAATTTTATTTCCTCCGGCGGGGTAACGTTGTCCGGCGGAGAACCTCTTTTACAGCCGGAATTCTGCCAGGCGCTGATCAGCCTGTGCCACAGTGCCGGAATCCACTGCGCTGTTGATACCGCCGGTTCTATCCCATTGGATTTCTGCCGGCAGGCTGTGGACGCCGCCGACCTTCTTTTACTGGATATTAAGGCACTGGACCCTACTCTATGCCAAGAGCTTACCGGCCAGGATAATCAAAACGCTCTAGCCCTGCTGGAATACTGCGAAGCCGCCCAAAAAGCGGTTTGGATTCGCCATGTATTGGTTCCCGGCCTTACCTTGCGGCGGGAGCTGCTGGAAAATTTAGCTGAGTTTCTTTCCGGTTTTTCCTGCGTGGAGCAGGTGGAGCTTCTTCTTTCACAAAATGGGGGAATACAAATGGGAGGCTTTAAATCTGAGGTCTCCCTTGTCCGGCACCCGTGAACCGACCAAAGCGGAGGTCGCTGCGGCAAAAAAAATCTTCCAAAGCCGGGGGCTCTCCATCCATTAGCGGAAGCCCTCAAGGCTGGAAGCTCCAGACGTTAGCGAAAACCTGTGTTAAGAACGGCACGCAAAAACGCAGCCGTACCAAGACAGTTGGTACGGCTGCGTTTTTTACGGTTTGTTGGGAGTCTTGCTGATACCCTGAGACTTGAAGCGCATGTTACAGCACGGAACACACCAGATCTCCCATCTCCTTGCAATTCACCTTCCGTGTTCCCTCGGTGTAAATATCCGGCGTCCGGGCAGTCTTTAAGACCTGTCCTACGGCCCGCTCAATGTCATCCGCCGCCGCAGGCTCTCCTAAGGAATAACGCAGCATCATAGCTACAGAAAGAATCGTAGCCAGGGGATTGGCAATTCCCATTCCCGCGATATCAGGAGCTGAGCCGTGGATCGGCTCATACAGTCCCAGCTTGCCCTCGCCTAAACTGGCTGAGGACAGCATTCCGATGGAACCGGAAATCATGGATGCCTCGTCGGATAGAATATCTCCGAAAATATTGGAGGTAACAATCACATCGAACTGCTTTGGGTTTCTGACGAGTTGCATGGCGCAGTTATCTACATATAGGTGGTTTAACTCCACCTCGGGATATTCCTCGGCTACCTTCAGCACCGTTTCTCTCCACAGCCTGGAGGATTCCAGCACATTGGCCTTATCCACATTGCAGAGCTTTTTGTTCCGCTTCATCGCCAAGTCAAAGGCGACTCTGGCAATGCGCTCAACCTCCGGTACTGTGTACAGCTCCGTATCATAGGCGGCAGAAGCCCCGTTTTTCTTCGTTCTTCCACGCTCGCCGAAATAGATACCGCCGGTCAATTCTCTTACCACCATGATGTCCATCGCTTCTCCGATGATCTCCGGCTTCAGCGGAGAGGCTTCCCTCAACGGCTCAAAGATCACCGCCGGGCGCAGATTGGCAAACAGCCCCAGCGCCCCGCGGATTCCAAGCAGTCCAGCCTCCGGACGGTTGCTGCCCGGCTGATTCTCCCATTTGGGACCGCCCACGGCTCCTAACAGAACCGAATCGGATGCTTTGCATTTTGCTATAGTTTCCTCCGGAAGGGGAACCCCTGTGTGGTCAATGGCGATGCTCCCAGCTCCGCCTCCTCATAGGCTACGGAAAATCCCCGCTTCTCCGCCGTCTTATTCAAAACCTTGACCGCCTCGTCCACAATCTCCGGACCGATGCCGTCCCCCTTCAGCAGTGTAATTTTATATTGCTTCATCATGACCGCTCCTTTTTATATTCGCTAGCTTCTATCCACTATTATCCTCCGTTTTGCCGGCCTTAACTGTAATCTTCGCTACAATTCGTCAGGTTTTCTTGCCGGTCTCTCCAGTTCCGTAAGCCCTGTCCGCCGCTTCCCGCACGATATTCCGTATGTACTTTAGATCTCCGTCCTGCTCCTCATCCAAATCCTTTGAACCTTGGCGTAAACCTCCATCACCTTGTCCCGCATCCACAGCCCGGGAGTAATCCTCACTGAATAACCGCAGCCATTTCCTACAATCCAGTCGTAAAAGCCCGCTTTAGGATCCCATAAGCGGATAAAATCGTCATGATGACGCCGCCGTGGGTCACTACTACCGCCTGGGTGGTGCCGGTACGCAGCATCCCTTCTACCAGCTTATCGAAAGCGTTTAGAACCCGGATGGTAAAGTCTTCCCCGCTTTCCCCACCTGGAGGCGCGGTCTTTTGACCGTTTTCCAGCCACTGTTGAAATTTTGGGTCTTCCTTCAGCTCTTCCGCGGTTTTTCCTTCCCATTCTCCAAAATTGCACTCGGAAAGCGCGGGCACCAGGATAGGCGTCACCTGAGGATAAATGATCTTGCAGGTTTCCACGCAGCGCTTCAATGGGCTGACATAAAACACCGGCGCGCCAGGATAGGAATAGCGCCGATTCATGTCTTCCAGCTTGCCGATTCCCTCCTGCGACAAAGGAGTATCGGTGACGCCCACATAGCGCCCCTCACGGTTGGCTGCGGTAGCGCCATGGCGTATGAAATGGATTTGGTAAGATTTCATAATTATTCTCCTTTTGATTTGTTATTTCGACAAATTTCATATTTTTCACTGTAGATTCTTCAACATTTTGCTTTACATCAGGTTTTGTTCGGAATATAATAAGTATACATGTAGTAATATTTACTGTCATCACTGGGGGGACATCGGATATGAACAGCAATTTCCCAAGAATCATCACATTGCTTCGAAAGGAACGCGGATTGAGCCAAAAGCAAGCCGCCTCCGACTTACAAATCTCCCAAGCGCTCCTCTCCCATTATGAAAAAGGAATCCGGGAATGTGGTCTGGATTTCGTCGTAAGAACAGCCGACTATTATAATGTGTCCTGCGACTATCTGTTGGGACGCACGCCTGACCGGAGCGGCGCCACGCTGACAGTAGAGGATCTTCCAGACCCGGAAGCCGCTGGAAAGGAAAATAAGTTCAGAGGCAGCCTTCTGCCTACCCTGAACAAGAAGCTGATCGCCAACTCTTTAAATATTATATTCGATCTTCTGCAAAAGAGCAATAATAAGGGGTTGACGACCGAGGTTTCTTCTTATTTGACCCTTTCCGTTTATAAAATGTTCCGCACCATTTATTCCGCTAACCCGAAAAATCCCCAGGGCTTGTTTGCCGCGCCCCAGGAGCTTCAGCGGGGCTTATCTGCCGCCGCTCAATTTATCGCGGAGGCCAACGCTATCTGTATTGCTGACGGCAACGACGCGGGGCAGCTGTCCGGGTTAAATCGAGAGGACGCCCTGGCGCTTTCTCCGGAACTGATTTCCCAGCAGTATCCTTTGTTTGCTTCTTCCCTATATAACCTGATACAAAATGCTGAGACCCGCATGGGGGTTAAAAAGGCCGGCGTTAAAAAATAGGCGCCTTCCACGCAACAAAAGCAGAGCATTGAGGAAAATTTTTTATTCTTTCTCACCTCTCACAAATGAATATGGTATAGAAGGTGAAAGCATTTGAAAAGGCTCTAAAGAGCACGCAGCTATAAAAATATACGTTAAAAAATAAAACGACAGCCTTTAGCCAAGGTGCTAAAGGCTGTTTTTATTGGTTAGAAAACCATTGCGGTCAAATTACGGATTACTGCTGGAAGCAGACGGATCGGGACCCTTGCTGACAATAATACGGATGCTGGTGCCCTGGGGCAAAGAATCCCCCTCCGTAAAGCTTTCATAGCCAATTACCCGTCCTCCGGGTATTCGCTGCTATAGGTCTCGCTTCCCTTGACAGGAACAAAGCCGTTAGCGGTCAGCTGAGCAGAGGCCTCGGTCAAGCTAAGACCGGCGATCGCAGGCAGAGGCCGGTTCTCGGGGCCCTTGCTTACAATTACAGCGATTACCGAGCCTTCCGGAAGCTTTTCTCCTTCCGCATACTCCGGCACCTGGGAAATAATATGGCCCTCTGCACGGTATCGTTAAATTCCTCCGTGGACATCAGCACCTGGTATTTACCGTTTTCCTGAGCAGCCTTCTGCGCGTCCTCAAAATTTTCTCCCACCAGATTTGGCATATCTATGGTCTCACCGGGCACAGCGGAGGCCTGACTGGAATCTTCCTGAGAAGACGTAGAGGAGACAGAAGCGGCGCTGGATTGGCCGCTGCTGACCGGCACCTCCTCCCCTCCCCGGTTCATCCAAATCAGAGCAATTGTCAAAAAGACCGCCGCCGCCACAACACAGCTGACGATTCCCCAAACATAATTTGGAACGCCACGCTTTTCCTGCTCAGCCAGCGCCTCCCGCTTTCTTTGGGCCGGCGATGCTTTGGGCGGCGCCGCCACCTCGTTCAGCACCATAGTCACCGTAGGCGCCGCAGACAGCTCCGCCCGCAGCCGTTCAAAGGTCTGCGTCCGCCTGTCCGGCTCAACCTGCAATCCATTGGCCAGCGCGGTAACAATATGCGGCGGAATCTGCTTTAAAATATTGGTAGGGATCAGAAGCCTGCCGTCATTTCTGCGCTTTACCGCCTCCTGGGGAAGCTCGCCGGTTAAGGCATAAAACAGCACTGCCGTAAAGCCGTAAACATCAGTGGCCTGACTGATTTTATTGGGCTCTGAATACTGCTCCACCGCGGCACAGCCACGAAACAGCTCCGGCTCTAATTGGGTTCCCGTCTGCCTAACGGAACGCACGCAGAAACCCCAAAGCTTCATCTTGCCGGACTGGGTAATAATCAGATTATCAGGCTGAGTCCAAGATGCCTGACACCCGCCTGGTACAGATCGCTTAAGCCGGACAAGACCGGCATAAACAGAGCACGGGCCGCGTTCCATTCCAGCCGTCCTCCGCTCCGCTCCACATACTCTGCCAGAGTAATATGCTCTGTCCATTCGGAAATCACATAGGCAGTATGATTCTGCTGGAAAATATCGTAGATCGGCACCATGACGGGAAGCTCCCGCAGCCGCGCCACATTTCTCGAATGCTCTAAAAACTCAATTTTCGCTTCCTTGAAAGGGACTTCGCAGCCAGGGAGCTCTTGCAAAAAGCCTGTCTCTGGATTTCTTCCGCACAAGCGGTACGGCATAAACTCCCGGATATAAACAGGGCCGTCGGACACGGTGTCATATCCGATATAGCCTATGCCCTCTCCGTTGCGTTCCAGCAGCCTCCCTACAAGATACCGGTTCTGCAGCAAGGTCCGCAGGGGAAGGCAATCCTCCGGCTGAGGGCGCATAGCTTCCTCATAGCCGCAGTGAGGCATACATCACGACCCTCGTTATTGCCCATACAGCCCATGCAAAGAGTATGAAGATCTACCATTACTTATCAATCCTCGTCGTCGGATTCTGGGGCCTCCCAGTTGTGCCAGATATTCTGAACATCGTCGTTATCCTCCAGCGCATCCATCAGGCGCTGCATTTTTGTGATGCTCTCCTCATCAGTCAGCTTCACATACGTACTGGGAACCATCTCCACATCCGCGCTCACAAATGTGTATCCTTTCGCCTGAAGATCCTCTCGGACCCCGCTGAAATCTTCCGGTTCGGTATAGATTTCAAACACATCGTCGTCAGCCTGGAAATCCGCGGCTCCGGCTTCCAGCGCGTCCTCCATCACCTTGTCTTCATCCTGGCCTTCCCGCTCTACCACGATGACCCCTTTTTGCTCAAACATAAAGGATACGCAGCCCGGCGTTCCCATATTGCCTCCGAATTTATCGAAGTAATGACGCAAATCGCCCGCGGTACGATTCCGGTTATCGGTCAGGGTTTCCACGATCAGCGCAATGCCGTTGGGACCGTAACCCTCATAGGTAATCGCCTCATATTTGCTGGAATCATTGTCTCCGGCGGCCTTTTTGATAATTCTCTCAATATTGTCGTTGGGCACGTTATTTGCTTTCGCCTTAGCAATACAATCTCTGAGCTTTGAATTGGAGCTTGGATCCGCACTGCCTCCTTCTCTCACGGCAACCGCAGCTCACGGCCGATCTTGGTAAACACCTTAGCTCTGGCGCCGTCGGTTTTTTCCTTTTTCCTTTTAATCGTACTCCATTTAGAATGTCCTGACATACCTACCTGTCCTCCAATATATAAGTCGTGATATAAATGATTTCATAATGATTTATATTATCACAAATCCCACGCTATGGCAAGTTTTTCAGCTGTTTCCGCCAGCACTCCCATCAAAGGCTCCATATTTTTGTCACGGTCCGTATTTTTCCAAAGAACCTCTCCCGCCAATTCTGTGTTCAGAACCGTAAAAATCATTTTCAGCTGCTTTCTTATGATGTCCGCCCCATCCCGACTGTCAGCGCCGCAGGTGAGAAGCATAGCCGCTTTTTTATGCTTAGCGATGGGCGGCCTTTCTCCCCGCACAAACCGAGCGGAAAAATACCGTTGGGTCCGGTCAAAAATCGCTTTCAGCGGCGCGGGAAAGCTGAGATTATAAACCGGGGAAGCCACCACCAGATAGTCGCAGGTCCTCAGCAAATGATCAATCTGGTCAAAGTCAGAATTAACGCATCCTTCTTTGTGTTCGCAGAAGCCGCAGCCCAAACAGGGAGCGATTTTCTGATGGTAAGCCTCCACCATAGTCCATTCCGTTTCTTCTGGAAACGCTTTTAAAAACGCCTGGACTAATCGGGCGGTTGCTCCGTTTTGATGAGGAGAGCCAAACAAAATAAAACCTCTTTTTTTCGGCATATTTCTCCTCCTTTCTTAAGCCACCATCTATTTTATCAGCAATGCCACAAATAAACAACAACATTTTCATTACAATTTTTTCATTTTTATCTTGCTTTTTCTTTTTTCATATTGTATAATAAATCTCGCTGTTAGTAATTCCGCCGGTGTGATGGAATTGGCAGACGTGCTGGACTCAAAATCCAGTGGTAGCGATACCGTACCGGTTCGACCCCGGTCACCGGCACCACCAGGCTGAGCCTGGATGTACACCGCGCACCTCACTTTTGTGGGGTGCGTTTTGTTTTGCGCCCGCGTCGGAGCAGGCATCTCTTTGTGCCGCATAAGCAGGCTGGGCATTGACGCATTTCGCACTCCAGGCTCGGGGCTTTTTTCTTTTCTCTAACCGCCCGTGCCTGAGCTAAACAGCTTATTTGCAAATATTTCCCGGGACGAGTTTAAATTTTTCTCACTTTCAGTTTTTATTCTAGTCGTACAACATAAAATAAGTTTATAGAAAGCAGCTTGATTAAGGAGCAAAAATGAAAAACAAGGATATTACAATATTTGACCTGTTGATTGAAACCCATAAGAGTCTAGAGCGGCAAGGTCCAGGCAGCCCAGAGATGACGCTCCGAGCGTTAAGCTTTGTGGAGAATCTGAATGAAAATTCACGCATAGCAGATTTAGGCTGCGGAACCGGCGGTCAAACAATGGTCCTCGCACAAAATACCGCTGGACATATAACCGGCGTGGACATGGTGCCTGATTTCATCGATATTTTTAATAACAATGCAAAAAGGAATCATCTCGAAGGCAGGATAGCCGGCATTGTTGGTTCGGCTGAGTCGCTTCCCTTTGGAAAAGAGGAGCTCGATCTGGTCTGGTCCGAAGGAATGATAGACGGTATTGGTTTCGAAAAAGGATTGGCGTATTGGAACGGTTTTATAAAAAGGGATGGCTATGTCGTGGTAACGTGTCCCTCATGGCTTACCTCTCAATGTCCTTCTGCGGTTGAAAAATTCTGGGTGGAAGCCGGCAGTGGATTGGATACCATAGAATATAATATATCCGTCATGTCAAAAGCTGGCTACCGTTTCATAGCCGCCTTTACCCTTCCAGAAAACTGCTGGACAGAAAATTACTTTATTCCAAGGGCAGCGGCGGAAAAGTCATTAGCAGAAAAATATAACGGTAATCAAACGGTAAAGGCTTACATTGCGCAGGACAAATATGAAGTGGAGCTATATACAAAATTTAAACAGTATTACGGCTATGTTTTTTATATTGGTAAAAAGATGTAGACAATAAGCCCCTAAAGATTCTTATTATAGTATTTATAGAAAACGAGCTTATTTTTAATCTTTTATTTCCTGGTTTCTTCTTTATATAGCTAATAAATAGCTAATAAAGACGTCAATGAAAAAAGTGAACCATTCTATGGCTCTCTGACAGGCTTGAAAATATCGATTCTTAATAAATAAAGAGACTGGCTGGATTTCAGGGAAAATCAGCCGGTCTTTTTTCATGATTAAATCAGGATCTTAGTAACAAAATAAGTACAAGGATAGGGGATGACGGCATGAAAAAAGTGGATTGGCTCAAAATCATTAAAATATCAATTGGCTGCTGCTTTGCGGTCTTTTTAGCAGACTGGATCGGATTGAGAAGCGCCACTTCAGCAGGTATTATCGCCCTCTTGAGTATTCAGAACACCAAAAAGGAAACCTTAACCATTGCGGGAAAGCGCATCAGCGCTTTTTTTATCGCTGTGGCCATCGCTTATGCACTGTTTACCCTCTGGGGGTATCATCTTTTCTCCTTTGGCTTTTTTCTGCTGCTGTTTACCTTTGCCTGCTATCTGCTGAAGCTGGAAACCGGGGTTTCCATGAGCACGGTTTTAGTCACTCACTTCTGGACAGCCCACAGCTTTCATTACACCCTAATCATAAACGAATTTCTCCTGTTGTGCATCGGCGTGGGAATCGCTGTTGTTATCAATCTTTATATGCCGCGAATGATCCATATCATCAAGCAGGACCAAGAAGAAATCGATAACAGTATGAAACAAATCCTTTTACAGATGTCCTCGTCCTTAATCCACGGCCATGAAATTGACTTGGAGGCAGACTTTCAATTCCTGCAGAATCGCTTAAGTCAAGCACTGGCACACGCTTATCAATATATGAATAACACACTTTCCTCTGACATGCGCTATTACGTGCGTTTTATAGAGCTGCGGAAAAACCAGCAGGGACTGTTGAAGCGGGTCTATCGGAATCTTTTGAAAATTCAATTTGTCCCGAGCCAGGCGTTTCCCGTCTCCCGATTTATGAAGCGAATCGCAGAATCTATGCAGGACTATAACAACGCCGAATTTCTGTTGTCCATTTTATCTGAAATGCGAAAATTTTATAAGACCACTCCTCTTCCCCAAACCCGTGAGGAATTTGAGGCCAGAGCAGTGCTGTACCAAATCGCTGCCGACCTGGAAGCCTGGTTCTGGTAAAGCAAAGCTTTGCCCAGCAGCTTTCTCCTGGGCAAATTGATTCTTTTTGGAAGTAATTTCAAAAAATAAAATGAAAAAACCTCTTTACAAGAACATATGTTCTGTGATATAGTAAAAATAGTAAAGGAGGCTTTTCTCATGGATTTATTTGATAAACTCAAGATTCTTTCCGACGCCGCGAAATACGATGTAGCCTGTACCTCCAGCGGTGTGGACCGAAAAGCGCAGAAGGGGCAGATCGGTTCCGCGGTATCCTGCGGCATCTGCCACTCCTTTGCCGGCGACGGGCGCTGCATCTCGCTTTTAAAGGTTCTAATGACCAACGCCTGCATCTACGATTGCAAATACTGCGTAAACCGCAGGTCAAACGATACGCCCCGGGCTGGCTTTACCCCCAGGGAGCTTGCAGAGCTGACCATCCAGTTTTACCGCCGCAATTACATTGAGGGATTGTTTTTGAGTTCCGGGGTTCAGAAAAATCCTGATTATACTTGTGAGCAGATGATCGAGGCCCTTCGCCTTCTGCGTGAGGAATACCATTTTGCAGGATATATCCACGCCAAAGCGATCCCTGGCGCCGATGCCAAGCTTCTCCAACAGCTTGGGATGCTGGCGGACCGGATGAGCGTCAACATCGAACTGCCTCTCAGCAGAGCCTGAAGCTTTTGGCACCGGATAAATCTAAGCAATCCATTTTCACGCCCATGGGGTTTATCCGCAACCAGCTGCGGGAAAACGCTTCCGATTTAGTGAAATATCATCACGCGCCAAAATTCGCTCCGGCCGGCCAAAGCACCCAGATGATCATCGGCGCCACCCCTGACACAGATTATCAAATACTTAATCTGACGGAAGGACTTTACCAAAAATACAAGCTGAAACGGGTCTTTTATTCCGCCTATCTGCCGGTAAACGAGAGCGCTCTGCTCCCTCCCATCGGCACCAAGCCGCCTCTTCTTCGGGAGCACCGCCTTTACCAGGCGGACTGGCTTCTCCGCTTTTACGGCTTTAAGGCAAAGGAGCTTTTAGACGAGCAGCATCAAAGCTTTCACCCCTACCTGGATCCCAAATGTAATTGGGCGCTAAATCACTTGGACCTTTTCCCAGTGGAGGTCAACAAGGCTTCCTACGAAACTCTGCTGCGGGTACCGGGAATAGGGGTAAAGGGCGCGAAAAAAATTATCACCGCCCGCAGAACCACCAGCCTGACCTTTCAGGATCTTAAGCGGCTTGGGGTGGTACTGAAACGGGCCCAGTATTTTCTGCTGTGCAAGGGAAAAATGATGGAAGGCGTAAAGGTCTCTGAAGATATGGTGCTCCGGTCCATGATGTCCGATTCCGCCAAGAGCCTTTATTACCAATATCAAATGCCCCAGAGCGTGGAACAGCTTTCGTTCTTTGAACAGCCAAAACTAACCCAGGAGGATGTGCAAAAATGCCTTACCGGCCAGCTATAACCTATCGATACGACGGCTCTCTTGATGGTCTTTTCACCTGTCTGATGGAAAGCTATCAAAAAAAAGAAATCCCGGCAGAAATCTTTCCGCCGGATACCGAACAAACCTGTCTGCTGCCCTGCCGTGAGATCCAAACAGACCGTACGGCCGCCCAGAGAGCTCAAACCGCCATTCCCCAGAAAATCGGTCCGGAAGCCCTCCGGTTCGTCCAAAAAGGCTTTCTCACCTGTCTGCCGCGAAAGGAATGGCATCTATTGATGTTCCTCCGCATGGGGTTCCACTTTGGCCCCTCGGTAATGACCATGATCTCCCACGAAAAGCTGGCGCCTTTATTCAACGCTGTAAAAAACTTAGAAAATGAAAGCCATTACATGAAGGAGTTCCTTCGGTTTTCCGAGCATAACGACACTCTAATTTCTCGGATCGAGCCAAAAAACCAGGTACTGCCGATGATCGCACAACACTTCTGCGAGCGCTTTCCCGAGGAACAGTTTCTAATCTTTGATGAAACCCACCATATGGCCTTAGTATACCGTCCTTATGACTTCGCGATTCTCCCTCTGGAGGAATTGATCGTACCAAAGGCCAGCGCGGATGAATTTTTTTATCGGGCGCTCTGGAAAATGTTCTACGACACCATCGAGGTGCCGGGGCGGCGCAATCACAAATGCCGTATGACCCATATGCCGAAGCGCTACTGGAAGCACATGACCGAGTTTGAAGAGCTTTATCCGGAGCTGCAAGCCCAGCGTGACGGTATCGAGGAGCTTTCAGCTCATAATGCGGCGGAAAAGCCTTCTTTGCTTCCGCAAAGGCTTAAAACCTAAAACCGAATTTCCACCGGCCTGTGGATCGCCACCTTTTCCGGCTCCACCAGGCAATCCATCGCAAGTACGGTGACGCCGCTTTCGTAAGCCTCTCTCAGCGCCTGAGCAAAGGCCGGGTCGTTCTTTTTATTCGGGGTAAAATAACGGACGCGGGACATCTGCACTACAAATAAAACATACGCTTCCAGCCCTTGCTCCTACAGCGAATCAGTTCCCGGAGGTGCTTTTCTCCCCTCTTGGTAGGAGCGTCTGGAAAGGAAACCACGCCGTTTTCCTCCAGGGTAACCCCTTTTACCTCCAGATAACCTTTGGCCGTTCCATGCTCAAAGTAAAAATCGAACCTGGAATTTTCAAAGGCTTTTTCCGGCAAAAACACCGTATCCTCGGGAAACAAGCCGCTTTGAGGCAGCCATTCCCCAGCGATACGGTTTGGAGCCTGGGAATCAATGTTGATAAGCCTTTCCCCTTTTTGCACATGGATCAGGGAATATTTGGTTTTCCGTTTGGGGTTATCCTCCCGCTGTAAGTATACTTCCGCCCCGGGAACAAGCAGTTCCCGGCACCGGCCGGTATTTTTCACATGACATACCGCAATCCCGTCTCCCAGCTGCACCTCGGCTATAAAACGGTTCGGCCTGCGGCAAAAGCATCCCTTTTCCACGTTGATATAGTTCATGGGTATTCTCCCTCTTCTTTCCTAAAAATAGATCCGGACAGATTTGGAAAAAGCTCCTTCCTTTTTCGCAAAGGCGGAGCTTTTCTTCCTTTGGTTGAAAAATCCAGGGGCAAGGCCGACGAAGCTTTCTTGTCGCCATAGCCGCCGGCAGTGCCCTTGGATATGACCGCCTCACAGGGCCGGCGTCTCTGTCCCGTTCGGAATAACCTTCCGGCACCACACGCGAAAAGCGCTTTCAAAAAAACGTCTTTTGGTATTCACAAGAATAACGGCGCAGACGAAAAGGACATTCCCTTTGTCAGGCCGTCAGTCCAAGAGCTAAAGCTTTTCCGGATATAAAATCTTACAGCCGCAAGCCTCCGCTTTTTGCAGGTACTCCTCCCTGGGCTTTTGATCCGTAATCAGATAGTCGATCTCCTCAAGCCCTAAGGAACGGCAAAGATACGTACTGTCAAATTTTGAGCTGTCACATAAAACCAGCTTAACTTTGGAATTGCGGATCATGACCCTCTTAATATGGCTTTGTTCATAGGATGACTCTGTAACGCCGTTTTCCAGGCTGATGCCGCTGCAGGAAACCAAGGATACATCGGCGTTCATTTTTCCCAAATAGTCCAGCGTATCCATCCCCACAATGGAATTAGAGCGGTTATTGACCACTCCGCCGGCGATATAAATTTTGGCGTCCGTATTCTGAGACAGATATAAGGAATTTTTTATTCCATTGGTAATCACCGAAATGTACTTAAAGTTTTTCAAAAGCGGGATTACGATTCCTGCCGTAGAACTGGAATCCACAAATAAGGTGTCATGATTTTTGATAAATTTCAGCGCGATTTCCGCAATGATCTTTTTTTGCTTGATATTTTCCTGTTCCCGCATGAGGATAGAGTCTCGTCGTTGGTTGACTCAAAGAGCACCGCCCCGCCGTGGCTCCGCTTGATCAGCCTTCCTTTTCCATTTGGGAAAGATCCCGGCGAATCGTAGCGTCGCTGACAAACATGGTTTTGGAAAGCTCTCCACGGTGACGGACTTTTTCTCCATCAGAATCTGTAGGATCTGCTCATGGCGCTCAATGGACAGCATGGTTTTCCCTCTCTTCTCTTATGAAATCCGGGGCTTCCAGAGCTCAACGCTTTCTGTCAGCGCCTCGTTCTTCCTTCTAAATTCCTCTGCCAGCTCATCTTCGCCGTCATAAATCTCCAGCAAAGGCGTCAGGACAAAACGGCGTCCCATCATACGCGGGTGGGGAATTTCTAAGCTTGGCCGCTTTACCTGCTCCTGATCGAAAAGCAAAATATCCAAATCGATAATTCTGGGGCCGTTCACAATAACCTTGACCCGCTTCATTTGCTTTTCAATGCCCTGGGTTACCTCCAGCAGCTGACAAGGACTTAAGCTTGTCAAAATCTTGAAGCAGCAGTTTAAAAACGCTCCTTGGTTCAAATAGCCCATAGGCTCTGTCTCATAATAGGAGGATACGGACATCACCTGAATACAGGGATGGCCGTTCAGCAGTTCCTCAGCTTTTTTCAGGTTTTCTTCCCGTTTTCCCAAATTAGAGCCCAAGGACAAATACACCTGATGCTCCATCGGCCGCTGAAGCTCATAAGTAACGCTGACATTTTCAAACTCTCCCCGCATAGGGGCGTGGGGCTTATTTACCGTAACCGATACCCAATAAATCGGCAAAAAGCTCTCCAGGATTTTATCCGCTAAATGGCTCGCCAGGCTCTCGATGAGCTGGAACGTATTTTCCGTAGCTTCCTTCAGCAGCAATTTATTGATGGCCGCATAGCTGACGGTGTTTTCCAGATGATCCTCTAACTCCTTTGCCTGGGTTACGGTTTTTGCCGTCACATCCAAGTAAAAATACTGTCCGTCACGGTTTTCCTCCGGATTAACCCCATGGTAAGCAAACACCTTTACACCTTTTAAATAAATGGTAAACACCGTTTATCCCTCCTGATACAGAACCGCATCTGTCATTTTCATTGCGCGGGCCACTTCTTTTACATCATGAACCCGGACGATATTGGCCCCCTGCCGGGCCCCCAGGACACAGGTGGCAATCGTCCCCTCCAGCCGTTCCGAGGCCGGGAGATCCAGCGTTAGGCCAATCACTGATTTTCTGGAGGTTCCCAGCAAAATAGGGAGCTGAAAGCTTTCCAGCCAATCCAAATGCTTTAAAATATATAAATTTTCCTCATAGGTCTTTCCAAATCCGATATCTGGATCGATACAGATTTTATCCCGTTCCACACCCCGGCTCAACAGCCGGCGGATTCCCGTCTCAAAAAAGCCGTACATCTGGCGAATACTGTGTCCACTGTTCCGGTACATTCCCGGTTATGTCCAATGATAACGCCGCAGCCAGTTTCTCCAGCGACTCTGGCCATATCCGGATCCCTCTGCATTCCCCATACATCATTGATAATATCCGCTCCAGCGTTTACCGCTGCCCGGGCTACGTCCGACTTCATGGTATCGATGGAAATGGGAAGGCTGGTTCTTGCCCGCAGTTCCTCAATCACTGGCAGCACCCGCTCGATCTCCTCTTGGACGCCTACAGGAGTATAATTCGGCCGGTGGATTCTCCGCCGATATCGATGATATCGGCGCCTTGCCGTTCCATTTCTAAGGCTCTTTCAACAGCCGAAGCCACGGTAGGATAGCTTCCTCCATCGGAAAAGGAGTCCGGCGTTACGTTTAAAACGCCCATAATCAAGGTTTTGTGATGAAACTTCAATAAACGGTCTTTTATTTTCCATTCCTGCCGCAAGATAGCTCCTCCTTTGTATCACAAGGCTTCCTGTTATTGTTTCAAAGCCTAGGTTCCTCACGCTTTTCCAGTTTTCAAGAACTATTTCCTATTTTGCCACAAATCAGCACAAAAGAAAAGCCCCCTTTAGAAAAAGAGGGCGATATTTCCATCAACCATGCGTCAGGCTGGGATCTGACCTTAGATTCCTTAGAATTTTATAAAAATAAACTCCTGACAAAAGGAAAGCGGTAAACCAAGCTACGGGGCTCGCCAAGCAAACCCCCAAATAGCCCAAGGGCTCCACCAAGAACCATGCTACCCCCACTCGGCTCACTAGCTCCAGTACACCGCACAATAAGGGGATCATCCCATTTCCTAAGCCTTGCACCGCATTGCGATAGATATTTAACAGAGCCAGCACGGGAAGAAAAATACCAGAGACAATTAAATAGTATTTCGCATAATAAATCACTACCGTCTCTTCCCCGGAAACAAAAATTTGCACCAAATATTCGCCAAACAAAATTTCCACTAAACCAAGCGCGACACAAATCACTATACAGATTACGACACTTTTTCGAACCCCGGCCTGAATTCTATCCATCTTCCTGGCGCCCAGGTTTTGGCCCACATAGCTGCGCTGGCCATACCAAAGGAATAAGCAGGCTGAATCATCAGGTTCTCCACTCTGCCTCCCGAGGTAAACGCCGCCACAACATCGCTGCCAAAGCCGTTGATGGCTCCCTGCAGCACTACACCTCCGATACCGGTCACAGAAGCGCATCCGCCGGTAGCAGTCCCATTTTCAAAAGCTGGAGCAGGAAGCGCCGTTAAAATCAAAATCCGATCTCTTCAGGCGGAGAATCGGCAGCTTGCAGATGATGTATATCACGCATAAAATGCAGGAAATGGCTTGCGCGATAACAGTTGCGTAAGCTGTTCCAATAACCCCCATATTGTATTTCAGCACAAACAGAAGATCCAGAAGCACATTTAAAATGGAAGCCACTACCAGAATATACAGCGGAGTTTTACTATCGCCCAAAGCCCTCAGCACCGAGGACACCAAATTAAAAAATAATGTTGCCGCGGTTCCTCCAAAAATAACGTACATATATCCGCAGGCATCCTGCATAATATTTTCCGGGGTCTGCATGACAGCCAGAACAGGCTCTGTCAAAAGCATACTGACAGCGGTAATAATCACCGTAATAGCCGCACTCAGCAAAACACTCATCGCTGTAGCCCGCTTTACGCCGGCTTCGTCCCCCGCTCCGAATCTCTGAGCGATAATAACAGAAAAGCCTGAGGTCAAGCCGATGACAAACCCTAAAATCAAATAGTTAAAAGAGCCTGTGGCTCCGATGGCCGCTAAAGCGTCTACACCTACGAATTTTCCCACCACAATAGCGTCCACCATACTATAAAACTGCTGAAAAATATTTCCAATAATCATAGGGACTGAGAAGCCAACCAACAATCTTGTCGGGCTGCCGACTGTCATATCCTTTACCAAGGAAATGCCTCCTCTGTCACGAATTTGAAATAAATATATTCTAAAATCGAAATCATATTAAACGATAATCGGCAAAATGTAAATACCAAAGAAATTCTTTTTTTCAGGCTTTTTTTTGTGATTTTGACGGAGCCCTGTCCATGATAAAATTCTCACTCCTTTGTCCCGCTCCTTTCATGGGAAAATTCGACTTTTTTAACAAAGAAGCGCACATTTTAGATCACAAAAGTCTCAAAAACACAACGCCGAAACCATGCAAAAAATGCTTAAATAACTTTTGATTTTCACGGAAACCAACTATCTTTAGCAATTTTCATATTTACGCGAAATCCGCAGGCTATCATCCCCCTACATTCACAGATTTTCTTTGCCGGTTAGCTTATCCCGAAACCGAGATTGGACAGTTAAAAGGCGGATAAAAGGAAAGGCTTGCTTTTCTCCTTAACAGGAAAGCTGTAGGTGGTCATGCAAAAATCCCCAGGTCTTTTTTCGACCTGGGGATTTTCTTTCTTTTTACTATAACGTTTTCGCCAAAAAATCTTGAAGCCTGGGATTCTTGGGGTGGGCAAAAAAACTCCTCCGGCGGAGCCTGTTCCGTGATTACTCCGTTATCCATAAATAGAACTCGGGTAGCCACTTCTCTGGCAAAACCCATTTCGTGGGTAACGCAGACCATGGTCATGCCTTCCCTTGCCAGTTCTTTCATCAGCTCCAGCACCTCGCCTACCATCTCAGGATCCAGCGCAGAGGTAGGCTCGTCAAACAGCATCACATCCGGATTCATAGCCAAGGCGCGAATAATCGCGATTCTCTGCTTCTGGCCTCCGGAAAGCTGGTTAGGATAGGAATCCGCTTTTTCCTCTAAGCCAATGCGCTTCAGCAAACGCATAGCATTTTCGCCGGCCTCTTCTTCGGTTTGCAGCTTCAGGGTTGTAGGCGCCAGAGTAATATTTTTCTTCACCGTCAGATGAGGGAACAAATTAAAATGCTGAAAAACCATCCCCATTTTCTGACGCACCTTATCAATGTCGGTTTTCGGAGCGGTGATATTATTGCCTTCTACCCATACCTCGCCTTCCGTGGGAGTCTCCAATAGATTCAAGCAGCGCAGAAGGTAGATTTTCCGGAACCGGAAGGACCGATTACCACAACCTTTTCCCCTTTGTGAATCGTCTCGTTAATTCCCTTTAAAACATCGGTTCCATGAAAGCTTTTATGCAGGTTTTTAACGGTAATCACTTTGCGCCAGCCTCCTCTCGAACATACGAACCAGCTTGGTTAAGCCCAAAACGATCACCAAATAGACGCAAGCCGCCAAAATCAATGGGACGAAGTAATCATAGGTGCGGGAAGCCACGATATCGGACGCTTGGTCAGATCTCTCAAACCAATATAACCAGCCACAGACGTTTCCTTGACCAGCGTGACAAACTCATTGCCCAGGGCAGGCAAAATATTTTTGACCGCCTGAGGCAGAATAATCAGACGCATCGCCTTTCCCCTGCTTAAACCAAGAGAGCGGGCGGCCTCCATTTGTCCCCGGTCGATAGACTCGATTCCACTGCGGATGATCTCAGAAATATAAGCGGCCGAATTTAAGCCGAAAGCCAAACCGCCGACCACAATCTGCGGGATCTGCACAGACCGGAAAATTATGTAGTAAATGATCATCAGCTGGAGAACCACAGGAGTTCCCCGGATAACCGTAACATAAAGGCTGCAGATTTTTTTTGCCCAATTGAGCCGTGGATTGGCCTTGGCGGCGTTTACCACGACCGCAATCAAAACGCCCAGAGTAATACCGATTACCACTGCCATTAAAGAAATCAACAGGGTATTTCCTAAGCCTGTCAAATAAAAGACATATCGATTATCCGCGACAATGGATTTATACACCGAATCCGCAATCCAATTCCAGGCGGAGACAAACCACTGTCCGATTTGAGAAAGCCAATCCAAAATGGCAGCCCGTCCTTTCCTTTATTCCGCCGCTTCTCCAGACGCGGCAATATGATTCATGGTAAATTCTTCAATCTTGCCCTCGTCCATCAGCTTCTGGAGCACCTCGTTGATTTTATCCAGCAGTTCGGTGTTGCCCTTTTGGACAGCCATGCTGTAAACGTCGGTAAACAGTTCCTCATCCAGAATCTTCAATTCAGGATTCGCCTTTACCAGTTCTTGGGCAGGAAGCTCGTCCATGACCAAGCAATCGGCTTTTCCGGATTTCACATCCTCCGCGGCAGCCAGGTATTTCTTCTGCTGGATCACGGTGCAGTCCGGATAATCCTCTTTGTCGGAAACCGCCGTATCGGCTACGGTGCCCAGCTGAACGGAAACTGTTTTGCCGTTCACATCATCCGGTCCGGTGATCTCGGTGTTGTCCTGGCGAACAACGATAACCTGCTTAGAGGTAGCGTAATTAATGGTGAAATCCACCTGCTCCTCGCGCTCAGGGGTAACGGACAGCCCAGCAGCGGCAAAATCAGCCTTACCAGACTGAACCTCATTAATCAGAGAATCAAAAGCGATGTCGCGGACCTCCAGCTCCTTGCCCATCGCGGCGGCGATTTCCTTGGCAATGTCCACGTCTACGCCGACAACCGCTTCACCGTCGTAATACTCATAGGGGGCAAAGCCGGCTTCAGTAACCATGACCAGCTTTCCGCTGTCAGAAGAACAGCCGCCCATCGCAAGGGTTCCGGTCAACAGTGCCGCAGCCATCGCCGCGGCCAGAATTTTTTTCATTTTCATAATTTCATAGTGCCTCCTCGAAATTTCTCATTTTATTATACTGAATCGCTCTCAAGAAAACAAGTGTTAAGTATACAGATTTTTCACGTTCTATTTAACAAATTCCTGTAAAAACAAACAAGATATTGAAATATTATTCACACACGCAAAACAAGCGAAGAATATCGGTCAAAAAGCCTGGAATTTATAGTTAACTTTCACAAGCTCCATCTGAAAAATAGGGATGCGGGGGAAATGTCCAGCATTTTCCCCGCATCCCTGTATTCTCATGTTTAAGCTGTTTTTCTTTCCCCATGCTCCTCCGTTTTATCCGCAAAGCTCATTAAGAGTACCAAAGGTATATCCTTCCTGCTCCCACTTGGTCAACAGGTCATCTAGGATTTCCGCATTGGTTTTTGATGTGCTGTGCAGCAGAACCACCGCTCCCGGATGGATTCTCGGCAGCAGCTTAGCATAGGCCTCCTCCTGCGTAGGCTGCTGATCTACGTACCAATCCACATACGCGAGGCTCCAGAAAACCGTCTGATAACCTAATTCCTGGGCCATTTTCAGGTTGCTTTCGCTGTATTTTCCCTGAGGAGGACGGTAAAATTTTTGCATCTCAAGTCCTGTAATTTCCTGATACTTTTTCTCCAAGCTGGTAATTTCCTCCTGAAAGGAGGCTGGATCTGAAATTTGCGACATATCAGGATGATGGTAGGTATGATTTCCCACAATATGTCCCTCCTCCACCATTCGCTTCACTAAGTCAGGGCTGGTCTCCAGATAATTGCCCACTACGAAAAAAGCGGCTTTTACGTTATGCTTTTCCAGCGCATCCAGGATTGCCGGCGTGTACCCGTTTTCATATCCGCAGTCGAAGGTCAAATAAATTTTTTTATCCTCACTGTTCCCGCAGAAATAGGCGTTATACTGCTTCAAAAACTCTGGCGTAGCGTTGCCGACCGGGGTTTTCCCCTCCTCCTGGAAGGACAAGCCCCAATTATCGTTGGATGCCGCAGCCTCCACTGCCCCATCGTCCCGATTGGAAAAACCGATCCAACTGATCACAGCCGCTGCCACAATAATCAGGCACAGCGCAGCTCCAATCAGCTTCTTCCCCTTTATGACCACATACATGCTGACGCACCACCTTGCACAAATTCTGCCGTTATTAATTTCCACTACCATTCTTATCCTAATTCATAACACAATATGTCTCCCAAGGGAAAGTAATTTTCGGCGAATAGTCATAACCACCGGTAAGACGGTATTTTGCTTAGACTCTATAACGCCCTATTGACGGCAAGCTCCTTAAGGCCATTGAAATTTCCTTATCTTACACCGCTTGCCCCGCGGTCCATAAACGGGAGCCGCCATCCTAACGGCGGCTTGGCTGTCATCGAAGATTGCTGTTTACACCCCTCTTTCGCCCAATGTATATTGCGAAAGCTTTTCAGCGGGTGTCTCCGCCGCTCTGCCGGGAGTTTTCGAATGACAGTCAAAAAACGTACAGCCTGACGGCTGTACCGTTTTGGGAGAAGATGACTGGTTCCGTTTTTTATTTTTACAACCAAAATTCCTTTCATATTTCCGCTATGAAAAGGAGGAGGTTTCAAAATTTTCATTAGACGCCCCGGATGTCCCGGTACACGGACCGCAGCAGTTCACAGGAGTCATGAAGCTTTTCTCGTTCCTCCGGGGTTAAGGTAAGCTCTACCGTCCGTTTCACTCCGTCCCGGCTGACGATACAAGGGGTTCCGGCGTATACGTCTCGTTCCCCGTACTCCCCGTGAAGCATTGAGGAAACCGTCAAAACACTGTGATCGTCGCCTAGAATTGCCCGGGTAATCCTGACCATCGCCATTCCGATTCCATAGTAAGTGGACTTTTTCGCGGAAATAATCTTTTGCGCTGCGTTTCTCACTTCTTCGCTGATATGGTCCAAATCCTTCTGATAATCCGTTACCCCACGGCTGCGGAAAATATCCAAAATCGGCTTGGTGGCAACCATAGCCTGGGACCAGGGCACAAACTCACTATCTCCGTGTTCGCCCATGACATATGCGTGAACGTTTCGCGGGTCTACGGAAAAATATTCTCCCAGAAGGTACCTCAGGCGGGCGGTATCCAGAGCTGTGCCGGTTCCCAACACACGATGGTCGTCAAAGCCGGACAGCGCTTGCGTCACATGAGCCATCACATCTACTGGATTGGTGGCGACTAGGAAAATCCCCTTAAATCCGGAAGCCACGACCGGCCCGACAATGGACTGAAATACTTCCGTGTTCCTTTGCAGCAGATCGATCCTGGATTCTCCCGGCTTTTGCGCCACACCGGCACATACGGCTACAATATCCGCATCGGAGCAATCCTGGTAGCCGCCGGCATAGATTTTCATATTGGAGCCGGAAAAAGCCAGTCCATGGTTTAAGTCCATCGCTTCTCCTTGAGCGCGCTGCTGGTCGATATCGATTAGCGCCAGCTCATCGCACACACTTTGATTGAGCAGCGCGTAAGCGTAGCTCATGCCAACCAGCCCGGTCCCACCAACGCCACCTTTCGATTTACAAACCTCATGAATAAGCCTCCTTTTTGTTTAGTATTTTCACAAGCCGTCCCGGTTATCCTTTTCTTATGATTTTCCGTCAATAGGCCGCACTCTTCTCTTTTTTCATGAATATAGTGTAAAGTGAGCCCGGATAACATCAACGGATAAGGAGGATCGTTATGGAGCTTCGCACTCATATTTATGACTGTAAAAAGCCCAGTCAAAATCAAATTCCCGCTTGGATGCGGCTGCAAAAGGAAAAGACCGAGGAAAAGGAACCGGATTTGGTAGAACAGTTTAAAAAGAACCCCGATTCCTTTTTTCCGGAGTTCTGCAAAAAGCCCTAACCTTTGTCCCCGTTTGTGAAAGAGAAAACAATTATTGACGGTGATTTTCTAGCGTGCTACGTTAATAAGTAACAGAATGATTAAAAACAAGGAGGTCTAAGTATGGAAAAATACACTTGGCGGGCGGTCATCAAAGAGGGCATGAAGGAAGAATATATTCGGCGGCATGATACCATTTGGCCTGAGATGGTCGAGGTATTAAAGGAAGCCGGCGTATGCAATTACACCATTTGGTGCGACGGCAATGATCTGTTCGGTTATTACGAATGTGAAAAAGGCCTGGAGCACGCCCTGAAGGTACAGGCGGAGAGCGAAGTCGTGGCCAGATGGGATATCTCTATGGAGCCTATCATGACCATGTTCCAGGAAAAGCCAGAGCAGGTTTTTTTCCTCGAGTAACACATAATTTGTAAAAAGGCGGAAGAGAAAAAAGAAGAGCTGCGAGGTTTCCCCTTACAGCTCTTCTTTTCTGCACATTTTACACGCGGAAGTTTAAAAGCTTTCTGTTTTCGCCCGCTTTCTCCTATCAGAACCTCTTTCTGGCTCACCCTTCCTCCTCTTGAAATTCTTCCAGGATTTTTAGGCTGCTGCTGGTTCCAATTCGTTCCGCGCCCGCCTCAATCATCGCTTTGCAGGTTTTCCAGTCTCGGATGCCGCCGGCCGCCTTTACTTTCACAGCGCCGCCTACCACGGCTTTCATCAGCTTCACATCCTCCACAGCAGCGCCTCCGGTGCCAAACCCTGTGGAAGTTTTTATAAAGTCCGGCTTCACTTCCTTCGCAATTTGGGCAGCCTTCTGGATTTCCTCCTTGGTCAAGTAGCAGTTTTCAAAGATTACTTTAGAGATCACCCCGGCTTCCCGGCACACAGAAACAATCCGCTTCATTTCCTCTTTGATATATTTGTAATTTTTATTTTTCAGTTCCGCCACATTGATCACATAATCAATCTCATCCGCTCCGTTAGCGATAGCGTCCTTTGTTTCAAACACTTTACACTCAATGGTGGTTTGCCCCAAAGGGAAGCTGACCGCAGCGCCCACATGCACCCCGGAGCCCTTCAAATACTCCTTGCACAGCGCTACCGGCGCTGAGTTGACCGCCACCATTTTAAAGCCGTATTTTTTGCTGTCCTCGCACAGCCTTTGAAAGTCCTCTTTGGTCGCAAACGGCTTCAGCAAGGTATGGTCAAACATGTTGGCCAATTGCTCTTTTGTCATTTTTTCCATTTTGTATTCTCCGCCTTTCCTCAATAAACTCTTAAAATGATAGATTCAGTAAATATTCGCCTGATTTTTGGGGACGCTCAAAAAGTTATCAACCGGCTATCGTTCCGATTATTGATTTCACGCAGCAAGCCTGGCTATGCCTGATGCCGTGCCTTCTGTAAAAAAGTGTAAACGGGCCGCAGCCGCTCAAAGCTGTTCCGGTAGGCCTGCGTGTAAGGCTGATAATCCAGATGCCCCTGGGGCTCAGGAATAAATTCTTGCTTCTGGGCCGTGAGCCGGTCCACGGTTTCAGGAATCGAGTCATAAAGCCCTACGCCATAACCGGCGATCACACCACATCCCAAGGCCCCGGTATCCGGATTTTCCAGCGTGCGGACCGGCAGCCCGAGGACATCCGCCTTGATTTGATTCATCAAGCGCTCTGCTCCGCCGCCTACCGACAGAACATGCGAGCCGCCCCCCTCTAACAAAACGGATTCCTGAATAATATCTAAATACATTTTATACTCATACGCCAGGCTTTCCACGATCGCGCGATATAAATACCGGTAGTCATGCCGCATTGTAAGCCCCAGCCAGCTGCCTTTTATCACACCGTCGTTTGGACAGACACGGCCGGAAAAGTGAGGCGTAAAAATTAGTCCTGCGCTGCCTCTTGGCACCTCCTCCGCCAAGGCATCCAGTTCCCGGTAGCTTTTTTCTCCCCTTAAAATGGCGTCCCGGAACCATTTTAAGCACATTCCGCCGCCGGAAATATAAGCCATCGGGGTGTACAGGCCCTCAATCACTCCCGGAGCAAACAAAATTGTCTTGTATTTCACATCCGGCTGGTACCCGCCGACCGCGCAGGCAAATACAGAGGCAGTCCCCGCCACGTCATACATAACCCCGGGCCTCGTGATCCCAGCGCCCACAGCGCAGGCGGCGGTATCGCCGCAGCCGCACACTACCGGGGTTCCTTCCCGCAGGCCGCAGGCTCGGCGGTTTCTTTCGTCAAGCCTCCCGCCAGATCCCAGGGACGGACAATTCTGGGCATCTTGCTTTCTTCCACACCCAGCGCCCGCAATAGCCTGTCTGACCAGGCCTTCCTTCTGGTATCTGCAAATCCGGAAAAATGAAGATAAGTATGGTCTATAAACGCCTGTTCGCCCGTTAAGCCGCAGAAGCGCATCGTCAAATAGCTTCCGGGCGGGACGAATTTATCAATCTTCCGATAGATCTCCGGACGATGCTTTTTCCACCAAAGAATTTTCGGCCCATGAGCATAGGTCACGGGCGCTCCCGTAATAGAAATAATTTCATCCTCGCCAAAGGCCCGAAGCTCCTCCCAGCTATCCTCGCACCGTTTATCCAGCCAGCTGTCATAGGGCGTAACCGCTTCTCCCTTTTTCCCGATTCCCATAGTGCCCGCCATTTGCGCGTCCATACAAATAGACGCCACCTGCTGGGGGGCGATCCGCGCTTTTTCCACCGCTGCTTTCACGGTTTCCACAGCGTCGCCATACATCCGATCCGGTTCCTGCCAAACCCAGCGGTCTCCTTCATAAATTAGTTCTGTTTCCTTAGAGGCCTGAGTAAGAATCCTTCCCGATTCCTCCATAACTGCCGCACGGGTGCTTTGCGTGCCGATATCGACGCCGATCAGATACTGCATGGCAGAACCGCCCTTCCGTTTTATTTCTGTTATATGTTATCATATATTCTTTTATTGCGCAATATATTTTTGATTTCTATTATTTATTGTTGAATATTAGGATATGTTATGATAATATAAAACAAAACAACAGCAAAGGAGTTTATTCCATGAAGGCAAAACTGCTTCCCCTATACTTTAAAGAAAGAAACCCTCGGGAGACTCGGGAATTTGAGGAACAGCTAAAAAAGCTGCAAATTCTCTACGGCGCGGAAGCCGATTTCCTTCCTCCTCAGCCGCTGGGAGAGCCTGTACCTCCCGATGCAGACGCCATAGTATTCCCCCAGCTTCTAGGAGCTGTCTTTCAATACCGCGAATTTATAGAGAGCGTCTCGCTGCCGATTATTATTCTACCTCAGAATTCGGCACTGTGGAAATGTGGGACTGGGAGATCGTGGCTTATCTGCGGGGCGAACTGGGTCGAAACGTATTCTCCCCCTATCAATGTGAGCTTGCTAAAGTGGTTCTTCGAGCTCTCTCCGCTAAAAGGAAACTGCGCTCCGGCATGAAGTTTCTTATGCTGCAGGATAATCCGGGAGAAGGGATGCAGGCGTATCTGTTCAAGCGGTTTTACTGGTGGGATAAGTCCTGCACCCGTCAGATTGAAGATACTTTTGGCGTTCAAATTGTGTACCGCAGCTGGAAAGAGGTGAATTTCAGGGCAGCTCAATTTTCTGACGCTCAGGCTCAGGAGCTATGGAACCAGCGCCCTGTTCCTATCCAAGAAGTACCGCAGGAGAGCATCTTAAAGGCTGTGAAGCTTTATTTAGCAATCCGCGAGCTGATCCTCGAAATCGGTGGAGTCTGCGGCGCGGGCGCTAATTGTCTGAACGAATCCTTCCACAGCGCTACCACACCCTGTCTGGCCTGGAACTGGCTATTTGAATACGATCATATTATTTGGGCGTGCGAAGGAGATACGGTTACTTTAATCAGCAAATTTATCCTCTATTCCGCACTGAAAACGCCTATGATGATGACGAATATCTATCCCTTTCTAGTAGGAATGGCGGCCTTAAAGCATGAAAAAATTCAGCGCTTTCCCAGCATTGACGATCCCGACATCCACGCGCTGGGAGTTCACTGCGGATATTTCGGCTTCGCTCCTCAAAGCTTCTGCACGCAATGGGTCATGCGCCCTAAGGTGTTGGACATCGTCAGCGATGACGCCGTTGTTATCGACTGCCGTATGGCAGCAGGGCCTATTACGATGGCCAAGCTCCGCTCCGATATGAAAAAGCTTACCATCATCGAGGCGGAAATTGAAGATTACGTACAATATCCCGGCTCTGATTGCCGCAACGGGGCTTTGCTCCGCTATCGAAACGGCAGCGGGCACAAGGTAATGGAAAGCCTCTCCTCCCACCACGCAATCCTAATTCAAGGAGACGTTACCTATAAGCTTCTTCAAATGGCAAAGGTCTATGGCTTTGACACGGAGGTTATCTAATAAAACATTCAACAATAGAAAAACGATACATAGGAGGGTATTGCATGTTAGCGGCAAGGATGTACGGAATCAATGATCTTCGGATCGAGGAGATGCCAAAGCCAAAGATCGGCGCTGGGGAAATTCTGGTAAAGGTCCGGGCCGCCGCAATTTGCGGCACCGATGTGCGGATGCTCACCAGCGGCGCGAAAGGGACCGATTCGTCCCAGCCTTTGGTGCTGGGCCATGAGTTCGCAGGAGATATTGTGGAAATCGGTTCAGAAGTAACCGGGTATCAAGCCGGCATGAGAGTAGCAGTGGCGCCTAATATGGGCTGCGGTGTGTGTGATTTATGCGTCAGCGGCAACGGACATTTATGTCCGCACTACCAAGCCTTCGGCATCAATCTGGACGGCGCTTTCGCAGAATACGTCAGAATTCCCTCCCGCGCGGTAGCCGGCGGCAACGTGGCAGTTCTTCCGCGGAGGGTTTCTTATGCGGAAGGCGCTCTGAACGAGCCCTTCTCCTGCGCCTATAACGGCTCTCAGCACTGCCATATCCAGCCAGGCGACTATGTGCTGGTGGTCGGTTCCGGCGCCATCGGCTTAATGCATGCTAAGCTGGCTAAGCTGGCAGGCGCCGGCCGTGTGGTGATCAGCGATCTGTCGCCGGAACGTCTGGAGGAATGCCGGCGCGTAGACCGGAGCCTGATTCCCGCGGCTTCCTTAGAGGAAAAGGATGTAAGCCGCTGACCAAGGGCCGGGGCTTTGACGTGATCATCACCGCGTGTCCCTCTCCCGCCGCCCAGGAATCCGCGCTTTCACAGGCCGCCGTCAACGGCAGGATCTGTTTCTTCGGGGGCCTGCCCAAAGGGAAGGAGGTCGTGCGGCTTAACTCCAATATAATCCATTACAAGCAGCTTATCGTTACCGGGACCACCCGCGCAAGTCTGTCGCAATACCGTAAGACTCTTGATTTTATTGCCGATGGCGTCGTCGAGGTTGCCAGTCTGATAACTAAAAAAGCCCCTTTGGACAAAATATCAGATCTGTTTGAGCTGGCGAAGCAGGTGAAGGGTTTAAAAAACGTTGTAGAATTCTAGCGTCCGGACTTTTAGATCAGCAAATGAACAGAAAGTGAGTGTGAGCTTTATGAAGAAAAACTACCGTGGAATCTGTCTCATCGGCGCTGGCCGGGCGGGGATGATCCATGCGCGTAATTTTCAGCGCAGTGTGCCGGGATTTCGGATCGTCTCAGTAGCCGACCCCGTGGAGGAGGCCGCAGCTTCCGCATGCCGGGAGCTGGAAATTGAAAAATATTATCTGGACTACAAGCAAGCCTTGGAGGATGAAGAAACCGACGCGGTTGTTATCGTTTCCCCCACCAAATATCACTGTGAAATCGCCGTATGCGCCGCGAAGCATCGCAAGGACATTCTACTGGAAAAACCCATGGCCATGAACGCCCGGGAATGTGTGCAAATCATGGAGGCAGTCAAGGACAGCGGGGTGAAGCTGCAAATCGGATTTATGCGCCGGTTTGACGAAAGCTTCCAGGCTGCCAAAAAGGCAGTGGAAGCTGGAGAGATCGGCAGTGTGGTGCTGGTCAAATCCCTGACCCGCGGGCCCAGCACCCCAAGGCCTTGGATGTATGATATCAAAAAAAGCAATGGTCCTTTGGCGGAAGTCAACAGCCACGATATTGATTCCTTGCGTTGGTTTTCTGGGAGCGAGTTTGAGCATGTGTACGCGATCGCCGGAAATTATCGTTGCCATGAAGCCCAAAAGGAATTTCCTGACTTTTATGACAACGTGGTGCTGAACGGTAAATTTAAAAACGGCGTGCTCGCCTCTATCGACGGTGCTCAGGGAGTAGGCTACGGCTATGACGCCCGGGTAGAAATTCTGGGCACAGACGGGGTAATCTATCTGGGAACCAGCAACGAAAACAATATGATCTGCGCCAATCGCAGCGGTAATCAGGTACGGCAGTTTATTAAAAGCTGGAAGAATTTATTTGAGGACGCATATCTAAAGGAGGACCTTCACTTTGCCGAATGTGTGCTGGAGGATAAAACGCCTGTGTGACGGGCGTTGACGGCCTGATGGCGGTGAAAATCGTCCAGGCCGGAAACCTTTCCATCGCAGAAAAAAGAATCGTAAGCTAGAAGATTGACAATTTGATTAAAATCACTCTTTCCTTCGCGCCAGTTGCTTTCTGATTTCCATCATATTTGCAGTCTTTCCATCCCGCTGGCTGCCTGATCGCAAATTAGCATGGCTTCCTGCAAAGTCACTATAAGCGGAATTTTATTCTCATTGCTTTGTTCTTCAACAGCAAAGCACTAAAAATCCGGCTTCCTATTTTCTGGGGCTCTGGTTAAGATCTTAGAAAGTCCAGATCAAAATGCGCCGGAAGAATCTCCAAACAAGCGTATAGAATCAAATGAGAAGATGAAAACAAGTTCGTGCGATTTTTTACAATTCGCAGGGAAGAACGCCCCGCAAGAGGAGGATCAAAGGCCAAAAGGAAATCTTGCGCTGAAAAGCGGCCTTCATCAGGGAAGAAGGCCGCTTTTGCTTACTCCCTCACAATGGAATACATTTTCATATCTAAAATCTTCCCATTCTTAACCGCATTCTTTCTTAAAACGCCTTCTAAGGCAAATCCAGCCTTTTCCAAAATCCGGCACGACGCCTGATTATAAGCAAAGGGCTCGGCAAAGATCCGAAGCAGATCTGTATTTTGAAAAAGATAGCGGCAGAGCCGCTTAACAGCGTCAGAACCAATTCCCCTCCCCCAATCCTTTTCAGCAATATAATACCCGATCTCCGCTGTGCGGGAATGAATATTTTCTTTCCGAAAAGCGCCGATACTGCCCGCCAGCCTGCCGTCCGCTGTAATGGCAAAGGCATAGGTGGAATCCGGCTCCGCCTCGCTCATAGACTGAATAAACGCTTTCGCGTCCGCCAAAGTGTATGGATAAGGAATCCCATCCCGTAAATTATCCAGGATCTTTTTATTATTAAGAATCTTTTGCAGCTCTGTTGCGTCTTCCATGCGCCACGGACGCAGCTCACATAGCATAGTATTTCTCTCCTTTTCAGTAATTTTGAATTCTTTCATCGGGCGATAGCCCTCCATCCGCTGGAAAACAAAAAGCTTAACAGCTTATGAGAGCGGCTGGCTTTAGAAGCAATAAAAAACGCCGCCTAAAATGGAAACGGGAGCTTAACGCGGCGGTATCATAAACACTTGTTGTTTTCGCCTTAAGCCTGATTCCCGGCCATGCATCAGCGCCTCTATTATGTTTTTCGCTTCTTTTTGACTGTTTACATTTTCCGCTTATTAATAATCGTCTATTCTTGCGTTTCTTTTCGGATTATATTATAATAAAATTTATTAAGTTTATCGCTGAAAGATTATAGAAGCAAATAAAGAAATATCCTTTTAAGAATTATGAGATCGGAGTGGTCACACATGAAGCCTCAATCCGAGCACCCCTTATTTGCAGAGGAGCGAAAAGGCCAAATTTTGGAGCTTCTGCGGCAGAAATCTAAGCTGCTGGTTCCCGAGCTCTGCGATTATTTCGACGTTTCTCCCGCTACCATTCGAAATGACCTACGGGACCTGGAGAACGAAAGAAAGCTGAAACGTACCCACGGCGGTGCCATCTCTCTGGAAAAAACCTCCTTTGAGCTGGATTCCAGACATAAGGAAATCCGGAATATGGAGCAGAAACGGCAAATCGCCGCTTGTGCCGCAAAGCTGATTGAGGATGGAGACACCATTATCCTGGACACCGGTACTACTACCCTGGAGCTGGCCAAATGTCTTTCGGCAAAACGGGACCTGACCATCGTTCTCAATGACATAGAAATCGCTTCTTTATTGGAGGAATCCACCCAAGCCAATCTAATTTTGATTGGCGGCACCCTGCGCCATGGCTTCCACTGTACGGTAGGCCTATGGCGGTATCCTATCTTTCCGAGCTGAATGTAGACAAAGTTTTCCTCTCATCCAATGCCGTTTCCCTGGACCGCGGCTTTACCACTCCTGATTTCAATCAGGCTGAGGTCAAAAAAACAATGATCCAGGTGGCGTCAGAAGTAATCATGCTCAGCGACAGCTCGAAATTCGGGAAGCTTTCCTTTACCCAGTTCGCTGCTTTGTCGGATATTGACAAGCTGATTACCGACAAAGGAATTGATCCGCAAGCTGCGGAACAGCTGCGGCAGCTGGAGTCTTTTGATCTAGTCATCGCATAAACGTATCAGAAAGCCCTATCCGGTCGTACCGCCGGATAGGGCTTCTTTGTTTGACTTTGATACCTGCCGTCCTGCTGGAAGAATGCCCCAAAAGAGAGCTCCATAATAACCAGCGCGCAAAGAACCCCGCTGGCCTTAGGAGTGCTGCACTCCAAAATAGAAAAATTCAATTTTAAGAATATTGGAAGCTTAACGCTGTAAAGGAAATAAATATGGGTGGAAACATTCGGCGCCGCCCGCCTCCCTGCCGGCAGCAGAACTCCTATGAGCGCCGTTTATGCCGCTGCCCTCGCCGACGGTGAAATCAAAATCTAAAACAGGATATTCGCTTCAAAGCAAGGCTTTCCTTCCCGTTCGCCCGTTATATCGTAGCCATTTTCAATGGGGCCCATAAGCAGATCCATTGTTTCTCCAAGACGCAGCTCATTATGATAAGCCAACACCATGGATCGTACTGGATGCTCAGTAATTTGAGAAATGGGCACCAGATCGCACACGATAGAGGCGTATTCCGTATTGTTTAAATGGCCGTTTTGATCCACCTTTGAGTAAACGGCAGACTGTTCTCCAGCATGCTCCATGCGTTCAGACTTCACAAGCTTGCAAGGATGCTCCGGCACCTGTTCCGTCAGGAAAGGGAAATGAAAATTTTCCGGAATTTTACGCAGAATCCTACGGGTCTGGGTATCCACCAAAATCCACCTGCTGTCCACAGAGGCGGCCTCCTTCCCCTGATCATCATAGGCGCTGGTATACCGATGGTAAACCGCCTTTACCGGCAAGGAGGGCTGAGTCACCAGCTTCAGCTTTTCTCCTACCAGGATTTCCCGATGAAACAGCAAGGATATCTTCGACAGCAGGAAAGCCGTATTCGTGGATTGATAGTAGGCGGCGTCTAATCCGAATATGTCGCAGTGCTCTGTGCTGATCTGCTGTACCTGCTTTAACAGGGCGGCGGCTGTCATCCGGTTTTTCACGTCACATTCATACTGATATACGGTAATCTCTTTTTCATAGCTCTTTTCATACATAGCAATGATTCCCTCTCTTATGCCTGTGCAGATTTTCAGACCGTTCTCACGTCCTTCAGACTACAAAGCTTATGACAACAGAGAATCGGTTTTTCTGATTCTATATAGCTTTATTATAACGGTTCCCGGTTCTTCTGCCAATGATAGTTCCCGGCTTTTGTGAAAAGTCCTAAAATTTTTTCTGAAATTTTGGCGATTGTTTTCCCCTTTCCTTCGACAAAACATTATGAATTTTTTATGAATTATGATATAATTTTCAAGATAAAATCAATAGGGGGTATCTCTTTGGAACGTAGAAAAATCATACAAGTGGATGAAAAGGTCCCGGTTTCTATGCTGATTCCGCTGAGTGTTCAGCACATGTTCGCCATGTTCGGCGCATCCATCCTGGTTCCTACTTTATTCGGCATTGATCCCGCCATTGTTCTTTTAATGAATGGTATCGGCACAATTTTATTCATTATCATCACTAAGGGGAAGGCTCCTGCTTATTTGGGTTCCAGCTTCGCCTTTTTAGGCGCCGGCAGCCTGGTAATCGCGAACTTTGGCTATCAATACGCCTTAGGCGGCTTTGTGGTTACCGGCGCTGCGGATGCCTGTTAGCTTTCGTCATTTATAAGTTCGGCACCAACTGGATCGACGTAGTGCTTCCTCCGGCGGCCATGGGCTCCGTAGTAGCTCTGATCGGTTTAGAACTTGCTGGAAATGCCGCGAGCACCGCTGGACTTCTCCCGGAGGAAGGCGCTTCCATTGATTCCTCCACAATTATTGTGTTTTTGGTCACCATCGGGGTCGCTGTGTTCGGCTCTGTACTGTTTAAAAAATTCTTGTCCGTTATTCCAATCCTGATCGCTATTATCGCCGGATACATCGCCGCCGTTTGCTGCGGTACGGTCGACTTTCAAGCCGTAATCGATACTCCCTTCTTCTCTCTTCCAAATTTCCAGCTTCCCAAATTCGACATCAACGCTATTTTAATTATTCTGCCTGCTCTGCTGGTCATTACCAGTGAGCACATCGGCCATCAGCTGGTAACCAGTAAGGTGGTGGGCAGAGATCTTCTCAAGGACCCCGGCCTGCACCGTTCTATTTTCGCTGACAACTTTTCCAGTATGCTTTCCGGTTTGGTTGGCTCTGTTCCGACAACTACCTACGGCGAAAATATCGGCGTTATGGCGGTTACCAGAGTGTATAGCGTTCAGGTAATCGGCGGCGCCGCTGTCCTTTCTATTCTTTGCTCTTTTATCGGTAAATTCTCCGCTTTGATTCAAACCATGCCTAACGCTGTCATCGGCGGTATCTCTTTCCTGCTGTACGGCATGATTGGAACCTCAGGCCTGCGAATCCTAGTGGATTCCAAGGTAGACTACTCCAAGTCCAAAAACCTGATCCTTACCTCGGTCATCTTTGTCACCGGACTGTCTGGCATTACCTTGAAATTTGGCAGCCTAGAGTTAAAGGGTATGGTTTTAGCCTGCGTAGTAGGTATGATCCTGAGCCTGATTTTTTACGTATGTGAGAAATTCCATCTCACCAACGACGAGGAGCCTGCCCCGGAAGCCTCGGAAAAGGAAGCCGCTTCTAAATAAGGGCCTGCCTTGATTTTCTTTGACTTTTTCCTCACACGATGATAACGAACGGCCCAGCCGGCGCTTTGACCGGCTGGGCCGTTTTTCTATTTTTCCATACAGCGGGGCAAAAAACAGTATTAAAAGAACATGCAAAAAATTTTCAGCGGGCAAACAGGCAGACGCTTTCCTGAAAAGCAATAAAACGGAAACGATCAAAAATAAAATTTTCCTGAATTACACGCATAAAACCAAAACGTCCGGCATTCCCCTAACTCCAGGCGGAAAATTTATCCACACAAAACGATCTCCGTTTTCCCATTTTGATGCGCTTTTTTAACATAGCAAGAGATATATTTATTTCCAGGCTTTCCACACTTCCGGCTGATACCCCACCGTTGCCTGCCTTCCATTGCGTACTACCGGGGTTTTCAACCACCTCGGATTTTCTATCAGCTTTTCAAGCTTATCCTCGTCACGGGCAAGATAGCTGACGATGGCGCTGTCCGGATTTTTTTCGTCTACCAGTTTGTCGATTCCACCAACCGCCTTGACGACGCTTTGGAGCTCTCCCTTACTCATTCCAAATTTTACGGTGTCAATTCTCTGATATTTTACACCCCGTTCCTTGAAATACCGCTCCGCCTTTTTCGTGTCGAAACATTTATTTTTTCCGAATATCTGTATGTTCATAGTTAATTCCTCCTATGCCTTTGCTTGAAAACATCATATCATAGGAAATAAAAAAAGAAAAGGCCGCTTTCTCCCCTGTTGATTTGTTCAAGGGAGATAGGCGTCCTTTTCCGTTATTCTAATGATTTGCCTTTTAATTCTTTTAATAGCGCAGCATGATTTTTTCCGCCAGGCGCCGAAGCTCAGACGAGTCTGACACTTCAGTCCGGTATTGGCTCAATTCTTGCTTTACCCGTTCCGGAAGAGTAGAGAAAAAGTCGTCGTCATCATAGCCTACAACATCGATAATTCCCGGCATATCGCTGCTGCCATAATCATTCTGGTTCAAAAATATCACCCTTGCTTAGTGTGCTACCAGCCGAACCGCATTTACCAGGGAATTTTTGTCCTGACGCAAGACGCGCTTTCATCTGTCTCCACGTGAATGGGTAATTTATAGTTATCTAGTATGATTCCTATGCTTGCCTGATCGGACTAGACGGTACTGATCCGGGACACAGAAAACGGAGCTCTGTGCTGTCTTTCCAGTCCGTCAGCTCTTTTATCCCGGCGTTTTTTCAATTTTCCTAAAACCAGGCTTCTATAGATCCCCTCGGGTTAGCTTCTCTGCGTAAGTTATCAGGCTTTCATAGGAATTCACGCCGGAAGCCTTACTGGAAATCGCCTCCTGCACATACCCGGGCAGGGAGCGGAAATATTGGTCCGCTTTGGGATCGGATTGAATTAGGCTATATAGGTCATTATACTTCTGCATTGCTGTTCTCCTCTTTGGCATTGAAAAAATGGAGGAAGCATTCCTCCATTTCGGCTTATTTTCTTTCCATCAGCTTTTCAGAAACCGCTCTCAAATCCTCTAAAGAATTGATCTTCTGATTGCTTTGCTTAATATTCTCCTGGACATAGACAGGCAGGGTGGAAAAATAGGTTTCCATTTCTGGTGTGAAATTAAAAATATCTGGCATACTAAATCACCTCCGGCATTAGAGTTTACAGTTTCTCATAAAATATACCGCTCTGCCCCTGAAGCTGTCTTTCTAATTTTCAAGAAATGATCAGTTTTGATTGATTTGATTCACGACAAGGCTAAAAGCCGAAAATTTATCAAATTCATTATCAAATATGGACAACAACAATAAATTACGTTATACTGTTTTTATCAGCCATATGGTATTTTTCGGGGTCTTTTCAAAAAAGCTCCCGTCCATAAAATAATATAAAAAGGAGTCTTAACTATGGCAAACAGAATTGTTCTGAATGAAACCAGCTATCATGGAAAAGGCGCGGTACAGGATATTGTCACCGAAGTGAAAAAACGCTGTTTCAAAAAAGCTCTGGTTGTAACGGATCCTGACCTGATTAAGTTTCATGTTGCGGATAATGTCACTAAGCTTTTAGACGCTAACGGCCTGGCCTATGAGGTGTATGACAAAGTTAAGGCCAATCCTACCGTTAATGTTGTTAAGGGCGGCGTGGAAATGTTCAAGTCTATTGGCGCCGACTATATTATCGCTATTGGCGGCGGCTCCTCCATCGATACCGCCAAGGGCATCGCTATTATCGTCAACAATCCCGAGCATGCCGACGTTAAAAGCCTGGAGGGCGCTGACGTTACCAAAAACAAGTGTGTGCCGATTATCGCGGTTCCCACCACTGCCGGCACTGCTGCGGAGGTCACCATCAACTATGTTATTACCGACGAGGAAAAGCGCCGCAAATTTGTCTGCGCCGACTGTCATGATATTCCCGTCGTTGCCATTATCGATCCAGACATGATGTCTTCCATGCCCAAGGGACTCACCGCTGCTACCGGCATGGATGCTTTAACTCACGCCATCGAGGCTATATTACCAAGGCGCTTGGGAGCTGACCGATATGATGCATCTAAAGGCCATTGAAATTATCGCCCGTTCTCTCCGCGCTGCGGTAGAAAATGATCCCAAGGGACGCGAGGATATGGCATTGGGCCAGTATGTGGCCGGCATGGGCTTTTCTAACGTTGGCCTCGGCATCGTACACTCTATGGCGCATCCCCTGGGCGCTTTCTATGACACTCCCCACGGCGTCGCCAACGCTGTCATTCTTCCCTACGTAATGGAATACAACGCTCCTTGCACCGGTGAAAAATACAGAGACATCGCCAAGCCATGGGCGTACAGGGTACGGAAGCCATGAGCCAGGAGGAATACCGCAAAGCTGCAATCGACGCTGTGAAAAAGCTGTCTGAGGATGTGGGAATTCCCAAGACTCTCCATGAAATCGGCGTAAAGGAAGAAGACCTAAAGGCCCTGTCCGAGTTTGCCTTCATCGACGCCTGCACTCCCGGCAACCCAAGGGACACCAGTCCGGAAGAAATTTGCGAACTGTATAAAAAGATTTATTAATCTGGAAAGCCTGAAAAATAAAAAGCCTATCCGTGTAAGGATAGGCTTTTCTTATTTAACTAATTTCGAAATCGTTAGATATACCTTACTTTTCTTCTCTACATTCCTTTTCCAAAATACTGCTTATACATTTCAGTTCCTGAACCAGCTCCTCATATTCGATCTCATTTCCTTTCGCTAGAAGCTCACTGGCGCGCAAAGCTTCCCGGCGGAGATCCTGTGACGGAGCCGCTATTCCCTCCGCCACAAGCACCTGGCGCCGCAGGCTCTGATAAGCGCTCATAAACATATGCTCCCTCTCCAGTTCCCGGAAAAAATCGATGCATCTCCACTTGCTGTTATGCTCTGTCAGCACCGCTTTCAACGCTACCGGCGGAACTCCTTTTCTTTGAAATTGCTTCAGCATCCGGTCCATGCTTTGCCGGGTAAAGCCTTTCATGACAAGAACCTCCTGGTCAAAGCCTTCTTCCGCCAGCGGAGAATCGTTTTTAGAAAATCCGGGCAAGCCCAGACAATAGCCTAAGGTCTCTCCCAGCTGCTCCTCTTTGATCTCTTTCACTTGAACGGAAATTTCTCCCAGTGCCTGGGTAATTTCTTGTCCCCTCTGAGAATTCAAGCCGATATGATATAAATACACTGTTTCCTGAGAAATAAGTCTTGCTTTCATAAAAATTCTCCTTATTGCCAGCCGTCTTTTTGTAATCGCTATGTAACACTATGAAAACGCAACGAAAACGCAAAAACAATAATTTATAGGGTATTTTACATCAATTTTGTCCGGTGGTCAACATTTTAAAAATATGAGACAATTTTATTACAAATCATTCAAGTTAACCGTTAAAAATAGTTAAAATAGCAATAATTTTTCGGAGGATGTTTTGGTAAACCAGCCGCGTGTGCGGTTTTTGGATTTCATATTTTTCAGGAGGGAAAAGAATGAACGCAAACAAGAAAGTAAAATCTGTTCTTGCGGCTTTGCTTGCTGGTATGATGGTTTTCGCGTCGGCTTGTAATCAGGGAACCACCAACAGCTCTGAGCCCGCAGGAGATTCTTCCGCGGCGGGAGAATCTGGTCAGCAGGAATCCTCTGAGGGGACTTCCGAAAAGAGCCACATTCTCTTTTGGGATATGGCCTGGGGCGGCCCGGACACCTATGTTCCCGCTATGGAAGAAGTGCTCTCTGCCGTTAACAGCGAATTTGCCGACCAGTTGGATGGGGAAATCGAATATGTGAACCTGCCTTGGGATAACTTCTATCAGGTTCATCTGACCGCTGTCAACAGCGGCACCGCCCCTGATATTTTCGCCGCTGGTTACGGCACCGCTGAAACCTTTGCCCGTATGGGAGAAATTTACTACATGGACAATCTGGACGCTGATGAGGAATTCGCTTCTAAATTCAGCGAGGCTATTTGGGAATCCAGAAGGTATGAAGGCAAGCTGGTTCAGCTGCCTTACATGGTAGGCATCGATATGCTGTACTACCGCACCGACATGTTTGCCGAGGTTGGCTACACCGAGTCTCCCAAAACCTGGGATGAATTTATGGACGCTCTGAGAAAGGTAAAGGAGAAATTCAACATTGATCCCTTTATCTTCGAGCTTTCCGGCGGCCAGGCGAACCATTTGGCTTTGATGTCCCTGATTAACAACGGCACCGGCGCCTGCAAATATGACGCTGAAAACAATGTGGTTTCCGCTATGTCTGATGAAAGCGCCTTGCACATGTATGATTACTGGATTCAGATGTATCAGGAAGGCTTGGTACCGAAGAGCCTCTCCAGCTACAAGAGAACCGACTTGACTAAGATTTATCTGGATGGGCAGGCCGCCGTTATCATTCACGATATGGCTCAGGATCTGGCGGCCGATCCCGAGATTGCCGCTGTTACCGGTGTCATGGATGTTCTCACCGGACCTGATACAGATGAAAAGCGTGCTTGTACCTTTATTAACGGTATCGGCGTATTCGCTCAGAGCAAAAATCCCCAGCTGGCCGAGCAGATTTGCAAAAGCATAGTGGTAAACAGCCAGCCCATTTTCACCAACGCAGAGTGCGGCGAATGGCCCACCTATGAGGGCATTTCTGTCAGCGAAGACTTCGCTTTTGCGAAGGAAGGCTCCAAGATCCTGGATTACATGACTCCCGCCACCTACCCTCTTTCCGAGGTATACGACGGCTGGAGCGTAATCGACGGCGAAGCTTTACTGGGCAAGGTTGCTCAAATGGCTTTCACCGGTGCTTCTAGTGATCCCGCTGAAATCGGCGCCTACGGCGACGAGTTGGTACAGGATGCTATTGCTTCTCAGCAAAATCAATAATTACTATTGACTCCATCATAATATTCCTTGAGGCTGCGCCCCTTTGGATCGCCTGTCGGCTTTCCAAGGGGGCGTTTCCATTTTCTCCAGCTTTATAAAATCTTTTCAGCCCTTATCCGCTTTTTCCTTTTGTTATATCAAGGAAAATTCAATCTGTATTCACGGATATTTCTTATTTGCAGGCTACAATAAATATAAAGAGAAATGGCAGAAAGGAGCTGTTGAAAATGTCGTCTCCGTTGTATTTAGTAACTGGGGCCATGGGCCATTTAGGAAATATTGTTATTGGAAAGCTGCGCCAGCAAGGAGCCCAGGTGCGGGGGCTTGCCTTGCCGGCAGACCATTCTGTTCCCTGTTTTGATCCGGGCGTAGAGATCGTCCGGGGAGATGTGCGGGATCTGGAAAGCCTGGTTCCTTCTTTGCTCACAAAATTGACCAGGAGCTTGTAGTCATTCACACCGCAGGAATCGTTTCTATTTCCTCTAAATACCAGCAGCGCCTGTACGATGTAAACGTTCAAGGGACTAAAAATATCTTGAAGCTATGCGTTCTAAACCACGTCAAAAAGCTGGTTCATGTCAGCTCTGTCCATGCTATTCCTGAGCTGGAAAAGGGTAAGGTCATCACAGAGGTCTCTTCCTTTCAGCCCGAGGAGGTCCATGGTCCTTATGCCAAGACAAAATCAGAAGCCTCTCAGGCGGTGCTGGATGCGGTAACCCAGTACGGCTTGAACGCCTCTATTGTCCATCCTCTGGGATATTAGGGCCGGGCGACTTTGGCCGGGGCCATCTGACCCAGCTGGTGATCGACTATCTGAACGGCCGGCTCACCGCCTGCGTGAAGGGCGGCTATGATTTTGTGGACGTGCGGGATGTAGCCGACGGTATCCTTTCCTGCGTGGAAAACGGCCAGCCCGGCGAGTGCTATATTCTTTCCAATCAATACTTCCCGGTAAAAGAGATTCTTGATACCTTACATGACATTACGGGAAAGAAAAAGCTGAAAACCGTTCTTCCCCTTTGGTTCGCCAAGCAACCGCGCCTTTATCTGAGATATATTATAAAATACTAAAGCAGCCGCCGCTGTATACCTCCTATTCCCTATATACTCTGGAAAGCAACGCTGCCTTTTCTCACGCCAAAGCAACCCGTGAACTGAATTATCAGCCCCGCCCAATCAAAGAAACCTTGTGTGATACAGCCCGTTGGCTGCAAGAGCATCAGCGGATCAAAAATAAGCTCTCTTTACAGTGGAACCCCTAAAAATCAGGGGTTCCATTTTTTGCAAAAAACTATTGACAAATACTCCGGAAGGCTGTATTATTGTTCTAGTGTATTAATTACGTAATACAATAACACAATTATGCAAAAGGAGAAAGGTATATGGATACAGTTTTAAAAACGACTGAACTTACCAAAGTGTTTTCCGGTAAAAAGGCAGTAGACCACGTTTCCATGACCGTGAACCGCGGTGACATTTATGGATTTATCGGTAAAAATGGCGCTGGCAAAACAACTTTGATTCGTATGGCTGTGGGGCTCGCAGCTCCCAGCGGCGGGAGCATAGAGCTTTTCGGCAGCAAGGACTTGACGCAGATGAGGAAAAAGGTCGGTACGGTAATTGAATATCCCGCGGTGATCCCTCATATGACGGCGAGACAAAACCTAGTTGCCCAATGCAAGCTGCAAGGCGTCAAGGATCTTTCAGTAATCGACCGGATTTTAAGCACCGTTGGACTGGAAAGCACAGGCAAGAAAAAAGCGAAGAACTTTTCTCTAGGCATGAAGCAGCGCTTAGCGATCGCGATCGCTTTGATCGGGGAGCCCGACTTTCTATTTTTAGATGAACCGACCAACGGTTTGGACCCTACCGGCATTAAGGAAATCCGTGAGCTGATCCAGAAGCTGAACCATGAGCACGGCATTACCGTTTTGATTTCCAGCCATATTCTGGGCGAGCTTTCTAAGCTGGCCACCCGGTATGGCATCATCGACAAAGGCGTGATGATCGACGAATTCACCGCTGAAGATCTGGAAGCCAGATGCAAATCCAGTCTGATGATCCAGGTAGACCGGATCCCGGAAGCCTGTTCCATTTTAGAAAACGTGGTGGGAACGAAAAATTATACCGTAAATCCGGATGGCACCATTTCCCTTTTTGACCATTTGGATGAAGCCGGCCTGATCAACACGATTCTTGCAAAGCATGATATCATCGTCAATTCTATCTCTATGTCCAATGCGGACTTGGAAAATTATTTTATTCAAGTAACTGGAGGGGACCGCTAATGTCAGGGTTGTTAAAGTCAGATTTCTATAAGCTTTCCAAAATGAAATCCTTTCCCATCTGCTTATTGATCGTTGTAGCGCTTACTGTGGGCTCCGTTTTTATTCAGGATTATTCCGCTCAATTCTTGGGTGAAGGTATTGTTTATAATGGTTCCAATCAGCTGCTGAGCACCTTTGCAGGCGACTGCAAAATTTTTATCGCTATTGTAGTTTCTATTTTTGCGGCTTCTGAGTTTGGCTTTGGAACGATCAAAAATATAGCCTCACGGGGCTTCAGCCGCATCAGCATCTATTTTTCCAAGCTGATTGTTTCCTGCTTCATCGCTCTGATGATCCAGCTGGTATACAGCATTGCCTATACCAGTACCGCCACAATTTTATGGGGGTTTGGAGAAGTATCCGCCAGCTACTGGCCGGAAACCCTAAAAATCGTCGGTCTGGAATTTCTTTTAACCTTCGCTTACACCGCCGTGTTTGTGATGGTCGCCATGCTGATCCGTCAATCCGGAGGTGCCATCGCCATCAATCTTTGTATTACGATGCAATTTATTTACCTCTTTGTCAGTCTGGCGCAAATGGCTCTCCATGAGTTTTTCAATCTGGAAGCAGCTCTTTCCGATTATCTTCTCTCTACCAACGCAGCCTATTTGGTAAACGGCCAGGTAACCAATGAAATGATGACCCGCTCCCTGGCTGTTGGGATCATCTATTTTATAGCCTTCACCGTGCTGGGACTCTGGTCTTTCCAGAAACGCGACATCAAATAATCTAATTTAACCCACTCCTTCCTAAAAAATAGAGTAACAAAAAGCCAAAGAACCGGCTCAGGACAGCGCCTTCCCGAAAACGGGCAAGGTCTTTCCCAAGCCGGTTCTTTGGTTTTCTTCTATGCAAAAATCCGATCAAAAAACGGCTGTCCGGAAATTTGGACAGCCGTTTTTGGCTCTCAGAAATAAAACAGAGCTGCTGCTTTGATGTCTCTTACAGTATCTCCAGCTTTTTGAGAATCGCTTCCGCCGCCGCACACGCTGGGCAGTCGCAGTACCGGGCGCCATTCGCCTTAATCTCCTCCGCGTGGCTCACAATTCCTTTCGCTGCAGCTTCCCCAAAATACTGTATTCCAGCCTCGGAGCCAGCAAAGCCAATTAATTGATCGATCGGCATGATATCCGCTTTCAGCTCATTCAGATACCGTTCGGTTTCGGCCGCTTCCTGTTCCGTTCCAATGGCTTCCAGCCAAGCTTTGGCCGCCGCTTTTCCCTCCGCGCAGCAGGTTTGCGACTGAAGCAGCTCCTGTGTTTTTCCTTTTACAAACTCTAATTTTTCTTTTTCCATAACACATTTCTTCTCCTTTCATTCATAGCTTCTTATACGGCTCATTACAAAAGCCATTCACCCATATTCAAATATACTGTATCCGCACACTTTTGTCAATCGCAATAGGTAGATGAAGCATGTATACACCGGCAATTAATATAAATAATAAGAAAGCAGATCCAAAAGCAATTTACCATGCCAGGCAGTGGCGTTTACTCTCCAAATATACTTTTCCGCCCGTTCAAAACGGCCTGACGAACAGTTAATAAGTTATTTTTACATTAATTACTTTAATTTGTCCACTTTTCAAAACAGGAAAGCTATCTTATAATAAAGAACAGATATCATAGGCATTGAGATTTTTTCTGCGCTAGTGCCGCGATGTCACCCAACGCTCTATAAAAAACACTAATAAAAATGAAGGAGGCCTGACCTATGCCAGCCTGGCTGGACAATGCGATCTTTTACGAAATCTATCCCCAAAGCTTTCAGGACACCAATGCCGATGGGATCGGTGATCTGAGAGGAATTATCAACCGTCTGGATTATATCCGGGACTTGGGCTGCAACGCTATATGGCTTAACCCTTGCTTTGATTCTCCTTTCACCGACGCCGGATACGATGTGGCCGATTACAAAAAGGTAGCTCCCCGCTATGGTACCAACGAGGATTTGAAGGAGCTGTTCCGCGAAGCTCACAGCCGAGGGCTCCGCGTAATCTTAGACCTAGTGCCTGGGCATACCTCCGTGCAGCATCCCTGGTTTTTGGAATCAATGAAGTCCCAGCCCAATGAATTTTCTAACCGCTATGTATGGAACGACGATATCTGGGATACCTTTGAGGGAGTTCAGAATATTACCGGCTGCATTCGGGGGATTTCTGACCGTAACGGCTGCTGCGCGGTAAATTTTTTCTCCACCCAGCCTGCCCTGAACTACGGCTTTGTTAATCCTTCGAAAAGCTGGCAATGCGCCCCGGATTCCAAAGACGCCTTAGCCACCCGTGAGGCGATAAAAGACGTGATGCGTTTCTGGCTTCAGCTTGGCTGCGATGGTTTTCGGGTAGACATGGCAGGCTCCCTGGTAAAAAACGACGGTGACGGCAAGGAAACAATCAAGCTTTGGCAGGATTTCCGCCGGTTCTTAGACGGGGAATTTCCAGATGCCGCCATCATTTCAGAATGGGGCGACCCCAAAAAATCCCTGGCCGGCGGCTTCCATATGGATTTCCTTCTTCACTTTGGGCCCTCCCACTATCTCGACTTATTCCGCTGCGAGGCTCCTTATTTTTCCAGGAAGAAAAACGGAAGCATTACCCCCTTTGCGGAAGCCTACTGGAAAAAACTATCAGCGCACCAACGGAAAGGGGTTAATCTGTATTCCTTCCGGCAATCACGACATGCCCGAATCTCTCATTATCTTGACATCGAAGAGGAAAAGCTGGTATTCGTCTTTCTGCTGACCATGCCTGGCGCTCCCTTCCTTTATTATGGCGATGAGATAGGAATGCGGTATTTAGAGGGACTGACTTCAGTGGAAGGCGGCTTTGAACGTACCGGCGCCCGTTCTCCCATGCAGTGGGACCACACCGCCAACGCAGGCTTTTCTTCCGCTTCTCCCGAGCAGCTGTATATCCCGATAGACTCCTCCCCCGATAGGCCTACGGTGGAAAACCAATCCCTCCTGCCTGGCTCCTTATATCATGAGATTAAAAAGCTGATTCGCCTTCGCTTGGAAAATGAGCCGTTGCAAAGCAATGCCGCTTTCCGATTCCTAAATGCCCAGGATCATCAGCCGTTAGTGTATTTGAGAACCGGAAAAACAGGTTCCGCCTTGGTGGCCATTAATCCGGCAGATTCCTCTGCTCCTGCCAAATCGAAGAAACCGGATTTCATAAGGTTCTGTATTCCTATCATGGTGAAGCTGTTCTGGAAAATGGGCGCTTGACCCTCCCTCCTTGCAGCGCAACTATTTTATATAAAAGCATATGACTTAAGTCATATGCTTAACGAATGGTCTTAAGAAATCTTTCCAAATTCAAAGATGAAAGCTCTACGGATTTTTAAGCCCCACAGTGGGAACAAATCTTAAAAATTCTCTTATGCAATGCCAAAAAGGCTCCTGGAAAATCCAGGAGCCTTTTTAGAAAGTTATATTATTATAGCTTAATTCTATGATTGCGATTTGGTTTTCACCTTTAGCGCCCGGGAAGCGTTTAAAATAGCGATAACGGAAACGCCTACATCGGCGAATACCGCTTCCCACATGTTGCTAAGCCGACCGCGCCCAGCGCTAGACATAATACTTTTACCGCCAACGCGAAAACGATATTTTCCTTTACCAAGCGCAGCGTTTTTTTCGATATCCGAATTGCCTCCGCGATTTTTGAGGGGTGGTCATCCATCAGAACAATATCCGCAGCTTCAATCGCCGCATCCGAGCCTAAACCGCCCATCGCGATACCAATATCCGCCCGGGAAAGCACCGGGGCATCGTTGATTCCGTCGCCCACAAAGGCCAGCTTTCCCTTTCCGCTTTTTTCCTTCAGCAAGCTTTCCACCTGCTGAACCTTATCCCCGGGCAGGAGCTCTGCATGAACCTCGTCCACTCCCAACTGCCGGGCCACTTCCTTGGCAACCTGGGCCTTATCACCAGTGAGCATCACTGTTTTCCGAACCCCTAACGCCTTTAGCTCCTGGACCGCCTGGGCCGCGTCTTCCTTGACTGATCAGAAATTACGATATGGCCTAGATATTCCGAGCCTGCTGCTACATGGACCACCGTGCCGTGCAGATGACATTCACGCCACTTGGCGCCTGCCAAATCCATCAGCTTTCCATTTCCGGCCCAAATAGTCTGCCCATCCACTAACGCTTTCACGCCGCGGCCCGACATTTCTTCGACATCGGACACACGGGTGGCGTCGATTTCTTTCCCATAAGCTTCCCGGATCGACTTGGATATAGGATGGTCGGAAAACGATTCTGCCATAGCGGCAAGCTCCAGCAGGCGCTTTTCCTCGATTTCTCCAGGATGTACGGCGGAAACCTGGAAAATCCCCTTTGTCAGCGTACCAGTCTTATCAAATACCACCAGTTCTGTTTGTGACAGTGCCTCTAAATAGTTTCCACCCTTCACCAGGATTCCCTTTTTAGAGGCTCCGCCGATTCCACCGAAAAAGCTGAGGGGAATAGAAATGACTAAAGCGCACGGGCAGGAAATGACCAGGAAGATCAACGCTCTGCCGATCCAATCGTTCCAGCCGCCGCCTAAGATCAACGGCGGAATGACTGCCAGCAGCAACGCTCCGATAACCACCACCGGAGTATAATATCGGGCAAATTTGGTAATAAAGTTTTCTGATTTTGCTTTTTTGCTGCTGGAGTTTTCTACCAAATCTAAAATTTTAGCCACAGTCGACTCTCCAAATTCCTTGGTGACCTTTACCCGCAGCAGGCCATTTAAATTGATACAGCCGCTGATGACCTCTTTGCCGGGCTTAATGCCCCTGGGCACGGACTCTCCCGTTAAAGCCGATGTATTTAAAGAGGATATCCCCTCCACTACAACGCCATCCAGAGGGATTTTCTCCCCCGCCTTCACTATAATAATATCGCCGATGTTCACTTCATCCGGGTCTACCTGTTCAAAGCTTCCGTCCGGCTTTTCCAGATTGGCGTAATCCGGGCGGATATCCATCAGCGCTGCGATGGACTGGCGGGAACGTCCCACGGAATAGCTTTGAAACAGCTCGCCTACCTGGTAAAACAGCATAACCGCCACGCCCTCAGGATACTCACCAAGCAGAAGGCGCCGATTGTGGCGATGGACATCAAAAAGTTTTCATCGAACACCTGGCCATGGGAAATATTGCGGACAGCCTTCCACAAAACGTCCCAGCCAATCACAAAATAGGGGATTAAATACACTCCCAGCTTCCAAATTCCCTCCACGGGAATGAAAAACGCTCCTGCGAACAGTGCCCCGCTGATCAGGATACGAACCAGCGTTTTCTTTTGTTTCCGGCTCATAAGCTCATCTCCACGGTTACAATTTGATCGTGCAGTCCGGTTCTACCTTTCTGCACACAGATACAACCTCTTTCATGACTTCGTCAAAGCGTCCTTCTTCCGCCTCAATGGTCATCTTCTGCATAATAAAGCTGACGCTGGCAGCTTGAACACCGTCGATTTTTTTGATCGCATTCTCCATTTTGGCCGCGCAGCTCGCACAATCCAAATCTACTAATTGAAACTTTTTCTTCATATCTTTCCCCACTCTTTCTAATAGAATCAGGTTATTCTTCTACGTGCTCTAAGCCTTGGTTGATAATTGTTCTCACATGAGCATCCGCCAAGGAATAAAACACTGTTTTTCCTTCTCTGCGATACTTCACCAGCTTGCTTTGCTTGAGGGAGCGAAGCTGGTGAGAAATAGCGGACTGGGTCATGTTTAAAAGCTGGGCAATATCACAAACGCACATTTCCGATTCGAACAAAGCATATAAGATTTTAATCCGGGTGGAATCCCCAAAAATCTTAAACAGCTCAGCCAGATCATATAAAATTTCCTCATCCGGCATCTGCTCGTTTACTTTATGGACAATATCTTCATGGACATGCATATACTCGCATTTTTCAAGCGGTTCTTCCATTTTCGTTCATCCTTTCGTTATATCATATGAACCATTGTTCATATATTATTATATTCATATTTTCTCTATTGTCAACAGTTCCTCGGAAAATATAACTTGAATAATGGGATTTCGGCATTTTAGTCAGAAATCCAGATTTATTTTTTATAGTATATATCGAAGCTAGCTTTTGGTTCCGCTGTTAGGCCGCCGCAAATAAAAATTCCCCCGCTATAGTTTCATATAGCGGAGGAATATACATACTTATTCTGCAATCTGGCAGGTATCCCGAACCGTTCCATCAAAATCCTTCCAAATAAAAGCGCCGTTCTCCAATAGCAGATACCCATGATAGCTGTTTTCTTTTGGAATAGAAACCGAACCTGGATTCAAATAAACATAGGTTTTATGCTTTACCCGCTTTGGAACATGAGTGTGACCATGAAGAAGGATATCCCCCTCCTGGAGCGGCGGCAGGTTCTCCTCATTAAAATGATGGCCGTGGGTGGCAAAAATTATCTTCTCCCCCACTGTCAGGATAGCATAATCGGCAAGAATCGGAAAGTCAAGCACCATCTGGTCTACTTCCGTGTCACAGTTTCCCCGTACGCACAGGATATGACTCTGTATTCCATTTAACAGTTCAATAACCCTTTTGGGATTGTAATCCCTGGGCAGGTCATTTCTGGGGCCGTGGTATAAAATATCCCCCAGCAATAAAAGCCGGTCCGCTTTTTCATCATAAAAAGCTTCTAGCATTTTCCTGCAATAATATTCGGAGCCGTGAATATCAGAGGCTATCATCCATTTCATTTATTTTCCTCATTTCTGTCGATTTAGTGGATCTATTCTAGGCGCTTTCCCGTCACATACGTTTGGATACTCGCTGCCCGGTCAGCCTTTCATAGTGTATCTTTAAAATATTGGGTAGAACGCTTTTCTATGTCATCGAGTCTGACTTAGGCCGCGACGGCTGCTTTTCATGGATTCGTAGCTGGTTTCCAGCCAGACAAACAACTCTTGCATTCCGTCTTCGTTCATAGAGAATTCCGCTTCTGAAGGAATCTCATTTTTTTCTTTACAATAGGAATAGCAATAGGCCCATGCCATACAGATCCTTTTACTTTATCTTCTATCGGTTCCAGGCGGTAGCGGAATTCGTCTTCCAAGGGCCGGCAATCTGGAAATTCTATGCTTCCAGTCCAAATCCCACTGTTCTGAAAAAAATCTATTCGCGGCACTAAATCTTCTCGTTTCAAAATTGTCATCCTTTTCTATTTGTCCAATGGTAAAGATATCTATCTTATTTTAGCACGCTGCGACTAATTCCTCAACTATTGATTCTATTGCCGGTTCGCAGACGCTGCTGTATTATAGTTATTAGCTATAAATGATTATTGAATATAAGTATTTGCTATTTTCCCTTAAGGAGATTACAATTAGTTTAGAGCCGTATCCTTCCTTATTAGAGCATGTGTATACAGAAAAAACATAGGCCCTGTGAAAAAGCCAGCTGCCCGGAGTTGTGATAATTTTTCTGTCGGGAAAATATATTATTAGGAAAAAGGAGAATGCATAAGATGATTTACAAGAATTTTCAAAACCATAAGCTTTCTGCCCTAGGATTAGGAGCCATGCGTTTACCGGTGATTGGAGGCGATGACTCAAAAATTGACGAGACGGCGGCTGAAAAAATGGTGGACTATGCGATGGAGCATGGCATCAATTATTATGATACCGCATGGGGATATCATGGCGGTCAATCTGAGCTTGTAATCGGCCGGGCACTGAATCGGTATCCCAGGGAAAGCTACTATTTGGCGACTAAGTTTCCTGGCTATGATCTTTCTAATATGGATAAAGTAGAGGAAATTTTTGAAAAGCAGCTAAAAAAGTGCGGTGTAGAATACTTTGACTTTTATCTGTTTCACAATGTTTGTGAAATGAATATTGACGCTTACCTAGATGATAAGTATGGGATTTACCGTTATTTAATGAAGCAAAAAAGAGCTGGGCGGATCCGGCATCTTGGATTTTCGGCTCATGGAAGCTATGATGTCATGAAACGTTTTCTGGAGGCATATGGGGAAGGAATGGAATTCTGCCAAATCCAGTTAAACTATCTTGACTGGAATTTTCAGGACGCCAAGGGGAAGCTAGAATTGCTGGCTGAGCATCAGCTGCCGGTTTGGGTCATGGAGCCATTACGCGGGGGAAAACTAGCTGAATTATCCGAGGAGGATGCAGAATTACTCAAAAATCTGCGGCCGGATGAATCCGTTCCCGCTTGGGCTTTCCGCTTTCTTCAGTCCATTCCCGGTGTAACCATGGTGCTTTCCGGCATGTCAAACAGTGAACAGCTGAGGGAAAACATCCAGACGTTTGAAGAGGAAAAGCCCTTAAATTCGAAAGAAATGGAAAAACTGCTTAAAATCGCGAATAATATGGTGGAAAAAATTGCGCTGCCATGTACCGCATGTCGATATTGTGTGAGCCACTGTCCTCAGGGTTTGGATATTCCCGCTTTGCTGGCATTGTATAATGAGCACTGTGTCACGGACGGAGGTTTTATCGCGCCAATGGCCCTATCCGCCATTCCGGAGGAAAAACGGCCGGGCGCTTGTATTGGATGCCGCAGCTGTGAAGCCGTCTGTCCTCAGCAAATTAAAGTCTCAGAGGCAATGGCCGATTTTGTTAGGAAATTAGGCTAACGATTCCTGAGAAAGAGTGGAAAAGCCCCAGCGGCTTTCCACTCTTTTTCTATCTTCCACGGTAAAAGGACTAGCAAGGGAAGAAGAATGAACCATGGGAATGTTGTTAATGCTGATAAAAAGCTATCATTTAAGGCAAACCGAATATCCATAAGTAAGATTATTTAATATCATCCGGTGGCTTCAGGCTAAATCTCATACATCGTAACGGAACCTTCTGGGAGAACTGGCTTCCATCAGCGTTTTTACGATAGGCTAACGGTATCCAAAATAATTCTTTATTGCCGAGACCTCTTGCGTACAGCCAAACCTTGCAGTCAAAAACTGGTAATATTCCCCGTGATAAGGATTTGCCGTGATCACATCCAGGATCGCATATAAAATTTTATCCTGGGGGAAGCTGGGATGGCGAAGATTTTGAAAAATGCTCTCCGACCGCTGATCCAATTCCTGCGCCGGCCACCAAATATCCTGCCCGTTTTGGATCAGCGTCCATACCAGAGTCAAAAACACCCTCCAGTAATCTGTGAACACATGATCCAACAGCGCCTCCACATTTATCTGCTGGTACAAAGCCTGGCGCTGTGCCGGCTTTACATTCGCATTCTTTAAAGCGCTTGTCTCTATCCCATCTCTGACCAGGTTAAACGCTGTCGCCTTTGCGACCCCCTTTAACGCTCCCGAAAGCCCAAAGCCGCCGCCTACCAGATTAGGCACAAAGCCCATAATTCCAGAAATAGCCTTTTGATTATTTTCCAGCGTCAGGTTAAAGCTGTCAATCATACTGTTATAGTCGTCAATGGCAAGGTGGAAATCTTCTTTATGCTGCTGCCAAAAGGCTTCGTAAGTTACAGTCCAAATCCCCTGGGAAATCAGCAGATCCACCGCCTTCTTCACAAGAGGCTCCAGCTTGGAATCATAGATCCTCATAAAAAATTCAATAAAGGAATCAAAATCATGGATATTAGCGTGATACGCGGTCTCAGCCTGATCGGTATAATCCAGCGCTAAGTCCCGGAACATCAGCCTGTAGGTATTAAAAATATCCATCTCCGCTGGCACCCGCAGAATTTGTCCAAACAACGGAAATTCCCTCGCACAGCCTTTCATATTCTCCATATTCATTCCCCCACATAAATAGCATCAAGATAACTTTATCATAAATGAACTTTATGATCCAAATCAAGCTTAAGCACTGTTTTTTACAGCTGGAAAGTAAAAAGCCAATTTGCCGCCTCGATAAAGCCCTCCTGCACCCTGTGCGTCCATGATGTAAAAAAGAAGCGTTTTACCGCTTCTCCCGTTTATCTCTAATGATGAGGCTGCCGATTCGTTCAGCGCATACACAAATCCGATATTCCGGCAAAAATGGAATTAGCTTCAGTTCGGCTCCATTCACAGAGCTTAGTAAGCCCTGTGAATCCACTACGCTAAAAGCGGAAAAGCCGTCAGTAATCCCTTCGCCGGTAAATTTCACATAGCTTTCCTTTGCCGTCCAGAGGGAAAAGAAATCAGAAAACCCGGTTTCCTGCAAATACCGGTATTCCTCCGGATGGAAAAAACGCTTTGCTACCGAACAGACGCCCTTTTCCCTTATCAGTTGGATATCAAGCCCCACCGGCTCCTTGGATAAGGCGCAGCCCATAGCTCTCCGCTATGGGAAATAGAGAGCTCCACCGCCCGGCTTTCCAAGTAAGGCTTGCCGCCGGATTCGTATAGAAGCTTGACTTGGGAATCTTCCGTCTTGTACGTCCGGCTGTAATCCTCAACCGCTTCTTCGATACGGCTCTGCACCGTTCTTTCATCCTGACATGAAACAGGGAAACCACGACTTCGCTCATATCCCACCGCCAATCATTTCTTAGGCAAATCGATTCCTTTATCCTCCATATATTTAATCACATCTTTCACCTGATGCATCTTCCACACATCCCGGGTAGGAATGGTCACGTCAAAATATTCCTCGAAAGCGCATACAATATTCATAACGTCAAAGGAGTTCAATTCCAGATCCTTTACAAAATCCGTATCGTCGGTGATATTACTCTTGCCGGTGACGTTATAGATGATCTCCTGGATCAATTTCAGCATGGACAATCACTTCCTTTTGTCTAAGCGCTCCGGTCATAACTCCCGCCGCTTTATTTTCTGCGAGGAGGTTTTGGAAAACTCGTTTTCTCTTAAATTCACCAGCTGTATCTGTTTATAGGATGGGTAATGGCCGTTGATGCTCTCAATCTCCTTTTGCAGGGTATTGAGAATTTCATAAGAGGTCATTCCTCCCGCTTCTTTCGGGTCCGGATACACTGTCACCGCGATTTTTACATCGTCCGCGGACTGGCCTGTGGTAGCTCCATACGCCATAACCTCCTTTACCAGAGGAAGCCTGGCGATCCGCGACTCGATCTCCTCCGGAGACACCTTCTTTCCGTTTTTCAAAACGATCAGGTTCTTTTTTCTGCCAGTGATGTAAAGAAAGCCCCGCTTATCCAGATAGCCTAAATCCCCGGTGTGAAACCATCCGTCCCCCATCGCCTCCCGGGTCATTTCTTCATCCTTATAATACCCCAGCATCACATTTTCTCCCCGCACCAGGATTTCCCCTTCCTGGAACCGAAGCTCCACGCCGGGCACAACAACCCCCACGCTCTCCGGCTGGTTCATCTGATTCCGGTTGACACTGATAAGCGGAGAACACTCGGTAATACCATAGCCTGAAGGGTTTGGATTCCAAACCTCTTTAGCTCCAGAGAGATCTCCGGCAAAAGATGTGCTCCCCCACTGATGATGATTTGCATTTCCGGGAAAATTTCATTTTTCAGATTTTCCAGCTTTTCCGAAACAGAAGCCTCTGGCTCCCTCCGCAAAAATCTCCGCCTTGCTTTATGGTTCAGCTCTTCTTCCAGCCCTCTTTCCTGTGAGGCGGCAGCCAGCCTGCGGTGAACCATTTCGACGATCAAGGGCACCGTCATCATCGTATCCGGCTGAAACAGGCGCAGGTCCCGCATCATGGTTTTCAGGCTGCCGTTAATACACAGATGCGTTCCCACAATCAAGGGGCCTAACACAGAGCAGGTCAGGCCATAGGTATGGTAAAAGGCAGAGACGCAAACAGCCTTTCCCCGGTGGCTACCATGGCCACAGAGCTGCTGGCGTTATGCAGCACGCCTTTTCGCGACAGCATGACCGGCTTTGACGCACTGGTGGTTCCTGAAGTAAAAGCGATAACCGCCAGGTTTTCCTCGGCCGGCAAGGTATCGAAAAAATGGTCATGCTCTTTCAGCAGGCAGCGGCCTTCCTCTAACAGGCTTGTAAAAGGAATGCCATATTCGCCGCCAGAGGCCACCAGGGGAAGCTTTGGCATGTCAGCTTCCTGAGCGAACAGTTCCGCCGCGGAGGCCGACGCAAAGGCCACTTGAGAATCGGCGGTTTCCAGCATTTGGGCAATGGTTTCCACGCTTTGCTCAATGTCCACCAAAACCACAGGACAGTTCAAAACCGCTGACGCGAAAAAAGCCACCACCCACTGGTAACTGTTTTCTCCCGCCAGAGCCACATGCCAGCCTTGCCAGCCTTTCTCCCGCATCGCCGCCGCCAAAGCATACACATCCTCCGTAAGCTGCCGGTAGCTTCTTGTTACCGCTTCTTTTTCACTGGTATAGGTTGTAATCGCCGGTTTATCTCCATACTTGTCAATTCCCCGCAAAAAGCTTAGAAAATCTTCATAGAAATCTACCGGATTCAGCGGATACTGGTTCATGCTTTTTACTCCCTTTTTATCTGTGTTCCAGGTCCAGCGCCGTTTCTTCAAAGGTCCAGGCGATTTCCTCACGAATCGCCTCGTAATCCTTAAGAATCTCAATAAACGCTTCCGCAATCTTCTGATCGAACTGGGTTCCTTTTCCTTGCTCTAATTGGCTGACCGCCTGCTCCAGCGTCAAATTTTCCCGATAGCGGCGGTGAGAGGTCATAGCGTCAAAGGCGTCGGCTACGGAAATTATTTTAGCTTCCTCTGGAATTTGGTCTCCAGTGATTCCATTTGGATACCCTCTGCCGTCGATTCTCTCATGATGGCACAGCACGATCGGCGCGATCTCCTGGTACGAGGAAATCGCGGACAGTATATGATAGCCTAAACCGGGATGGCGCTTGATGATTTCATATTCTTCCCGAGTCAGGGATGCGTTTTTCAAAAGCACGGAATCGGGCACAGCGATTTTTCCAATATCATGAAACAGGCCCGCCACCCGAATCCGATTGATAAATCTCTCGTCCTTACCCATTTTTTCAGCGATCCGGCAGGCATAATAGGATACCCGGTCGGAATGGCCTCTGGTATAAAGGTCTCTGGCATCCACCATGGTGCGAACGGTTTTCGTCATTTCCTCGTAGCTTACTTCCAGCTTTTCGTAAGCCTTTTGCAGCTGGATATGGAGCATTAGATTGCTGACGGTGGACGTCACCTGACGCAGATAAATTTCCAACAGGCGGACGGTATCAAAATAATGCTGATGGGAAATCCTGGCGCCGAATATGCCAAACGGCTTCTGGTTCTCATCCAATAAGGGAAATACCCGGCAAGGCTCGTTTTCAGCTTCCTCAAAAATTGGGAATTCTGTCTCATGCCTTTCCATCAGATAGTTCCGCACCCGGTCGGCCGCTTCCCCGTAGGCCCGATCCCCAGATAATAGTCCGCCGGCATCTGAACCGCACCGGCTATTTCCCCGCCGCCGTCCTGGAAGAAATGCCTCCGCACATATAAAAAGGCGTTTTCAAACCCAAAAATCCGGTTCATTTGGCTCATAACGCTCTCTAAAAGAGCGTCTATGGTGGTCAGGCGGTAAAGCTGGGGACTGTCCGCCACAATTTGGCTCAGCTTATCCCGGTAGCTCCGGATGGTACGCATTTGCCGGATAGATTTTACACAGGACTCTACCAGAAGCTCCAGCTGATCGAACCTGTCGCTTTTCTCATAATAGCCCTGAATATCTAATTCCCTTATCGTTTTGATTGGGGGCGCCAGGCTCTTATGGCCTGTCAGCAAAATAATATACAGATCTGTGTTAAATTCACGGATAGCTTTGACTACCTCGTCGCCGCAGATCGGACTCATCAAAAAGTCCAGCAGCAAAATATCATAATGATGATTCCGAATCCGCTCCACAGCCTTATTCGGGTCATTTTCAATGTCCACATGGTAGCCGGATGACTGAAAATAGGACTGCAAGGTTATGGTCATGATCTCATCGTCATCCAACGCCAAAATGGAGATTTCCGTCTGCTTGGCCGCAACTCTGTTTTTTCTCATTCGGCATCCCCCCTTTTCTGAAACTCCGCAAAGCTGACATATTGCAGAGGAATCGCAATCCCAAAAATCGCGCCGCCCTCTGGATTATCTTCCATCCACATTCTCCCGTTAAATTTGGCCTTGATCACCGAATTGGAAATATAGATTCCCAACCCATTCCCCATGGCCCTTTACTGGTAATCATCTGCTTAAACAATTTTTTCTTCACATCCTCCGGCACACCGGCGCCGGTATCCTTTACCTTGATCAAAAACTCTTCACCGGTTTTCTCAAGCAAAATGGAAATTACGCCTCCGCCCATACCTTTTTCCGCGTCCACAGCGTTGGTCACCAGGTTATTCACTACCTGCACCATGCTGTTGATATCCCCTTGAAGGATCACATCTTGAGAAATCGAATTCTTGATCTCCAATTTACATCCGCTGCCTACCAGCTCATGGCGCAGCAGCAGCGCTACCCGCTTCATCGCGTCGCTTACGGCGAACGCCTCGGTTTCTGACCGGCTCATATTCACCGCCTGACCTTTGACCGCCGTGATAATCTCGGACATATACGAGCAGGCTTCCCTTACCTTATTGACCCATTCGTCAATTTCCTGATAAATTTCACGGTAATCCTCCGGCGTAACCTCCGGATCTCCCAGGCTCCGCTGGCATTCCTCCACCAGATTTTCCACAGCGATCATGCTTCCGGAAACACTCATAATAGGCGTTTTCAGATTGTGGGCGATTCCCCCCACCATTTGCCCCAGAGAGGCCAGCCGCTCCTGTTCCATCAGCTTTGTCTGGCTGTCCTGAAGGCGCTGCATACTTTCCTTGACCTTAGTAACATCCTTAAAAAAGCCAGAAAACCGCCAAGCTTGTTTTCCTCCACCAGCAAAGGGGTGATCTCCACCATGAAGTACTTTTTTACCAGCTCCCCATCCTGCCGCAGAAACACAGACTGTTCATAGGAAATGTTAGCCATGGTTTCCCGGCAGGTTTCAATCGAAGAGGTTAGATTGTAAAAGGTTGATTTGGTGTCTGCGTCCTCCACCTGTACGCTGTCCTGCAAAAAGGTATTTTCCTGGATCCCGTACTTTTTGCCGAACACCTCCTGAAACTGCCAGTTAAAATTCACCACCAGGCCGGTATCGCTGATAACAAGGTAACAATCCGACAGCCGATCCAAAACCCTCTGCATGGCCAGCGGCTTAATGTCCAGCATATGGAAGTAAAAAATCGCGAAGCCATGGAGGATAATGGTGGCCGTAAACGCCAAAGGGGTGGCCTCAATGCCCAGACTGCCGATTTTAAAGGTGGCCATCATATTCACTACCAGCGGAATCAGCGCGCCTATGGCAAACAAAAAGCCTTGACGCATATAAAGCTTACTGCTGCTTTTCACAGCGAATCGGATCATGATGGCCACCGCTGAAGCTAAATAGCAGTAGGACACCGCTCCTGACACAAACATCAGGGGGCCGAAGACAATTTTAGAGCTGTCAATATCAAACACCTGATAAATTAAGTGATGGAGCGGGTTAGTCCAAACTAAAATATTTACAATAGCTGGAGGAATCAAAAAAAGCAGATATCTTCCGGGTAGATGATCCAGTCCTTTGACAAATACCAAAGAGATCAAGACCCATCCAGGCCGTACCAAAAGGGCCGCCTAAATAGGTGATGGAATCCCATATGAACATCATATCCATATTATTGGGATCAGTAAGCCTGATTCCAATCAGCGCCGCCAGCCAAATCATCAGGCCCGCCGCCAGAATAAAATACAGCTTATGGATCAGCCTGGCGTTTCCCCTGCGCAAGCTAACGATAATAAAGGAAAGAATCGCCGCAATGGCGATGATAAATATAGTTAAGGCTACATCAGAAATCACAGCGTTCCTCTCCCCTCTGCTGCAATAGGCGCCTTTGTTTGATTGGTAAGCTGCATCATAGCATACAGAACACCTAAAATTAAAAATCCGTTAATGCTTTTCAAGGCAGCGGTAAACGCGCAAATACATCGGCGGCTTATGTCATAAATCTATAAAAACGCCCTCAGGAGCACGGCCGCGTTGGGATAGCTCCACACGATCCCATGGCCGGACAGCTCCTGAACAGTGAGCTCGGCCGTAGGATAAATCTTTTGTCCGTGAATCTTTTTTTGATTCCAGGTTTCCACAGAGGAAGCAAGCTCCTGCTCCGCGCCGGCAGAATACTGCTTTAAAAGCTGCTCAAATTGCAGGTCTCCGATGGGCTGCGCCGCATGATTCAAGTTTCGCAGAAGTTCCCGCAATGGAATGGTATTGGGATTAAACAAATGATAAACCGTTCTCACTCCATTCCGCAAAGCGACGACACCCTTCGCGCACAAATCCACGGCGGTAAGCTCTACCGGCTCGTTCATCACCGACGCCGGTATCGCGTCCAGCTTCAGAAGACCCTGCAGCAGCCGGTAAAAGGCGTTGGTCTCCGGATTCTTCTGAAATACCCCGTCAGTGCTTCGGCCCACCAGCGTCCCACTCGGAAAATCTTAGCGTCCAGTCCGGCTTCTATTCCCTTCCGAACCTTTTGCTCCGCTAAAAATTTTCCTTTTACATAAATATTTTCCTGCCAGTTCTGGCCGATATCAAAATCGTCCTCGCTAAACACTGCGCAGCGATCCGGGGCGTTTACCAAATATTCCCCACTGACGCTGGCGGTAGAAATATGAATCAGCTTTGCGTTTGCCGCCGCCGCGAACGCGATCACGTTTTCCGTGCCCCGGACGTTGGTCCGAAGGGATTCCTCTCCAGCGGCGTAATGGCGCACATCCGCCGCCGCATGAACCACCTGCTTCACACAGCGGTTCAAGCCCTGATACGCATCCGGCGGCAAGCCCAGTCTATCCTGGGTAATGTCTCCCCCGAAAGCCTTTACCCGGTCTTTGCAGCCCTCAACCCAGCCGGCTCCAAAATAACCGGAAAGAGTTCCCACAGGCGCTCCTGAGAACCGCCCCGCACCAGGCACAACAGGCTGCGCTCCCCGGCGTCCAGGAGCTCTTTTACCAGATGGGCTCCTAAAAAGCCGTAGCCCCTGTCACCAAAATGCTGTCCTTCGCTTCTGGAAACCGGCTTTCGGCGGTTTGGTTCTGCACATTCAAAACATTTGGAGGATTGAATCCTTGCCTGCCGTCCGGCGCTTCAAGCGTCGCTCTTTCGCGCGTTAAGGCTGTCTGTCCGAACACTTCGCGGGCTTTTTCCGTTTGTTCCAAAGCCGCGTCCTTCAGTATGGCTATCTGCTCCCGGATTGCGGCGTGCTCGTAAAACTGTGCCAGGGTCATGCTCCAGTTCAACTGGAAATACCGGCTGAGCACCGTCAGCGCCGCCAGAGAGGTGCCTCCCTGGTCAAAAAAGGAGGCCTCCAGGTCCAGCTGCTTACGATCTAAAACCTCCTGCCAGATTTTCACCACCTGCTGCTCTACCGTCAGCTTTTCGGGCTTATCCTGCCCTTTTTGCGAAGGAGCCTCCGTCTCCAGCCGGGCTAAGGCCCGCCGGTCGTTTTTTGCCTGTGGCGGTTTTTGGGATTTCCGTCACAACAGAAAAAGAGGACGGCACCATATAAGAGGGAAGCTGGGTTCTTAAATATTTCTTTATCTTCTCCAGATCGACCTGGCTTTCCTCTGATCTCGGGGTGACAAAGGCCCTAAGCTCCATGGAAAAATCAGGCTTCCGGACAGCGATCACCGCCGCTCCCCGACCTGGCCGGATTGTATGATCTGGCCGGTGATCTCATCCAGCTCGATGCGCTGGCCGTTCAGCTTCACCTGCAAATCCCTGCGTCCTACGAACTCTACGCCCCGGTCCGGCATCAACCGAACGATATCCCCGGATTTATACATGATTTCTCCCGGGAAAAAAGGGTCTGGCAGATAGGCTTCCTTGGTCAGGTCCGGACGGTTCACATAGCCTCGGGAAAGACATTCGCCGCCGATATACAGCTCTCCCCTGGCCATCGGCATCACCGGCTTAAGGTTCTCATCCAGCACATACAGTCTGCAGTTGGTAAAGGCCTTTCCCACCACGATCTTATCCCGGTGGGTCATATCGATGCCGGTAATATAAACCGCTGTTTCAGTAGGCCCGTACAAATTGAAAATTTTCTGCGCTCCCGCTTCCTTTAGGGAATCCAAAAGCTGGCGGGTCAGCACCTCGCCGCAGGAAAACAATACCTTAATCCTGGGGAGTATCTTTACAAACGCTTCCGTCCCCAGGCACATCTGGAGTCTGGAGGGAGTCAGCTGTATAATTTCAACGCCGTTGTTTTCAATCAGCTCGGCGATCCTCCAGGGAAGCATCATTTCTTCCTCATCCGCCATAACGGCGCACTTTCCCATACAAAAAGCCAGCAGGGTTTCTGTGATAAAGGTATCGAAAATCACTCCGGAAGCACATAAAATATCTCCCTGGGCAGTTTCAAACATCCGCTCCACATTGGTAAGCAGATTCATAATGGCCCGGTGAGGCAAAACCGCGCCTTTGGGCTGCCCTGTAGTTCCGGAAGTAAACAGAATATGGATGTCATCCTCCACGCTTCTTCCTTCTACCGGCGTGAACGGGGTTTCTTCCCTGGTCATCACCAGCTTGGGGCAGGGAAGCTCGTCTGGGAGCTCAGGATAGGTACAGGGGTCGCACAGCAGAAGCTTTGCCCCTGAAATTTCCAGCATATAGCGCAGCCGGGCCTCTGGGAACGAGGACAGCACCGGCACATACGCGCAGCCCGCTTTCAAAATTCCCAGCATACCGGCTACCAGGTCGCTATCCCGGCGGCCGGATAAGCCGATAAAGTCGCCCTTTCGGGCGCGGACCGCTGAAGCTGGCCGGCCAAGGCGTCGGACCTCTTTTTCAACTCCCCGTAAGTTGTCACCACGCCGTGGGAGCGGATAGCCGGAGCCTCTGGGATCAGCTCCGCCATTTGATCCACCGCCTGATCCACACAAAGCTTCAGATAAGGAGTGTGCATCCGGTTGGGACGCTCCAGCAGCTCCAGCCGGTCACGGAAAGATACCGCCGGAAGCTCGTAAAGCGTCTTTTCCTGTCCTTTTATCAGCTCCTCCACCACAGCGCAGAAGCACCGGCTCAGCAGTTCCATGCTGTCCCGGTAATAGAGAGACGTTGCGTATTCCAAACGGAAAGAATAGCCGTTTTTCGTTTTATAGCTTCCAGATTCAAATCCATTTTCGCCGTTCCCGTCTCCAGAGGCACGCAGGAAACAGGTTCGCCATCCAGGAAGAAGGCCTCCTCTTCCATAGGCCGATAGGAAAACATCACGTTATATAGAGCGGCCTGGCCCGCGGAACGCTTCACATGCGCTAAGGCCAGAATGTCCTCCAGCGATACATCCTGATTATCCAGCATCGCCAAAACCGTATTCTTCACCTGCTGTAAAAACTCCCGAACGGTCAGCTCCTTTTGAGGCGCCAGACGCAAGGGCAGCGTATTCAAAAACGGCCCCAAAACGTTCCAAAGCTCCTGCTCCCGCCGGCGGAAACCGGAGTGCCGATGATAATATCCTCGCTTCCCGTATATTTAGAAAGCAGGACGCAAAAGCCGCCGCGAACAGCATATAGGGAGAGTAATCTTCCTTTTTGCAAAATTCGGCGCACAGGACCGCCGTTTTCTCCTCCAGGGAGAAAACGACATTTTCACCCTGGTAATCGAAGGTTTTCGGCCGCTGCTTATCCACCGGGAGATCCAGAAGCTCTCCGGCACCTTCCATCCTCTCTTTCCAGTAGCTCTCCTCACCGGCCACCGTTTTTGAATCCCGGTTTTGCAGCCAATAGGCGTAATCCTGGAAGGAAATCTCCGGAAGCTCAGGCTCCTGTCCACGGTAAAGGGCATCCAGCCGCTTCATCAGGAGCGGTGTGCTGATACCGTCGCTGACCAGATGGTGCATATCGATAAACAGAAGCTGCTCGCCGCTGTCCTCCCGCCACAGGGCGGCCCGGAACAAGGGGGCCGCAGCCAGATTAAAGGGCCGCAGGAAAGCTCTCTTGGCTTCTTCAAAGGTGCCGGCCTGAAGCCGCTCCACATCGAACAGCACATCCTCCAGGACCTTTTGGCCGATTTTTCCATTCTCCATGACAAAGGCGGTGCGGAACAAGGCTTCCTCCCGCACCAGCTTTTTCAGAGCGGAAGTCAGCCGGCTGATATCAGGCTGTTTTCCAAACCGGAACACACCGGGCATATTGTAGGCCAGACTGGTAGGATCCAGCTGGGACTGAAAATACAGGCTCTGCTGGGAGGGGGTCAGCGGATACAGAGACAGCCTCGGGGCTTTGGGAATGACAAAGGCCTTGGCGCCGGAAAACTCCGCAGATTCTCCCTCACGCTTCAGACGCTGCTCCAACCGAACCACATTGCGGAAAGCGTATAAATCCACTATTTTCAGCGTGACGCCAAACTCCTGCTCAATCTGACACAGGGTTTCCATGGCGTTCAGGGAATCCCCGCCGGCCAGGAAATAGTCGCTTTGCACATCGATTTCCCGGTTATTCAAAACCCGCTGGAAAATTTCCAGCAAACGCCGCTGGGTATCGGTTTTCGCCCGCTCTCCGCCGGCTGAAACCACCGGGTCGGGCAGACGGCTGTAATCAATTTTTCCGCTGGGACTCAGCGGCATCTCGTCGATCCTGGTCAAATAGGCCGGGATCATGTAATCCGGCAGGCAGGTCACCGCGAAGGAAATCAAATCCACCTCCGGCACATTGGTCTTGGAGGTGTAATAAGCCGCCAGATAACGGCGCTCCCCCTCTCCAATCACCCGAACCGCCGCTGTTTCCACCTGCGGATGGGCCATCAGGCACATGGCAATCTCCTGCGGCTCGATTCTCAAGCCCCGAAGCTTGATCTGGCTGTCCTTTCGGCCGCCCAGCAGCAGCCGGCCCTGCTGGTTCCAGCAGGCCACGTCGCCGGTTCTGTAAATCCGTTCTCCCGGCTCAAAGGGGCTTTCCAAAAAGCTTTGCTCCGTAAGCTCCGGAGCATTGTGGTATCCACGGCCAACACACAGTCCCCCTACGTACAGGTCGCCGTAAACCCCGATGGGCAAGGGCTGCAAATGGGAATCCAATATATAAAGACGGCAGTTAGGCATCGGGGCGCCGATGGTAATCACCGGGGAATCGTTCATCAGCTGGTAGCTGACGCCAATGGTCGCCTCTGACGGTCCATACTGATTGTAGATTCTGCCCCGTGAATGAAGCTTTAAAAGCTGGATCAATTCGCCGGACAAATGCTCCCCGCCGCAGATAAAGCTTTCAATCTGCTTTACGCCCGCAGGAACTCCGGATGGTTCATATACGCCTTCAGCCTAGACGGCGTGATGGCAATCACGCCCACCGCATAGCTGCGGATTAGAGAAGCTAAGGCGGAGGGGCTTTCCTGTTCCTCCTGGCTGGCGAGAATCACGGTGCGGCTGTTCAATAGGGAAACCACGCTTTCCAGAACGAACACGTCGAAGCCCACGCTGCACAGAGAAAGAACCCCTCCGTAGCCATAAAGAGGCGCCATGCCCATGGCAAAATTCAGCAGGCTTCTCTGTTCAATTTCCACACCCTTCGGCTTGCCGGTGCTGCCTGAGGTGTAAACCAAATAAGCCAGGTCATTTCCCTCGGCTTTCCTGATCTGATAGTCCTCCGGACATTCACCGGTAATTCCGCCAGGCGTCAGCAGCGGCACCGACGGCTCCAGGGATTTCTCCGAAATCAAAAGAGCCGCGGAGCTGTCCAGCAAAATATCTTTTTTCGATCCTTGGGCAGAGAGGCTGGGATAATCACCCAAGCGTTTCCGGAAAGGGCGGCGCCCAGCATAGCCTGCACTAAAGAAAAACCCTTTTCCAGAGAAACCGCGACAATTTTTCCGCCTCCGGGGCAGGCGCATTCGATGGAATAAGCATACCGCCTGGCGTTTTCATATAACTCCCGGTAGCTCATGCGCCGGCCGTGAAAAATCAGGGCCACCCGGTCCGGATGCTCCTTAACGCAGGCGGAGAGCTTTTTCGAGATCGTTTGATCCATAAGAGGCTGAGCGGTTTGATTGAAGCTGAACAGCACTTTTTCCTCTTCCCCGCCGCTCAGGACAGACAACTGCCAGATAGGCTTTTTCGGATGATCCAAAGCCTCTTTTAAAATTTTAATTAAATAGTGGTGGAAGCAGTCGATTTCCTCGGCGGAAAAGATCTGAGTAAGATAATCGTAATCCACCGAGTACTTGTGCTCAGACTCCCAGCTGCTTAAGTGAATCACCAAGTGCTCCGACTGGTAGCCGCTGTAATGCCACCGTCCAGTGAAAAATGCGGACGCGTCCTTTGTTTGAAACAGCCGGCTGTTCTGATAGGACAGCACCAAATGAAACAAGTGATCCAAATCCGGATGCTTTTTCTTCGCCAAGGACATAATATCCCCAAAGGGATATTTCTGATGGCGCAGCAAATCAAACCACTCGTCGTTCAGGTGCTCGGTGAATTCCTCCAAGCTCCAATTCTCGTCCAGGTGGTTTAAAAACGGCAACGTGCTGACAAACATACCGGTAATCTTCTTTTCCTTAAAATTAATCCGGTTGAAAATCGGCACGCCTATGCCGAGCTGCTCTAAACCGCTGATTCTTCTCAAATAAATTGCCAGCGCCATATAAAACACAGCGAAAGGCGCCACCCGGTTGGCGGTACAGAAATTCCCGATCGCATGGTTGAGCACCTCGGAAAGCTGATAGGTTTTCCGCTGCCCCACCGGGCTGACAATAGCGCTTTTACATTCCTTCAGGGCGCAAGGCTCCTGAAACTGGGCCATCTTCTCCTCCCAATAGGCCCTGTCTTTTTGACAAGCCCTGGAGGCAAGGTATTCCTGCTCCTTGTTTACATGAACCAGGTAGCTGTCCAGCGGCTCCAGCTCGGGTTCCTTTCCTTGCAGGAGCGCCAGGTAGGTTTCGCTGATCCGATTTCCCAACAGCGCCTGAGACCAGCCGTCCGTGATGATATGATGGGTTTTCATCAAAATTCCGCCGTCGGATTCCCCTGATTTAAAAACAGCGAAGTAATAAAGGGGATGACGGTAGAGCGGCATAACCTCCCGGGTCACCGCATTTTCCCAATGGGTGATTCCCTCTTGGTTTGTAAGGGAAAAATCAAAAATCGGGAACTGCTCCGGAGCATAGGGCGCATGGAACTGTACCGGCGTACCATCCACAATCGATTGAGTCCGCAATGACTGGTCGGCTTCGATCACCAGGTTCAAGGTTTTCTGAATAGCGGCCATATCGATCCGGCCCTTGATATAAATGGTAGAACAGATATTATTAATGGAGGTGCCTTTATGCACCTGCTCCACATTCCAAATGTTTTTTTGACTGATCGACAGCGGGAAGGTCTTTTCCCCGCCACTGCTCTGCGGCATGTTCTTTTCACCCCAGCCCTTTCAGGAATCGCTCTAAAAACACAAGACATAATTCGACTAATTATACCTAATAAGTATAAAAGAATCCTAATTGTAATTCAATAGATTTTCCTTAAATTATTTTTATTTTCGAAGAAATTCGCCTGGATGTTTCTGCCATTTTCCAGCATAATTCTTTTTCATTAATAAAAAACAAAAAAGCAGGAAAAGACAGCCTATAAACCTTCTCGATTTTATAAAAGCGTGGCCTCAGCAACCAAAAAGGAACCAGTTTCCGAGCAGCGGAGACTGGTTCCTTTTTGGGAGATAAGGTTATTTAAGAATCCTTTTGCCTATGATTTCATGCCTTCAGAGATTATGGCAAGAAAATATTGATGAACCGCAGCTTCCTTGGTCAATTCCGGATGGAAGGCTGTTACCAGCTGGTTGCGCCATCGGGCCGCGGTAATCCTGCCGTCAGTTTCCGACAGGATTTCCACCCCCGCTCCCACGCTTTTTACATAGGCGCCCGGATAAACGTCATCGGGATTTCCCTACCGTCAAAAGCCCCCTGGGTTTGAAAGCTGCCAAGCTGGCGCCCGTAAGCATTTCTCACCGCCGTGATGGGCATCGTTCCAAAGCAAGGGCTCCCCCCATTTTCAACGGTCTCCGCCAAAAGCAGAAGTCCGGCACAGGTACCGAACGCCGGCAAGCCTTCCAGGATTTTCTCCTTCAGCGGCTGGAACAGCTCCAATTCCCTGAGCAGCTTTCCCATCACCGTGCTCTCTCCTCCGGGAAGCACCAGTCCGTCCATTGGCCGTGTTAAATCCTGCTTCCGCCGGATTTCAAAGCATTCCGCTCCCAGTCTGGAAAGCATATCCTCATGCTCGGTAAAAGCACCCTGCAGGGCCAACACCCCGACTTTCATGGTCATTCTCCCCGCTGGGCCATCAGCAGCTGAATTTCCTGCTCATTGATGCCCACCATAGCTTCTCCCAAATCCTCGGAAAGAGCCGCCAGCATTTCGGGGTCGTTATAATTGGTCACAGCCTTCACGATAGCTGCGGCCCGCTTCGCCGGATTTCCGGATTTAAAAATACCTGAGCCTACAAATACTCCTTCAGCGCCCAAGTGCATCATCAGAGCCGCGTCTGCGGGAGTCGCCACGCCGCCGGCCGCGAAATTCACCACCGGAAGCTTCCCGTTTTCATGTACATAGCATACCAGCTCATAAGGCACTCTCAGTTCCTTGGCCGCTTCATACAGTTCATCCTGACGCATTCCCTTTACCCTGCTGATTTCACTGTTGATCAGCCGCATATGGCGCACTGCCTGAACTACGTCTCCGGTGCCCGGCTCCCCCTTCGTGCGGATCATCGAGGCGCCCTCCGCGATTCGCCGCAGGGCTTCTCCCAGGTTTTTCGCTCCGCAGACAAAAGGCACCTGAAACTGGGTTTTATCAATATGGTACACATCGTCCGCCGGAGAAAGCACCTCGCTTTCGTCGATGTAATCAATCTCAATAGCTTCCAGGATCTTCGCTTCCATAATATGCCCGATTCTCACCTTCGCCATGACCGGGATCGAAACCGCCTCTTGGATGCCCCGAATCATCTTAGGGTCGCTCATTCTGGCCACGCCTCCCGCGGCCCGGATATCCGCCGGTATCTTTTCCAGCGCCATTACGGCGCAGGCACCCGCCTCTTCCGCGATTTTAGCCTGCTCCGGTGTAGTCACATCCATGATAACGCCGCCCTTCAGCATTTGGGCGAGCTCCTTATTCAGTTCATACCGGTTCTCTTTCATGGGAAATCCCTCCTTGCTTTCTATATTTTCTATCCTAGGCGAAAAACTGTCTTTTGTAAATGTACAATTTTTACTATATTTAAATGTACAGTTTGAGATCTTCCGGCCCTGCCATTGCTAATTTTCTCCAGGCGGGGTATAATAGTGAGCGTAAATGAACGAATTTCTATCGTTATGCTCAAAGGGGGATTTTCTATGAAGCTTACCTTTCTCGGCGCGGCCCACGAGGTAACCGGCAGCTGCTATCTGCTGGAGGCCTGCGGTAAAACCATTTTGATTGACTGCGGCATGGAGCAGGGGCCGGACGAATATGAAAATCAGGAAATCCCCGTATCCCCCTCCTCCATAGACTGGGTTCTGCTGACCCATGCCCATATCGACCATTCGGGAAGGCTCCCCTTGCTTTACGCGCACGGCTTCCGGGGTAAAATATTCGCTACCGGCGCTACCTGTGATCTGTGCGACATTATGCTTCGGGACAGCGCCCACATCCAGATGTTCGAGGCGGAGTGGAGAAACCGTAAAGCGAAGCGAGCCGGCGGAGAGCCGTATATTCCTCTTTACAACATGGAGGATGCCGCCGGCGCATCAGCTGTTTTGTTTCCTGCCGCTACGGAGAGGCATTTTCCCCCTCTGACGGTATTCAGTACGCTTTGCCGACGCGGGGCACCTGCTGGGCTCCGCCAGCATTGAGCTTCAGCTGACGGAAAGAAATGTTACGAAAACCCTGGTGTTTTCCGGCGATATCGGCAATAAAAACCAGCCTCTGCTGCGGGATCCCAGTACTTTCGGTCCGCAGACTATGTGGTAATGGAAAGCACCTACGGCGACCGGAGCCACGGGGAGCGTCCGGACTATGTCAAGGAATTGTCTGAAATTATCCAAACTACCTTTGACCGGGGAGGAAATGTGGTGATCCCTTCCTTTGCCGTCGGCCGGACCCAGGAGCTCCTGTACTTTCTCCGGCAGATCAAGGCGGATGGCCTAATTTCCGGCCACGACGGCTTTGAGGTCTATGTAGACAGTCCTCTAGCGGTGGAATCCACGGAAATTTTTCAGGATAACCGCCGGGATTACTTTGACCAAGAGGCTCTGGAGCTGCTGAACCGCGGAATCAATCCCATCCAATTTCCCGGGCTTCGGGTGTCCCTTACCAGCGAGGAATCCAAGGCGATCAATGAGGACCAGCGCTGTAAGGTGATTCTTTCCGCCAGCGGCATGTGCGAGGCCGGCCGGATTAAGCACCATTTAAAACATAATTTGTGGCGTCCTGAATGCACCGTTCTGTTCGTCGGCTATCAGGCGCCGGCACCCTGGGCCGGGCCTTAGTGGAGGGCGCTCCAAGGTCAGGCTGTTCGGCGAGGAAATCGAGGTTCGGGCTCAAATCCGCAGACTGGCGGGCGTCAGCGGCCATGCAGACAATAATGGCCTGCTGGAATGGATCTCCCATTTCGATCCCAGGCCGGAAAGGGTTTTTGTTACCCATGGAGACGATAGTGTATGCGATTTATTTGCCGGCAGGCTCAGGGAGGAGCTCCATCTGGATTCTTTCGCTCCCTATCCGGGCGCTCAGTTTGATTTGGCGGGAAATCAGCTTCTTTACGAAGCAGCCGCCAGAAAATTCACAAAGACAGAGCCTCCAAGCCCAAGGGCAGTCCGGTCTATCTGCGGCTGCTGTCCGCAGGCCGCCGCCTGATGGAGTTAATCCAGCGCAGCCAAGGCCGGGCCAACAAGGATATGGCTAAGCTTACCGATCAAATCAACGCTATGTGTGATAAATGGGAGTAAACAAAGCCCTTCCATCCGTACCGCCGTTTCACCGGCGGCTCGCGTCAAGCTGCCGGCATTAGGCAGTCTCCTGCTAAGCCTGATACAAATTCGTCAAAGCTCTCGCCTTTTCTTTGGGCCCGCGCAGCCTTGTCCTGCGGCCGCAAACAGGCAGCGGCCGTTTCAAAAGCGTTTTCCCGCTCGGAACGCTTTTTCAAAGCCACTCTGTTCGGCTTGTTATCAGAGACCTGTCTTTTCTCCGCCGGAGCCAGAGCTTATTGACGGCCTGCTTCGGTTCGGAGATGCCAAATCCGATGAAATCCCGTTCTTCGGCGTATGAGTGCAACGGCGGGCGGATAAAATAAAAATTCCGGAACACCGCAAGGAGGAAATCTATGCTTACCATCGGCTGTCATATGTCTGTCGCTAAGGGGTTTGAGAAAATGGGCCTGACCGCCGTAAAAATCGGAGCTAATACGCTTCAGTTTTTTACGCGGAATCCCAGAGGAAGCAAGGCGAAGGAATTAGATCAAAAGGACATCGCCGCCTTCCGGCTGCTAATGAATGAGCATCATTTTGGAAAAATTCTGGCCCACGCTCCTTATACCCTAAATCCCGCTTCGTCCAACGGGCACACCCGAGAATTCGCCTTGGAAACCTTAAGGGATGACTTGATCCGAATGGAGTCTCTGCCCGGCAATTATTATAATTTTCATCCGGGCAGCCATGTAGGCGGCGGTGTTCAGACCGGAATCGATTTGATCTCCGACGCGCTGAATCAGATTCTGTTTCCCAATCAAAGCACCATAGTGCTTTTGGAAACCATGGCCGGCAAGGGCAGCGAAATCGGCGGAAGCTTCAGGAGCTTCGGAGGATTATCGACGGTGTTGAGCTCCAGGAGAAGCTGGGAATCTGCCTGGACACCTGCCACGTCAGCGACGGCGGATACGATATCGCCGGCCGCTTAGACAGGTGCTGGAGGAATTTGACCATGTTATCGGACTGAGCCGGCTGAAAGCCGTGCATCTGAACGACAGCCTGAATCCCTTGGGCAGCCATAAGGACCGTCATGCCAATATTGGAAAAGGCACGCTGGGACTGGAGGCCTTTGAGCGCATGATTAACCATCCGGTTTTGCGTGACCTGCCCTTTTATCTGGAAACCCCTAATGACGACGACGGCCACGGTGAGGAGATCGCTTTGCTGAAAAGCTTGTATCACGGCAGTTAAACCGCACATCATAAATCAGCCTCCATTTCAGCAAAAGCACAGAGCTGGTTTTCCGTGATACGTCAACGACGGATGTTCCAAACTGCTTCATAAACGGTTCCGCAAGTATCCCCCTATGGTAAACCGGAAATGGAAAGCAAAACCGAAAGCGTGCGGAATTTTAACCACAACAGCCTGCCGGGCGTATGAAAAACCGGCGCGGTTCGCAAATCCTCGGAGGATATGATCGGCTTGTTTCGGAGCGCTGAAGTAATGCTTTCCGGATAATTGAAAGTTTATTTTCTCACCAGACGCCTGATTCTCCTTCGTTTCGTTCTAATATTTTTTTAATTTTTGATAAAAAGCTGTTCTTTTCCCGGAAATTCCGGTATAATGAATATGATTGCCAAATATGTTGGTGTTTTCTATATTATCATCACGCCGAGGTGCTCTTCATGAAATCAAGCATGAAATTAACTAAGAAAGAGATTTTCAGTATTCCCAATATTCTATGCTATTTCCGGATTCTGTTGATCCCGGTATTTATGATTTCCTATATTAACGCGAAAGAGACTCGGGATTATTATTTTGCCGCCTTTATTGTGCTGCTTTCCGGCCTGACCGATTTTGCCGACGGTTTTATCGCCCGGCATTTCAACATGGTCACAGAGCTTGGAAAGGCCATAGACCCGGTAGCGGACAAGCTCTCGCAAGCCGCTATCGTCATCAGCCTGATGATCCGCATTGAGCCTATGCGCTGGCTTTTCCTTCTTTTCGCCGTCAAGGAGCTTTTTATGGGGATCACCTCTATCGTACTGCTGACAAAGCACAACACCAAAATGGACGGCGCCAAATGGTTCGGCAAAGTTTCCACCTTTGTGTTTTACACTGTCATGTTCATTATTATCGTTTTTCCAAGCTTGGATGTCGGTGTTCGAAACATTTTAATTCTAATCTCCGGCCTTTTCCTTCTTCTGGCCTTCCTGCTTTACGCCAGGTGTTTCTTAAAATGTATCAGGAAACTCAAAAGAAAAAATAATGCTTATCCGAATACAGAAAAGGGATTTGGGAAAGCGGTAAAAAATTCAATACGGCGAAGAGGTACTGTAATGCTTTTACGGTACCTTTCTGTTATTCCCGCCAAAATGATCCAGGCACAAGCCTGATGGCATATCGTAAATCCGCCTTACAGGAGGTTTCCCGTTATGATTTCCTATGAGCGTCAAAATGAAATACTCGAGTTGTTAAAAGAGCGCCGCACCGTTACCGTTGAGTTTCTATGCCGCCGTTTATTCGCCAGCGGCGCCACCGTACGAAGGGATTTGGCGGAAATGGCGCAAAAAGCTTGCTGGAACGGGTTCGAGGGGGAGCCACATTAATCAGCGGCGCCAGCCAGGATGCCCCGCTGCTGGTTCGCACCCAAAAGGATCGGGAAAAGAAAAAGATAGCGGCCGGGCTTGCCTTGGACTTTTTAGAGGATAACATGACGGTAATGCTGGATTCCAGCTCTACTGTCACCTGTCTGGCTGCTCAGCTGGCCAGGTTTAAAAATTTATCCGTGGTGACCAATGGAATTGAAACCGCCGGTGTGCTCAACGAAAACACCAGCTTTAAAATCTATCTCTGCGGCGGCCTAATTCAAAATAATTCGTCCATGGTAGCAGTCTGGCGCAGGAAACTCTGGAGCATTTTCACACTGATATTTTATTTTTCTCCTGCTGCGGCATCTCCGCGCCGGATTTGGTCACTGAGGCTAATGAGGAAACCGCCGCTATGAAAAAACTGATGCTTCGCAACGCTAAAAAGAAAATCCTGCTATGCGACAGCACCAAAATGAACCGGGAATACTTCTGTAAGTCCTGCCGGGCTCAGGAAATCGACGCCATTGTTACAGACGCCCCGCCAGACCAGGCGCTTCTGGCTTCTCTGAAAAAGCAAACCCAAGTGATCTATCCACAATCAGGCCACTAGGCTGTCTGATTTTTATAAGCCTTCCAGCCTGTCGTTCCTGCTGAAAATCTAGTCCCGTCTGACAGCTTCTAAGAGCCTTAGCTGGGAGCGGTTGAAGCATCGATCCGAAAGGAGACTTTTAATGATCCGTCTTGCCGTAGTTGGAACTAATTTTATTACAGACCGCCTGCTTTCAGCGCTCCCTCTCTCCGGGCAGTTCTCGCTCACCGCCGTGTATTCCCGCAGCCTTGCCAGAGCCGAGGAATATGGAAAAGCCCATGGCGCTTCTTATTTTTATAACTCCCTCGAAGAGTTAGCCAAAAGTTCTCAGGTCGACGCGGTCTATGTCGCCAGCCCAAACTCCTTTCATGCCGCCCAGTCTATTATGCTGTTAACCGGCAAAAAGCATGTGCTTTGTGAAAAGCCGGCAGCCTCCAACGCCTGGGAATGGTCTGCATGGTAAGGGCCGCAGAAAGAAACGGCGTGGTCGTGTTAGAAGCCATGCGCCCCGTTTTTCATCCTGGCTTTCAGGTCATAAAAGATTGCTTGCCGCGTTTAGGCACTCTTCGGCGCGCTACTTTTATTTACTGCCAATACTCCTCGCGGTATGATAAGTTTAAAAACGGTATCGTGGAAAACGCATTCGACCCCAGGCTTTCTAACAGCGCTCTCATGGACATTGGCTGTTACTGCGTCCATCCCCTGGTGGCTTTGTTTGGCAGGCCTAGCTCTATTTTGGCCCAAAGCGTGAGGCTTTCTAATGGATTTGAAGGCGCTGGAACCATCTTGGCTGCTTATCCTCAAATGCAGGCGGAGCTGCTCTATTCTAAAATCTCCAATTCAAAGCTTTCCAGCGAAATTCAAGGCGAAAATGGCTCTATGCTGATTGAAGGAATTAATATTCCCAAAAAGGTCACCCTCTGCTGGAACCAGGGAAAACAGGAGCAAATATCTTTTTCTTTTGAGGAACAGGATATGTGTTATGAGCTGAACGCCTTCGCCCAGATGATCTATAAAGAGCAAAGCCCTAAAAAATGGAACCATTGGACCGAATTAGAGCTGGAGCTGATGGATGAAGCCAGAAAGCAAGTCGGTATATTTTTCCCAGCCGATAGTAATCGGCAGTAATTTTTTTGCAAAAAGCCTAAAAAAGATATAACAGAAGCAAAATTATGATTGATTTATTTTGGGGCATTGCCTATAATAGAGCTGTCGGAAGATTTACCTATTTCTAAAAAACGGAGGCTGTTAAAATGGATAAAAGAATCATTATCGGCGCGGATGACAGCGGCTTTACTCTAAAAGAGGCCGTAAAGGAACACTTATTAAAAAACGGCTACGATGTAACCGATGTCGGCACACTGTCATTAGATGAGCCTGTGGTATACTATGAGGTTGGGCGCCGTGTCGCCAAAGAAGTAGCCGATAAAAAATTCGAGCGCGGCCTACTGTTTTGCGGCACCGGCATGGGTGTTAACCTAGTCGCCAATAAATTTCCTGGAGTTTACTGCGGACTCTGCGAGAGTGTTTTCGCCGCTAAAAAGTGCCGGATTATCAATAACTGCAATGTTCTTGCCATGGGCGGATTTATTGTCGGGCCTAAAATGGGTATCGAAATGGCCGAAGCTTCTTAAATACCGATTTTTCCTATGGGTTCGATCTTGCCACCCCAGAATTTCTGCAAAACGCCGTTAAGGAGATAGATCAGATCTCGGCGGATGTGCTTAAGGAGTACAGCAAATAAGCTTTAAGCACATTCCATCGCCACATAATAATACAGCGCCTAACGGTACATAAAAGCGCCCCATGGAAAAATTCCATGGGGCGCTTCCTTTATCTATTTTATTAGATTTCCTTGTAAAAAGTCACAACGCTGTCTCCGACGCAATACTTGGAAAGCTGGGGACAGATTCTGGTGAAATGCTCGCTGTTGTTGTGCAGTTCGATGGCTTCCTCATCTTTCCATTCCTCAAACATGGCCACCTTAGTCTCATCATTCTTATCCTGATAAATTTGATAAGAAATACACCCCTCCTCCTGGTTGCTTTTTTCAATCAGCTCCGCAGCCGCTTGGAGGTAATCCTGCAAAACGCCAGGCTTTAAGGTACTCACCGCAACAATTTTGATCATTTTTGTTCTACCGTCCTTTCGTTATCTTTGGCTTTCCGCCTTGCTTTTAGTATATCGTTCTTACCCTTTGAGGAACACCGGATAAACTAGAGATGTTAAGGAAAACAGCCTTTTTCTGTTCTTCCCTCCCTTGTGCTCTTAGGAAAAATAGTATAAAATAGAAAAGTATTCGCGGAAATTTGTAAGGGCAATGAGGAGATTGGTAAAATGCCGGATAAAACATCCTTGCTTCGGGAAAAGCTTTTGGATTTATTTATGGACGCCCCCATCGCCGCAGCGGCGAAAAGCTTTCAGGAGCTGGAGCAAAGCTTGGAATCGGACAGCAGCGTCGTATTTATTTTATTTGGGGACATTTGCAGCATTGGCGCTATCGTCGAGCTGGTAAAACAAAAGGATAAGGTGGCGGTCGTTCACATGGACCTGATCGACGGCCTCGCCGCCCGGGAAGCCGGAGTGGACTTTATCAAAACACAAACCCGGGCCGACGGTATTATTTCTACTAAAGCTTCCCTGATTCGCTATGCTCACCAGCTTGGACTGCTGACGATTCAGCGCTATTTTCTGCTGGACTCCCGGGGAATGGAAAATATTTTAGCATCAAAGCAGCACTCCTCCGCCGATTTCTTGGAAGTGCTTCCAGGGGTTATGCCAAAAATCATCCGCCAATTAGCGAGAGAGTGCGATAAACTATCATTGCCGGCGGCCTGATTCGGGACAAGGAGGATGTGGTGGGCGCCCTATCCGCCGGAGCGGTAGCAATTTCCTCCACTAATCCAGACGTATGGTTTTTATAAATTTTTATAAAATTGCCTGCTTTACCGCCGCGCTTTCATTCCATCTTAGCGGCCCATCATTTTCTGAGTGTCCGCGTTCCCGCAAAGGCTTTGGCAAAAGGCCGGAGAAAGGCGGGATGTTATAAAAAAGCAAAAAAATGATTGATTAATTTATCAGAACCTGTTATAATAAACCTGGAAGCACAGAGAGAGTATTGAGAGTGCGCTATTCCATTTTGGAGTAGTGCGCTTTTTTTATGCTTCTCCATGAAACCATAAACCATTTTAGGAGGAAGAAACATGGCGAAAACGAATATCGTGGATTGGAAAACCATCACCAGCTTTGTGATCGACGCTTTTGTAGGCTACGGCATTCCCAGAAAAGACGCTGAAATCTGCGCTGATATCCTGCTGGAATCTGACAAGCGGGGAATCGAATCCCATGGCGTCAACCGTTTTAAGCCATCTATCTGGACCGCATCAAGGCCGGAATCCAGAAGCCTGTCACGGAATTTGAAGTAATCAAGGACTTCGCCGCCACCGCTGTAGTGGATGGACACGACGGTATGGGCCAGGTAGTCGGCTACAAGGCCATGACCATGGCGATTGAAAAAGCCAAAAAGTATGGCATGGGTATGGTTGTCGCCAGAAATTCCTGCCATTATGGTATCGCCGGATATTACGCCACCATGGCTACCGACGCGGCATGATCGGTATTACCGGCACCAACGCCCGCCCCTCTATCGCACCTACCTTCGGTGTGGAAAATATGCTGGGAACCAATCCCCTTACTTTCGGTATGCCTACCGACGAGGAATTTCCCTTTGTATTAGACTGCGCCACCTCCATTGTGCAGAGAGGTAAAATCGAATACTACGCCCGTATCGGCAAGGACACTCCCGCCGGCCAGGTCATTGGCAGAAACGGCGAGGCCCTCACCGATTCTGTAGAAATCCTCGACGATCTGAATACAGGCAAGGCCGCGTTAGCGCCTTTAGGCGGCATTGGCGAGGATTTAGCCGGCTATAAGGGCTACGGCTACGCTACAGTAGTGGAGATCCTTTCCGCCGCTTTACAGCAAGGCAATTTCCTGCGGGCATTGTCCGGCATCGGCCCCAACAAGGAAAAAATCCCCTTCCATCTGGGTCATTTCTTTATCGCTATCGATACCGAGCCTTTATGGGGCTGGAAGCCTTCAAAAAGACCGCTGGAGACATCCTGAGAGACCTAAGAAATTCCGAAAAGGCGCCTGGCGCCGAGAGAATCTACACTGCCGGCGAAAAAGAATACCTGGTCTGGCAGAAGAGAAAAGACAGCGGCGTACCGATCAATGATGCTGTTCAGAAGGAATTGATCGCCGTTCGGGATGAATTAGGTCTGACTCAATACAAGTTCCCCTTTGAAGACTAATTAAGGACTGATTTGCTATGAATATACGTGAAGAATCTTTACAGAAGCATTATGAATGGGGCGGAAAAATCGAGGTGATTTCCCGCGCTCCCATCAACACCAGAGAGGATTTGTCTTTGGCGTATACTCCCGGTGTGGCGGAGCCTTGCCTGGAAATCCAGAAGGACTACAACAAATCCTATGACCTTACCCGCCGCCACAACCTGGTAGCCGTCATCACCGACGGCACCGCCGTACTGGGCCTCGGCGATATCGGGCCTGAAGCCGGTATGCCGGTAATGGAGGGAAAATGCGCTCTGTTTAAAGAGTTCGCCAATGTGGACGCGTTCCCCATCTGCATCCGTTCCAAGGATGTCGACGAGCTGGTGCGGACGATTTATTTGATCTCAGGCAGCTTTGGCGGCATCAATTTGGAGGATATCTCCGCCCCCCGCTGTTTTGAAGTAGAAAGAAAATTAAAGGAAATCTGCGATATTCCAGTGTTCCATGACGATCAGCACGGCACCGCTATCGTGGTGGCCGCTGCGTTTATCAACGCTTTGAAGGTAGTCGGCAAGGAGCTTTCCTCTGTCCGTGCCGTGTTGAACGGCGCCGGCTCCGCCGGAATCGCCATCGGTAAGCACCTCATGAACCTAGGGCTGAAAAACCTGATCATGGTAGATCGTTTCGGCATTATCGACGAGGGTATGGAGGAATTAAATCCCGCCCAGGCTGAAATGGCTGAGCTCACCAACCGGGAGCATAAGAGAGGAACTCTGGCTGACGCACTGCAGGGCGCGGACGTGTTCTTCGGCGTTTCCGCTCCCAATGTGCTGACTCCAGAGATGATCAAAACCATGGCTGCCGATCCGATCGTTTTCGCTATGGCAAACCCCACACCGGAAATCATGCCTGACGCCGCCAAAGCCGCCGGCGCGAGAGTGGTGGGCACTGGACGCAGCGATTTTCCCAATCAGATCAACAATGTCATGGCGTTTCCGGGGATTTTCCGCGGCGCTCTGGACTGCCGTGCCTCCTGCATCAACGAGGAAATGAAAGTGGCAACCTCCTATGCTTTGGCCTCCTTAGTCCGTGAAGACGAGCTGAATGAGGAATATATCCTCCCCAATGCTTTGGATAAACGAATCGCCAAGGTTGTGCTGAAGCGGTTATCAAGGCGGCCCATGAAACAGGCGTCGCCAGAATTTAAGCTCATACCTATCTCCTATAAACTGAAATACCGGGGAACGGACGGAGCGCATTGCCTCCGTCCGTTTCCTTTTGTCCAGTGACGCCTGGCAAGGCTCTGGGGTCGGATAAATAAGGAAAAGTGATTTCTCTTTAGAGCAGGCGCGAAGCGCCCGCCGAATAAGGCGCAGAAAACACCCCGGCAGGGGAAAAATGCCTTATTGAAATGTAAGCTGTCCACATCAGCTGCCAGCCATGATATGCAAAGGGCTGGGTCACGCGTTTTCTAGGGAGACATCAATAGATCTACTTTTTTGTTTTTTATTTCATTGTACGAGGCTATTGGGAAAGTAAAGCACCCGGTGATTTTACAATTTCTTGACAAAACCTTCGCATAATTTTCCCATTGTGTTAAATCTGTGTACACATTCTTTCCCTATACTATAATCATTCCAAGAACGAAAAACATTTCGTAATTTTACTGTGTGCGTTGGAAAGCCGGTTGACTCCCGGGCACACAGACCAACAACAATCCTTCTTCAGAAGGTTTATTCATACACCTTTTCAATTTTTCATAACCCTCCTTTTCTAAAAAAGAAAGCGCAGCGAAATGCTGCGCTTTCTTTTTTGTAGCTTATATTTTATTCCACAGTCACACCTAAAAATTCAGAAATTCCATCCACCAGGGTTTGATGGTCCAGCTCATGGGGCAAGCCTGAAACACATGCCGTACCGATCAGCGCTCCGTTTTTCAGCCGAATGGGAAAACCTCCGCCGCAAAGAGCATACTCCGTTTCCGGAAGCATCTTCCAATCAGTCAGTGTCTTTCCCTGTTTCTGAGCCTCCAGGAAAGAGCCGTAAGAGCTTCTTCCCCTGGCGTTAACTAAATTTCGCTTTGCCGCCAGCCAAACGCCATTCTCCTGATTGGTTCCGTTTGGAAAATTCCGAAATAAAGCCAATCCATTAATACTAACCTCCACCGCCGCAGGACCAAACTTTTTTCCATGCTTGACAAGAAGACAGCCTAAGGCGAAGGCATCGTCATTGGAGAAGCTGTCAAACCGCAAAAGCTCCTCCTGCTTTGTAACCATCCTCAAAATATCGTTCATGCTTTTCCCTCCGGTTAATAGCCGATAGCTCCAAAACCCGGTCTATAATTTTAGCGTTCTCAATGGAGAACCGATGGCTGACCCAGGGCTTTTCCCCATTCAGCACACACCGGCCAAGCTGTTCTATTTCCAGCTTATAGTTATCCTCCACCTGCATGGTTTAGTAGTCACCACATCTCCACGCACGATAGAATAATGCAAAGCCCCTTTGGCATTATAGGGAATCGGTGCTTCCAGCGTCCCCTCCGTGCCGTACAAATAGAACCGATCCGCCCGCTGGCTGGTGCACATTCCACAGGAAATACTCAGCTTCTTTCCATCCGCATAGCCAAAATACATCCCGGCAAAATCGTCCACTCCCTGGCCGGTAAAATGAGCGGCGGCCTTGATCTCCTCAGGCGCCTCCTCGAACAGATTCAAAAAGAGGCTGATAGGATAGCATCCCACGTCGTAAACGCCGCCGCCTAGAGTTTCCTTTTTCCAGCGGATATCCTCCGGCTTCGGCGGCACGATAAAGAAAGCGGCCTCCGCCATAGTGACCTTACCGATCGCTCCGCTCTGCACCGTTTTCTTAATCTCCTGAATAATCGGGCTGTGAAGATACGCAAAAGCCTCCATGAAAACCACTCCGGCCTCATCGCAGCAGCGGATAATATCCTCTACATCCTTAGCGCTGCCAGAAAGAGGCTTTTCACAAAGCACATGCTTTCCCTTCGCCGCCGCTTTCCGTACCCACTCGCCATGGAGGCTGTTGGGCAGCGGGATATAAACCGCCTGAACCTGGGGATCATCCAGCAGCGCTTCATAGCTGTCATAAGCCTTCGCAAAGCCAAAACGCTTCTGAAACGCCTCTGCTTTTTCCAATCCTCTGCTGGCGATTCCATAAAGCTCTGCGTTTTCCGCCTGCTGCATCGCGGGAATGGTTTGCTCCGCGGCGATTCCGGCACAGCCCAAAACGCCCCATTTGATCTTTTCCATGTCTTCAAATCCTCCTATTTTATTTTCTTGTTTTTCCGGCGCCTTGCTGTTTGAAACAAATTTCCAGACAGCAAGGATCCAAGAAAAGCATCTTGCCTTGGGGTCAGCTTTTCAGCACATAAATCGCGTCTTTGCAATTCATATTTTTAAGTATATCCTGCAAAAGTCAACGGGACAACGGGAAATAATTCAGATCATTCTCCCGGTAAATTGAAGTATTTGCGCCGGCAGTTTTGCCTAGCGGTGTATATTCTCCACGCAAAACACCAAATGAGCCATGTCCAGACCGTAGTAATGCTTCACCAGGCTTCCGCAAAGCTTCATGCCATTTCTCTCCGCCACCCTTTGAGAGGGCAGATTATTATCCCGGATAATAGAATAAACCCGGGGAAGCTTCAAAGACTGAAACGCGTATTCTTTGCATCCCTTCGCCGCTTCGGACGCATAGCCCCGGTGCCAGTAAGCTTTTTCAAATAAATAGCCGATCTCCGGCACCATTTTCCCGTTCCAATCCTGCATGGTCAGGCCGCACTGCCCGATCATGCTTCCGGTTTCTTTCAGGATCACCGCCCATAAGCCGAACCCATCCGTCACATACCGCTTTAGCTGCCGCTCCAGCCAGCTGTTTACCTCCGCATCGCTGAAAGCGTGCTCATAAGCGTACATTACCTCTGGATCCTGCAAAATTCTGCATAGGCTCCCGAAATCATCCTTGGTTAATTTTCTGGCAAATAACCGCTCTGTTTCAAAAATCATATTCATCTTTCTTCACTATCCCGCTTTTTCCGTTTCATTTCACGGATCAACGCCTTGGTTTTTGCATCTGTTTTTAAGGACTCCGTGATTTTTTGCAAAGACTTTTCATAGGTAAACTGATCCAATGCGGCAGTCTCCAGGTAAGTCATGGTTTCCTCCGGGAACTCCCGAAAGCAGATGGATACCGCCCACGCAACCGCCATCCTCACATAATAGGAATCCAGGGAAATCTCATCTAAAAAAGCAAAAATCTCCGGCAGATAGGGCTTCTGGATAAAATAAAAAATAGCCATTACCACCGCGAAACGGACATAATAGGCACGTTGATCCTGAAACAGCGGCCGCAAAAGCTTCCATGTCGCTTCCGGGTATTCCCGGGCTATTTTCAAAGAGCTGCAAAAGCTGTCGCAGATAGACCAATTATCAATTTTAGGCAAAAAGCCTCGATCAGAGGAAAAACCTGCTCCGGTTTTCCTGGAATACAGCCGATCACCATACCCTGGAGCATAATTTCCTCAAAAGAATCAGATCTTGCCTCTTTTAGATAGCCCTGCGGATCATTCCCGGCAATTTCCCTGGAAATTTTTCTCAGCTTCGGCAGCCGTACTCCCAACAGAAAACCTGGTTTTAAATCCGGGATCAGCGAACTGGCAAACCGCTGAAATTCCGGTTCGGCTAAGCTTTCCAGCCGGTTTCGAATCTCATCATTTCTCCCCACTGTTTTTTCTCTCCAAATCCAGTAAAAAAGATTTTTTATCCAATCCCCCGGCATATCCCGTCAGACTGCCGTCTTTTCCTATTACCCGATGGCAGGGTATCATAATCCAAATAGGATTTCGGCTATTGGCCGCTCCTACCGCCCTGCACGCCTTAGGATTTCCGGTCTTTTCAGCAATCTGCCGATAGGTCCTAGTTTCTCCATAGGGAATCTCCAGCAAAGCGTTCCAAACCAATTGCTGAAACGGCGTTCCTTTAGGCGCTAAAGGAACGGTAAAGCTGGTTCGCTTTCCAGAGAAATATTCTCTCAGCTCCTCTTTTGCCTTCCGCAAAACCGGAGTTTCCTCCTCTACGGCATTTTCTTTTTGCCTCTTTGCTGAAGTCCGGTTCTCACCAGGAATGAATAAATTCGTTAAAGAGCCTTCCTCCTCTATCATTACAATTTGCCCGATTTCAAAGGTACTGCTTATGTACTTTTTCATAGTATCCGTCCTCTCCGCACGATTTTACTCTGCGGCAGAACGCCGCGCCATACAGCTTTCACATTCTAAAATAGATCTTCCTCACTCGGCAAATAAATTTCCGGAAAGCTGTTTTTTCCCAAAATGATGTAAGAAATATCCTCTTCGCTGTTTTTCATTATAACATAAAACGCGGAAAGGAAAAAGCCGCGGGAGCAGAAACTCCCGCAGCTTTTTTCTTTACCAGGCGCTATTCATCTGACGCACCTGGACATCCTGCAAAATATTTTCCTCAAATTGGGCCGCAAAGCTCCATCCTTTGTATGCTGATAAAACAATTTCGCGCCGGCACCCTCGCCGCCGTTTAAATACACTTCTACCAGCCGTCTGTCCACAAAAATCTCGATTTCAGTAACTTTCTCTACATCTGAGACAAAGCGATATTTTCTGATTTTACTCCTTGGGTTCTTAATCCGGTAACTCCATTGACGCACTCCAGACGGATGCTCCTGCCGTCCTCCTCACCAAGCGAAATGGAAAAATCTCCGGGCTTACTAAGAGAAACCTTTGCCCAATAGCTGTTTCCAGGCACTTCACAGCAAACCTGCTGTTTTCCGCTTTCCCGCAAAACAGTCTCTCCCAACAGGGAATAAATTTCCTCAACAGGCTTTTGAATCAGCCTGTCTCCTTTAACACGAAGCTCCCTAGGCAGCCCCATGCTGCCGTAAGCGCCGTTTTCAGCCTCCACGTGTTCTTCATAATTATCCGCAATCCAGCCGACGGCAATTCTGCGGCCCTGATGCTCAAAAGACTGGATCGCGTAAAAATTCGTACCAAAATCATAAATCCGCTTGCTCTCCACTGCCAATTGGCAGCCGTCCTTTCGTTCTCCTATGTAGTACCACTCTGTCTGCTTTCTCCCATCGGGAAGCACTAGCTTCCAGGCGCATCCTACCGCGACCATTTTCCCATCCAGCTGAAAAAGGTCCGGACATTCGAAGCATCCCCCGATCTTAGGATCGTTTTCCTGAACCACAGGCCCGTCATAAACCCATTTTTTCTGATCCCGAGAATGGAATTGAAGCATCGCCGCGCTTTCTGATATTCCTGAACCGACCACCATCTTGTAAACGCCATCCTCTATAAACACCTTGGGGTCTCTAAAATTCTGAGAAATTTCACAGCTGGGCTTGGTACGCAGAACGATTTCCTCCGGCGAAAAATGAAGTAAGTCCTTGCTGGTTACCCGGGACTGGTATTCTATCTTAGTGCGCTCATGAGTCGGGCTGAAATGACGGGTGAAAAACAAAGAAACCTGGTCCTCTTCCACCAAGCGGAGCCGGAAAACGCTCCGCCCAAAAACTCTGGGTAATCGTCTAACTCCGGCTGGGGCGCCAAAACCACCGGCAGATAGGTCCAATGGACCAAATCCTGCTGACCGCATGGCCCCAGTGCATATTGTCCCAGCCCTGGAAGGCCGGATTCATTTGATAAAACATATGATAATATCCCTGGAACCAGCAAAGGCCATTAGGATCATTCAGCCAATTTTTATACGCCTGAAAGTGATATTGCTCCCGGTAAGGCGTATCAAAAAAAGCTTTTCAGGTTTTCCTTCGTATAGGCGGTCACGCTTTGCTCTTGAAATTCTAAAAACCGGACGCCCTCTTCCAAAATGTTTTCGTTCCCGCTTAAATAGCAGTAAACCGGTTCGGCATTTTCCAGCTTCACCTCATAACAGGCACCCTGCCGCAGGTCGAACTTGAGCCAAGCGGCATGGTATTTTCCCGCCGGCTGGGTAAGAAACTCCCCATCCGGCAGCATTCTAACACTGACGCTTCCCTTTTCTCCTTTTTGGGTTTTGGCAAAAATTTCTAAGCACTCATATTGATCCGCACAAAACTGAAACATAAAATCCTTCCTCCATAAAATCATTGATAAGCTTCTTATATCAGGCTTCTTTTTCCCATCGATTGAGCCGGTTTCTTGCCTGCTGGGTCATTTTGATCTCCAGCTGCGGAGCGCCTCTTTGACCTAATTCCTCCATAAATTCTTCCCATCCCGCGTCGAACTGGCTGGTATCCATTAAAATCAGGTCTTTGATGCTTTCTCGAATTAGTTCTTACAGGCCTGATAAATCTTTTGATATTCCCGCTCCATAGGCAGCTGAAGAGTGCTAAGATCAGAAAATCTCAGCGAATATTCGCCGCTGTCAGACCAATATAGGTCTTCCCAGCAATCAAAGCCGTAATGCTCCAGCACTTCCTTTTCCACCCTGGAATAACTTTCTATAGTGAGCTCCTTGGTATGGGGAGAGTACAAATTTCCGGATTCGTCCGCAGATGAGCCGCGGTAGGAGGGCCAAATCTCTGAATAGGCGTCCATCCCCACCTGCTGCCGGTAAGTAGGATCCATATAGAACTTCTGCCACACAGAGCCGATTACAGTTCTGACGCCATTCTCCACTTGGTATTGCTGTCCCTCAATTCCCCAGTTTAAAAGAATTTGGCCCTCATCGCTGCAAAGATAATCTACAAACTGAATAAAGCGTTCCGGCTCTCTGCAGGTGGTTGTAACGGCAAAACCCATATTTCCTCCGGAAAAGCCCGTTTTTTTCCACCTTTGCATAGGTTTCTCCTTCCTCTAAAGTCAAAGGATAAAAACCATAGGTTCGAGTATCCATTCCCAATGATCGGAGAACCGAATGGGGATACTGCATCCAATCGTAGTCCTCGGCCAATCCGAGTACCTGCCCGGAGCATATTTTCTTGGTATAAAAGTTTTGATTTTGAACAAAGCTTTCCGGATCCAGAAGTCCCTCGTGGTACATATGGTTCAGCCATCGAATATATTCCTTCTCCTCATCCCGCTGTATGTGAAAGCGAACCATATTATTTTGATCCACATACCAGTCTCCCTGATAGGGAAGGCCAGTGGATACCACCGCCGGCTCCATCACCGTACGTTCAAACCCTTGCTCGTCAAACAATAAAGAAAGCCCCACCGTATCTAAACCGTAAATTTTAGGATATTGCTCCATATAGGAGCGAATCGCGGCCTCAAAATCCGCTAATGTGTCCATCTCCGGATAGCCCAGCTGGCGCGCCGCCGCGTTTTGCAGCTGAAAGCCATGGAGCGTCAGTTCTTCCGTTTGAGTATCTCCCGCCCCTAAAGTATAAATCTTAGGGTCCTCTTTGCTCCATTTCAGCCGGTAATACATATCTCCGTACATTTTTTGAATATTCGGCCCATATTTTTCGATCAATTCATCTAAGGGGAGATACGCTCCTGCCTGATATAAAATATTATGGTAAACGCCCGCGTTGATCACATCGGGATAATCCCTGCTGGCGGTCAGAAGCTGCAGACGGTCGCTGATCTCTCCCGCCATGTATTCAATTTCCAGAGTGACGCCGGTTTTTTCCTCCAACACCAGATTGATATCGCTGTCGGAAATCTGGTTCTGGCTCCAAGCTCCGTCGATACACAGTACCCGGAAGGTTACCGGCTCCTGCTCGCCTTTCGGCTGCTGATCCTTAGTCTCCTGCGCTTGACCACACCCGGCGGGAAGCAGCAAAAACGCGCACAGCAGTCCCGCGGCAAATCGTCTGACAGCCATATTTCCGCCTCCTTTCCCTTCGATTACTTATTGTTGTCTTTATGAAAATCTGAAGGGAGGGCGTTAAAATACTTTTTAAATTTCATATTAAAATAGTCCAAGTCCTGATACCCCACTTGATTAGCCACCTTATAGACCTTTTCTCCTTGATTCAAAAGCTCCTTTGCCTTTTCCATCCGCACTGAGGTAACATAATCGTTATAGCTCATACCAGTATTGGACTTAAAAAGCTTTCCAAAATAGGCTACATTATAATGGAAAATTTTTGATAAATTTTTCAGGGTTAAATCCGAATTATAATTGGCTTCAATATACTCCTTCATTTTTCGGATCACATTGCCCTGTTGGTTAGAGTTTAGCTTTTGGGCGATCTGTGACAGCTTATCCAAGAAAAAGCTGTTGATGCTCTGAAGATGGGAAAGGCGGCTGATCTGGAGAATCACCACATCCACCATTCCCTCCTGCTTAAAGATTTCTTCCGACTGAATCTTCAATAAATACATCACCGATACATAGGTGCTTACATAGCGAATACGGATCTGTTCCAGGTCATATCCGCTTTCCACACACTTATTCCCCAGATTTTCCAGAAGAGATGATATTCCGGTTAGGTCGTTTCCGCATACCGCAACACAAAGGCCCTCAGCGATTTTTCGATAGTCAAGCTGCTCTCTTTGGTTTGCATTGCTGATTTTTCCCTGGGCATAGGGATTTCCCACCTCATCGATCAGGACGATCTCCTCATACGGGAAAATAACTGGTGCTCAATGAAATAGGATGCGGCATAATAGGCCTGGTTGATCTGCTCCAGCTCTTTCAGAGGCCGGCTGACCACCATAGGCTGGGTATAACCCGGCAGCTTCCTCAGTTTGCCGTTAAGATCCTCCAGCAGGCGCATTTTTCCCTGTTCAAAAATGACGTCTTTGGTCAGGACTACAAAATGGTTATTTAAGGAAAAAACAAACCCGATATTATTTTTCGTAAAATCCTTCAGCAAATCCAAAACCTTTTCATCGGTTTCCTGGTTCTTGGTCTGCTCCAGCAGCACCAGCTGATACCGCTTCCACGGCAACTGGAAGCCATACACCGCATTGGCCGCGTCAATAAACTCCTCATCTACCGCGCCGTAAACCAGCTTCGTGATCACTTGCTCCATGGAAATCGAAAAATACTTATTATGAAAATTTTCCTTACGGCGCTGTAAAATCTCCTCCCGCGCCTCAATCAGAGTCTTTACCAGCTCTTCCTCATCGATGGGCTTTAAAATATAGGACTTAGCTCCAAGCTGAAGCGCCTTTTGGGCATACTCAAACTCCGCATAGCCGGTGAGCAGAATAAACTCGGTTTCAAAACAGTTTTCCCTCAGCTTCGTCATCATTTGAAGGCCGTCGGCGATAGGCATTTTAATGTCGGTGATAATCAAATCCGGCTGATAAACCAGCGCCTTTTGATAGCCGTCTTCTCCATCTGCGGCGTCACAGCAAACGGTGTAGCCGTATTCCTTCCAGTCCACGATGGCTCTCAGGCCCCGGCGGATCATTTCCTCATCATCTACGATCATAACCTTCAGCAATTCGTTCTTATTCATGACAACACCCCCGGTAAACATATCTTCACAACTGTTCCTGCCTTGTATTCGCTTTGAATCTCTAATCCATATTCCGGACCGTAATGGAATCTAATCCGCTGATGCACGTTTCTCATGCCTATATGGGTAGAGGTAGACCCTAACGGAACCTCCAGAAGCTCCCTTAGCTCCTGAAGCTTCTCCTTTGTCATTCCCACGCCATTGTCGGCCACCTCCAAAACGAGCTTTTCATCCTGAAAATACGCTTTTAAGGCAATTGTGGTTTCGTGCCGTTGTTCCTCCATTCCATGAATTATAGAATTCTCTACAATCGGCTGTAAAATATAGGGAATTACCTTATAGCCGTCATTGACGGCGTCTGTATCGATTGTATATTCAAGCCGCTTCCTATATCGGAAGCTCTGTATTTTCAAATAACTCTCAGCGGTGGCGATCTCATCCTTTAATAAGATTTCCACGCTGTTGATTTCAATACTGCTTCGCAGCAGCTTTCCTAAAAGCTTGACCATCTCCGCACTTTCCCTGGCTCCTTCCACCAAGGCGCTCATACGGATGCTTTCCAAGGTATTGAACAAAAAATGAGGATTAATTTGGCTGACCAGCATTTTAAACTGGATATCCTTTTGCTGGAGCTGCATTTCCGATTTCTGCTTTTCCGCAGTTTTTACTGCGGCAATCAGGTTTTGGAGCTTTCCGGCCATTACCTCTAGGTCTTGAGAGAGCTGGCCCACCTCGTCATTTCCCTTAATTTCCACCAGGTTGTTGAACACGCCGGAAGCCACCATATGCACATTCTCACTGATTTGGGAAATGCGGTAGCATAAAAAATAAGTGATAATAAAGATAATGATACATGAAATCAGAACGCTGGCAAAAATGATCAAAATAGCGATCTGCTCAACGCTCTGCACATTTTTTAAAATGTCCTCTACTGGGAACACGGAAACAATTTTAAATTCTCCCACATCGTTGACGCTGGAAAACGAGCTTGTAATCAAACGGTATTCCACCCCGTTGTCCGCCACAAACTGATCCACCGGCGTGCGGCTGCTTTCCACTTCCTCTACACTGGCTTTCAGGTCTTCCGACGCCTTAGTCCAATCGCTTCTTTATAATTGGTGATTAAAAAGCTGTCAAAGTTTTCCTGCTCTAAAATCTGCAGCAGAGCGCGATTACTGATGTAGATTTTTACCACGCCCATAAATTCGCCGTCGTAGTTGTAAAGGGAACGGATCAGCGCCAGCCTGGAATCGCTGTAGCTTTCGTCGCTCATATACCACCACTGCACTTTTCCGTTGTTCCTTTTCGCCTGAGAATACCAAAGAGAGTGGAGATCCCTCGCGCCGGGATTGATAAAATGCCTCGAATTGAGCAGAGTGTCGTTTTGAACGTAGAATTTGATTACGTCAATTTCAGGATAGGTATTTTCATATTCCTGGAAGGTCTTATAATCATTCAGAGCCTCAATACATTCCAATGGAGATTCAAATTGAGTCGTAGCGATTTGATAAAGCTCTTCATCGACACAGAGCTGGTTGGAAACCTCGTTAACCGTAGAAAGCAGTGATTGAATCCGCTCTTCCACACGGGCAGAGCTGTCTCGAGCTCCTGAATCGCTTTTTCCATGGTATTTTCCCTGAGCCAGCTTGTCATGATCATGCCAAACACAATAATAGGATCAAGGTCACACACAGATAAGAGATCAAAAGCTTTACACGGATACTCATATTTTGAAACAACCACTCCACCGCCTTCCGGATAACAGAACTCCACGATTGAAAAAGGCTTCCTGCCTGTAGAATCGAAAAGCAGGCAGGAAGCCCCATCAAAACAAACTGTGATATTATATCAGTTAAAGAAATGCATTACAACCCGACAAATTATAGGACTTTTCAACATATTTGCCGCTGGGATTCTTACATTCCATCTAAGAACCGGTCTACCACGAGCTGACGGAAATCTTCGGAAAGGGTGCAGAAATAAGCGGTAAAGCCTGTCACACGGACACCAGCTCCGGATGGGACTTGGGATCCTTATGGGCCTCCATCAGAACGTCCTTATCCAAAACGTTCACGTTGATCAGGGTGCCGCCCATGTCAATATGAGTCTTTAACAGCTTGGCGACACGGTCAATTCCGCCTTCCTCTGCGCTGAGCTTGGGATCAAACTCAATCTGCAGCGGCGCGGTGTTTCCATAGCCGGGCTGGCACAAGGCGATTCCAGTGGCCTGAGCAGTTGCCGCTCCGTCCTTGCGGAAGCCGGGGGTGGGGTTAGCGCCGTGAGTAACCGACGCGCCGGCTTTTCTGCCGTTGGGCGTCGCACCCACCTGGCGGCCGAAATGGATCGTTTTGCTCCAGGAGAACCAGCCCGGCACCAACTGCTTGCCGCCGGCCACCGGCTGGGCTTTTACGATTTCCGCGAAATCACGGGTAAGCCGCTGCGCCCATTGGTCGCCCAGGCTGTCGCCGCCCTGACAGTAGCGCTCTGACTGAGACAGCATTAAACGGGTACGCTCATCGCCCGCGAAATTGTTCCGCAGGGTTTCCTCCAGCTCTTCAAAGGTGAGCTTCTTTTCCCGAACAATTCTCTGCTCAATCGCGGCAAAGGAATCCGCCAGAGTTCCCAGCCTACACCGTCGCAGCACAGGGTATAAATCTCGGCGCACTGGGAAATATTCTTCCTTCTTCCAGGGTATGATACATCTGAAGGTTCATGACCAGCTCCGGCATGGTGATGTGCTGGTACTGGTTATAAAACTCCACGCAGTCAGCGATCACCTTCACGGCTCTCTTCAAATGGGCGCGGTAAATATCGTAAAGCCTTTCCAGAGACGGCGCGTACTTCTCCTTATCGGTAGGAGCGGCGTCGTGATACGCCAGCATCATTTCCTGGAACGCCACCTCGAACACCTTAACACAGTTGATCTTAATGACGTCGTTCATGCAGAATTCCTTACCGGGCACCGCGCTCCATCCGCAGCCTACGGCCTGACGCTCCAGGGCATCCTTTTCACTGACTCCCTGGTTCTTCGCGTAATTCATCATGCCCTTATGTCCAGAGAAACGGGGCCAGGCGTTCCGGTCGTTAAACACATAGCTGACCGCTTTTTTGAAGAAAGCCGGATCCATATTGTCATGAACCCTTACCGTCAGGTTGGCGGAGGTATTCAGCTCATGAGCCGCCTCCAGGATCAGCCAGGAAAGCTCATTGGTCATATCGTTGCCTTCCAGGTCGCAGCCGCCTAGCTGGTAATAGTGAGGATCAATGATCAGCAGGTCAGCCAAGATGAACCGGGCCTTATCCTTATCGATCAAACCGCTTTCCATATCCTTTTTATAGAAGGGATACAAAAGCTGATCCAGCCAGCAGCCCGCGCCGTCACGGTCGTAGATTCTGGAAACCGTCGCGAACCAGGCCAAATACTGACAGGCCTCCAGGAAGGTTTCCGGTTTTTTGGAGATGACGTTTTTATTGCACGCCAGCATTTCCTCCAGGGTGGCCCTGATTTCCGGGCGATCCTCAGTTTTCAGAAGCTCCTCGATGCGGTCAATGTGCTTCTGGATCCATTTCTGAATCGCCAAAACCACCTTTTCCTCCGCATCGTAAAACTCCTGCTTTTCCTTATCGCCCTTATGGATTTCCCGATACTTTCTGATTTTCTCTAAGAAACCTCCCCATCCCAAGGCGATTCCGATATTGAAGTCGGAGTTAAAGTGAGAATCAGAGCCGATTCCCGAGTCGATTCCGTAAAGGTCGATGCCCGGCTTCAGGTGGTCATAGGGGAACCGATCCTCTGGGAAATTGCGGTAATCCATATAATTTCCCTGAGTCTTACGGTATTTGGTCAGCTGGTCTCCCCAGCGTCCGCACAAAATTTCAATTGGGTCCACATAAATGGGATGAATCTCCAGCATAGCGGCAAAATTCTCCGCCCAGCCTGAATAACCGATAAAGTCTCATCCGCCGGGATGGGGGTGAAGTGGTAGTCCTCCGGCAGCGGCACGTTGCCGTAGTCATCCGCGTTCATAAATCCGCCCTGCTGAATCCGCTTTTCTTCCGTATGGCGGATTTTTACCTCTTTGATATGGCGGTAGCGGTCAGCATAGGTCCAGGTTTTATTTTCCATATCGTCATTCCTCCTCGAAAATATTAACAGACGCCACCCTGACAGGAGCTTTTGCTCCTTCGCCAGCTGAGCAAGCGCGCTCATGGTTTCCTTCGGCGGCTTTTCAAACCGGGGTTTCTGCTCCTTACCCGCCAGCTTTTTTGACAGTCCTAAGGGGTGGTAAGGCAGCAGCTCGTAATACTTTAGATTTTTCAGCGTAGCCGCCAGCTGGGCAATCGGCTTGATCTGTTCCGCGTTGTCGTTGATTCCCGGTATGATCGGCGTTCTTAGAATAATGGGGATTCCGATCGTATCCAGCTTTTTCAGGTTTTCAATGATTCTCTCATTGCCGACCCTCGTATATTTCTTATGCAGGTCGGAGTCCCATATTTTCAAATCACACATAAACACATCACACAAAGAGGCGATCTCTTTCAAAATCGCCCAATCCACCGAGAGGTTCGATTCCACTCCACAGCTGATTCCCGCTTCTTTGCAAGCCTTTAAAAGCTCCCGAGTGAAAACCGGCTGGCAGGTGGCTCGCCGCCGCTGATAGTGACGCCGCCGTCTTCTCCGTAATAGGCTGGTCTAAAAGGACCTCCTTCAGAACCTGCCCCACCGTCTTTTGGGTCCCTACCCAGCGCTTTGCGCCGGAATAGCAGCCCTCGTCGCATTTCCCGCAGCCGATGCACTTGCTTTCATCCACGATCATCTCCGGCTCAAAGGAAATGGTTTCCGGGTTATGGCACCAGGCGCAGTCCATATTGCATCCCTTTAAAAACACTGTGGTCCGGATGCCCGGCCCATCGTGTACGGAAACCGCTGAATATCGGTTACCATACCCATAATCTCTTGTTCTTGCTTCATTTGGGTCATTTAAAGTACCTCCGCTAGTATGGCAGGTACGTCTACATCTTCCGTAAGCGGAAGCTTTACCGCAGTACCTGTCTTTAAGGATAAATAAGACGCTAAACAAATTTCCAAGCCGATTCTGGCATTTTCCGGCGTATTCAGGGAAACCGCCCCATTGTCAATCACATCGATCAGCTCCTTGATCATCGCCGTACCAGCGTCAGCCTGAGTGTTAAAAGGATTCGCGTAGTCCTCCAAGGTTAGATACACTGGATTTCTGGGCAGAGTTCTGGTGATCTGGGGCACCTTATAGGGCTCCTTGCTTCCGGTAATCTTCAACGTATCGTCATCCACCTGGATTTCTCCCTCCGTACCGGTCAAAAGGAAATTGTTCACAGTATACTCTGTAGCGCCAAAAGTAGATTCTATGGTAGCGATGGCGCCGTTTTCATAGGTCAGGATGGCGATACCATAATCCTCTACATCCCAATCCTTATGCACCATCTTTCCCATCCGGGCGTACACACTTTCCACCTTGCTGTCAAAAATCATCTGAAGCCGGGTGGCGGCGTAAATCGCATGATCCACAAAAGCGCCTCCCGATGCTTTAGAAGCATCTTTAAACCAGCCCACATCTGTACAGCCTGGAGCCTTCAAAGGAGTCCTGGCGCGGCAGGAGCTGGTAGCGGCGTAAGGCCTGCCGATCACGCCTTTACTGACCAGCTGCATCACCGGATCGGTAGGATTTGGACCCGCGCCGATTCCGGTCATGATCACACCGTTTTCCCGAACCGCTTGAATAATACGGTCGCGCCGGCCAGCGTTCTGGCCAGAGGCTTGCTGATCAAAATATGTTTTTTTGCGTTGGCTGCGGCAATCGCCAGCTCCTCGTGACGGTTGGTGGTCGGCATAATCACCACAATATCCACCTCCGGGTCCTCCAACGCGATCCGGTAGTCGGTTCCCCAATGCTTTGCACGCATTAAATCGGCGGTCTTTTGGGTCTGCTCCTCATCCTCGCCGATCACATAGGTCAATTCCGCATCCTTCATAGCGCTGACCGCACCGGCAATCGGATATGCCCAATACCAATGCTCCAAGCCCAGGATAGCGATTTTATGCTGTTTTGCCATTCGGAACTCCCCTTTCAAACCAAGCTTACTCATTTTATTTTCATCACGATAATCCATGACTCCGGGACAAACCGCTCTCCGGAAGATTCCTTCGGGGAATCCGCCAGCAATCGGTTTTTTTCCGCTTATCCTATCTGCCAGGCCCAGTTATTCACAAGCTCCAGCCTTCCGCTGTTACAGGAACGAACACCCGCATCCAGAATCGCCATCCCATCAATATTGATCTCAGGGCCAGTGTGGCATGAACCGGCTCGTTGGTATCCATATTGTGGACAAACGCGCAGGCGATATCCCGATACTGATATTCCAGCTCCGGCGGATAATAATATTCTTCTTCCCCATCCGGCAGAATTACTTTAACACAATCCTTACCGTCGATTTGAGCGGCTGTCATAGCGCCTTTGGTTCCATAAACCATCGGACAGTTTACCGGCACCAAATCATGATAGGTGGTCCAACTGGTCTCTATCGAAGCCATCGCGTCGTCATAGCGCACAAGCATACTGGCGTTATCCTCAGCGTTTCCCCACTGTGTGTTCAGGTTCGCACGCATCCCCAGAGCGGCAACGGCGGGCTTCCCGATGAGCCACCGGCTCATCATAGCGCCATAGCAGCAGAAATCCAGCATGGCGCCTCCGCCGCATTTGCTTTGATACCACCAGGTTCTGGCCTTCTCCTCATTGGTCATAGGCTCGGCTGTAATTTTTACACCTGGATGCTTGGCACCGTCTCCTAAAGGTCCGGTATGGGAAACCCGAATCTTAAACTCCAATATTCGGCCGATCTTTCCCTCATCCAGCAAATCCTTCATCAAATGCAGTTCCGGCCGCCAGGTGACAGGCCAATTTACAAACATCTTAACGCCATATGTATTGGAAATCCGGATCATCTCCATAGCCATGGACAAATCAGCGGCCATAGGCTTTTCAATGCTTACGTTGACGCCCCGGACAGCACATTCGTACATTACCTCCAGATGCTGGGCGTTTTCACAGGTAATTACCGCGAGATCCGGTTTTTCCTGGTCCAGCATTTCCCGGTAATCCTCATAAATTTTTGGGATTTTAAAATTTGTGCGGCAAAATTCCAGATTCCATTTCCGGGTAAAGGTTCCTTCTTTCAGCTCCGGTACCAGAGGAATGGTATCCGCTCCCGCTACCAAGTCTGTGCGGGGATTTTCATAAAAATGGGCGGCTACATCGTTAATGTGCATATGCGAAAAACCGATGATCACTACCCTATACTGTTTTTCCATGTGGCAGCTCCCCTTTATCTTTCTTTTCGACCGCCGAAAAGCCTGGCAAAACACCTGGCTCTCCGGCGGTCTTGTCTAAAGATTCCCTTAGGGTATCGCTTTTGTGTCTTTCAGCCCGCTTTCATTTGCTGGCTGCCGCCGGCAGGCAAAGCATGTTCTAATATGAGCCGGTGAGAAGAATTATTTTTCCAGCTCGGCGAAAGTAACTTCGCGGCCCAGCTTGTCAGACTTATAGAACGCCTCAATGATGGACACTACGTTCATGACCTCTTCCTTCTTGATCGGATACTCTTCCATGGTCATTTCCCCATCCAAAACCTTCAGCGCGTTCTCAAATACATGGATATGGCCGTAGAAGTTGGAAAGCTTCTCATACTTATCCTCAAAGATTCTGGGCATCAGGTCAGCCTGATACCTTCCCTGGGTGGTAATGAGCTTCATGCTGTCGTCAGTGAGCAGCAAGCCGCCCTTGTCGCCGCACAGGCTTACTGTCTGCTGGTTGGGCTGGTTCAGCGCCCAGGAAATTTTGAAGGTAACGGTCATGCCGTTTTCAAAGCGGATATAACCGTTGGAGAATTCCTCAACGTCAAATTCTTTCCAGTCAAACTTTCTGGGGGTAAAGATATCGCCGCTGAGAGCGCCGCTCTCTACATTGGAATAGTAGGTATCCTTCATGGTGTTCACCAAGGTAGCTACCGCCTTGCCGGTGGTGGATACCATCTGGGGGTTGCCGGTGATAGACATTAAGTAATCGCACATATGAACGCCGATGTCGCAGAACGCGCCGCCGATGTTCTCTTTCGCCATATGGAACATGCCCCACTTAGGAATGCCCAGGCGACGTACCAGATGCAGATCGGCAAAGTACATATTGCCCAGGGCGCCGGACTTACGATATCGGCGGCGGCCACATAGTCCTTGAAGAAACGCAGGGACTGGGTGACGAACAAGTGCTTGCCCAGCTTCTCAGCCTCAGCGAATACCATTTCCGCGTCGGTGTACTTAACAGCCACAGGCTTCTCGCAGAACACATCGCAGCCCGCTCTTAAGCCCGCCAGGTATACTCTACATGGTAAGCGTTGGGGGTGCAGACAGAGATAATGTCCGGCTTTTCTTTTTCCAGCATCTCATAAGCATCCACATAATATTTGGGAATATTGTGGCGCTCAGCGGTTTCTTTTGCCGCTTCTTCCCGGATATCCGCCACCGCGACGATTTTCACCTTGTCGCCCATGGCCTTATAAGCCGGAATATGGGCGGCGTTGCAGATCATACCGGTTCCGATGATTGCTACTCTGTAAACTTTAGACATACTATTTCCTCCAATAACTTAAAATATTATGACAACCAGAAAGGCTTTTCGCCTTTCCACCTATCGCCGATGCAGCAGCAGCCCCTGCTAAAATCATCAGAGCTGCTTCAGTATCAGAAAACAAAACAGGCCGCTTTATTCCCAAAACGCCAAGCTTTATTTTTCTTTACACTGATTTAGATCTATCTGATCCGGCTGAAAGATTTCTTTCCTCCGGCTGCAGTCCAAATTAAAAATTTTTCCAGCGGCAGGCTGCCCTCTGAAATCCGCCGCATGGATTCCAGAGGGTAACCAGGCCGATTAAGTATTGTAATCGTTTACTTTTTCAGCGACAACAAACGCTTAATCGCCGCCAGCTGATACTCAGCGCAGGCGTAGGAGTTTTCTCCCTCGCCAGTGTACTCAACGCCCCAATATCCGTCAAAGCCGGCGTCCAAATAGGGCTTGCCGTGTTCGAAAATGCCCCCCTCGGCCATTCCCAAATCCACGTGCACGTAACGGGTGTACGGCGCAATCAGTTTCTCTGCCTCTAATGTATCTCCCTTAAACCAGCGTCCCAGGTGAGCTAACACACCTAAATTCGGGTGGGCGCAGGCATCCATGACCTTTTTCAGCTCTGACGCGACGCACATGGTCGCCCAGTGGTTTTCAATGTAAACATCGTAGCCCATATTTGCCGCACGGTCACAATATTCCTTGAGAACCTTCTGGAAATACTCGATCATCTCATCAGTATAGATCATCTGATCCCAGTACTCGTCATCCTCTACCGGATTCGCCGCAAAGGTACCGTAATTTCTTTCTTTGATTTTGGGATCCTTATCCCAGGCAAAACGGAAATGCCTCAAATAATGAGAACCCGTATCGACCTTTACCGACTTAGCACCCAGGATTTCCGCAGCTTGGCGTTCTGCCGGTAAAATTCCACATTTCTTTTACGGATCTCTGGATCCGGATCCCACAGGTTGGCGCCGTCCATGGCGTAGTTATTGACGATCAGGTCGTTGGCGTCCAAAGCCGCCTTTACCCGCTTCAAATACGCTTCATCAGTAATGCTCTCTAACTGCGGATTCCACATATCTACAGCATTTAAATGGTAGCGGCACTTGATCGTTTCGATCAGGTGGAACACATCCATTTCCCCCCGGTAGAACTCCTGATGAAAGGTATATGGTGTTACAGAAAGCTTCATATTAAAATACCTCTTTGAGTTTTTCAATTCCACGGGACGGAAGCCCCGTCCCGTGGACAACTGACTATTATTCTATTTTAACTAAATGCCTTACTGTGCCTCTTTCTGAGAATCGATAGCGTCTTGGATCAGCTGATCGCCATACGCCGCGATTTCATCTACGTCAGAGGAAGCGCCGGTCATGGCCATCTGAGCCACCTTTCCTAACAAGGCTTCGCCGTCGATTACGCCCCAGCCGTCATATACTTCCTCAATCGGATAGATAGCGGGAGTACAGAATTCCATATTCTTGGCGCCTTTCTCATAGAAGGGATTGGAGCTGTTCTCCACAGCCAAATCAGTGGTTTCCTTATCGGCAGGCCAAGCCTCCCACATACCGTCCACAAAGTACTGATCGATGTTGTTTACCAAGTAAGCGATCACATCCTCGCACAGCTCCGGACATTCAGACTGGGCGAATACGCCTAAACCGTTGTAGAAGGTCAACGCTCTCTGCTCGTCAGAATCAGGCCCGGTGAGCACATCCAGAACGCCGGTTACCTCTTCCAGTTCAGTGCCGACTACATCCAAAGCCAAGTCACCGATAAACACAGCCGCCTGGCCATCCAGGTAAACCTTCATCAGGTCGGAGCGCTTATAAGTAGACAAGCTCTGGGGCACCAGGCCTTCCTGATACATGTCTACCAGGTACTGAATCATACGCTTATTTTCCGGATCGGACATAGCGGGAACCACGTTATTGTTGGCGTCATATTTGCAGCAGCTACGCCGTTGTTCAGCAAAGACAGCAGCAACAGGTGGTTAGACTGGTTGCCGGCCAGGTCAAAGATAAAGGGATCGATATTGTATTCCGCTTTGACCTTCCGCAAGGCGTCCATAAACTCATCCAGGTCTTGGGAGATTCGGTATAGCCAACCTCGGCAAACATGTCGGTGCGATAGAAGATAAAGGTCGTGCCTCTCATCCAGGGAATCTGTACCATGTTGCCTTCATAGCGGCGGGCGTTCCAGGTACCTCGTCGTACTTAGCCTTTAATTCCTCGTTAGCGTCGATCTTATCCAAATAATGAACAGCGCCCATTCTCGCGAATACTTCACCAGTGCCGAAACCAGCGGTAAAGATATCAGGGCAGTACCGGAGTTGATAGCGGTCAGGTGAACCTGCAGGAAGTTATCCCAGGTCAGCGATACATATTCTATGTCTCCAACGCCGGGGACAGCTTCTTTCATCTCAGTCTGCAGCTGGTTCTCCATAGCCTTAACGTAATCTTCTCCGCCCCAGGCATATCCCAGAACACAATGTCATGAGTCTCGCCGTCGCCGCCCTGAGAAGCCTCAGAAGCAGCGGAGGATCCTTCCGCCGCGGAAGAACCCTGAGAGGAGCTTTCCCCTCCGGATTGGGAACACGCCGTAGCCGCCAGCATTGCAGCGGCCATCAGAAATGCCACAATTGATCTTGCCTTTTTCATTTCTTTCCTCCTAAAAAATTTTTTATCAACCTGGCCGGCCCCTCAATGACCAGCCACGTTATCAGGAATAAACCCAGCGTGGTGAACAGGCTATGCTGGGGCGAAAGACGTTGATAAACAGGCCGAAAATCTCTGACAAATTTTATATCGCTTATCCCTTGGTAGCACCCGCAGACAAGCCCTGGATCAAATATTTCTGAGCAATGACCAGGAAAAGTACCGTGGGCAGCACTGATACAGTAGACGCCGACATTAGGTTGGACCACTGGAAGGAGTGCTGGTTGATAAAGGAGTGCAGTCCCACTGTCAGAGTATAAATATCGTCAGACCGGAGGAACAAGCTGGCCATCAGGTAGTCGTTCCAGCTATTGACGAAGGTAAAAATCGCAACTGTCGCCAATCCCGGCAGAGCCAAGGGCAGGATAATCTTATAAAACGTCTTAAACTGGGAACAGCCGTCTATCCTGGCAGCTTCCTCCAGATCCGTAGGGATCGTTGAGAAGAAGGATCGAACCAGCCAAATGGAAAACGGCAGGTTCATCGCCGTATAGGTGATAATCAGCGCGTAAATCGTATTGACCAGACCCAAGTTTTTAAAAATCAAGAACAAGGGCAGAAGAAGCAGTATCGTCGGGAACATCTGCAAAAGCAGAAGAGTTACCCCGTAGCTTCTGAAAAAGAAAGTGCTTTTTCTCGCGATGACATATCCGCTGTGGCCGCAAACACAGTACAGAGAACCATGCTACGATCGCGACGATAAAGCTGTTAAGCAGATATCTTGGAAAATTCGTATTGGTAAAGATATTAACAAAGTTCTCAAAAGTCGGATTAGACGGGAACAGCTCTACCGTCATGGCATCCTTTGACGGCTTCAGCGCTGTACCTAGCATACTCAAAAAGGAAGGTTTAAAACTAAAATAATGATTACCAGCGTAACATAGGTAGCGGTTTTGCCTATGGCTCTTCTTGCTTTTCCGTTCATTTCATAGGCCTCCTTATGCTTTTTGGTTTAGCGCTTTCAAATAGATCATACTGAGAATCGTTAAGAACACCAGCATCACCATATTGATAGCGGAGGCGTATCCCATTTGACCCCGGAAGAACGCTGAGTTATAGGTGAGTATCGATAATATCATAGTCGAATCCAACGGCCCGCCTTGGGTCATCAGATAGATATTTTCAAAGTTATTGATGGTCCAGATAAACATCAAAATCGTGCAAACAAAGCTGACGTTTTTCATCATCGGCATGGTAATATGGAAGAAAGCCTTCACTTTGCCGGCTCCGTCAATCTTCGCCGCTTCATAGAGCACACCATCGATGGACTGCATGCCCGCCAGCAAGGTGATCATCATAAACGGATAAGATTTCCAAACGCCGAATGCGATAACCGTTCCCTTCACCAGAGTCAGGTCGGACAGAAAATAAATCGGTTCTTGAATCATGCCGATATTCTGGAGCACGGTATTGATTAAGCCCACCTTGTCGTTCAGCAGCCAGGACCAGGTGATAGTGGCCACTACCGGGGGCACGACCCAAGGCGCCAGAATAATCGCTCTGAAAACGCCTCTGAACCGGATATCCTGATTCAGCAGCAAGGCGATCAACATTCCTAATATGTAGGAAAACAGCACAACGGCAAACGCGTAAAGAATGGTAAATCCAAATACTTGATAAAATTTCGAATCCTGAAATATTTCCACAAAATTCTGAATCCCTACCCAGGCATCCGCACCGGTATTAAGATTTGTATTTGTGAAAGCCAAGTAAACTCCGTCAAGCAGCGGTATGATGGAAACCACTACCAGGAGCAGCGTTGCCGGCACTACCATTAAGTATCCAAACAGCCGGCTCCCCTCACGGTTTCCCCTCCGTATTTTATTCACATCTACATCCCCTCTCTCATTGCTTTAACGTAATTTTGCAGCCCCTTTGTTATGTTTCACATTTTTACCGCCCTCCGTGTTTAGATTATGGTTGAATTATCTCACAGTAAGTCGAAAGAGGCTACCCTATAAATTTCATGTGAATCCCCCGACAAATTTTATATTTTGTGCTAATTGTATACTAAATTGTTTTTATTCTAATTTTTTATAATCAGATTAGACATCATCAACAAAACAATATGAATGATAGGATTTGTTCCAAATGATAAGGCGGTCAGCACCTAATCAACTGAAGTCGCTGCTGGTAAGGGTTAATGGTATTTCCGCCCAAATTTCTCATTGAAAAATATATCCCATTCTTAATTTTAGAAAAGCTCCCCTTGGCGGAGCATTATCCGTCCTCCCTATTTATTTCTGAAATCCTATCGCAAAAATAAAAGTGAATAAACCTTCTTCGAACAGATTGAAAAATTATCGCCAAAAGCTGAAAATGTAAAAAACATTGTAATTTATATCCGCTTACTCTATTTTTCTAGTCTAATTTAATAATAAAAACATTGTTCACTGACATCTATGCGTGAATTTGTCAAAACTTTTCACATTTGTGCTATTTCGTTTGACGGAGAAACCTCCGGCTGTTATAATAAATTTGAAAGAAATCTTCCAGTGTTCGACATAGTATCAGCTAAATCGGGGCTGATACTTTTTTTTGTGAACCACAACGTTGCAAGGAGGACTTACAGCATGGCAGCCACACAGGATGCTCAAGAACTTTTTAATTCACACGACAGCGCAGTCGCCCCTCTCGGCCTGGTTGTTACCGAAGGCGCCGGGAATTAGGCGAAAAGATCAACGCCCATTTAGTGAGCTGGGCGACACCAGACAATAATCCCAGAGGAACGTTCCTTGTTGAAAACGAATGTCCGCGTTTTTCTTCCGGGGACAGCAAAGGGCTGATTCGAAGCACCATCCGGGGAGACGATTTGTTTTTCCTGGTAGATGTGGGAAATTACAGCTGTACTTATAAGCTGTTCGGCAAACAAAACGCTATGTCCCCTGACGACCACTTTCAGGATCTTAAGCGTTTAATTCAGGCCGCCAGCGGAAAGGCCCACCGGATCAGCGTGATTATGCCCCTGTTGTACGGCGGGCGCCAGCACCGCCGCAGCTACCGGGAATCCCTGGACTGCGCCTGCGCGCTGCAGGAATTGCAGGCTATGGGAGTTTCCAATATTGTTACCTTTGACGCCCATGACTCCCGGGTACAAACGCCGTGCCTCTGATGGGCTTTGACAATGTAATGCCTTATTATCAGGTGCTGAAGGCGCTGACGAGAAAAATCCCGGATTTAAAGCTCAACCGTGAGCACTTCATGGTGGTAAGCCCGGATGAAGGCGCCATGAACCGAAATATGTATTATGCCTCCGTTCTGGGAGTCGATCTGGGTATGTTCTATAAAAGAAGGGATTACTCCCGGGTCGTCAATGGCCGGAACCCAATTGTCGCTCATGAGTATCTTGGCGCTTCCGTTGAGGGTAAGGATATCTTTATCACCGACGATATCATTTCCTCCGGCGAATCTATGCTGGATATCGCCTATGAGTTGAAAAAGCAAAAGGCCTCCCGCATTTTCTGCTACGCTACCTATTCTATCTTCACTAATGGGCTGGATGACTTCGATAAGGCCTATCATGACGGAGTATTAACGGTGTGCTGGGCAGCAACCTCACCTACAGAACGGACGCCCTCAAGCAGAGAGAATGGTTCTTTGAGGTGGATGTATCCAAATATATCGCCTACTTTATCGCGGCGGTCAATCACGATATTTCCGTCAGCGCCATTATCGATCCCCATGAGAAAATTCAGGCCCTTTTAAAAAAATACCAGGCTAAGTAGGTTTAACTAAAAAAACAGCTTAGCCTTACTTCGAAGCAGAAAGCCATCTTTACAGATGGCTTTCTGTTATTTTGATTTCCATAGGATTCGAACAGTCCTGCTTTCCAGCCGGTCAAACAGCGTGGAACGCCTTGCTCTGGCATGGCTGTTTCCCGTGTATTTTGTAGAAAAAGACGATTTTTTTAAAATAGGCTTTACTTTAGCTTGCTAATCAGGTAAAATACTACATGTTGATCCTTGGGCATCGCCCAAATAATCACGTTTTAGGAAAGGCGGAGTAAATTTATGAAAAAAGTATTAGCGGCATTGATGGCCCTGGCTCTTGCGGCCACCTGTGCGGCCTGCGGGGATAACGGCGGTTCCTCTTCCACTGGCGGAGAAGACAGCAATGGATCTTCCTCTGCGGCCGCCACAGACGATCAATCCTGGGAAAAGGTAGAGTCTGCCGGCACACTGGTGCTCGGTTTAGATGACGCGTTCCCTCCCATGGGCTATAAGGATACCGAAACCGGCGACATCATCGGCTTCGATATCGACATCGCAAGGAGGTTTGCAGCCGTTTGGGGATTGAGCTGAAGCTTCAGCCCATCGATTGGAACAATAAGCAGTCCGAGCTGGAAAACGGCAATGTTGACTGCCTGTGGAACGGCTTCAGCAAGACGCCGGAGCGCGACGAACAGTTTAATTTAAGTATCCCCTATATGAAGAATGAGCAGATCATTCTGGTAAAAACCGATTCCGATTATCAGACCTTAGAGGATCTGGCGGGAAAGACCATCGGCGTACAGGCCGACTCCTCTGCGGAATCTGCTTTGGAGGCTGAGGAAAACAAGGAGTTCAAGGATTCCTTGGGAGAGATTGTAAAAATTGAGGACTATGCCATGGCGGTTTTGGAGATCCAAAACGGCACCATCGACGCTATTTCTATCGATGAGGTTGTCGCCCGCTTCTATTTGAACAATGATCCCGACGCTTACCGTATTCTGTCCGACAGTGATGGCAACGCCCTTTCTTTGGCCACAGAGGACTATGTCATCGGCTTCCGGAAAAGCGACAACGCCTTGAAGGAAAAGGTCGAAGAAGCCCTGAGAGAGATGTCTTCCGACGGCACCATGAAAACAATCTCTGAAGAATGGTTCGGCGAGGATGTCACCACGGTGGAATAATATTCCTCTGTGATTTTCCTGCGATACACGTACAACGTTGGAGGCTGTAACATATGAACTATCAGGTATTGCTGACAGAAATGCTGCAAGGCACGCTAATGACCCTGCGTATTTTCTTTTCTACCTTGGTATTTGCGCTGCCCTTGGGCCTTCTGGTTTCCTTAGGCCGTATGTCTAAAATAAAAATCATCAATTGGCCGGTAAGGCTTTTTATTCTGATCATGCGGGGCACCCCCTTGATGCTGCAGCTTCTATTCGTGTTCTACGGCTTAAAGCCTCTGTTTGGAATCCAGCTTGACCGGGTAATCGCGGCGCAGGTGGCGTTCGCCTTGAACTACGCCGCTTATTTTGCCGAAATTTACCGCGGCGGCATCGAATCCATCCCCGATGGCCAGTATGAGGCGGCAAAGGTTCTCGGCTTTAACAAAAAGCAGACCTTTTTCCGAATCATTCTGCCTCAGGTGGTCAAGCGGATTATTCCGCCGATGGGCAACGAGTTTATTACCCTGGTAAAGGACACCTCTCTGGCTCAGGTTATCGCTGTGGTAGAGCTGCTGAAGGTCACCAACAACTGGGTCTCATCTGCGGTAAGCATGGTTCCCTTTGTGATCGCAGCAGTGTTCTATCTGGTGATGAACGGTGTGGTAACCCGCTGCTTCACCATCGCTGAAAAACGCTTGTCCTATTACCGGTAAGGAGGAATTTCAAATGGAAATGCTTACAGTAAAGGACGTTAAAAAAAGCTTTGACGGCGTTGAGATTCTCAAGGGAATCTCCTTAACGGTGGAAAAAGGCGGCGTATTGGCGATCATCGGCCCATCCGGTTCTGGAAAAAGCACACTGCTCAGGTGCATCACTCAGCTGGAGACCGTAGATGCCGGGGAAATTTCTATCTGCGGCGAAAGCCTGGTAAAAAACTCCCCTACGGGAACCGCGGTCTATTCCGATAAGGCTGCCTGCGCCAAGATTGGCTTGCATATCGGCCTGGTGTTTTCAAAACTTTAACTTATTTCCCCACTTCTCCGTCCTGCAGAATATTACGGAGCGCCGGTACGGGTCTTAGGAAAAACCAAAGAGGAGGCCAACAAGCTCGCTCATGAGCTGCTGGAAAAGATGGGGCTGCAGGACAAAGCCGACGCTTATCCCTACCAGCTTTCCGGCGGCCAGCAGCAGAGGGTTTCCATTGCCAGGGCGCTGGCAATGAACCCGGATATTCTTTTCTTTGACGAGCCTACTTCAGCGCTGGATCCGGAGCTTACTGGGGAAATCCTGAAGGTAATTCGTGAATTGGCCTCAGAGCATATGACAATGGTCGTGGTTACTCATGAAATGAAATTCGCAAGAGATGTGGCGGATAAGGTCATTTTTATGGACGACGGCGTTATTGTTGAAGCGGGAACCCCGGAAGAGGTCTTCGGACATACGCAGAACCCGCGAACCAAGGCTTTTCTTGCCCGATTTAACGAAAATTAGCGGGAACAATTTTTCCATAGGGCGGCCGTATCTTTTTTCAGCTCAATATTCGATTGAAACCTGCGGCTTTTTTAACCGTTTCTCTGTAATTATGGTATAGCCGCGGCAGCGCTTTCGCATTATCAAGGCTTTAGTTCCTTGATCAAGGAAAGTTCTTATAAAAGCCTTATAATAAAATGAGCGGCCGCATCGATTTAATCAAAACAAAAAGAGCTTTGGCAATGATGCCAAAGCTCTTTTTATTCCCACCGGCGGACTTCTTTTAGATTTTTCTCCCCCGCAGTCCGCAAGGCGATGGCCAGCCGCTTTTAAAAGCTTCGGGTAAACAGCTCCTGATCGGACAAAAGCTCTTCTACGGTATCAAAACCCAGGCGTTTCAACAGCTCCAGCACATAGGGATTTTCGAGGGGAGTTTCAAATCGGGCCTTTTCGCCGTAAGCGTCCACTGTTTTGCGTCCCAATTCCTGGTTGATTACCCTCTTAGGGCCGCCAACGCACCCGCCTACACAGCCCATTCCCTCAAAAAAGTTGGCGCCGCCTCTTCCCTCTAAAAGACTATCGATCATTTCCTTGCAGGCGGGAACGCCATCCGCCTGCCGGGTTTTTATCTTCATGCTTTTTTCCGGCGCCAGCTTTTCTAAAGTGCTTTGCACCGCCTGGCTCACGCCGCCGGTCCTCGCATAAATTCTTCCGGCTTTCGAGGAGTGCTCCCTCTTTCGATCCCTCATGCTTTCAGGCTTTATCCTTAAAGCGTCGAAAATGTCCTGCATCTCCTCAAAGGTCAGCACATAATCGATGGCTCCTTGCAAATCCTTCTCTCTGGCCTCTGCCTTTTTCGCGATACAGGGGCCGACAAAAATCGTTACAGCGCCAGGATGCAGCTTTTTGATCGTTCGTCCGCAGGCAATCATGGGAGACACCGCTCCAGGCACATGAGGCATCAGCTGATGATAAATTTTTCGGATCATCCAATCCACATGGGACAACAGCAGCTGGTCAGCTGAAAATCCGATTCCGTCTTGATATTACGGTCAAATTCCAGTGCCTCCTTCAGCGTCAGAATATCCGCGAAAATGGCTACTTCCACCATACCGTCAAATCCAATGCGCCGAAAAGCGCTGCGAAGCATCCCAGGAGTCACCTGCGGGCTGAACTGACCGATAAAAGCGGGAGCTACCAGGGCGTAGACCATCTGATCGCTCTCCAGAACCGCTTTCATTGCCGGAAGAATATCCTTGCTGGCTATCAGCTTTTTCGCCTGACAGGCGTCAATACAGGCAGAACAGCCTACACAGTCCTCATTAATCGAAAGCTTCCCGTCGCTTCCTATTTTAATTGCGTTAAACAGACAGCTGGCCTGACATTCCGGCGTTTTGCCCGGATCGCAGCTGCAATCGCCTACCTTCCAAACCACAGGGTATTTGCGAGGGTGGAGCAGGCAGTCCAATTCGCTTTGCGAAGCGTTTTTTGTCTTTTCCCTGACAAATTCTTCATACAGTTCCCTAAGCGGCGTCATAACCATTCCTCCTTTCCTATTGTTATTCCAAAAGAAGGGCTTCCTTATCCTTTTTTCAAAGAAAGAGCGGAAGAAGCTCCTGAAAGCTGGCTTCTTCCGCTCACTGGCCGCCTTATTGCGCAAACCTTTTGGCTTTGTAAAGCATAAAGCCAAACAGGCTGCTATTCTCCCAAGTAGTAATAAAAAATATGGATATCCTCATAGCTGCCGTTTTTTAAATGATAGCCGTCTTTAATCGTCCCGATTTATGAAAGCCCAGGCTTTCATAAAGATGAATAGCCGCCTGATTCGTAGCCACTACAGCGTTAAACTGGAGCCCGCGAAACCCCTTTTCCCTTGCGTTCTCCAAGCAATGGCGCACCATTTTCCGCCCGATTCCCTCTCCGCGGCAGTCCTTCCGAACCGCGTAGGAAGCATTGGCAATATGGCCGCACCGTCCGAAATTATTGGGATGCAGGATATAAACGCCAACCACCTCTCCATTGAGCGTAGCGCAAACAGTAGAGGCCTGCTCCCGGAACATCTTCAAAGCTTCTTTTTCCGAAAGGGCTTTATCGCCAGGGAAGCTGATTCCCTCCTCCACGACGTCGTTCCATATTTCCGTCATCTCGGGCAGATGTTCCTCTGCGAATTCCTTCATTACTAATTCCATCGGATGTATCCCCTTTTTTATTTTTCCCCTTTATGCTAACAGCTTCTGCCGGATTTGTCCAGTCCTTCCGGCGTTTTGTACATAGAATCTTTACAAATTTTTCTTTTAAAAATACTATAATAATATTACGAAATATTAAGAAAGCAGGTGCGTTATGGGCATTTTGTGTCCTTTGACCAAGTCTCTAAAATTTACCGCATGGGCGAGGTCACGATCAAGGCCGCTGATAAGATTTCCTTTGAAATTGACAAGGGGGAATTCTGTGTGATCGTGGGTCCCAGCGGCGCTGGAAAAACTACCGTGCTGAACATGCTCGGCGGCATGGATACCTGCGACGAAGGCACTATTCTGCTGGATGGAAGCCGGATCAGCGATTATAATCAAAAGGAGCTTACCCGCTACCGACGGTACGACGTGGGCTTTGTATTCCAGTTCTATAATTTGGTGCAGAACCTGACCGCCCTGGAAAACGTGGAGCTGGCCTCTGAAATCTGCGAGAACCCGCTGGACGCCAGCGAGACCCTGGCCCATGTTGGACTGAGCGAGCGTATGGATAATTTTCCCGCTCAGCTTTCCGGCGGCGAGCAGCAGCGGGTCTCCATTGCCCGGGCTTTGGCGAAAAACCCAAAAATCCTGCTCTGCGATGAGCCTACCGGCGCTTTGGATTACAACACTGGAAAGACTATTTTAAAGCTGCTGCAGGACACCTGCCGTTCTATGGGAAAAACCGTTATTGTCATCACACACAATCAGGCCATCACCGCTATGGCCGACCGGGTGATCCACATCAAAAGCGGAACTGTTACCGATATGGCTTTAAATCCTAACCCCACACCGGTAGAAAGGATTGAATGGTAGTGAAACGCTCCTATTCGAAAATGATCCTCCGGGAATTCCGCCACAGCTTCAGCCGCTTTTTAGCGATCTTTGCTATTATCGCCTTAGGCGTGGGCTTTTTGGCCGGGCTTCTGGCCACTACCCCGGATATGCGGTATTCCATGGATCAATATTACCGCCAAACCAACCTGATGGATCTCCGGATTGTTTCTACAATGGGGCTGACAAAGCAGGATGTTGAGGAGATCCGAAGCACTGAGGGCGTAGAGGACGGGATGCCCTCCTATACCTCTGACGCCCTGGTTACTCTTCCCAGCGAGGATACTGCAGTTGCCCGCATCCACAGTCTGCCGGCCTGCAGGGAAGCCGGTGAGCCGCTGACCTCCGAAACCTCGGGCTATCTGAACCAGCTTACCCTGGCGGAGGGGCGGCTTCCTGAAAATCCGGGGGAATGCGTCATTAAGCCGGAGCACCTCTCCTCTGAAAACATTCCCATCGGCTCCACCATCAAGCTTTCTGAGGAAAACCAGAATTTAGAGGAGACCTTCCAAACCACCGAATACATAGTGGTGGGCTATGTTTACAGCTCCTATTACGCCTCCATTGAAAAAGAAACCAGCACCGTCGGCAATGGCACGGTAGGCATGGTTATGTTCATTCCCGAGCAGGATTTCGCTCTGGATGTGTATACGGATATGTTCGTCACTCTTTCTGACGCCAAGCGCTGGATTCCTTATCCGATCCATCAGCCTATGACGCGGCAGTAGACCCGGTTGTTTCCACCTTGGAGGATCTGGGGCAACAGCGTGCGCCTTTGCGGGATAAGGAAATCCGCGAGGAAGCCCAGGAGAAAATCGATGACGCGCAGAAGGAATTTGAGGAACAAAAAGCCGACGCACAGAAGCAGCTTGATGACGCCAGGGCGGAATTGGACAACGGCTGGCAGGAGCTGGACAGCGCAAAGCAAGAGCTGAGCGACGGTAAGCTTGCGCTGGAGGAGGCCCGCAGGCAGTTAGAGGAGGCGCCCGGCCAAATCTCTTCCGGAGAGGCGGAGATTCAGTCTAGCGAGGAAACGCTGGCCCAAGGCCAGGCGGAATATGACGCCGGCTGGCAGGAGTACCAGTCCCAAAAGCAGGAGCCGAAGCCGCTTTTGCCCAGCAGGAGCAGGATTTAGGCCAGAAAGAGGACGAATACAACGTTAACAAGGCGGCCTTGGACCTTGAAAAAGGAAAGCTGGATCAGGCGAAAGCAGAAATTGACGCCGCAAAGCTTTACATTGAGCAGCTGCGCCAGCAAGGGTTGATTCAGCAGGCCCAGCAGCTGGAGGAGCAGCTAAAGCCCAAGGAGGAGCTTACGCCGCTGGGTTCCAGCAGTATCAGGAGCCAAGACTCAGCTGGATGGCTACAAGCTTTTATTGGATCAGGCCGTCAGACGCTGGAGGCCGCCAAACAAGAGGCTCAGCAAAAATTCGAGGAAACAGAAAGCCAGCTTGCCGGCGCTAAAAAAGAGTTGGATGACGGCTGGCTTCAGCTTAACAGCGCCAAAGCGGAGCTGGCCCAAGCCAAGCTGGAGCTGGAAAACGGGCGGCGGGAGCTGGAGGAAAACCAGAAAACGTTGGACGACGCCCAGCTTCAGATCGACGACAGTGAAAAGCAGCTGGAAGAAGGCGAAGCTGAATACTTAAAAAGTAAAACCGAGGCCGATCAAAAGCTGAGCGACGCGCAAAAGGAAATTGACGACGCACAGAAGGAATTGGATCAGCTGGAGCCCTCGGAATGGATGGTGCTGGGCAGGGATACCAACGTGGGGTATGTGAGCTTTGATTCCAACGCAGAAAAGGTGGAGGCCATCGCCAAGGTATTCCCTATTTTCTTCTTCCTGGTCGCGGCGCTGGTCGTGCTCACCACCGCCACCCGTATGGTAGATGAGGAGAGAACGCAAATCGGCGTGATGAAGGCTCTGGGCTACGGCAAAGGAAAAATCGCGGCCCAATATCTGATTTACGTTGCCGTGGCCACTATTACCGGCAGCCTGTTCGGTTTACTGGTCGGTTTCTATGTATTCCCCACGGTGATCTGGAACGCCTACACCATAATGTACGACTTGCCGGCGCTGGTCATCCAATTCAACTGGAAATACGCTCTGTTATCCTCCGGAGCCGCAATTTTGACTACTCTGTTAACCACCTTCTGGCCTGCTACAGTTCCTTAAAGGAAGCGCCCTCCAGGCTGATCCTTCCCAAAGCTCCAAAGAGCGGCAAACGGATTCTGCTGGAGAAGATAACTCTCCTATGGTCCCGGCTTTCCTTTATCCACAAAGTCACCGCCCGGAATCTGTTCCGGTACAAAAAGCGGTTCCTGATGACGGTGGTCGGCATCGCCGGCTGTACCGCTCTGCTGCTGACCGGGTTTGGCCTCCAGGATTCTATTTCCGATATTGTCAATCTCCAGTTTGGGGAAGTGCTGCAATATAATCTCACCATCACCGCCAAGGACTCCGAAAAGATGAAGGAAGATCCCGCCGTTCAGGAGCTTCTGGACGATACCGGTACGGTAGACCGGTACCTGCGGATCGCACAAGAGGGCGGCGATGCGTCCGCCAACGGCCAAAGCCTGGATGTTTATTTATTTGTCCCTGAGGAGCCAGACCGGCTGTCCCAGTTTGTTACCCTCCAGAATCGGAAATCGAAGGTACCGGCTGAGTTTGAAGAAGACGCTGTCCTGCTGACGGAAAAAGCGGCGGAACGGCTTGGTGTTGCTGTAGGGGATACCATCACGGTACAGCGCAACGATGATCACAGGCAGGCGGAGTTTACCGTCGGCGGTGTTGTTGAGAACTATGTCCAAAATTACATCTACCTATCCCCTGCGCTTTACGAGGAAGGATACCATACGCAGCCGGAAATGAACCAGACTATCGCCGTCGTACCGGATGGCTCCCAGGAAAACCGTGACCGGATCACCTCGGCATTTCTGGAATCCGATCAGGTGCAGGCCGTCAGTTTTACCGACGACATCAAGGCTTCTTTCCAAAACACCATCAAAAGCATTGACTTTATCGTGATTGTGCTGATTGTCTCCGCCGGCTTACTGGCCTTTGTGGTGCTTTATAATTTGACCAACATCAACATCACCGAGCGGCAAAAGGAAATCGCCACCATCAAGGTGCTGGGCTTCTATGACAAAGAGGTCTCCGCCTATATCTACCGGGAAACAGGCATTCTCACGCTGATCGGTACGGCAATCGGCCTGATATTCGGTATCTTCCTCCACGCCTTCGTGGTGAAGACAGCGGAAGTGGATATGGTCATGTTTGGCCGGGAGATCAAGTGGCTCAGCTATGTGTTCTCCGCTTTACTCACGATCTTCTTCTCTATCATTGTCAACCTGGTCATGTACCGCAAGCTGAAAAAGATCAGTATGGTGGAGTCCATGAAATCCACAGAGTAAAAAACTTGGTGCTATACGATCGCATAATAAAATAACGGGATACCGGAAAAGCCCCGGCCTTAAAAGGCCGGGGCTTTTCTCTGTGTCTACTAAGCTTTTTCCAGGTTATAATTCCTATTGTTGAAGGTTACTCCCCTAAAATTTCAACGTCGATATCCAGCATCTGGCAGATCATCTTCAGGCTTTCCACATGATCCCCGTAAACCGCATGACAGTGGTTGGCGTCAAAACGGTCTAAGAAAATCTGATGGTCAAAGGGCAGCTTCGCAAACACGTGGGGCCACTCCTTGGTGGTCTCCGCCATTTTCTCCTCCGGCAGCTCTACGAACTCGGTGGGAATAATGGTCATGCGGTATTTTCCCTCTGTCCTGTTCAGACGGGCGATGGTAGCCTTGCCAGGCTTCGTCATCAGGTTTACATGGCAGCCGCCGCCGGCGTAAATATCCAGGCAAGGATACAGAGTAACCTTTTTCAAGTTCTCCCTGGGATCGTCGGAAGCCGCCGCGTAATAGGTGGATTGTGAACCGCAGTTGCAGAACACCATCACGTCATAATCCTTATCATAGTGACGCACATCCATGAACACCACCGGATCGTTGGTGAGCAAATGGAGGATCTGCATGGTCAGCGCGGCGTCGCTGTCCGCTTCGCAGGCGCATACCACCGGCTCCTTAGGGCCATCCCAGTCATAGGGGTCGTTGCAGAAAGCGGCGCTCAAGCATTGGGTGCAGTAATGGCGGCTCATCTCATAGTGGCATTTTACGCCGATGAAGTCCAGCCTGCGGTCTTCGATGATCTTCTTGGTAGCCTCGTAATGGCGGATCTGCTGCTTCAGCTTTTCCGGAGTCAGCTTTTTGTCGTCATACTCAATGCGGCCCACATTTTCCGTCAGCCAGCCGAACGCCTTATCCACCTGCTCCTGGGGAATCGTATCCGCCAGGCGCACGATCTCAGACTGGTCGATATGTTCGATATCAATGCCGAATTTATCCTGCCAGTCCTGCATACTCACCGTGGCGCTGTACATTCCCAGGCTTCTGCCGCCAATCAGCATAGGTAGAACTTTAGGGAGTTTACCACATGGGCGCATTTAGCGAATTGGAGAACCTTATCTAAAACTTCCTTGTCATTGATATCTCCAGCCGCTCTGAAATGCTCGATGCCAGATGATGCAGGGCGCCGCCCGCCGCCAGCATAGCCACCATGCCAGGCCAGTCGGGGTTCAGGTTTGCGGCCAGCAAAAACGGGCCCTTTCCGAATTTCGCGGCAATAGCGGAAAAATTAGGAAAGCTGAACACGCCATAGGAGAAAATAGTTCCGTCCACATCCTCCGCGACCATTTTCTGCCCCTGGAGCTTCGCCTCCTCGGGAGAATGCACCAGATAATCCGCTTCCACCACATCGACCTCGCCGGATGCCCTCAGCGCTTTTACGATAGCGTCCATCTGCTCCTGGACGATACCCTTCAGTTCCTCATGAACCTCCGGTTCGCCGTCGGAAAAGCCGATTACGCCAATTTTCGGTTTCTTATTCATTTCTGCCACGCTCCTAATTTCACTTATTGATAACCTGAATGAACCGTAACAGGCTCAAGCTTGCAGCAGCTCTTTGATGCCCTGAGACAGCGCCTTAATGATCAGGCAGCAGGAGGTAGCTCCCGCGTCTAAAACACCTCTGGAGCGCTCTCCCAAGCGGCTGGCTCTTCCAAGCTTTGCCACCAAATCCTTAGTGGATTCCTTTCCCGCTTCCGCGGCTTCTTCCATCTTGTTCAGGGCCTCCGAAAAATCGTCGCCCGCCTCCACAGACTTTTTCAGGCTTTCTACTGCCGGGGTCAGGGTGTCAACCAGCGTTTTATCCCCTACCTTAGCCCCGCCCAGCTCTGAATTCCATCCAGCGCCGCCGCCATCATATCGGAGAACAAGGGAAGATCCAAGCTTCCTTGCCCTTGACGGTTCTGGCAAGACGTCCGAAAAAGGTGCCGTACAACGGCCCCATGGAGCCGCCGATCTCGTTCATGAGAACCCGGGACAGCAGCTTTAAATTTTCCTGCAGGCCTTCTCCCGCCTCGCTCTGCCGGGAAAGATAAATGCCCGCGCCCTTATCCATATTAATACCGTGATCACCGTCGCCGATCAGGCCGTCAATGGTACTTAAATACTCTTTGTTGTCTCGGATGCACTGGGCAGCCTTAACAACGATGCCGCCGGAATTGGCGGTTGCAATCGAACTCATGCAAGTAATCTCCTTCCGTATTCCTGACACATACAGCTTATTTCTGGAACTGCTTCCAGGCTACCGTATCAATCTCCATATTGAGGTATTCCTTCATCTCATCATCCACCTGGCAGAGCGTTACCGTAGCGCCCTTCATGTCCAAAGAGGTAAAGTAATTGCCAACCAGCGGGAATACTACCTTGAAGCCGTTAGACTCCAGGATCTTTTCTACCTCCTGATAGAGCACATACAGCTCCATTACCGGGGTAGAGCCCAGTCCGGAAACCAGAACCGCCAGCTCGCCATTGCCTTTATCGGAAATATCATCCATCACCAGCTTGGTCATTTTTTCAGCGATTTCCTTCGCGGTGCCCAGCTTGCACACCTCCACGCCAGGCTCGCCGTGATGTCCGATGCCAAATTCCGCGGTGCCCTCCTCAATCTGGAAATTAGGCTTTCCGGCGGCAGGCAGCGAGCAAGGGCTCAGGCCTACGCCCACGCTGTGGCAATTGTCAATGGCCTTTTGAGCCGCCGCGATGACCTCATCCAAGGTTCCGCCCATCGCAGCCTTGGCGCCGGCGCATTTCCACATAAAGATCTCGCCGGCAACGCCGCGGCGCTTTTCCCGGTTTTCCTTGGGCGCGGAAGCGACGTCGTCGTTGGCCACCACGATTTTCACCTCGATATCGTCATCCTCCGCCATTTCCATGGCCATTTTCACGTTCATATTGTCGCCGGCGTAGTTTCCATACAAACAGGCGACGCCGTTGCCGTGGTCAGCGGCCCGGATGGCGTCGTAAAACGCTACCGCCGTGGGGGAAGAAAAGATCTCGCCCACCGCTACGGCATCCACCATATTGCGTCCCACATAGCCGATAAACGCGGCTTATGGCCGGAGCCGCCGCCGGTAACGATACCAACCTTGCCCTCTCTGACGGGCTGCGCAGTCTTGAACACTCTGGGATTGTCCGTGGGGGCTACAATGTCACTGTGGGCCTTGGCGTAGCCCTTCAGCATATCCTCCACGATATACTGGGGATCGTTGGCAAACATCTGCATAGATACAACCTCCTAAAAATATTATTTGAAATATTTTTCTTCCATCTGCTTGATAGCTTCCACCTTGGGAGCAGAGCCGCCGCCGGCAAAATCACAGGTCAGCCATAGCTTCACCAGCATTTTCGCCAGCTCCGGGCCAATGACTCTGGCGCCCATGCACATAATCTGGGCGTCATTGCTTTTGCGGGAGCGTTCCGTAGAAAAGGGATCATGACAAACAGCAGCCCGGATTCCTTTCACCTTATTGGCGGCCATCGCCATGCCGATGCCGGTGCCGCAGATTAAAATACCGCGGTCCGCCTCGCCGTCCGCTACGATGTTAGCCACCCTTTCGGCAATGTTGGGATAGAGCACCACTTCGTCATCCCGACATCCCTCGTCTGTCACTTCGATTCCTTCCTTTTGAAGCAGATCAATGATAATATGCTTTAAACCACAGCCCGCTTCGTCACAACCAATGACAATTTTCACAAAGGACCCCTCTTTTCATATATGAAATAATGTTATTGTATATGAAAATTATATCGTAAAGCACCGAATCTGTCAAGAAGGATTGCACTGTTTTAAAATAATTGCTACAATAAAGTTAAAGGAGGAATTCCATTGAACAACCAAACACCGCCTTCCGCCGCGCCCGCGCTGGACAGAGGGCTCTCCATGATTGAATATTTGCTGGAAATCAACCAGCCCGCATCTCTAAAAAAAATCTCGGACGAATTATCGATTCCCATCGCTTCCGCTTTCCGGCTGATTAAAACCCTGGCCGCTCGGGGCTACGTGGATGAAATCAGCTCAAATCAGCAGCTTTATGTGCCAGGAAGCAAGCTGTTCCAAATTGTACAGCGGTACCAATTAAACAATCCTCTTCAATCTATGGCCCAGGCGCCTTTAAAAGAACTGGCCGCGGCCACAGGCCAAACCGCTCAGCTTGCCCTGTTTCAAAACAGAACCGTTCTCTATATTGACCAGGCGATCCCAGTAAATCCGGTATCAATTGTGGCGCCCATGCATACTCCTATCCCGATCAATATCACCGCAGCCGGAAAAATTATCTGCGCTCAATTATCTGCAGAGGAGCAGCAGGATCTGCTGAACCACGAAACCCTAGTACAAAAAACCCCCTATTCTATCAGTAGCATCAGCGCTCTTCTGCAAAATATCAAAAGCGCCAGGCAAAAAGGCTATGCTACGGACATCGAGGAATATTCCAGAGGCATCGGCTGTATCGCCGCTGCGGTTTTAGACGGTCTAAACCGCTGTGTAGGCGCCATTGGCATCACTGGACATATCGATCAATACCGCAAAAAAGAAATTTTTGACGGGAATGTTAAAGCAGTGCTGGCTGCGGCGGAAAGGGTTTCCCGCTCTATGGGCTACAGCAGTCAATATCCTCCGGTAGCAACGTCTTAACATTCTCAAGTCAAATCTTAAAGCAATCAAAAGCCGTCGCCAGCAGTCCCTTTTATCTATCATCTGCGGCAAAGGCGCTAGTAAGCTGCCGTTACTGTGATTCCTAGTGCTTATCATAAATTTCTCTTAAACGGCCCCAAAAGCTCCCAGGAAATTAAAATTTCCCGGGAGCCGTTATTTTCAAACATTCTCCGGGCTTTCCCTATTGTTTTCTTTTTCTATCTATTGTAAAATAATATCAATACAAACAAAGGAGGAAAGAGGTATGTTTTGTCCTCACTGCGGCCAGAACAATCCCCCGGATAGTCTATTTTGTACTTATTGCGGCGCGTGTTTAAATTATGATGATAATAATTCATTTCAGCCACACCCCCTATGAATCCGTATACTCCGCCTCAGGCACCGTATCCCCCCTATCAATACCCGCCCTATCCGCCTATGGCGCCCGTTAAGCCCAAACAGACCAACCCTTGCGCCATCGCTGGATTTGTGCTTTCTCTGGTATCCGTCTTTCTTCCATGGTTTGGATTCGTCTGCGCGCTTTTGGGCGTAATTTTATCCGGCGTCGGTATTTCACAGAGTACCCGGCTGGATCAGGACGGCAAAGGCTTTGGGATCGCCGGCGTTATCGTCAGCTCCTTTGTGCTCTTTTTCTATGTTTTGGTCATTATTCTCGTGGCCATCGGCATAAGCGTTTCCATATAGGCTATTAATAAGCTTCCAGTAAAGCCAGTCTTTTTATCCCAGCCATCTTTCGCGGCTGGGATTTTTTATAGGTCCGCTCTCTGCCCCATAAGCCGCAGGATGCTATATTCTAAAAATAAGCCCCTATCGCTTTGCTTAGAAACGGCTGACCTCAAATTGCCATAAGCCTATTTTTCAGCGTCCCATTGCCTTTAAGCAATTTTAAAAACAGCCTAGCAATAAAAAACTAATCTACAGCTCAAATTTGACAACAGAATTTGCGGAGGTAAAACAAAATTGGTGATTAGAAAAGAAACAACGAAGGATCACACTGAAGTCTATCAGTTAATTAAGGAGGCTTTTGAAACTGCCGAGCATACCGATGGCAGTGAACAGGACTTAGTTTGCGCCTTACGGAAAAGCGACGCTTTTATCGCAGATTTATCTCTTGTTGCAGAAATAAGCGGAGAAATCGCAGGGCACATTCTGTTTACAAAAGCGCGGGTTGCAATGCCGAGGTTGTAGCTTTGGCCCCGTTATCGGTTAAGCCGGTTTATCAAAGACAGGGGGTAGGAACAGCTTTAATAAAGGAGGGGCACCGAATTGCGAAAGAATTGGGATATCAGTACTCCCTCGTTTTAGGAAGCGAATTATACTATCAGAATGGGATACCGCCCTGCCAATCAATTGGGCGCAGAGCTTCCGCTAGGTATACCAGATCAGAATTTTATGATTGCTAAGCTGCGGAATGACGCAAAGCCTATCCGCGGCCCGGTAGCCTACGCAAAAGAATTTGGTTTGTAAGCTCAATTCATGATGATAGGGAAGGATACCGTTACGGTATCCTTTTTTGTTGAACGCCGCAGATGTTTTCCATTCAAAATAAGATGGTTTTTGCACCTCCTTTGCGGAATCGATTCCACGCTTCGTTTCTTTGGAAAACTCTCTTTTCGCGACATAAAAAGATATCATATCAATTTTTTATTTTCTGCTTGATGATTAAGCTAAAAAGGTGCTATGATTAATGGTATCAAAGAAAAGCACTAAATCGGAGGCTGACCATGTATATCGCGGATCTGCATATTCATTCCAAATATTCCAGGGCTACCAGCAAGGAATGCGTTCCTGAATATTTAGAGCTTTGGGCCCGGAAAAAAGGCATCTCTCTACTTGGGACCGGCGATTTCACCCATCCCGCCTGGAGGAAGGAGCTTTGGGAAAAGCTGGAGCCCGCAGAACCAGGGCTGTATACCCTAAAAAAAGAATTCCAATTTCCAGAGGGCCCCGACGCGCAAAGCACATCAGTACGCTTTGTGGTAACAGGAGAGATCAGCTCAATCTATAAAAAGAACGGAAAGGTCCGCAAGGTACATAATCTGATTCTTCTGCCTAGCCTGGAAGCTGCCGAGGAGCTTTCCCGGCGCTTGGAGCTGATAGGTAACATTCATTCCGACGGCAGGCCTATTTTAGGTCTGGACAGCCGGGATCTTTTGGAAACAGCCTTAGAGGCTGCCCCCGAGGCGGTATTCATTCCCGCACATATTTGGACTCCGCACTTTTCTCTATTTGGTGCTTTTTCCGGATTTGACAGCATTGAGGAATGTTTTGAGGATTTAACCCCCTACATTCACGCCTTAGAAACCGGGCTCTCCTCCGACCCGCCGATGAATTGGAGAATCTCCGCCTTAGACTCCTATACCCTGATTTCCAACTCCGACGCTCATTCTCCCGCTAAGCTGGGCCGGGAAGCCAATCTCCTGGAAACGGAGCTTTCCTATTCCGAATTAGCCAACGCCATTCAAGGAAGAAATCCTGACGGGCTTTTGGGAACCATTGAATTTTTCCCTGAGGAGGGAAAATATCATTACGATGGACACCGGAACTGCCATCTATGCTTAAAGCCCTCGGAAACGGAACAATATGGAGGCAGATGTCCTATCTGCGGCAAAAAAATCACCATCGGGGTGCAGCATCGGGTGGAGCAGCTGGCCGACCGGCCCGAGGGCTTTGTCAAGCCTAACGGCAAAGCTTTTGAAAGCCTGGTTCCTCTGCCGGAGGTAATCGCCGCCTCTACCAGCCATTCCCCAGCCAGCGTTAAGGTTTTGGCTCAGTACGAGGCCATGCTGAAACGGCTGGGGTCTGAATTTTCCATCCTCCGGGAAACCCCCTTAGAGGAAATCGGAAAAGCAGCCGGGCCGTGTATCCAGGAGGGTATTCGCCGTCTGCGGGAGGGTCAGGTCGTCCGGGAGCCTGGCTATGACGGCGCTTACGGAGTAATCCATTTGCTGGAACAATCAGAAATTGAAGCAATCAGCGGCCAGACCAGCTTGTTCGGCAGCGACGTGCCTGTAAGGCGCCGCACTCCAAAATCCGCGCAGTCCCTCCCAGCCGGTCCTATAGCTTCTCCCACACAGCAAAAAGTCTCCTCAGGCCCCCAAAGCCGGATCGAGCAGCTTAATTCTGAGCAGCTTCTGGCAGTAACCAGCCAGGAGCCCATTATAGAGGTCATTGCAGGGCCTGGCACCGGAAAAACGAAAACCCTGGTTTCTAGAATTATTTATTCTGTGGAACAGCTTCACGAGCCGCCCGGAGAACTCACCGCCGTCACCTTCACCAACAAAGCCGCCGGCGAACTGCGCCAACGGTTAAAATGCGCCTTGCCCGCAAAAGCAGCTAACGCCGTTCATATCGGCACCTTTCATTCCCTATGCCTTAAGCTCTTACAGGACTGCGGGGTAAAGTGACCTTAGCGGGTGAAGCCGAAGCTCTTGACATTGCCAGCCAGGTTCTACGCCTTTTAGGACTCAAGCTGTCCCCCAGAAGGCTTTTGCAGGAGGTCTCTAAATGGAAAAACGGCTTTTCTGAGGAAGCTTGGAGCATCCAGGCGCCTGCCAGGAATACTGCCGGCGGCTGTCAGAACGGAAGCTGTTAGACTTTGACGATCTTCTCCTGGAGGTTCTGCGGGAGTATGAAAGAGATCCTGACGCATTTCCCTCTAAGCCCTTCAGACAGATTCTTGTGGACGAGTTTCAGGACTGCAATGCGGTCCAGTTCAAGCTGCTGCGGTATTGGAGTAAAAAAAACGGCAGGCTTTTTGTAATCGGAGATCCGGATCAATCGGTTTATGGTTTCCGGGGTTCCGACCCAGCCTGCTTTAAACGGCTTCAGGAGGAATATCCAGAGCTTCAGGCAGTCAGGCTGAAAACCAATTACCGTTCTTCTCCGGAAATTCTGTCCTGCGCTCTTCCGGTAATTTCTCATAACCCGGGCGGGAAGCGGGAGCTGGAGGCTTTCCGTCCTCCGCAAGGAGCGGTCCGCTTTCTCCCCTGTGAAAACGGCCTGTCTCAGGGTATCGCCATAGCCAAGGAAATCAACGCCATGGTCGGCGGCATCGATATGCTGGACGCCCAGTCCTGCGTTTCCTCCCAGCGGGAAACCTCCCGGGATTTTTCCGAAATCGCTATTTTATACCGCACTCACCACGAAGCGGAGCTTCTGGAAAAATGTCTCCAAAGGGAGAGCATCCCTTATGTGGTAGCCGGGCGTGAGGATTTTCTCCGCCACGATAAGGTACGGGGATTGACCTGCTTCTTCCAATTTTTATCCGAGCCGGATGATCTTACCGCCCTTGCCGTGTGCTTAAAGCTTTTATTCAGCTGCCCGGAGGATTTGTCGGAGAGCCTGCAACGCTTTTTAAGCTCTTATCAGGGATATTCCCTTCCGAAAAAGCTGGAGCTTTTAGAAAATGAGTACCGAAATGTAGGCGTTCTGACAGTTTCCTTACCTCTGTTTCGCAGCATATATCCCCTACTGGAAAAGAAAAAGCCCGCGAAGCTTCTGGAAACAGCCGCGCTGGAGCTTTCTCTGGAGCAGGAACCGGCTGTACAAAAACTTCTTAACACCGCTTCTTTTTATTCCAAAACCTCTGAGCTTCTGTCCCAGCTCATTCTGGGTCAGGAAAGTGATCTAACCCGAAGCTGCAAAAAAAACCGGTTTTCCAGTGCCGTCACCTTAACTACTCTACACGGATCTAAGGGCTTGGAATTCCCCGTAGTTTTCCTTTGCGGCGTCAACCAGGGAAATCTGCCCCTGGAAGCTCAGGGCCGGATGCAAAGCATTGAGGAGGAACGCCGGCTGTTTTATGTCGGGATGACCCGTGCAAAGGATGAACTAATCCTTCTTTCTTCCGATCATCCCTCTTCTTTTCTCGGGGAAATCCCGCAAGAGCTTTTAAAACGGGAGGCGCGGCCTGCCGGCAAGGCTCCTCATCCGGCGCAGCAGCTAAGCTTATTTTGATTAGCCGGAGCACAGAAGAATGGGCTGTCATAATTCCAGGCGAAACGTCCTGCTTGATTCGTCCCCATAAGGACCTGCTGCGGGAAAATTTCTCAGGACGCGCTGAGCCTGTTCTGAGCCTCCTCCCCTGCAGCATGAAAACTCATATGGTGCCGTTAAGCCGCTTTCAGCAGCCCGCTTCGCCCGATACCTGAAGCGCGAGCTTTTACGCGGCGCTTCCGTCAGCTGGGCCGACGGTTTCTGTACAAAAATCCCGGAGCGAAGCGCTCCGGGATTTTTAAGCATAAGCTCTTATTGCTTTGATAAATCCGTGGAAAAGGAAAACTGGTTCTTTCCACACTTTTTCGCGTGATACAGCGCTTGATCCGCTTTCGCCAGCAGGCTGTCAAAGGAAAGCCCGTCATCCGGGCTGCAAGCCACACCCACGCTGCCGGTAATTTCCCGTGGGGAACCAATTTCATCCCCGACCTTCCGAAACATCCCGCAGACCTCCCGGGCCTTCCTAATGATTGCCTCACGGGAACTGATTTCCTCCAGGAACACGATAAATTCGTCACCGCCGATTCTCCCTACAATATCGGTTCCGCGGAAAGCTCCCCTCAGCTTTTCTCCGATCTTCTGCAAAATTTTGTCCCCGTACTGATGGCCATAATCGTCATTAAAGGATTTAAAATCGTCGATGTCCATAAAGAACAGGGCGCCCTGGGGCATTGGCTCAGAAAGCAGATAATCGGAAATCAATTCCACAGCCGCCTTCCGATTATAGGTGCCGGTCAAGGAATCCGTACTGGCCTGCCGTTTCAGCCGGGAGGTTTCCAGCTTCTGGTCGTTAATATTAGTCATTTTCCCGATCAGCGATACGCATTCAGGCTCCTTTTCATTGCGCCAGAGAGCGTTAATCAATACCTCAAACCACTCGAAATCGCCGGCCAGCGTCTGCATACGCAGTTCCATTTTTCCAACGGGCTGCTCAGGAGTAAGCTCTTTGAGGACTTTCCATATAATTGGTTTATCCTCTTTCAGAATCTTATCTGTGTTCTCAATCACTTTGAGGGCATCCTGCATCTGAAAGCTCCCGCCGAACATTTCAGTATACTTTTCAGAAAAAGTCAACAAATCGGTCTGAGCGTCGTAGTCGAAGGTAATATCTCCCGACAAATCAGACAGCACCCGATATTTTTGCCGTTCCAGCTCTAAAAGCCGCAGCGTCCTTTCAGAAAGGGTTTCAGACTGACTTGCCGCCGGCTTGGAGGATACCGGCAAAGAAGGCGGCGCCAGCTGCTTTTCCGGCTGCCTTAATTCCATCAAAAGGTTATCTATTTCTTCCAAGAAGCAGTTTAACAGTTCCGGATTAAACTGTCCGCACTCACCGTTAACGATCATGGAAAGAGCCTTCTCATGGCTGTACACCGGCTTATAAACCCGTTCTCCCGTGAGAGCCTCATAAACGTCCGCCAAAGCAACCACCTGGCCCAGATAGGAATCTGATTTCCTTTTAAGCCATCGGGATAGCCTTTCCCATCCCAACGCTCATGATGATGGCGGCAAATCTCATAGCTATAGCGGTAATATTCTTCATCCTGGGCATAATTCAGGCTTTCCAAAATCTCACACCCCTTGGTGGTATGAGTTTTCATGATCTCAAATTCCTCCGGCGTAAGGCGTCCAGGCTTCAGAAGCACCTCATCTGGAATCGCAATTTGCCGATATCGTGCAACGCGGCGGCATCTGAGATCATACTGATCTCCTCTTCCGAAAAATCGTACTGCCCATGCCGGGCTGACAGCGCCTCAGCAAAAACTCTGTGATCTTCCGCATTCGGGCAATGTGAAATCCCGATTCGCTGCTCCGAAATTCCACTGCGGTGCTTAATGTGTCAATTACAAAGGTATTAGCTTTTTTCAGCTTTTCCGCCTGCTTCTCCAAAAGCCGGTATTGCTCTTGAAGCTTCGTTTCCAAAAAGCGCTTATGATTGTAAAGCTCGATGATATTTTCCACCCTGCGGTGAACAATTTCTGGATTAAAGGGCTTATTAATAATATCGGAAACCCCGCTGGTGTATCCCTTCAGCGCGGTACTCTCGCTATTTTCAGCGGTAATCAAAACAATTGGAATTTGTTGAAACCAACGGCTATTTCTCAACTGGCTCAACACCTGAAAGCCATCCATTTCCGGCATCACCAAGTCTAACAGCATTACCTTGATGCGGCCGCCGTTTTGTTCAAGCAGTTCTAAGGCTTCGGCGCCGTTTTCCGCCTCTAGGATGCTATATTCCTTTTGAAAAAGCTCGCTGAGAATGGCTCTGTTCAGTTCCACATCATCCACGATCAAGATGACCTCGTCACTTTTCACCGGCTCTATCACCACACTTTTCCAAAAATTTCTCCTCTGCCGACTATATTTCAGCCATGTAAAGCTAGCCTTTTACTTTTAATAAAATGGGAATATTTTTATTATAGCTGTTTTAACCCTTCTTTTCAAGGAAATCATGTCCGTCCTTTTCATTTTTCTTTCCCCATCTTTTCCCCAAAAACATCATTAGGCAAGAGCCTGACAAAGCCAAGATCGTAGAAAAACGCTGTCACTTTCTGCCGCCTGCATCTTTCGAGGCTTAATCAACACCCAAAAGCTTTTCCCCGCTTATTCATAAGATTATTATACCGTATTTTCAGGCTCATGAAAAGCCTGGAAGATACTTTTCGCCGTCCCAGGACAGCTTCCAGCCTGAAGCATAAAAAAACCGGGCTGGAACTGCAATTCCAACCCGGGAAAAAATGGGAGGTCGATAGCTTAATATTCTCCCGCCACGCAAAGCTTCAGATGCTCCAGCGCTTGCTTATTGTAACGGCGGGGATTGTCGGTAAACTCCAGCTCAACCGCCAGGTTGCCCTGGTAGCCTACATTTTTCAAAGCCTGGATAACGGCAGTATAATCACAAATACCGCAGCCGGCAGGAATATTTCCTCTGGAAATAGAGTCGTTATCCTTACAGTGGACATTGAAGATACGCTTACCGCCCAACACGTAAATAGTCCATTCCGGATCGATATGCTGGTCGATCAGATGATTGGTATCCAGTTGGATGCCGAAATCGTCATCACCCACATCCTCCAGCACCTTCAGCATAGCGTGAGGGGTGGAAATCATAGAATGAGGGAAGCACTCAATGGACATCCGCAGGCCATATTTTTTCGCAATAGCCAAGGCTTTCTTGTAGCTGTCAATCAGCAAATCCCAGTCCTTCTGGAAACAGTAATCCGCAGGTAAGCGATAGCTTTGCTTCAAGGATGGAGCCATGGGGTTAAAGGTCCAGGGAGTCGCGCCAAAGGGCATGGGAACCAGGGCGGATACGATTTTGCAGCCAATCCATTTCGCGGTCTGCGCCGCTTTCTCAAAATGCTTTAAGCTGTCTGCGCGGACAGCCTCATCCGGATTATTCCAAACGGCATCCTGGAATACAAAAACATTGGGCTCCAAGCCGATCTTTCTGGAATGCTCTCCCAGCTCGGTGCTGCTCTTTTCATTGAAAAATACATCCAGGGCTTCCGGGGTTCCCAAATAGTCGACGGCTTCAAAACCCAGCTCACGGATCTGATCCGCAATTTTAATCAGGGAATCTCCGTGAGGGGTATCCTCCGGGATTGGGGTCCAGCCCCAAGATACGTTGGCAATTTTCATAGTTCTTTTCCTCCTACAAATTGGTAATATTCTAGTTTTGACAGGCTCCAGCTCTCGGCTGGAGCCTGTATGCCGCTTAATATGTTCTTGATACAGCCTCGCATAAGGGACAAGCTGTATCGAAAAAGAAAACCATAGTAAACCATAAAAATACCGGTTTATTAAAACAACCCTCATAGGTCTGACGCTTTATCCTTCAGAGTCCTTCCATTCCGCGAAGGCTGTTTAGAGTAAAGCTTAAATGCTGTTAAAAATCATATTGGAAGGAACCGTAGGGGGTTTTCTGCACACGAATAGCGTTGCTCTCAGACATCGCCTCAATTTCGTCCACAGTAACCTCTCTGCCCAGCTTGCCGGAGAGGAAAATACCCTCGCTGACCAGCATAGTTTGAAGCGCCAGCCAGGCGGTATCAATTCTCTCGGGAATCTGGCCGCTCAGATAAGCAATCCAGTGTGCCTGATCGTTCACATTATAGAATAGGTTCGGATCAATGGTACGGTTGATCTCCTCGTTCTCGTCGAATCGAATCTCCGCCTCTGTGGTCTGTCCGTTGACCAAATTCATATATTTCAGCACCTGATCCTGATACTCTAACTGATAGGGGAGCCGCAGCCCGCCCTTAGTGCCGACGACAAAGCTGTCGCCAATATTATCCATATGGATTGCCCAAGATTCCAGAATGTCAAGCGTCAAACCATTTTCATACTTTGCAAAGCCTAAGCCAAGCTCCTCGACTTCAAACTTTTTGCCTTCCAAGGCTCTGGGATCCGCGCCAATTTCCTGATAGGTCATACCAGAAACCCGCTCCAGCTTCGGGATTCCCAAAATATACAGGATCTGGGAAATATGATAAACGCCCATATCATACAAAGCGCCGTGTCCGGCGTATTCCGCTGTCAAAAACTCCGGCTGGAACAAAGCTGGTCCGGTAATATCCAAGCCCGGACGCATTCTGCGGCGGTAACCTACGGAACGGGCATGGTACACCTTGCCCAATGCTCCGTTATCTACCATTTCCTTTGCTACCCGGCTCTGAGGAAAGAACAGCGCTTCCAGATGGATAGACAATTCCTTTCCACAGGTTTTCGCAAAATCATAAAGAAGCTTGGCATCCGCATAGGAACCGGCCATTGGCTTTTCACAGTAGCAATGCTTTCCAGCCTTTAAAACCTCCAGCGCCATAGGAACATGCAGGTTATTGTGCAGGCAGACATCCACCGCGTCAATATCGTCTCTCTTTAAAAGCTCCCTGTAGTCGGTATAACCGCTTTCCACGCCGTATTGCGCTCTCCAGGCGTCCAATTTTTCCTGGTTCAAATCACAGGCCGCCACAACCTTGGCGTTAGGGATTTTTGCATATCTCTGCATGTGGGTATGGGATATCATACCAGTACCGATGATACCTACTCGAATCTCTTTCAACAGAAGTTCCTCCTCATTTTTCATAATCGGCCGCTGTCCCGCTGTTTCTCTTCCGCAAAGCCCTCCTCTCCTGTCATTTGAAAACCCGCGGCTGGCATACGGCTAAAACAATTCCTATCACTAAACCAAATAAACAAAATTGTATTTTCAAGATTTGCTTTATTATAGCATTTATCCAGGCGACAAAACACCTTACGAATTTGACATTTTTTTGTACAATAGTGCAATTTGTAGGGGGATTTTTTAATTGAAAAAACAGAATCCAAATTTCACCAGAAAACATTTGATTTATTTTCCAATCCTCCATATAATAAAGAGGTATAAGGATGTGATGAACGTGAAACTAGAAGAATTCTTCGCTAATAAAAAGCTGCTCCGAAAAATTATCAAGAAAATCCTGCTGATCATCACCTTCACAGTGGCACTCATTTTTGCCCTCTTTAATTTTGATCGGGTTTGGGGGTTTATCACCGGTGCCATCTCACTGGCCGCCCCCTTTTTCATCGGAATTGCCATCGCTTTTGTGGTGAACGTTCTGTTAAAATTCTATGAGGAAAAGGCATTTGCGTTTTTGAACAAACGGAACGGAAGAATCTGGAAAAAAATCCGCCGGGGAGTATGTATATTTTTATCCTTTCTAACCTTTGTTCTGTCATCGGCGGTATTATCCTGTTTGTGGTTCCCGAGCTGGTAAATTCCGTTAAGGTGCTCACTGACAATGCGCCTTCCTATATCAACCGGCTGATGCAGGAGACCACCAAGCTTTTGGAAAAGTGGAACGTCACTCAGGAGCAAATCAACGCTCTCAAGCTGGACTGGTCCTCTATTTTGACCCAGGCCACTCAGGTCACTACCAATTTCATGGGTTCCGTGTTTAATATCACTGTCAATGTGGCAAACGGTATTTTCATTATGGCCATGAGCTTCATTTTCTGTATGTATATGTTGGTAAATAAGGAAAAGCTCACCACAAACCTAAAGCGGGTAATGTACGCTTACCTGCCAAACCGGGTAGCCAAAAGGACCATTGACGTGGCCATTCTATCAAATAAAATCTTTTCCAATTTTGTGAGAGGTCAGCTTACCGAGGCTTGTATCTGGTTTTTCCTCATCTATCTGGCATGACGGTTCTCCGGCTTCCCTATGCTCTGCTGATCAGCGCTATTGTGGCCCTTTGCAGCCTGATCCCTATCATTGGGCCTTATATTTCTATGTTCACCGCCGGCTTTATCCTTCTTCTGGTAAATCCCTGGCACACTCTGACTTATCTGATTTTTTTCCTGATTTTGCAGCAGATCGAAGGCAATCTTATTTATCCCAGAGTGGTTGGAACCTCAATCGGCCTCCCGGGCATCTGGGTGCTGCTGGCCATTATTCTCTGCGGAAACCTGTTCGGTATGGTCGGAATTCTGCTGGGCATCCCCACTTTCTCCGTTATTTACACACTGCTGCGCGGAGACACCTCCGCACGGCTGAGAAAGAAGCGGCTCACTACCGAGCAGATTCTTCGCAACTCTCCTTATGAAGCCCATTCTCCCGACGATCCGGAGCAGACGGTTCTAGAGGAATTTAAAAAGAACAGCGGTAAGTAACGGTTTCCGGCTGCTCTGAAATTTTTATCGTATGAAACTATTCGGAATTGTATTTTAATATTCTTAGAAAAGCTAAAGTTGCCGCAATAAGCGGATGTTCCTAGTTTTGTCCGAATCTACACAAAAAGGGCACAGCGCTGGTTATCAGCGCTGTGCCCTTTGATATTCGAACCTCACGAGTTCTCTATACTCTCTTTGTATCAAAGCTCCTCCACCACGTCACGGAATACTGCGCGAATAATATCTCCGCAGTTTTTCTCATTGTGAGCCGTAACCGTGACTACCGCATTTTTGTCCGGAACAATAATAGAATATTGGCCGTATTTCCCGTCTAGGCGGTAGGTCCCGGATAAACGCACCGCCAAACCTGATAGCCGTACCCCTGAGAATTTTCCGGCTCTCCAGAACCACTCTCGGTTCCAATACAGTCGAGCTGAAGCTGTTCCACATATTCTTCGCTGACAATCTGTTTGCCCTCCCAGCTTCCTTTTTGCAATAAAAGCCTTCCTAATCTTGCCAGTTCCCCGGTAGTCAACTGGAGTCCGGTGGCGCACAGCGGGTGCCCCAGAGGGCAGCGATTCCATTGAGGATTAAAAATCTTCAATGGCTCAAACAGCAGCGGCACAAGAAAATCCCTGACGTTTTTCCCTGTAACCTTTTCCACCACCCGTCCTAAAATATAGGTGCACGCATTGGAATAATAAAAATGAGTCCCAGGCTTGCTTTTCATTTGGTCCGCCCAAAACTGCCTGGCCCAATCCGAGCTTTGCTCCAGCGGTACGGAAAACCAAAAATTTTCCTTCCCGGAGGACATGTGCAGGAGATCCCGAAGCGTAATCTTCTCACTGCCGGCGGAAGCGTCTTCTGCAAATTCCGGAAAATAGGATAAGGCTCGGTCTGAAAGGGCCAGCCTCCTTTCATCCAGGCAGATTCCTACCGCCACGGACAAAAAGGTTTTGCTTGCAGAATGAAGATTCACTCTGTCATCGCTGCGGAACTGAAAGGCAGCTTCCTCTCCATTGCAATATAAATGGATACCATACAATCCCAAATTCTGCTCTAAATTACTTAAGCGAATCCTATCAAAAACAGCCTGCCGCAACATAGCATCTTCCTTCCGTGTTCTGTTTTTTTCTATGATAAGCCTTTAAAGGGAAAATATCAATTATTATCCATACGAAAATATTTTTCGCCTATCGAAATACTTTCCTTGCCGTATGCTGTCCCGCGGCACATTAAATGGCCAAGCCGCTTAATTAGAGGGTGTGATAAAGCATTTTCTCTGAAGGGAAAAATCTCCCTATGCTCGGAAAGAGGCACGCATCTTTCTGTTCAGGCCTGTGTTATTCCGCTGAATTTTCCAAAAGAAATTCTTCTGCCGTCTCTTCAGCAATAGAAAGTATCCGGCGCACAGCAAAATCTGCACTACAGAAGAGGCCGGTGTGGCCAGGCCGATATGGAATAGAGAAGCGCCGTCCGTCAAAGTCATTAAATAAGAAACAGGGATTCTCACCCCAAAGGCGCCTACAATTCCCTGGATCATAACAAAAAGCGTTTTCCCCCGGCCGTTAAAATAGCCGATGAAGCAAAATAAAAATGAAGTTAAAATACAATCGATAGAATACGCCCGCAGATAATCGGAGGCCGCCATAATCACCGCTGTATCATTTTCCTTCACAAACAGCGTGGATAAAGCGCTTCCATGGAAAAAAGAAAGATACGCCATAACCAAGCCAACCACAAGCGAGGACAAGATACCATACAATAGTGCCTTTCCCGCCCGATCCAGTCTTTTTGCGCCTACATTCTGGGCCACAAACGCAGCCATAGACTGCATATAGGCCGAGGCACCAGCATAATGAATACACAGAGCTTTTCCGCCACACCCACTCCAGCCGAAGCGATTACTCCCATGGAATTGACAATTGCCATAATAACCAGGAAAGAAATATTGACCAGCAGGTCCTGAAAGGCTACCGGTGCTCCGAGAGACAAAATTTTTTGAATATGCTTTTTCTCAGGCCGCAAATCTTTTTTGCACAGAGAAAACGGCAGCATCCGCCGACGGATAATAAAAATTGACAGCAATACGCTGAACGCTTGCGCCATCACGGTGGCCAAGGCGGCGCCCTGAGTTCCCATATGAAATACCGCCACAAAAATCAAATCTCCGATAATGTTAAAGACGCAGGCGATAGCGACTGTGATCAACGGCATTTTAGAGTCCCCGATTCCCCGGAACACACTGCCCAAAACATTATACGCCACAATGAAGGCCGTCCCGGCAAAGCAGATCCTTAAATAATCTACAGTTTGTGAGAGGGCTGCCTCAGGCGCCTGCATTAAATGAGCTAAAGGCTCCGCCGACAAAAGCATTGCCGCGGTAAGCGCTATGGAAATTAACAGAAACATACAGATTCCGCTGCCAATGACCTGACCGGCCTCCTTTTCCCGTCCTTCACCTATTTTTTGGCCGATTAAAACGGTGATTCCCATAGAAAGCCCCACGATCACGACGGTAACAGTATAAGTCACCTGGCCTCCGGTAGCCACTGCGGACACATCTGCCGCGGAACCAAATTTTCCAACTACCCATAAATCCACAGCACCGTACATTGCCTGTAAAAACAAAGCAATCAGCACAGGAAACGCAAAGGAAATCAATGGTGAAAAAATTTTTCCTTCTGTAAAGGTGCGTTTTGTTCCCACAAGCTGTAACCTCCTAAATACAACAAAAAGCCGGATAAAACATCAGGCACCCCCGACATCTTATCCAGCTTAGCAGTTTTGACCACAAGCCCTCCGATGACAAAAACAGTATAGCAATTTTAAAAAAAGCTGTCAAGAAGGTTCTTTTATACTATAAGGGAAAGGAGGAAAGTTATAACACCCTTCCTCCCTTTTTCTGCTTTATACAGGACAAACGTTTACCGCCCTCAGTTTTTTGCTGTTTTTCGGATCTGTCTCAGTATCAAACGTAACTTTTTGGCCCTCAGCTAAGCTTTTAAAGCCTTCTCCAACAATTGCGGAAAAATGTACGAATACATCCTCCCCGCCGTTATCATTGGAAAGGAAACCGAACCCTTTCTCAGAATTAAACCACTTTACTGTACCATTATTCATTTAGGTACCTCCATAAATATTTATTTGTACCCATATAAAACAAAAACTCACAAATTTGCACAATCATAAAACTAACTATGATCTGCAAACTTGTGAGAACAAAGCAATTATCATGAATACTTATTTAGTATAACAGTTATTTCATTCTGTGTCAATAGCCGCAAAAATATATTTCAATTCAAATGCTTTATTTGTGTTGGAACAGAATTTTAAGATAGTTTTCCCTAAAGGCCAAATTTTTCATATGGTATGGGAGCCGTGCAATAATTGGAAAGCCTTAAAAATTTATAATAGGCTGTTTTTTAATTTCATTTTTAATACCTTTTGCACGCTATTTTTCTTAAATTCTCCAGGATGACGTTTCCTTTTCATTCCCTGCACGCTCCCGCCCTAACCGCTTCTCATAATTCACCAAAACTAACGGCTGCTTTATTCATAAAATTTTAGTTTACCGTCTTATTCTGTCCTCTGAAGTTTGAGTATCGTGAGATTGACATCCCCGCCGGTTGCTCTTCCGGAACCAGAATAAGTCAAAGTAAAAACAGTTGGGCTCGGAGCGTACAAAACAAAAAAAAGCAGATCCGCAAGCACTTGATCCGTTCGTACTAGTAGCAAAATAAATTCCAGTATCTAAATGCGGAGTTCCATTGTACGACGGAGTAATCTGCATATAATTCGCCGTAGGAAGATTACAGATACTTTATATGAAATGAGATAGTAGCCTGCGGCAAGAGTAATATGAGTGAGATCTGTAGCGGTAATATTGCCGGTAGGATCTGTTATTGCTGGATAAAGCGTGATAAGATCTCCATTATTGTATACCGATTGTACCGCCGCGTATGAGGCAAAAATATCATCTGGAGCCTCCCCCGCTGCACCTGTCGGCCCCATTACTCCTGTGGGACCAGTAGCCCCAGTCGGCCGGTAGCTCCTGTAGCACCTTGCGGGCCGGCTGCACCGGCAGGCCCTGTTGCTCCCCTTGGGCCGGCAGCCCGGTCGGGCCGGTTATACCCAGTCCCGCAGGACCTGTGGGGCCCGCCGCCCCAGTGGCTCCTGTGGGGCCGGTAGCTCCTGTAGCTCCTTGCGGGCCGGCCGCGCCGGCAGGCCCTGTTGCTCCCCTTGGACCAATATATTGAACACATCTGCATGGGCAAGACATATTTGAATCGCAGCCACAATAATAACGACGCATTACATTTCCCGCTTTCTTATGCAAATTCTCCTTTCATCTTATTCATTTCTTTTACTATTGGTTACTGTCTTACTGATTTTCGTTCCTGATATTCTAACCTCTCTAATTTTTTAACTGTTTCAGTACCACCAGCTTCCGGTCGTTCACAGTTGTACGTTTTTGTTCACTATGCGTATGACGAAAAAAGAATTATTGTTTTTACAACCCGTTTTTCTGTTTTTGCTTTTTTGACCTCCCATTGCTATAAAGATAAACCTAAAAAATGGCTTAAGCGCTGGCTTTTAACATAGAAAAAGAGGCCGAAATCTGGATTATCTCATTTTTGAGTTCCAAATTTCGACCTCTTTTGAAAATTACGAATTATGCCCGCGTTGTTTTATCAAAACATATGCCGCAGAAGATAACAGGCATCCACCGATCAAAACGATGAATACTCCAGGATAGAATTGATCTCCGGTTTGCGGCGTATTCTGGCCGTTTTGAGAAGTTCCTCCCTTGCTTGAGGAATCGTCAGGATTAGAAATATCCCCGGGTCTTGATGTGTCCGGTTTAGAGCTGGAATCTCCCGGCTTGGAAGAGGTACCCGCTGTCTCTGCTAAAGCGGCCATTTTCTCGGTCAGAGCTTTCATTGCTTCGTCTACCTGAGCCTGCGCCGCGTTCTTATCCGCAAGCACTGCCTTGGCATATTCCAGCGCTTCCGCGAACGGCTCCCAGGTCTCCGGCGTATAGTCGGCCTCCTGTTTGCTTCCGCCGCCGCTATCGCCGCCGATAATCCGGAAGTATCCGCTTTTTCCTTCAGAGCCTCCATCTTCTCCGTAAGCTCAGCCGCCGCCTCGTCTACCTGAGCCTGCGCCGCGTTCTTATCCGCAAGCACTGCCTTTGCGTATTCCAGCGCTTCCGCGAACGGCTCCCAGGTCTCCGGCGTATAGCCGGCCTCCTGTTTGCCTTCCGCCGCCGCTATCGCCGCCGACAAATCCGCTTTCACCACAGGCGTCAGCGTGAGTTCAAAGCTGTCTGTCAGAACGCTTTCTTTTGTTAAAGTATTGGTAACTCTGCATACCACATTGACCTTTGTTTCCTGTTCCGGCCAGGTAATCGAGCCGTCCGCTCCGATGACGCCTCCGGATCGCTGGACTCAATGGCAAGCTCTATCCCCCTGGGCATTTCGGGAAGCTTCAGGCCCTTGTCCGGATATTCTGGATTTTCCAGGGAAATGCCGCTGGCTACTTTATCCAGGTCCGTCTCATATTTCAAATTCAGATACGCCTGGATATTGCCGATTTCCTCATCGCTCAGCGCTCGGTCAAAGATCATCAGCTCCGCCAAGTCGTACTGGGTGAAATGATCCTCATAGCCAAAATAATAGGAACACAGCCGGCCCTCGCTACGTTATTCGCCAATACAGCGTTTTTCCCTGTTTGAGTCATAACCTTCTTTCCGTCTACAAACAGAGACTCTTCCGCAGAATCCTTCACTACTGCGGTGACGGAAAATTCATTGCCCGCGCCGCTTTCGCGCTGGTAAACATTATTGTTATTTTCCTGGCCTGAACCATAACGCCAGGATATCGCATCCGCCAGCGGCGAAACAAACGTCTTGCCCCAGCTTCCGTCTTCGTCAAAATATACCAGGCAGTTTTGGTCTCCGGTTCCTGTCTCTGTTCCCTGATACGCGGATACCGCAATGATGGTTACGGCACTCTTTCCGTCAAGATCCAGATCAAACGACATGGTATCGTCCACGCCGTCAAAACGGATCACCGGCTGCCACCGTAAGCGTCCTCCACCAGAACCGGCTGGGCTTCTTGTTCAGGCTGCTCCGCGCTGATTCCGGAATCTCCCAGGCTTTCCCAGCTGGAAACTCTTCCCTGCCCATCTACTGTTACCTGGTCTCCGGCGGAAAGCCACAGCAGGCTTTCTTCCGGTACGGCGCTGTAATCGCCCGTGCTGTAAAATCCTGTGACGCCCTCCGAGCATTTGCCCTCCGCGTCGACGGCGCATAAGGTGAGAATATATACTTTTCCAGGCTCCGGATCCTCAATCACATACCGGCCGCAGTCCGCGGAAATCTCCACAGCGTCTCCCAGGCCCAGCAGGACGTAATGGTCAACGGCCTGTTCAGGAGCCTCCCAGGCCAAAACCAGGCTTCCATTGTCCTCTGTAATGCTGAAATTGGAAGCGTCATAGGGGAACAGGTTCTCCTGCCGGTCCTTCAAGCCCTCGATGGCTTTATTCAGCCGACGGCTCATCATGTCCACGCTTCCCTGGCTGAGAGAGCCGCCGGACAAATACGCTTCCGCCGCATACAATGCCTGCTCCAGCTCGTTCCAGCTGATCCGGTCGTAGTCGCTTCCCGACAGGGACTTCGCTGTTTCAACCGCCTGCTCCAGACCAGAGGTATCAATCTCCAGCAGCTTGTAAAGCTCGGCGTAGCTGCCCGTCAATCCGGCCTGGTCGATGATATTCTGCGCCGGGTCGGACCAGGGAAGGGTTTCCACATGGGTATCGGTGATCGGATTACTCTGGGGCCACTGGTTATTCACAGATCCTGTCGTCGTATAGTTATTGTAGATTGTATTATTGCGGATTTTACCATTTGACATCCAAATATTCAGCCAAACATCCCAGGAATCCTGAATCACATTATCATGGACCATAAAGCCTTCCGTTCCTTCATCCAGATAAATGGAACGAGGGCCGTCGTAGATATAATTATAGGCGATAATGGAATTGGGCTGGTAGCCTAAGGTATACAGGGTTCCGCCGTCGCCCGGAAGCTTCGTGTGGGAATCGCCCAGCTTGTTGAACATAATGCGGTTGTTCTTTGCCGTTAAGGTTCGGTTCCCGGGAACCTCCGATTCTGCTTCACCGTTAAAGTTCCACCAGCCCCAGCCGACGCACATAGTCGTGTAAGGAACATCCGCTACGTCGTTATGAGAGAAGTCGCAGTTTTCCACAAAGAAAGCCATAATGCGTCGCACTGGTAAAACTCGGAGGAAACATTCCGCACCAGGTTATGCACTACCTGGTCGTTCTTGCACACGCCTTCCACTCCAACCGGGAACCTCTGGTTATCGCTCTTGGCATCCTCCGATGAACACATGCTGGGGATGCCCAATATTCGTCGCGTTTCCAGCAACGTTTGATAAAGGCGTTCCCCTCGTATGGTGGAATCAACCACATCGTTGGTGATAGCTGACGCCGCAGGAGCTGGAA